>Ga0315281_10014334_pt1 | contig 10698 bp, 17 predicted proteins | sample YL17G07_0_MG_FD_204540 | JGI IMG/M metagenome (GOLD analysis project Ga0315281, IMG submission 204540) | Sediment microbial communities from Yellowstone Lake, YNP, Wyoming, USA - YL17G07_0 | ecosystem: Environmental > Aquatic > Freshwater > Lake > Sediment | place: USA: Wyoming | collected... | reverse complement strand
GACTATGTTCAAGAAGAATATAGATTAGGTGGCGCACTAAATGTAGCTGCAAATTTAAGATCTTTATCTAAAAAACAAAATGAAGTTTATGTATCTTCTATAATTTCAAATTTTACAGCCAACCTTTTAAATGGAGCTGGAATGTTTTATGATGAAATTGTTTTATTGCAAACAATGCAAATCGATAAGCCACATGAAAGAGAATTAATAAAAACAAGAATAATTAAATCAGATGATTTTACTCAATTAATTAGAATAGACAACAGAGAAACATTTTCAGAATCCGATCTTCAAAGATATAGAAATAAGTGTTTTTATCATAATTTTATTGGATTTGATGCTATTGTGGTATCAGATTACAATAAAGGCACAATTGATGATAGTTTAATAGCAAAATTGCGGATTAGTAACTTGTCCTGTTTTTGTTGATACGAAAAAATCAGATTTATCAATTTGGAAAAATATTAAAAATTGTTATATAAAAATTAATTCAAAAGAATTTGAAAAATCAAAGAATTTTGATAAAATAGAAAATTTAATTGTGACACAAGGAAAAGAAGGGTGCATATACTATGTCAACGGACTTCTTAATTCGCGCTACAGCACAGATCAGATCGTAGGTGAGGATGTAACAGGGGCTGGTGACGTTTTCAACGCCTGCTTCGCCCTGAGCGTCTTAGAAGGGTATCCAATAGGAGAGTCCATGAAGAGAGCAAATAAGGCTGCTACAATTTCTTGTGAAAAATTTGGAACGAACACGGTAGACAGATATGAAGTATAATAAAGACGAAATGATCGTAGTAAAAAAAAAGATAGGGCATTGTGGAATAACAATGGATAAAGTTACTTTAACCTGTAAGTGCTGTAGTAAAGATTTCGAAGTAAAATACGGCGAAAGAGACCGTCTGTATTGTTCAAGACAGTGCCAGTCGTTATCAATAAAAAGAGAAAGTAAGTTACTTAATAGTTCAATATGTCTCATTTGTAGTAAAAACTTTAAGCACTATGGAGAAAGAATTGTATGTTCTAGAGAGTGTTTGGCGATTTATTTTTCACAAACAAGAATTGGAGATAACAATCCTGCTTTCAAAGAAAACAAAGAAAGCAAGCAATGTCCGGAATGTAAAAAACAGTTTATAGTTCATAGAAATGGATTGCATAAAAATTGTACTAAAATATTTTGTAATAATATTTGTCAAAAAAAATATATTACAAAACTTTCCAAGACGCCAGAAGATAAAAAATATCCTTCTATATTTAGAAAAATAAGAATAAAAATATTAAAAAGAGATAATTTTACTTGTTCTTTTTGCAATAACGCAGAAAATCTTCACGTTCATCACATAGATTACGATAGAAATAATAATAAAAAAAATAACTTAATAAGTCTTTGTCACAAATGTCATATGATGACTAATTCAAAAAGAGACTTCTGGATTACTCTTTTTTCTGTTTTACTATCTAATTCAAAATTAGTAAAAAAAGGATGGGGCTTTGAAGTTCACATAACAAATAATTCAGAATATTGTTTAAAGTATTTAGTATTTTTTAAAGGAAAAAAGTTTTCTTTACATTATCACGATCTAAAAAAAGAATTATGGCATTGTTTGAGAGGAAAGCTTCAATGTTTTCTTGTAGACAAGGATCTAGAAGAAAAACATTCATTTATCATAAATTTTGGAGATAAAGTTGAAATAGATAGAAAAACAATACATCAATTAGTGGCGCTAGAAAATAGTATAATAACTGAAGTGTCTACGCCAGACTATAAGGAAGACAGTAAGCGACTAATAAAGGGAGACTAAAAGAATGTATAAATATAGAAACTATTTAAATAAAACAGAAAATATTCATGTATTAAAATCTTTCTTAAATAAAGATATAAGCACTGACGTTAAATATCATATGCTGTCAGAAAGATTATTTTATTGTCTATCTCGGAAAATTTATATGTTTTTATACGGACGACAAAAGCGAAGATGAAGTAGAAGAAAAACTTAAATCTCGGAAATAGATCGATGTTCTCTGAAACTGAGGTGACTGCGGGAGAGCTATTAGAAATCAAAGCAGGAAGAATATATCAACTAAGATCTTGCGAAGATACAGAGCTACTAGAAATAACAATAAGTAGCTTAATAGAAGACGAAAATATTCTTTTAAAAGGAGATTAATAAAAGTAAAAGGTTAAACCTATCCGCCATACAGAAAGGCTGAGCAATTGGGCTTATGGTGTATGTATCTGTAGACTTTGAGAAATATATAACCAGCAATGGTTATGCTCATTTTAGACTTATTTGTCTTGTGCTTGCCGAGGATACATCTTTCAGGTAAATGTGATTGAAAATTAATAGTTTTGAGATTGTGCCACTGAAAGTATGCTAAACATAAGCAGATACGCGATTTAGTAATAAATCGAAGCATACGGGGAAGTGGATTGTACTATAACTAATGGCTTAGGCGAAGTTTGGAAACAAACAGCAGGGTCAATTAGTGTAGCAACTAGGTTTCTATTATACTTTTACTTTTATACACATTTATGTTATATTTTTTCTTGCAATAGGATTCTTCAAACCTATATTGGTATCCTTATGTCTAAAATATTATATACAAAATATACAAAAATTTAATATATATAGATCATGACAATAGTAAATTTAAACGATAAAATTCCTGGATCATTATATTTTACATGGTCTGAAGCTCTAACGTTACCTTCTTGGAATATAACTCATAATCCTTCAGATGCTGAAATTAAAAACATAACGAATTTAGCTTTAAAGTTAAATAAAGTTAGATCGTTTATAAATAAACCTATAAATGTTAGTTGCTGGATCAGACCTAATCTTGCGGTAACTGAAAATTTAACTTACAAAAATAAAGATTATAATGCTAAAGTTAGCGGAGCAACACATAGTCTACATATAGTAGGATCTGCTATAGATTTTACTGTAGCTGGATTAAGTGTAGATGACACACTAAAGCTTTTGATTCCCAAGCTTAAAGAATTTGAACTAAGTGCCGAAAATAATGGTTCTATAAATAATAGAAATTGGATCCACCTTCAAGATGGTAAAATGAAGGACGGAACCTATAGAGTGTTTAATCCCTGAAATCTTTATAGAAAGTTTTTATCTTGACCTATACCCTTTTTTCATGTTACAGTTATAAGCTGTGAATTTTAAAGACTCTCAAAACAAGATCGTTAAGATCGATGACATCTTAAAATCCATAGAAAATAAAAATGAATATAAGATCTATATAGGCACAGATTCTCAATTAGACCGAAAAGAGAAAAAAGCTGTATACGCAACATGTATAGTGCTATACACTGTTGGCTCTGGTGGTAAAATTTTTACTTCTAGACATCAAGCTAAGATTCCAAGCTCTCTCAAGGAGAGACTAGCTAATGAAGTATGGAGATCTTTAGAGGTAGCTATGACGTTAAGTAGTTTAAATATTAATATTACTGTACATGTCGATGTTAATAAATCTACAAAGTTTAAATCAGGCAATTATTCAGAAGAAATGATCTCTATGGTAACATCTCAAGGATTTAAGTGTCAAATTAAGCCGGATTCTTTTGCCGCTTCTACGGTAGCAGATAGATTTGTAAAAAAGGAGTATAGATAATGTTTTATAAAATAATTTTAGGAATATTATTAGTTCAGTTTGTAGTAATTTTAAATTTGCACTCGGAGATTAGTACTTTAAAATCTGACTTTACCAGGAATAGTAAAACAAGCGAAAATACACTATTAGTGTCTTCAGTTAATGAAGTTAATGAAAGATTAAAGATAGTAGAAGAAGGAATTCCCGAACTTACAACGAGAAATATTAAAGCAAAAATAATAAAAGATATTATCAAAAACAACATTAAGACTTCAAATGTTGATTACTTTAAAAGTGACCGCGAACTAAATGAATATGCTTATGCCGTGCTAGATTCTTCAGATAAGTATAAAATTCCAGTTTCATTAATTCTTGCTGTAGGGCGAGCAGAAAGTAACTTTAACGCCAGAGCTATTTCTAAAACTAAAGCAAAAGGAATAATGCAAATAGTAGACACTACCTTTGATTTTTGCTCCAAGAATCTAAATAAAACAAATTCTGATGTATTTTACGTGAAAGATTCAGTATCTTGTGGATCTTTTTATTTAAGATATTTATTAAATATATTTAAAGGCGATGTAGATTTAGCTGTCAAAGGATATAATGTTGGATTTAATTATATTTTAAAATTTAATGGAGAAAATCTTCCGCAAGAAACTCAAGATTATCACGTCACTGTAATGCGACTTACGGAAGCATATAAATCTAAGATGTACTGGGAAAAATAAAATGATTTACTTTTGTCTGTGTGTTTTGTTATTGTTGTGCGTAGGGTTGACTTACTTACTGCTTAAATCTCTTAGACTTAACAGAGATTACTCAAAGTTTTTTGATTCTAGCATAGAGGACTTATCTTTGGTTATTGAAGGCATAGATGTTATTTTAAAGTCTAAGCCGTTAATGATGGAAGATCAGTCAGTTAGAGATTTAATTAGAGGAATTAATTTAGCGCATACTGTTTTAGTAAATTATTCAGCCGCTAAAAGTAGAAACGTCTAGCAGAGGACGGCAAAGATAGTGCAAGGCAATATTAGATGACAGAAGAAATTGAGAAGCTCGCAGAACCAGTTAAAACTGAAGAGATAATTTTAGCAGTTATTAAAAAACCAAAGAAAAAATATTTCGATCAGAACACAGAAGATTCTATTGTTAAATTTCAACAAGAACCAGACATAGAAAAAAAGAAAATAATATTTGTAAAGGAAATACGTTATGCGTTTTCTAAACTAATAGAAAATGTTATATATGTGTATAAGTTTTATACTCTTGGAGACGTAGATCGGTCTAAAAAATGATTGCATGTCTTTTCTTTTTGAAGTCTTACATAAGTTCGACCACACAAGAGGGCATAAAGCCTTCTCTTATTTTGATATTGTAGCTAAAAATTGGTTTATTCAGAGAATAAAAAACGCCAAGAAAAGAAATAAAATAGACGTTCATTTTGATCAATCTATATCAGATAAGTTAGAGCGAGAAGATGGAGAAAAAAATCACAGGCTAGAACAGACAAAAGAATTAGAAGGTCAGTTCTTTATTCTTCTTAAGGAAGACATGAAGAAGTGGCGCTTAAAGTTTGATAAAAAACAAGAGAAGTTAGTTTTAGAGTCTATTATACTTATATTAGAGAATCCAGATTTAATATCTTTACATAGCAAGAAAGCTGTTTACTTATACTTGCGAGAGATTAGTACTTTAAACACAAAGCAACTCGTCACAAATGTCCAGAAATTTAAGAAAAAATATATAGCGTTTAAGAAAAAGTTTTATGATCGGAGAATTATGAAATGGATAATAAAAATTTAGATGAATTAAATGAATTAGTCTGGTCTCAATTTAAAGAAGACAGAGAACTGATATTATCTCAATATCAGGAAATAAGATCAATGGCTAGCCGGGAGCATTGAAAGAGTTGCTGTTTTAGGCGACAGTATGGTTAAAACCTCTGATCTACTTATAAAACAAACTCGGACAGTTACTCGAATTGCTTAAAATAGTAAAAAAAGACAATAAAGAAAATAAAGAAGATTTATCACTTACTGAAGAAGACAGACTGACAATCTCAGAAACGTTAAAACAATGATCGAAGACAATATTGAAGATTTAATAAATAGATATAATTCCTTAATTGTAACTTACGTTGATCTCGCTAGAGAGTTAGCGCCTAAGTTAGAAAAATTTGGAAAATACAGAGAAGAACTGCAATATATAACCATGGAGTTTGAGAAAAGAGGCTTTGATCCCAAGGTTCCTGAGTCTTTAACTGCTCTTTTAGAAGAAGAATTAAAGAGTAGAGAGGCTAAATAGAAATATGGCTCGTTCTCCTATTACTCAGCAAGACATACTAAATCCATCTAGATTGCTAGACAATATGATAAATGACTATATTGCTGGAAAATTAGACGGCAATAATGTCATTTATCGAGTTTCGGTTACAAAAGTCGATATGGAAGGTGGAAAACTCAGAAAAGATCCGGCAAATCCAAGAAACAGCATTCAGGGAAGGATTGTAAGTGGAAGGTTTAATAGAGCTACTCCGGATGAAGACTTGCCTGTATTTTGGCCGTTATTTCCGTTTGATGTTATGCCCATCAAAGAAGGAGAGGAGGTTTACGTACTTTTTGAAGACGCAATTCATAAAAAGCATGGACTTTGGATTACTAGGGTTCCTGAAAATAACAATATTGATAATAGAAATTTAGTTCTCGGAAGTAAGAAATATGAAAAAGAACTTCAAGATTCAGTTTTGGCAGAGGGATTAGCACAAGGAGCACTAGTAAAAGTCAAGAAAGCAGTCCAATCAAAGGACTTTGCAATTGAAGTTGACGATATTCCTCCGTTCTTATTTCGCACTGGAGATCGTGGATTAGAAGGCTCAAATAATACGTTGGTGTTAATGAGCAGGGATCGTAATGATACTATAGATTCTGGCACAGAGAAGAAAGCAGGCGCTATTTTTCTTGTAGCTGGTCGCACGAAACCAAAAGAGTTAGATTTGGAATCAGATAATTCTATGCTTGTGGTCTCAATGATGTCGGATATGGACTCTAACATGAAAATAGAAGCAGGCAAGTCTGCAGGTGCTTCTGCCGTCATAGCTGCAAAGAGCGACGAGATTAGAATTGTCGCACGAAAGGGCATGAAAATAGTCGTCTCTGGCGATGGCGACTTACACATAGAATCAGGTGGAGAAATCCAAATAAAGACTCCTGGGAAGGTTAAGATAGACGCTGGTACTGTCGATGTCGGTGGAAACGATGGACCTGGAGTGTTGGGAGATAAGTTAGAAATACTTTGGACTAAGTTATCTACAGAATTAACTAAATGGTCTAGTTCTGTTGTATATAGTACAGCCATGGGACCAACTATAGGACCAGGGATTCCTCCGTTGCAGCCACCAGGTTGGGATTCTTCAGTAAATTCAGGCACCGTTAAGATTAAAAAGTAATGCCACTAGATAAAATTAAATTGAAGGCAGGAATATCTGGCTTATATAAAACTGTTTCCTTGGAGGCTGCACTTGATCAATGGGACAATTTGCTTAAGAATTACTTTTTTGATCACACTATTAAGAATTTTAAGCCAGTAAGCGCAACTTCTATAAAGCCTTTATTTCAAAAATCGGTCAATGATAAAACTTTTATAGATGATTTTGCAAAAAATTTATCAAATTGGACCAAATCTGTTGTATGGAGCGACGGCAAAGATAATAAAAACCTAATTGCATCTAACCAGTTAAATTTTGTAGCTTTTGCTAAAATACATGAAAAAGATACTGACGGAAATGTTTACATAAATGCTTTAGTTGACTTATTACATGATTGGTTTTCTTCTATAGAAAGTTTTTAATATTTCTGTCTATTTATAGTTTATGGCAATAAAGTCAATTAACATAAAATTTCCTATGGTCAGAGGCACGGCTGGAGTGTTTGATACAAATAACACTACATCTGAGGCAATAAAGGATAATTTAAGAATATTAATTTTAAGTAATCACGGTGAACGTCCTATTCATTACAATTTTGGTGCAAATCTTAGATCTGTCTTATTCGAGCAAGGGGAAAATCTGAAACAACAAGTGCAAGACAAGATAGCAGCTGCTGTTGCTATATGGCTTCCTTTTGTATCTATATCTCAATTCTCATTACAATCTAGTTCTGATAATAAAAGTATACCGGAAAATCAAGTAAATGTTTCAATTGAATTTGTAGTTGGTCAAGTAAAAGGAAAATTATCACTCCCGATAGTTTTTTAACGGAGATCTTTAAAATAAATAATGAGTACAAACACAACGAAAAAAAGGAATATTCGTTACCTTGACCGAGATTTCGACGGGTTAAAGAAAAATTTAGTTCAACATCTAAAAACTTATTTTCCAAACGACTACAACGACTTCAATGAAAGTTCAGCAGCGATGATGTTTGCTGAGCTTGGTGCTTACATTGGCGATACCTTTAACTTTTATTTAGATAAAAGATTTAACGAATCCTTTATTGAAAGCGCTTCTGAATTAAAAAATATCTTTAAACATTCTAAGCAACTTGGATTTAAAGCGTTTGGAAAAACCGCAGCGGCTGGGCTCGTAGATACTTTCTTAAATGTTCCTGCTTTGTCTACGGCAGGAGCAATTGGTCCTGATATGAGATTTGCTGGCAAAGTTAAAAGAGCGGCAAAGTTAAAAAGTAGAGCAGGAAAAACATACGAAACATTAGATGAAGTAGATTTTAGTAAAGTAAATATTGGCGAAGGCTCTTTGGATGTCGAAGTAGCAGAAAGAGATTCAACTACAAATTTACCTGTTACATTTGTTTTGAGAGTTCGCGATGTACCAATTAAAGCAGGAGAAACAACGACAACGACAGCCTCAGTGGGAGACTATCTAAAGTTTAGAAATGTAGCCTTGGCTGATGACGATATCTTAGAAATTACAAAAATAATGGATTCAGATGGAAATCGCTGGTACGAGGTTGACTTTTTAGTACAAGATACGGTTTTTGATATGGTGTCTAATATAGGGCAGGATTCTGCTACCGTGCCTTATGTGCTTAAATTGAGATCTGTTCCATATAGATTCATTAGTGAGTATGATTTTGCAACAGGAAAAACTTCTATTACGTTTGGTTCTGGAGACGCCCAGTCTTTTGACGGCGAATTAATACCAGATCTTGGTGATTTATCTTTGCCTGCTTTTGGAAAAGAGACATTTACAGATTTTTCTATCGATCCGCAGAATTTTTTAAAAACCAGGACTTTAGGGCTAACTCCAGTTAATACTGTTTTAACTATTTTTTATCGTGTCGGTGGAGGATTCGATACTAACGCAGGTTCTGGTGAAATTGATAATGTCGTAGAAAAATCATTCGAAGTTTCTGATAGTTCGTTATCTACTTCTACTGTGAGAGATGTGTCGAATTCTTTTTCTGTTTTGAATAGCTCTCCGATACAAGGAGGAAGCGATCAGCTAGATCCAGAAGAGATAAAACATTTAATTCCTGCTCAATATGCCTCCCAGTCCAGAGTAGTTAATGCTCCAGATTTTATAGTTAGAACGTTATCGATGCCAGCAAAATTTGGTTCAGTTTTTAGGGTAAATCCTAGACTAAATCCATTAAATAGAAATTCCGTTGAGCTTGTGATTTTGTCAAGAGACTCTAATGGACATGTTACGGTAGCTCCAAATCAATTAAAAACTAACTTAAAAACATATTTATCAAAATTTAGGATGCTTACAGATCGGAATTGATATACTTGATGGCGAAGTTATAAATATAGGAGTAGAGTTTAGTATATTGACTAATCCTGACTTCAATAAGATGGAAATTTTATCTAATTGCATCGACGCTCTTAAGGAACATTTTTTGATAGAAAATCAGCAACTAAATCAGCCAATTAATTTAAGCGATATACACTATTTAATTAAAGACATTCCTGGAGTAATTTCTTTAATTACTTTGAATATAAAAAATATTCCAGGTATCATAGATGGTAGACAATACTCTACGGTGCGCTACAATATAAATGAAAATACAAAAAATGGCATCATATACTCTAAAGATAATGCTATTTTTGAAATTTTGTATCCAAATATAGATATAAAAGGCACGGCTCGTTGATTTTAGGAGTTACATAACATATGGGCTGGTCAAGATTTTTTAGTCAAAAAGATAATTGGATAACAAATTCCGTAGAAAATAATATTTATTTAAGTGGAGCGAATTTCGGATCTGATCCGGTACTTTCTGTTTTTGCTCGCAAGAACGAAATAATTTCTGGCAGTATTGAACTTGGTAGAATATTAATTAAATTTCCCATAACGGAATTATCGGGCAAGATCTTTACAGATCTAACTATTCCATCTTCAAGTGTCACATATAAGCTTAAAATGTTCAACATGCAACATGCAGAATCAGTCCCTACGTCTTACGATCTACATGTTTTCCCGCTTACAAGAGACTGGGACGAAGGCACCCGGAACTGCGATACCAAATTTAAATTATGGTTATGCCAATTGGTTGTCTTCTTCTAGCACGCAAACATGGACTCTTACTGGTTCTGACTTCACTTCTTCTATGAGTGCTTCTCAGCATTTTGATCGCGGCTCTGAAGATCTTGAGGTCGATGTAACGAAAATAATAAATGAATGGCTTACTGGAACTCTTGTTGCGAGTAATGGATTTTTGATAAAGCTTGGAGCCGGTGAAGAAACTAGTACAAATAATTATTTCTTAAAAGCTTTCCACGGCAGAGAGAGTAAATACGTAGAAAGGTTGCCATATATCGAAGCTCGTTGGGACAGTACGGGTGTTAAAGATAATAGAAAAAATTTCGCATTTAACCAGCAAAATAAGCTCTTTATGTATAATTTCATCAGAGGCGAGCTGACTAACGTTACGGAGCCTCTTTTAGTCAGAGTAACAGATTCAGTTATCAGTGGCGCTGCTAGATATACGCAGACCTTTACGGCGTCACTTGTCGAAACTGGAATCTATAGCGCCTCTTTTACGATAGTTAATACAGCTAGTTTTTCAGGTACTTTCTATGACATATGGCATTCTGGAGCGGTTGTTTCAATGACGGGAAACTTTCAGCCTC
>Ga0315281_10014333_pt1 | contig 10698 bp, 5 predicted proteins | sample YL17G07_0_MG_FD_204540 | JGI IMG/M metagenome (GOLD analysis project Ga0315281, IMG submission 204540) | Sediment microbial communities from Yellowstone Lake, YNP, Wyoming, USA - YL17G07_0 | ecosystem: Environmental > Aquatic > Freshwater > Lake > Sediment | place: USA: Wyoming | collected... | reverse complement strand
GCCGCACCGGTGAGGGTGCAGAAAACCACTGTGCGCCAATGGTTTGCGGAAACCCTCACCCTCGCGTCACAGAACTTGCGAAAGAACGCAAACACGGTGGCGAGGCCGAGTCGCTTCTCAGCGAACCGGTCTGTCGCCGATTACGCGTGCTTCCTTCAGCCGCGCCAGTTCGGCCTCATCGAGACCGAGAATCTTGGTGAAGACGTAATGGTTGTCCTCGCCCAGCGGCGGACCAACGCGATTGATCCGTGGATACGCTCCGTCGAATCGCACCGGAAACGACGGGTACGGATGGCGGCCGGCGTATTTGTGCTCGACGTGCTGAAAGAATCCAGTCGCCCGCAACTGCGGATCGGTCAGTTGCTCGGACGGCGAACGCACCGGCGCCGCCGCCACTCCGCGAGCCTGGAGCTGGCGGGCAAGTTCCTCCTTGTCGTGCGATGCGGTCCATTGCGCGATCAGGCCATGGAGTGCATCGCGATTGCGACGCCTCTTTAGCGGCGTCGCGAAATCGTCGCGGGCGGCCCAATCCTGCCTGCCCATCACATCCACCAATGCCTGCCATTCGGCTTCGGTGCCGATGCTTATAGTGATCCAGTTATCCTGGCCCTGGGTCGGAAAGGAGCCGTGAGGCGCGCGGACCGGATCGTCGTTGGTGCGCGCGACACGCTTGCGGCGATTCAGGCTGAAGTCCATGAACGCGTCGGCAATGAACGGCACGCTGGATTCCAGTTGCGCTACGTCGATATGCTGCCCGCGACCGGTCTCACGAGCGACGTGAACGGCGGAGAGCGTGGCGAACGCGGCGGTCAATCCGGTGTACGGATCGGAGACGCCGACGCCGTGGAGCAGCACGCCTTCGTCCGTATATCCGGTCAGGCTGCTGATGCCGGAAAGCGCCTCGCCAATCGCGGCGAAAGATACGTAATCGCGCCACGGTCCGGTCTGGCCGAAGCCGGAAATGGAGGTCAGCACGATTGCGGGATTGATTTCGCGCAGCACTTCGTACGGAAGCCCGAACTGGCGCAACACGCGCGGACTGTAGTTTTCAACCACGGCGTCGCTCTTGGCGACCAGGCGCTTGAACAGGTTTCGGCCTTCCTCGCTGGTGAGATTGAGCGTGATACCGCGCTTGTTCCGGTTGGTCGAGTTGAACAGCGGAGACCACTCGTAGGCCTGATCCGGGTCCGCGCTGGGGGGAGCGCCGTAGGCCCGGAACGGATCGAGCCGCTGAATCGCCTCGATTTTGATCACCTCGGCGCCGAGGTCCGCCATGATCGCTGTCGGCAGCGGCCCTGCCCAGAAAGTGGTGAGGTCGAGGACCCGCATCCCTTCAAGCGGAATCGTCTTGCCGTTCATACGACGCTGAGCCCCATCAACGCCGAAACTTCATCGCGCGAGTATCCCAGCTCGCCGCAAAGAATTTCCGTCGTGTGTTCTCCCAACAATGGCGCCCGTGTTTGCGCGGGCGCCGGCGTTTCACTGAATCGGCCGGGAATCCCCGGATGGACCCGGCGGCCGGCGACCGGATGGTCCACCTCCTGGAAAAAGCGCCGGTCCACGAGCTGTTCCAGGCCAACCATCTCGTCGATCGTGCTCACCTTGCCCATCGGAATCCGCCATAGCTGGGCCTCATGAAAGATCTCGTCACGCGTCTTCGAACGGGTCCATGCGCTCAGCCGCTCGACGAATTCCTCGGCGCGCTCGTAGCGTTGCTCGCGGGTGGCGAAACCCTCGGCCTCGACGCCGGCGAGCTGCATGAACAGCTCCACCTGCGCATCGGTCGAAGCGGCGCAACTGACATAGCCGTCGGCCGCTTCGAACACGCGATAGGTCGGACTCCAGCCGGCAAAACTCCTGCCGTGACGCTTAATCTCGGTCCCGGTGTATGAGTAATAGGTTTCGTTGAAACGGGTGTTGAACAGCAGCGACTCGTGCGCAGAAAGGTCGACGTTGGTTCCTTCGCCGCTCTTGCGCGCGCGCAGGACCGCGGCGAAACCCGCAATCGCGCCCATCAGCCCCGGCACGAATGCCGTCATCGTGCGGCTGTTGCTCAGAATCGGAGGTCGTCCCAGCTCGCCTACCTGAACCATCCAGCCCCCGAGCGCTCCGAGCTGAAGCTCGGTCGCGGCGTAGTTCTCGTACGGACCGCCCGGGCTCCACTTGCGCAGCCGCACGCGGACCAGTCGCGGGTTGATAGCCGGCGCGCCGGGCTCCCGCGCGATCGGCGGAGTTTCATCGCCCCGGTCCTCAATCAGGAGGTCCGCCCGCGCGATGAGACGCTTGAAAATTTCCTGCCCGTCAGGCGTCGAGGGATCGAGCGTCAGGCTTCGTTTTCCGGCCGCCGCATAAAGGAAGATGCCGCCGCGATCGGGACCGCGCACGTCGTCCAGAAACGGCGGCTCCCATCGCACCTGACTCCCGGTGAGCGGCCGCTCGACCAGGATCACGTCGGCGCCAAAACCGGCAAACTGCTTCCCGCAGAACGCTCCCGACAGACTGTCGGTCAGTTCTACAACGCGGATACCGTCGAGTGGTCCGGACATCGTTCTATCTTCGGCTCCTGCTCAGGGACCATTCATTCGGTCCCGCGCTCCCTGCCGTTATCAAGGATGCTTTCCTAACACAGAAGCCCGGTGATGTATAAATGGATCGGGTACTCGAATATACCAGCGGCGGAATTCCAGTATCCTGAGTCCGTTGTAAGCGGCGAAAATTGGCACTAGGAGGAATCCGGGCGCGACGGCTGTGCGCGGTCTTGCGATGCAAGCGAACGTAATCGTTCTGTCCGCGCCCAAGGGGATGGCGCAGCTCACCTACGACGTCCCCGCTCCGCTGGCGAGCATCGTGCAGGTCGGCCATCGCGTGTTGGTCCCGCTTCGCGGGCGCAAGATGACGGCGGTTGTCGTCGGGCTCGGCGAACAGCTCGCCCCGGATGGCAGCGCGTTGAAGCCGATGCTCGAAGTGCTTGAGCCGCAGCCGATCCTAGATCGCGCCCATCGCGAGTTGCTGGAATTCCTGGCCGCCTACTATCTCGTCCCGTTGTCGGATGCTTACCGCATGGTGGTACCGGCCGCTATGCGGATCGAAACACGCACGCGCTTCAAACTCGCGCGCGCGCCCGATCCTCTGGAGTTGGTGTCGTTTAGCGACGCCGAGCGCGGAATCGTCGAAGCTCTGGCGAAGCGGCCGATGACCGCCCGGCAACTTGCGAACGTCGCCGGGCAGCGCGAAACCGCCGCCGCCGTGTCTGCTCTCACTACGCATGGTCTGCTAGAGCGCCAGGCCAGCACACGTGGCCGCCATCGCGAACCCGGAATCACCTTCGTGCGGCTTAAGGACGGGACGAGACCTGCGGCGACGATTCGCGGTACCCGGCAGAAAAGCATCCTCGCGTTCCTTGAAGCGGCCCCGAACGGATGCGTCTCGATGCCGGCGCTTGAATCGCGGATACCGGGCGCGAGGGCCGCCATCCGGACGCTTGCCGGACGCGGTCTCGTTGAACTGACGCAGCAGACGCAGGAGCCGGAATCAGCTACGGCGCGCTCGGATGCTCTGGAGCTGAACGCCGACCAGGCCACCGCGCTCAATGCGATTCTTCCCGCGATCGACGAGTCTCGCTTTCAAACATTCCTGCTCTGGGGTGTGACCGCCAGCGGAAAGACGGAGGTCTATCTACAACTGGCCGCGCGATGTATCGAGCGCGGACGCCAGGTGCTCATCCTCGTTCCCGAAATCGCGCTGACCGATCAGCTCGTGGAGTCGTTCCGCGATCGCTTCGGCCACATGGTGAACCTGGCTCATAGCGGGCAGAACATCGCCGAGCGATGGGCGGCATGGAACGCCGCGTTGAGCGGCGAAACCAGAATAATGATCGGGCCGCGCTCGGCGATCTTCGCTCCGATTCGTGAACTCGGCCTGGTTATCGTCGATGAAGAGCACGACTCCGCCTACAAGCAGGAGGAGGGGGTGCGCTACAACGCACGCGACCTGGCGGTGGTGCTGGGCGGGTTCAGTTCGTGTCCGGTGGTGCTCGGCTCGGCCACTCCCTCGGCCGAGTCCTACAACAACGCCCGCAGCGGACGGTACCGGCTGCTGGAGCTTCCGCGCCGGGTGCAGGATCGTCCACTGGCCGAAGTCGAAGTGATCGACCTCCGCCAGGAGTTCTCCAAAAAGGCCGGCCGTGACGCATCAGCTGCGGCCGGCGGCGCAGCCCGTCCAGCAGAGCCACGAACCGCAGCCGCCGAGGAAGGCTCAAGCCAGCCTCAATTGCCGCTATCGATCGCGCTGCTCGATGCGCTTAAGGCCAATCTTTCTGGGGGCGGTCAAAGCCTGGTCTTCATCAATCGGCGCGGCTACCACAACTTTCTCCAGTGTCATCTATGCGGCAGCGTCATATCGTGTCCCAATTGCAGCGTCAGCATGACCTTCCATATGCGCGACCGCTCGCTCAGATGCCATTACTGCGGCCATCGCGCGGCGGCGCCGGAAAGCTGCCCGGAATGCCGGGGCTTCGGATTGCAGGGCCAGGGCTTCGGCACCGAGCGATTGGTGGCTGCGCTGACCGAAACGATGCCCGAGGCGCGAATCGAACGGATGGATAGCGACACCAGCCGGCGCAAGGGCGCGCGCAGCCGAATCATCAGCGCGCTCAGACGCGGGGAAGTCGACGTGCTGGTCGGCACCCAGATGATCACCAAGGGCTTCGATTTCCCGGGAGTCACCCTGGTCGGCGTGGTGCTTGCCGATCAGGCGCTCAACATGCCCGATTTTCGCTCGGCAGAGCGCACCTTCCAACTCCTCACCCAAGTGGCGGGACGAGCCGGGCGCGGCGAGCGGCCCGGCCGCGTGCTGATTCAGACTTACGCGCCCCATCACTACAGCATCCGCGCCGCCAAGGATCAGGATTACCGCCGCTTTATCCGCCGCGAACTCCAGCTCCGCCGCGAACTGATGTATCCGCCGTACGCTCGTATGGCTCTGGTACGAATCGACGGCGTCGACAGGCGCGCGGTCGAGGACGCCGCTGCCGAGTGCGCCTCCACGCTGGTCCGTATGGCTCCGCCTGAAGTCTTGCGAGTGCTCGGCCCGGCTCCGGCGCCAATCGAGCGGCTCAGGAATCGTTACCGATGGCAGGTGATGGTCAAGTCGAGCGCGCGCGCCGAGATGCGCCGCCTGCTCGAAGCCGGACGCGTCGAACTCATCCCGATGCTCGAGCGCCGGCAAGTCAGATTTTCGATCGATATCGATCCGATAAACATGCTTTGAGCGCCGAGCAGAGCACCGTGTTTACAGCCGTCAGGAGGGCTGAGCCTCTGTGGACGAAAGCGGCACGCAGGCAAGGACGGCACAGCCGCCCAGGATAAGACTAAAAGCGAACATCTTGAACGCCGTCCTGTAACTTGAACTGGCGTCGAATAGAAGCCCGGCGACCAATGGCCCGGTTGCCGCTCCGATTGTGGTGAACACGCCGGCCAGCCCCGATAACGAGCCGAAACGCTTGAGCCCCAGCGATTCGGCGGTCAGCATCGGAATCAGCGCCAGCGGCGCGCCCGAAGCAAGTCCGTAGATCGCCGCGTAACAGAGCAGCATCACGCGGTTGCGCGCGCCCAGGAGAACGATCTGACCCAGCGCTATCAGGATGAGATCCGCGGCCAACACGGGACGGCTGCCTGCGCGCTCGGCCGCGAACCCCATGACGATCTTGCCGACTGCGGCCAACCCCATAGTCAGGCTCAGGATCAAGGCCGCGCTGCTTGGCGCATAGCCAATTACAATCAGGTAGGGGATGGTGTGGAGTCCGGCGCCGGTGACCGCGAAAGCAAAGCAGAACTGGGCGGCGGCTATTATCCAAAACGAGCGAGCACGCAGCGCCTCGGCGACCCCGAGCCCGGGCAGCTCGCCGGACGCCCCTTCCACACCGAACCGGACCGCTCCTTCCGGTCGAGTCCGCACCAAAAGCAATACCAACGGCAGAGCTATCAGAAGCATCGGGACGGCCAGGATGGTGTAGGCCGCACGCCAGCCACCCCACGCTATGATGCGGTCGGCGACCAGCGTCATGACCATACCGCCCACCGTGGTCCCCGCCATCGTAAGTCCCAGCGCCCTGCCGCGCTGCTCGCGAAACCAGTTGGCTACTACCAGGGAACAGGGCAACAGGGTTGCCGTACCGATTCCCAGTCCGAGCAGAACGTAAGCGGCCAACATCGCGCGAAACGTGTGTGCCTGGCCGGCCAGCAAAAATCCACCCGCGGCCAGCGTGATGCCGACGCCGATCACCGATCGAGCCTCGACACGATCCAACAGCCATCCGACAACGGGCACGCTCAGCCCGGCGGTCACGGCGAGCGCGGTCTGGAGTGACGACAGCCTCGCCCGGCTCCATCCGAAGTGCTGAAGCACGGGAGTGAAAAACACTCCCGCGGTGTTGTAGCCGGAGCCGAATACCAGGAAGAGCGTGACGAACAAGGCCACGACCACCAACCATCCCCGACGTTCTTTGGCGTTCATTTGCCTCCGAGGGTAATTACGCGGTGAACCTCTGTCTCGGCCAGAAGCTTTTGCGATTCAAGGCCGTCGTCGCCTCTTTCCTGGGCGCGTGGCCGTGTTCTTAACGGCCAGACCCGGTTTCAGAAATGTAACCGTCAGCGGCGTCACGGCGGCGGAGACGGCTGGTCAGCCAACGCTCGAACGAATCCAGGTACGTGTAATAGACCGGCGTGATGTAGAGCGTGATTAACTGCGAGAACAACAGGCCGCCCACCACCGCGATCCCCAGCGGCCGCCGTGCCGCGGCCCCGGCGCCGAATCCGATCGCGATCGGCAGCGTGCCGAACAGCGCCGCCATCGTGGTCATCATGATTGGCCTGAAGCGAACCAGGCATCCTTCGTAAATCGCATCCGCCGGCGACTTGCCCTCGTTGCGCTGTGCGTCGAGCGCGAAGTCGATCATCATGATCGCGTTCTTCTTCACGATTCCCACGAGCATGATGACGCCGACAAAGGTGTAGAGGTTGAGCTCCATGCGAAACAGCATCAGCGCGACGAGCGCGCCGAACCCTGCCGGCGGCAGCCCCGACAGAATCGTCAGCGGATGGATGAAGCTTTCGTAGAGGATGCCGAGCACGATGTAGATGACCAGGATCGTCACGACGAGCAGCAAACCAAGGTTGCGCGTGGACGCTTCGAACGCCTGCGCCGTACCCTGGAAGGCTGTGGTCACGCTGGCCGGCAAGGTCGCACTCGCGAGCTTGTGTATCTCCGCGACCGCGTCGCCAAGCGACACGCCGGGCGCGAGGTTGAAGGAAATCGTCACGCCGGGAAGTTGGCCGAGATGGTTGATGGTAAGGGGCCCGACCGTGTTTGTGAGCTTGGCCACCGTATCCAGCGGCACCAGCTGGCCGTGCGACGAACGGATATAAAGCAGTGGCATTGCCGACGGATGCATCTGGTACCGCGGCTCGAATTCGGTGATCACCTTGTATTCGTTATTCGGTGCGTAGATGGTCGAGACCTCGCGCGTGCCGTACGCGGTGTAAAGCGCTTCTTCGATCTGCCGCGCACTGACACCGAGTGACAGCGCCTTGTCGCGATCGATCTCGACCGTGACCTGGGGGTTCTTGATCTGGAGGTCGCTGGTCACGTCGCGCAACTGCGGCACCCGCGCCATCCGCGCCTCCAGGATCGGCGCGTAATGAAACAGCTCATTCGTGTCGGGGCTTTGAAGCGTAAGCTGGTAGAGGCTCTTGGTCAGCTGACCGCCGATGCGGATCATGGGCGGATTCTGCAGGTATGCGTTGATGCCAGTAACGGTGGCGAGCTTCGGCCGCAGCCGCTGGATAATCGCGTCGACCCCGAGCATGCGCTCGGAGCGCGGCTTCAGGTGGATAAAGATGATGCCGGTATTGGTCGAGGCGCTGGGGCCGATCGCGCCGACGAACGACATGAACTCCAACACCTCGCGGTCTTTCGCGATGACCGTGGCAAGCTCCTTCTGATGCAGCACCATCGCGTCGTATGAGATCCCCTGCTGGGCTTCGGTGTAAATGAAGATCTGGTTGGTGTCCTCGCTCGGCAGGAAGCCATGGGGGATCGCGGCGAATAAGCAGCCGGTGACCGCCAGGATTACGAGCGAGCCCGCCATCGTCATCCGCGGATGGCGCAGGACGGCCTTCAGGCTCGAATCGTACGCGCGCACTATCACGTTGAATGCGTGCTCGGTCGCCATGTAGACGCGGCCGTGATGTTCGCGTTCACGCGCGAGCAGAAGACGGCTGCACAGCATCGGCGTGAGCGTCAGCGAGACGAAACCGGAAACCAGGATCGCGGTGACGATGGTAACCGAGAACTCGTGCAGCAGCCGGCCGATGATGCCGCCCATGAACAGCACCGGGATGAAAACCGCGGCAAGCGACAGCGTCATCGAGAGGATAGTGAAGCCGATCTCTTTCGCGCCGTTGATCGCAGCCTCGTACGGCCTCTCGCCGCCCTCGATGTGGCGCACGATATTCTCGAGCATCACGATCGCGTCGTCGACCAGGAAGCCGACCGAGAGCGTCAGGGCCATCAGCGACAGATTGTCGAGGCTATAGTCCAGCAGGTACATCACGGCGAACGTGCCGACGATCGACATTGGAAGGGCGAGGCTCGGGATGACGGTGGCGGGGATCGTGCGCAGGAAAAGGAAGATCACCAGCACCACCAACCCGATCGTCAGCAGCAGCGTAAACTCGACGTCCTGAACCGAAGCGCGAATCGTCTGCGAGCGGTCGTAGATGACGCTCAGGCGGACCGAGGCCGGCAGCACGGCCTGAAATTGCGGCATCAGGCGCTTGATTGCGTCGACCACCTCGACCGTGTTGGTACCGGGCTGGCGCTGGATGCCGAGTACGACCGAGCGCGTGAAGTTGAGCCATCCGGCGGTCTTGTCGTTTTGAACGCTGTCGATTACCTGTCCCAGGTCGTTCAAGCGGACCGGCGAGCCGTTGCGGTAGGCAACGATTATCGGCCGGTAGGCCGCAGCATTGGTTAGCTGACCGCTGGCCCGTACCGTGAGCGCCTGGTGCGGGCCCCACAGGATGCCGGTTGGCAGATTGACGTTCGCGCGCTGGATCGCGTCGGCAACCTCGTCGATTCCGATCCCGCGCGACGCCATCGCGTCGGGATTGAGCCGCACCCGCACTGCGTACTTCTGCGAGCCGTAGACCAGCACCTGCGCCACGCCGCTCACCATCGAGATCCGCTGCGCCATCATCGTCTCGGCGTATTCGTCGACGACCGAGAGCGGCTGCGTCGCGGAGCTGAGCGCGAGATAAATCACGGCTTGCTCGGCAGGATTGACCTTCTGGTAGCTGGGCGGCGTCGGCATCTCGGGCGGAAGCTGGGATGCGGCCTTGGTGATCGCGGATTGGACGTCCTGCGCGGCGGCGTCGATGTTGCGGCTCAAATCGAACTGCAGCGTTATCTGCGTGTTGCCGAGAGCGCTGGTCGAGGTCATCGAGTTGAGGCCGGCGATAGTCGAGAACTGGCGCTCCAGAGGGGTGGCGACCGACGACGCCATCGTCTCGGGGCTCGCGCCCGGCAGCATCGCGCTGACCAGAAGGGTGGGGAAATCGACGTTGGGCAGGTCGCTCACCGGCAGCAGCCGAAAGCCGACGATGCCGAACAGCAGGATGGCCAACATGACGAGCGTCGTCATGACCGGCCGCCGGATGAAGAGCGCGGCGATGTTCATGAAGCCAGGTTCCGGCCGGTTTCCTGCTCGTTTTTGATTTCAACCGGGGCGCCGGGCACCAGCCGCAGTTGACCATCGGTAACCACGGTTTCGCCCGCTTTGAGCCCGGACTCGATTACGGTCGAATCGTCAAGGACCTCGCCCACGATCACGGGTCGCGACTCGACCGTGAGGTCCGGTTTGACCACGAACACATACTCGCCCGATTGGCCGGTTTGCACCGCGCGGGACGGAACCACGATCGAGTTCGGGTGCTCCGCCAGCGTCAGAATCACGTTGACGAACTGACCCGGCCACAGCCGCTTTTCCGGATTGGGGAAACTTCCCTTGAGCTTCACCGTACCGGTCGAGACGTCGACCGTGTTATCGAGGAAGCTCAACGCACCCGATTCGGGATCTTTGCTATCCCCCGGGATAATTGCTTCGACATCGAGCTGCCGGATAGCCATGTATTTCTTGATATCCGGCAGATGCCGTTCCGGCACGGAAAAGGTTACGTAGATCGGAACCAGCTGATTAATGGTCACGATTGGGTTGTCCCCGTTGGCTTTCACCAGATTGCCGACATGGATCTGGAGGCTCCCCGTGCGCCCGTTGATCGGTGAGTTGATGTGACAGTAGCTGAGCTCGACCTCGGCGTTCTCGAGTGTCGCCCGATCCTGCCGCACCGCCTCCGCCGCCGCCTGGGCCCTGGTGCTCGCGTCATCGTATTCCTGTTGCGATACCACTCTGGCCTTAACAAGCACCTCGGAACGATGGGCCTGCAAATCGGCGTTCCTCGCCTGCGCGATGTTCTTCGCCAGTGCGGCCTCGGCCTGCTTGACTTTTGCTTCATAAGAGCGGGGATCGATCAGGAAAAGCGGATCGCCCTGCTTCACGAACTGGCCTTCGGTGAAGTACGCCCGCGCAATCTGCCCATCGACCTGCGATTTGACCGCGACGGTGGAGTAAGCCTCCACGCG
>Ga0315281_10014332_pt1 | contig 10698 bp, 11 predicted proteins | sample YL17G07_0_MG_FD_204540 | JGI IMG/M metagenome (GOLD analysis project Ga0315281, IMG submission 204540) | Sediment microbial communities from Yellowstone Lake, YNP, Wyoming, USA - YL17G07_0 | ecosystem: Environmental > Aquatic > Freshwater > Lake > Sediment | place: USA: Wyoming | collected... | reverse complement strand
TTGCACATCGCCTCGGTCCGCCGCATCCCGTGGCTCCGGTCCTCTTCCGTCTCGACCGCATCGGCGGTGAGCGGCTTGAAGAAACTCGGCCAGCCAGATCCCGAATCAAACTTCGTGTCGGATTCGAACAACGGTTCGCCGCACGCGGCGCACTTGTACGTGCCCCGTTCGTGGTTATCGACGTACGCGCCGGTGAAGGCCCGCTCGGTGCCCTTCTGCCGCATCACCTGGTACTGCTCGGGCGTCAGTTCGCTCCGCCACTGAGCATCGGTCTTGTCGACGTTCCGCTTCTCATCCATGCGTCGCTCCTCGCGTCCACTTCGCTGACGGACTGCTTCACGCGAACAAGTTTAGCGGGGCACGGGACAAACGGCGCGGCGGTCAGCCCGCGCGCCGCCTAGTGATCGCTACGCATCCCGGCGACGACGGCGAGATTCTGCCTCACCATCGCCTCGAGCTGAGCGTCGGCGGCCGCCACGGCGAGGACCTGGGCCTTGTTGTACATGGCTTCAGCCCCCTCGAGGTCCCCGCGCTGGAGGGTCGCGTCGCCCATCTGATTCATCGCGTGCGCGACACCCGACGTGTCCCCCCGGGCTCGCGACAAGTGTTGCGCGGCGGCGAGGCAATCGATCGCTGCGTCGAACATCTTGTCGTCGGTGTAGCTGCGGGCGATCCGGCGAATCAGTGCCGGGGCGAACTCGCTCTCGTCACGCGTCAGCATCCGGATCGCACGCTCGTACGAACTGCGCGCCTCCCGCCGGTTCCCCTCGCCGTCGGCTTTCTGCGCGGCGGCGGCGATGTCCGCGACCTCGCGGCGCATCGCCGCGAACGCAGACGGGTTCTTCACTTTTCGAATCCCTTCGCCATCGCTGTGGACTCGTGCATCTTTTTTGCGATGGTCGGTCGGGAGATTCCGAGGAGTCTCGCGGCAGCGGCCTGGTTGCCACCCGTCATCTGCAGCGTGATGCGAACGGCCTCGCGCTCGATGTGGGCAAGGGAAATTCCCTGTTTCGGAATTCGGATGTCTGCTCCGCCATCGTCGGCCGAATCGACGCGGGCACCGGGCCGACGCTGGATCATCAGGTGCTCTGGTGTGATGACCGGCGCACCAGCAGCCAGAATGACCGCGCGTTCGACGACGTTCTTCAACTCCTGGACGTTGCCCGGCCAGTTGTGCGCCCGCATCGCCGCGATCGCCGCTTCCGAAAACTCGCGTGACGACTGATCCCCTTGCGCCTCGCGGCTGAGAAAGTGACTGGCGACAACCGCAATATCGTCCAGGCGGTCGCGGAGCGGCGGAATGCTGATCGAAAAGACGTTCAGCCGGTAGAAAAGGTCCTCTCGAAACTCACCAGTCGCGACGACTTTCTCGAGCGCCGTGCTGGACGCGGCAATGATCCGGCAATCGATCGCGATCTCCTCGACGCCGCCGACGCGCCGAACCAACCGGGACTCGAGTGCGCGCAGTAATTTGGGTTGGAGCGTCTGGGGAAGGTGGTGGATCTCGTCGAGAAAGATCGTCCCGCCCGCAGCCGTCTCGAACAGGCCAAGCTTGCGCGTGTTCGCACCAGGGAACGCTCCCTTCTCGTGACCGAACAGATCCGACTCGAGTAGCGATCCCGGTGTCGCCCCGCAATTGACGGCCATGAATGGCTCGAGTGCCGCCGCGCTGCAGGCGTGGATGCCGCGGGCAAACAACTCCTTGCCGGTTCCGGTTTCACCGATGAGCAGGACCGTCGTGCGCCGGGCAGCAGCCACCCGTCGCCCGAGATCGACCGCGTCCAAGATCGGTCGACTCCGCCCAATGATGTTTTGAAAGCAAGTTTCTGGCGAGGCCCCTTTCGGAGGGGCAGCGCCACCTGCGGTGTTGGCCACCGGTCGTCTCGCGATTTGGTCGTCAAAAAAGGGACGCCCAGCCGCCTCCTATGTCACAGGTAGTGCCCCGGGCAGGACGCCGTCCCAACCGGGCCTCCTGTGTGCCAATCGTCGAAGCCGTTGCTGGTCATTTGCTTAGCACTTGCTTGCGCGGATGATGCCAAGAATATTTGACGCCTTGGCCCAAGCTGCGACGCCGGCGATTCTGCCCTCTTCACTGTCAATCCCTCCGCACCGAGATCGATGAAGCGAAAGAAACCGCAGATTGGTTACGCCCGACTGACCCATCCGCTCGTTCGCGACAACGGCGTTCTGCGGCAGGCCAGTTGGGACGAGGCGCTCGATCGGGCGGCCGAAGGCTTCCGCCGAAATCTCCGCGAAAAGGGGCCGAACTCGATCGGAATCTTCTCGTGCTCGAAGTCGAGCAACGAAGTGAACTTCCTCGCGTCCAAGCTTGCGCGCGCCGGTTTCGGCAACAACAACATCGACAGCTGTAATCGAACGTGACACGCCCCTAGCGTCGTCGGTCTGGCGACAGTGTTCGGAGCGGGCGGATCCACCTCTTCGTATGAAGAGGCGGAGAACACGGACGTCGTGTTCCTCTGGGGATCGAACGCCCGCGATGCCCATCCGATCTGGTTTCATCATCTATTGAAGGGCATCCATAAGGGCACCCGCCTCTACGTCATGGACCCACGACGGACATCTTCGGCGGCATGGGCCGACGTCTGGATGGGCCTCCATGTCGGCAGCGACGTCGCGTTGTCGAACACGATCGCCCGCGAGATCATCCACGCCGGCCTGGCGCACGAGGATTTCATCGGGCGATCCACGACCGGCTACGAGGCGTACGCCGCCAACGTCGAGGAATACACACTCGAATTCGGGGAGCAGCTCACCGGCATTCCCGCCGACACGATTCGCGAGGCGGCGCACACCTACGCGAAGGCCGACCGGGGGATGATCTGCTGGACGCTCGGTATCACGGAGCACCACAACGCCGTCGACAATGTCCTCGCGCTGATCAATCTCGCGCTGCTCACCGGAAAAGTTGGCCGCTACGGATGCGGTTGCAATCCAATGCGCGGCCAGAACAACGTCCAGGGCGGCGGCGACATGGGCGCCCTGCCGAACAAACTGCCGGGGTTCCATGACGTGACGAACCCGGACGACCGCGCGAAGTTCGAGAAGGCGTGGAAGACAAAGATTCAGCCGACCGACGGGTGGCATCTGTCGGAGATGATCGATGCCATGGGCCGGGGCGCGATGACGTCGCTGCTCTGCATCGGTGAGAATCCGGCGCAGGCGGACGCGGACACAACCCACATCGAGCACGTGCTCGCAACGCTCGACCATCTCGTCGTGCAGGAGATTTTTCTGACGAAGACGGCGCAGATGGCGCACGTCGTGCTGCCCGCCGCCGCGACGTGGTGCGAGGGCGAAGGAACCGTGACCAATAGCGAGCGTCGTGTGCAACGCGTGCGCAAGGTCGTCAAGTCGCCGGGCGAGGCGCGTGACGAGCTGTGGATCATCGCCCAGATCGCGAAGCGCATGGGCGCCGACTTCGGCGAACCCACGGGCGAGTCGACGTGGAACGAGCTGCGGTCGCTGTCGCCCGCGTTCGCCGGGATGAGCTACGCGCGGCTCGAGCAACTCGACGGGCTACAATGGCCGTGCTTCGATGAACAGCATCCTGGGTCGCTATTTCTGCACAAACGGCTGTGGGACAAGGATCCCGCGAAGCGTGGTCGGCTTGCCCCGTTTTCCGTCGTCCATCATGAGGGACCGGTCGAGCAGCCCGACGGAGAATACCCATTCACGCTGACGACGGGCCGCCGGCTCGAGTCGTACAATACCGGCGTCCAGAGCGGCGGCTATTTGTCGCCGCTGCATCGGGGCGAGATGATCGAGATATCGCCCGAAGATGCCGCCGCGCTCGACGCGAAAGAAGGCGCACTGCTCCGCATCACCTCGCGCCGCGGAACCGTGGTCGCGCCGGTGCACGTCGACCCGGGGTTACGGCAGGGCGTCGTATTCATGACGTTGCATTTTCCCGATGACGTCACGACCAACCTGTTGACGATCAATGCCACCGACCCCAAATCCGGCACGGCGGAGTTCAAAGCGTGCGCGGTCCGCTTGCAACTGACGACGCAGGTGATGCCGGTGGCGCCGTCGGCGGCTCGAGAACTCGCCGCGGTCGGAGACGACTGACCGCGTGGACATTCAGCTCATCGAGGCCGCGGCGAACGACGACGAGCGCGCCGCCGTGGACGCTCTGCTCGGACCGCCAGTGTCGCAGTGGGAAGGTGGCGAGCGCAACGATCCGCGCGAGGGACACCTCGCGCACACGGGCGCGGCGGTGCGCGCGCGACGGCACCTGCTGCTGCCGGCGTTGCAGGCGGTGCAGTCGCGCATCGGCTGGATCAGCGAAGGTGCGATCGACTACGTCTGCAACCGCCTGAACGTTCCGCCGGCGGACGCGTGGGGGGTCGCAACGTTCTATGCATTGCTCTCAACGACGCCGCGCCCGAAGCGAATGCTCCATGTCTGCGATGACATTGCCTGCAAGGCAAAAGGCGCGGACAAGCTCTGTGCGATGCTGGAGCGAAAGGTCGGGCCGGCGCATCTTCACGCGCCCGACGGCGATCATGTCAAGATCGATGACACGGTTGGCGCGTGGATGCGATCACCATGCCTCGGAATGTGCGAAGCGGCCCCGGTTGGTTTTGTCCAGTTTGCCGGCGAGCTGCCGATGGAGCATTGCATGCCGCTCGACGAGGAGAGCGCGATGATGCTCCTCGGCGTGATGCCGGGCGTGGCACCGCTGAGCAGCGCCGCGATCAATTTCTCAGTTCAGACCGTCTATGCGGGCTCGGCGTTGCTGTCTCGCGTCGGCAAGATCGACTGGACGCTCGACTCGTATCGTGGTGCCGGTGGGTATACGGCGCTCCCGAAGGCGTTCGCGATGGGGGCGGACGCGGTAATCAAGGAGGTCACCGATTCCAGGCTGATGGGCCGAGGTGGGGCCGCCTTTCCAACCGGTCGCAAATGGGCCGCCGTCGCATCGCAGGCCGTCAAGCAACGCTACCTGATTTGCAATGCCGATGAATCCGAGCCCGGCACGTTCAAGGATCGCGTGCTCCTTCAGGGTGATCCGTTTTCGATCATCGAGGCAATGACAATCGCCGCCTTCGCCACCGGGTGCGAAAAGGGATTCTTGTACATTCGCGGCGAATACGCGATTCCGGCGATCGTGATGCAACGCGCGATCGACGAAGCGCACCGGGCGGGGCTGCTCGGCGACAACATCCTCAGCAAGCACGTCACCTTCGACATCGAGATCCGTCGCGGCGCGGGCGCCTACATCTGCGGCGAAGAGACCGCGATCTTCAATTCGATCGAGGGCTATCGCGGCGAGCCGCGGAACAAGCCGCCCTTCCCGTCCGAGGCCGGACTCTTTCAAAAGCCGACGGTCGTCAACAACGTCGAGACGCTGGCGAACATTCCGTGGATCGTCAACAACGGCGGTGCGGCGTTCGCGGCCATCGGTGCCGGTGGCATGTCGACGGGAACGAAGCTCTTCTGCCTCAGCGGCAACGTCGAGCGGCCCGGTACCTACGAAGTGAACTTCGGGGCGACGCTGCGCGAACTGATCGATCTTGCCGGCGGTGTGCCGCACGGTCGTACGCTGCAGGCCGTCTTGCTCGGCGGTGCGGCAGGCGTGTTTCTGCGACCGGACGAACTCGATATCCCGCTCACCTTTGAAGGCGTGCGTGCCGCCAAGGCCACGCTCGGGTCAGGCGTCGTCATGCTCTTCGACGACACGATCGACATGAAGGACATCGTGCTCCGCATCGCCGCGTTCTTCCGTGACGAGTCCTGCGGTCAATGCGTGCCGTGCCGCGTCGGGACCGTACGACAGGAAGAAGCGCTGCACCGACTCGTCAAAAAGAAAACGCGCGGCACCGTCGACCACGAGGTCAACCTGCTCCGCGAAGTGGGGCTGCACATGAATGACGCGTCGATTTGCGGGCTTGGGCAGACCGCGTACGCGGCGGTCGAGTCGGCGATCCACCGGCTGGGCGTGTTTGGGCCCGTGAAGGGAGGAGTTCCGTCATGACCGCGCCGACCATGGTGCCGTCGCCATTCGTTCAGCTGTCGCGGGCCACCGCGCCACTGGCGACCGTCGAACTCTCCATCGATGAGAAGCCGGTGAGCGTGCCCGAGGGTACAACGATCCTCGCCGCCTGTCGCGCGGTCGGTATCGAGATACCGACGCTCTGCTTTCTCGACACATTGCATCCGGTGAACGTCTGCCGGATCTGCGTCGTGGAAGTCGAGGGCGCGCGGGTATTGGCGCCGAGTTGTTCGCGGATGGTCGAGACCGGGATGAAGGTGAAGACCCGGTCAGCGCGCGTCGATCACAGCCGCAAGATGATCCTCGAGATGCTTGGCAGTTCGGTCGATCTATCCACGACGCCTGAAGTCGCCGACTGGATCAAGGAGTACCGCGCGAAACCCTCACGCTACGGGCCGGCCGCACCGCGCGCGGCAACGGGCACACGCGACGCGGCGATCACCGGTCACCACGAACCGCCCGACGTTCGATACGCCGCAACGGTGATGCAGCCGGTGAAGGTGGACAACGATCTGTACATCCGCGACTACGCCAAGTGCATTCTCTGTTACAAGTGCGTCGAAGCGTGCGGAACGGATCATCAGAACACGTTTGCGATCGCCGTTGCCGGGCGGGGGTTCGATGCGCGGATCTCGACCGAGCTCGCGGTCACCCTGCCTGACTCGGCGTGCGTCTATTGCGGCAACTGTATTGCGGTCTGCCCGACGGGCGCGTTGATGGCAAAGACCGAGTTCGACATGCGCGCCGACGGAACCTGGGACGAGTCGAAGCAAACGGCCACCGATACGATCTGCCCGTACTGCGGCGTCGGTTGCACGTTGACGTTGCACGAGCAGGGCGGTGAGATCGTGAAGTCGACGTCGCCGCTGGACAATTCCATTACCCTTGGCAACTTGTGCATCAAGGGACGGTTCGGATGGCGGTTTGTGCAGCCCGGGGGCCAGGCGTCCACCTGACTACTGAACGCGGCGGCGGCATGGCGTAAAACATGAGCGGCGCCGGTCCAATGACCGGCGCCGCTCTCAATTCGGAAACGAAGTGCTGCTTGATTCCGTGGTCGAGTCCTACTTGCTCCAGGGCGGCACAACCTTGTTGCTGCGCGCGTAGGCGATCGACTGGCCAAGGTGCTCGTGCAGGTGAGTTACCGTGAGCACCATTGCGCGGTTCCGGCTCCAGTCCTGGCCGAAGAACTTGATCACCTCGGCGCCATTCGCATCGGTCGTGAGCGCCATCCCCTGATGCAGATTCTTGAACGACGCCTCGAGCTCGGCGACAATCTGGGCCTTGGTCAGCGTGCGGTGCTCGAACGTGTCAGCGGACTTGGGATCAGCGGTCAAGCCAGTCGCGGCCGGCACCGCCATGCCCATCATCATCGGGAGCAAGTAGTTCTCGCCCGTCACGTGCAGAAAGACCTCGCCTACCGAGCGGACACCAGCGCCGGGCCGCCAGCCGTACGCGCTTTCCGGAATGGCCTTGGCCAAATCGACGAACTTCTTTTGGACTTCGTTGACGTCGCGGTGCATGTCACCCATCACCCCTTGGGCGGCGAGTGGGGCGGCGGTGGCCAGCGAGAGGACGAGTGCGACTTTCGAGAAACGCATGATGGACTCCGTGGGTAGGTGTGAGGCGGAGCGAATATTTCGGGCCGCGGGGCCGGGCGGACCTCGCTTGAGGCGAACAAACAACATACGGATGGCGCCAGCCGCGCGCGACTGGCTCAACCCTTGCGCACGATATTCACGATCTTGACCGGGGGGTCGATGCTTCTACCAGTCCGGCAAGCTGAGCCAACCCGACGACGTGCACCTCGAGCCCGCGCAGCCGCCGCCGAGTTGCCCGCTTCACATCCGCGGCCACAAGGATGTTCTCCCCGGCGGGGTAGCGCTCCCGAAACGCGAGCATCCCGGCAGGATCGAACGCGTCCTCAGACCACTTGCACTCGATCGCCATTGGCGCGGAACGCTTCGGCGCGACGATGAAGTCCACCTCGAGCCCCGACTTGGTCCGCCAGTATTGCACATCCCGCCGCTGGCGGGCGGCGTGCAGTTCGTTCAACACGAGGTGTTCCCAGAGGGGACCATAGTCGTCCCGGCGCAAGGGAGACCACCCCCGATGATAGGCGACGAAGCCAGTGTCGAACCCGTAGACTCGTGGCGCGGCGACGATCTCGGCCGACGGATTCGAGGCGAACGGACGGACGACGTGCATCACGAAGGTCGACTCGAGCACGTCGAGATAATTCATCACGGTCTGCCGGCTCACTTCACAGGCGCGGGCAAATCGGGTCGCCTCGAACATCCCCCCGCTGTCCACCAGCAGCATCTCGAACAGCCGCGCGAATGGTCCACGTTTTTCGAGACGGAACAGCTCCTGCACGTCCTTGGCCCAGTATGCGTCGAGCCACTCCTGGTAATCACGCTCGGGCGACGTCTTGGCGAGGAAGAATGGTGGCAGCCCGCCGCGCGCCATGCGGTGCTCGACGGCAGGCTGGGCGAATGCCACCGCGTCCGCACAGGTCATCGGCGTCAGCCACACCTCATGCTTGCGACCGGCGAGGGTGTCGCGGAACTTCGCGCGCGCCCCCAGGCTCGACGAACCGGTGGCGAGCACGCGGACACGCGGATGGTGATCGGCGGCGATCTTGAGCAGTTCCGATGGGTCGTCGAGCCGATGGATCTCGTCGAGAATGAGGCGGCGCCCGGCGTGTCCGTCGAGAAACCGCTCCGGGTCCCGCAGGTCGCGCCGGACGCTCGGCAGTTCGCAGTCGTAGTAGTCTGCACCGGCGATCGATCGGGCGAGCACCGTCTTGCCGGCGCGCCGGACCCCCTGCAGCCAGCAGATCGGCCGCCGGGCCCAGGCGGCGTGGATGCGGTCGAGCCAGATGCGGCGTTCGTTCATGCCGATAGTTTAGCGTTTAGTGACGCCATACGCAATCATAGATACAACAGGGGAGCCATGAACGCCGATCCACTCCCTGCGTGCCCGCCGGAGGCGACGGCTCAACCCTTGCGCACGATATTCACGATCTTGACCGGGGGGTCGAGGGTCTGCCCCTTCGCCGGCGCGGCGTGAATCTTCCTGACGATGTCCATGCCGCTCGTGACCATACCGAAGGCGGCGAACCCCTGCCCGTCGCCGTTACGTTTGCCGGCGAAGTCCAGCTCCGGCTGATCGCCAATGCAGATGAAGAAATCGGAGGTCGCGGTGTCGGGACCGCCCCGCGCCATGGAGATCGTGCCATCGAGGTGCTTGAGTCCCGTCATACTGGTGCGCTCGAGCGCGATCGGGCCGAAGCCAGGACGCGTGCGACCGGGGGCAACGCCGGCCTGGATGACGGCGATCTTCACCGGCGACGTCTCCTGGTTGGTACTCGTTACGGTGCGATGAAAGCGACCGCTTTCGTAGTGCCCGCCGTCGACGTACTTGAGAAAGTTTGCGGCGCTCAGCGGCGCGTGCGCGCTATCGATCGCGAGCTCGATGTTGCCGAGTTCCGTCTGCACGGTGACGAGGACGACGCCAGGGCGGCCCTGCGCCGTCGCCAAGAACGTGAGCGCGGCGGCGCACGTCCAAATGAGCGATTGTCCTCGTCCCGTCATGTCAGTTCTCCGAGCTTTGAGAGTCCGGTGCCGGGCGACGGCAGGCCGTTGTTCGCGGTCGCGTTCGCCCGCAACGCGTGAGGCGACGGGATAGGTAACACAGTTGTCCGTTGCGGGGGCAACCCGTCGGCGCAGTCACGAACGACCCAACCGTGGTCATTGAGCGCCGCGTCAAGAGCGGCAGTGAAACTTGCGGTGCGGACGGCGGGTGGCGGGATCGGCCTGGGGTCGCCAGCAGTGATACCTGACACCGCCCGTGGATAACCCCGCCGAGTGCCGCGATTTGATCGTCGAGGCGAAAGGCCGCATGCGCCCCGCGAAGCAAAGGCCGCGTGGCGAGCGGGCATACGCGAGAACACGTTGCCGAGTCGCGGCCCTGCGCGGCAGGGAAAAATGGTGCCTGCAGCTTGGCAGCGAATCGCAGGTATTACGGCGATCCTTGCTGTGTTGGCAGAATGAGACGTAGGATACTGTGCAGGTTAATAGAGAGTTATGCGGACCTGATAGACTTGGAGTATCTTGAAGACCACCGAGTATTTTCGATACACGAGGGTGCGTCCTGATCGAGCGCGCATTCTGGACGCGTGGATTGAACTGGCGATCGGGCACCCGGATGCCGAGCAAGTCCAATCGGACGGGCGCGTTCGTCGGTGGGCGTTTATCACGCAGGAGAAGCGGTACCTCAGAGTCGTACTGCTCGCGGATCGCGAGACGGTTCACAATGCATTCTTCGATCGAAGGTTCAAGCCATGAACATCAAGTACTTCAAAGACACTGACACCGCGCTCCTAGAGTTTGCTGCTCGCCCTGTCGACGAGACACGCGAGATCTCGGAGAATGTCTACGTCGACCTCGACAAGGATGGCAATCTCGTGAGCATGACTATCGAACACGCGTCCGAAGTCGCGTCGCTGCCTGGGGTCAACCTCGAAGAGATCGGCGCGAGCGCCGCATAACAACCGGTTGCAGCGGACGGCGCTGCGCGCCGCCGCTGAACCGGCGCGTTGAGGTTGTAGAAAAAGCCGGTTTGGAGACGAAACCGTCGACGATCGGTCGCGATCAGCAGCGGCGGCGGCCGGTGAGAGC
>Ga0315281_10014331_pt1 | contig 10698 bp, 4 predicted proteins | sample YL17G07_0_MG_FD_204540 | JGI IMG/M metagenome (GOLD analysis project Ga0315281, IMG submission 204540) | Sediment microbial communities from Yellowstone Lake, YNP, Wyoming, USA - YL17G07_0 | ecosystem: Environmental > Aquatic > Freshwater > Lake > Sediment | place: USA: Wyoming | collected... | reverse complement strand
ACGATTTTGGCGAGGTTGTGCATACGCTTGATTTGTATCAGTCAGACCGAATTGATTGTTACAAGGTGCATGTGGATGGCAAACCTTGGAAAGCGCGCATCGGATGGTCGCGGATTTTGTCTGGGCTGAGGAAGTCGCTGCCCAGAGTTTTATCGGAGAGAAATGCATGAAAACCTACACCAAAGAAGAAGCGGCGAAATATCTCAAAATTGGCGTGACCAGTTTGGAGGATTTAATCGCAACCGGCACTATCCCTGCTGGGAAGGTTGGCAAGAAAATAATTCTCTGCGAACCTGACCTGGATGAATACATCATGGAAATCATTCAGGAGCAGACTGCGCAGCGGCGTGAAGCGTTTCAGGCTGGGCGGAAGGTGCAGATTAAAACTGCTGTCTCTGAAATTCGCGGGGGGCGGCGGAATATTCCCGTGCTACCAGAGCTTGTCAGCTAATTTTGAGCCGCGCAAATTTGCATAGCGCATCAGCATCTTCGTACTGGAATGCCCTGTAATTTTTGCGATTTCAATATCACTCAGTTTGGTTCTCTCAAAAAATCTGCTTGTCGCCTCATGTCGCAAATCATGGTATGTCAAACCATCACACTTTGCCGCTGAAAATATCGTTGCCCACTGGTGCGACAACCTATTTGATGCGGATCTCAATGCCGCCGCCGAATCTTTCCCATCCCAGAACGGGAAAAGCCTATCGCCTGAATGAGTTATCAAGTAATCCTTGATAACTGAAACGGCGACAGAACTCAGCGGCACCTGACGTTTTGATCCGTTCTTTGTTTTGTCCAGAAATATAGTCCGCTTATCCATGTGAATCTGATCCACGGTCAACGTGTAGACCTCGCGCATGCGCATGGCGGTTTCCAGCGACAAAGTGAACATCAGCTTGAATGCGTCCGCATGTGGCAAGGCAAGCGCCCTCTGCCTGCCCTCCGGCTTTTGCTTATCCAGTATCGCCAGTATCCATTCTTCCTCGCCGTCCTGTAGCCGCCTGTCGCGCTCCTGATCCTTCCGGCCTGTGGCAGTTGTCGCGTACCTTTTGGGCAGCATGCGCAGCGGGTTTGCCGCCAGCATGGTATCCGACCGGCGCACCACCCAATCCAGACACCGAGCAAGCGCTCCGACCTTTTTACGGATAGTGGACGGCGCACCGCCACCTGATTGCAATTCCCTCACCCAGCTTTCAGCCCACGGGTAATTAACCTGATCCAGCGCCCTGCTGCCGACCTGTCCATTCAATATCCCAAGAATCGCCACATCATCATCCGTGATATGCACTGCTTCGATGTACTGGAATATGGCCTGGCTGATTGTGCTGACCGCCTTGGCTTTATCCTTGAACTCTTCCGGCACGATGCCGGCATCCAGCAGCTTCTCAAGATGCGCGACATACGCATCGCCATCGGCCTCAGTATCAAAGGTCAGGCTGATAGGCTTCGGTAGCACGCCCCTGCGCTTAACGGTATATTCCCACGTCCCTGTGGAACGCTGTCTTTTGCTGGCCATTGAACACCCCCTTAGTGAACTCATCTCCACGCACAACAGTCCGAAGTACGGGCGGTTTTGCCGACTCTTATGGTCGGTTTGTGTGGGGATTATGGGGGTTATTGGGGGAGTTGCGCAAGCGATAGATAATAAAAAAGCAGCCGCAAAGCCGCCTAATTGTTTGATATTACTGCTATTTATTTGGAGGCGCGACCCAGAGTCGAACTGGGCTAACCGGATTTGCAATCCGATTTTATATCAATGTTTGCAGGGATTACACGGCACTGCCGACCAAATAAACGACTGCAGGAAATTAATTAACCCTCTCTCTCACCTTCACAGCCAACTCATTCAGCTTTTCTGTATTCCTTTTCATGCCGCGTTCCATTGCAGCTTTTTGTGCCGGCGTTGGGTTCTCCAGTTTACCGTAATCGCGTGCATCCTTTTTCATTTCCCCTTCGATCTCTTTAGCTGCTGCTTGAAACTGCAGTCCAATCGCAGCTTTCATATTGGCTTCTGGATATGCTGCCACCTTAATACCGAATGCCCCGGCAATAGCCTGCGGTGTTGATCGTACCTCACCAATCTTACCCTCCTTGCGGTCAACGGCTTTCTCGATACCCGACCAAGCGTAGGGCTGGAAGCTTCCCTGCTCAAGATTCAATGGATTGAATGATATGCCGCCAATTTGCATGTTTAAAGGATTTGGCAAGGGTACGCTCGGCAACATACCCTTGAACAAGTAGTCCAGTTTCTTTTCTGCTGCCTCGGTAAAGTTGTCTGTTTCCTTTGTAATGTCTTTCCGTGTGAAAATTGATTTATTGGCCAAGAATACTTCAGCCAGCATCACCAATGGCCCTCCAGGTGTAGCCCATGAAGGTAAGTCGCTTGCTGACTGACCTGTATCAACCACATCACCCACGGGCACCCAGCGCCTCACATCCAGATAGATAGGGTTATTGTCCTTGTCATTCCACGGCATGCGAATCATCTTGGGCACAATACCCCAGATACGCCCACTCTTTTCATCAGGCAGTAGTTTGCGTTTTTTCTCTTCATCGTCATCGCCACCGGCCATCATTGATCCGATCATGCTGGCCAACTGATAGAACGCCAGCAACTTGACTATCTTCCAGGGCTTGTTTTTAACAGTATCCAGCGCCATCGGCAAGGCACGATAGAAGAATGATATAAATGGTAGCGCTGAATGCCTTGCCATCTGTACCCACGGCGCATTAATATCGTAATTCAGGAAAGAGTGCCGGGCAATCCGACCCGCCTCGATGTCAGTCTTGCCGTAGCGTATCGCTTTGGTAAAGGAAGCCAGCCGGAATACCGCATCTTCAAACTGGTAGGCATCTCCCATCTTCTCGGAGTATAGCTTTGCCCCCTTTACCGGCACCATGCCGGCCATTGTAACCAAGTGCATCACTTTGGATAGACGGCTTAACTCTGTATCAGCCTGCGCCCCTGTGAGCTCGTCCTTCATTGTTTCAAGCTGCTTGGCAATCTCATCACGCAGCGCCTCATTCGACAGGAACATGCCGCCCAGCGCACCCGAATCCTCGAAACGCTGGTAGATTTCCTTGTAGCCAGGCTTATTTTTAAGCGCCCAGACTTTCAAGCCTTCGGCCAGATCAGCAGATTTCAGGTCATGCCAGTCTGCCATCACAAAGTTGGCCATGACGTTATTCATATGTACGGCTGGGGACCATCCTGTTTTTGCCTTCTTCCAAAATTGCAGCACGCTTTCATGCGCGCTGAGTATTGGGTTATCGAACTTCAATCCACCCACTTGACGCAAGTCATTCCATACCGGACCGGGGACATATAGCCCAGCCAGCGCACCATATTTCTTCGTGGTTGTTTTGCTGATTGAGATTGAAGGCACTTGCACCCAATCATTCTTGCCGAATGTGTTATACATGGCCTCGCTTGCCTTAACATCTTCTCCGCCTGCCGGTATTTCGAGTTTTCCGTATTGCTTGGCATTCCATTCAAAGAAGCGACCCATTTCGATATCGTGAGTCATCATCTGTAATGTCTGAGCCACGGCGTAACGTACCTCATCCAGTTCACCCATGCGGGTACGTTCTTCCCGTGTGAAGTCACGCCATACCACCAGCTTGTCGCCTTTAGTGCCGCGCACCTCGAAGGTGCCAGCATCTACCCAGCTACCGAACTTGACCGGCACGGCCTGGCTGACTGGCCAATAAACCACCTCGCGCAGCTTGCCGAGCGGCTTACTCTCCATCCCGGGCAATGCGTCCATAACTTCGGTACTCGCATCACGCCGCTCATAACGCACCAGCTTTTCACCAACAAGCGAATTGTCAGCGCGACCCTGCTGCAGCTTGCGCCAGAACATCGGGTCACCGCTGACTTCCTTCATGGTCACTTCATCGAAGATACCGCGGCCTTTGTACTGGTTGCCCTTAATCTTCATGGCGCGGCCACGCATAAACTTGGCAATCTTGCCCTCGGTGCCGATGACATGCTTCGCGTAGGACCGGTTCACATAGGCCATGTTGTTGCGCTCGAATGCTTCCGGCGAGAGTTGGCCAAGCCGCACCGCCTCTTCGCCCAGACTGGATATCAAGTCTTTCAGCTTGCCCAGCACCTCGCGGCTTTCCTTGGGCAATTGATCCATCAAAATTGCTTCTGTTTGGGTGTCAGGCTTTTCCTGCATCCACTGGTAAGCGACTCGACTTTCATTCCGGGTCAGCCCGGCCAGCATTTCCACCATACCAGCAGACTTGCGGTTTTGAGCCGCTTCGGCTGCTTTCATTTCGGCTTTGCGATCCTGATATTCAGGGGTCAGGCCATAGTCAGATACCAGTCCGGCCTTGACCGTTTCAGGGATCAGGTCAGCAAAGCTTTCAGCACCGACGCGCTCAAGCAGGTTTGTATATACACCGCTGGCCAAACTTTTTGCGCCGGTCTTAGTCAGGATGGTGTCGGCCAGATGGAAGGCGAACTTACCGCCGAGAGCATGATCCAGCATGCTGGTATCCTGTTCCATGGTAGCTTTCTTGGCCATACGCAGGATACGCGGCTGTTCTTTTACTACTGGCTGTGTACCGCCTTCTCGTAAGAAACTTTTTCCTGCGGAGTCAGAGGGAACTTTGCGTCCTTCAGGTAATTCTCCCACTCCTCCTTGGTCAGAGGGTGCTCTGGAATATCGTAGTTTGGATAAGGAAGTCCCATCAAAGCCCCTACCCATACCCTCCCCAGATAGTCCAGCAAGGAATTGGCTCCATACTGGCCCAGAAATTTTTCCCGATACCACGGATTCTGCCAATGCGCTCCTTTGTAGCGTTGTGCGGCCAGCATAAGCTTTTCGCGCTCCTGCGGACTTAGCGAGAATTCCAAAATCAGCTTCTGAAAATTCTCGTCCAGTTCTGGTGTCTCTGAATACTTTGGTATTAATGTCGTAGATAACATTTTTTATCTCCGGGACATGGTGTGATATTACACTATACACCGCCATTAACATTGAATTCAAGTTGAACTCGCTATCCCCTTCCTTCCATTTCATACCGGGCCAGTAAAACTCTTCCCCATTCCGAGTTCCATTGTAGGCTTTCAGTTGATCAGGGTGCGGACGCATGCTATCGGTATTCCCTGCCCTGATTGCCAGAGCAATCATATTCTCTGCACGGCGGTATATCGCGCCATTTGAAATGCCGTAGGGGTCGCCAATAAACACTAATCCATTATTGTGAGCATACTGGCCTACAAGCTGATAAATTGCGGCACCATCTGATTGCCCCTCTTTTAGTTCACTGGCATTAATATAAATGGTCTTGTCTACCAGATTGGCAGTGGCATATACAGGCTTACCATCAGGCGCTTTAATCCTCCAGCTTGACCATTTATCACGGTATCCCATTACACCTTCTTCGACATAGCGCTCAGGTGAAATTTGATGGTCATCTATTTTGATTTTATCGCTTATATCATCAGCAATTCCTTGCATATCATTCTTATTGGATGTTTTGTATATTGCAGTTTCATCATATTTTCCCAGTTCCTTAAACGCATTCACCAGATCAGATACAACTTGTTGCGCCTTTGAAGCCATCGCAAAACCACCAGACTGTATTTCACCAGACCTGCCTTCAACCTTTGCTTGCATCTGGTGAATCAGATCAAGTACTTCGCCATCACTCACATGGTCAATTAGCTTGCCGCTCATCTTCGCTATGAAGTTGCGCACTGCATCGACCACGCGCTTGATTATCCCCATCAGGTTGCTACGCATACCCATGGGAACTTTTATCTTGTAGCGCTCCAAAATGGCATCTGTGTTACCAGTTATTATCGCGGCAGCCAGTTCTGCAATGGCTTCATCGACATGCGCTTTGGCATCGAATGTCTCCTTGCGATCAACGGCTATTGCCTTGGCAAGTTGCGATATATACCCATTTTTTGCCGCATGGTTTATGCTTTCAGCTACTGTGCCACCCAGCATACGCAGGCCGCCATGACCAACAACCTCATGCGCGGCTACCCAGACTGATCGCTCGGGAGTGGCAATATTATCCGCAATCAGGTAAACAGTTTTTGTGCTGGGGTCATAAATACCCTCTGTACCCTGATCAATCGGCGTGAGCGCACGCAATGACTTCAGGTAAATTTCATTGGGTATATCTTTGACGGACTGCACGATCTTGATGCGCTGGAATCCAACCCAGCTGGCGCGCAGTTTGGCGGTTGCCCGGGTGACGGATTCGACAGTTTGGTTATTTTCCTCTTTTGCCTTACGCTCGCTAAACAGCGGCATCCCTTTGTTTTCTACTTGGGTGCGCAGCGCGGGGGTGATGGTGAACATTTGCTGTGTCTGGTCTTGATAGGCGTTCCCATCCTTGTCCTTGCTCGCGCCGACAGTATCAGAGGCAATACTCTCCACCTTCCCGCCATACTTCTTGATGATCTTGCTGGCTCCCTGGGGGATTATGGCATCGTAAAATTTTGCCATACCTTCGCCGCCTACTTTGAGTCCTTCGCCTTGAATTACACGAGGGCTTCCAGTAAGTGATGTGTTCGGTTTGGCATTCAATAACTTTTCAGCAGCGTCTTTCCCGATATGGTCGGCAATCTCACTCTCTTGCATTTCTTGGTCTATGACGGCATTCCCTGAGTTTTTATCATAGGCAAGCAAGCGACCATTCTTTGTATATCCCACGCGGCTTATCTGCTTACTTAAATCATAATGCGCTGCATTTTGTTCCCCGTTAGCCCATACCACGGCATCAAATCCATTGTTGACGGCGTAGGAGATAGCGCGGCGCAGGGCTAGGGCGACGTAGCTGTTTGTGGATTCAACGAAGGGGGCAGATGGAATAGCTTTTAATTCTGCTTTTAGCTCATGTAGTTTTTTGTCTTCCGCTAAGGCTTTTTTCTGCGCATCAATTAACTCGTATGGTAATAGTCCAGACGGGAAGTAACCGCCACCTCCAATGTGACCATCTTGAGGATCATAAGTTAACGTATCAGCAGTGAATCCTAATCCATATTTTTCTTTGAGATTTTTGCCAGCAGCAATAGCGTCAGACAATTTGTAAGCTAAATTACGCGCTCCTTCATCAACGCCACCGTCCCATTGGTATTCTTTAATTTTTCTGTCGTAAGCAGATTTGTCGAATGCTTTTATTTCTCTTGCGCGAATTGCGCTCTCAATGCGTATTTGCTCAGCGGACTTATTGGTAAACCCATCCTTCTTGCCAGCCGCCGCGTAATCTGACTGAATTTCTTGCAGCATCATAATCTTTTCGCCATTCGCCCCGGTGCGGGTATCGAAGCGGATGTGGACTAGGATGTTGGGCTGGTCGTAGTGGGAAGAACGGAAACCGGGTTCCGCTAAAGTAGATGGCGCTGGCAGCGTAATCAGCAGTTCCTTGTAGGAGCTTCCGCCGGGGACGACGTAGGTGGCGAATTTTGTATTGTTTTTTTCCTTATTCCTTGCCTCTATGTGGCCATTAAAATATCGCAATGCAAAATCAATGGCAGCTTCTTTTGTTGGGTAGTGTTTCTTCCCGATTGTCCGGCTTTGTCCGGGAACCCACGCCTCCCAAAACTCATCACCATCTTCTGTAATCTCAACATCCCTGGACGTAAGCAACCTCTCGCCACCTTCACCCAGCACCACATCCTTCACGGTAACGCCATTTGTTTGCAGATAAGCCAGCACATCATCCACGCCAGTCTTTTCCTTGCCACGGATGGCGAGGTAGTCCAGTACGCCGCTCCATTTTAATTCATCAGCTTTCACGCCCATCTTGGCAGCGTTCGCTTGCAGCCACATCGATATCATGTTGCCGGTGTTTACTTTGGCGGGGATGGTGCGGATGACATCGGAAAGCTGGCTGTAGTACCAGTCGCGGGTTTGGCTGAACAGGATATTATTGCGGTCGGAGAAGGTACCGAGATTTCCGATTGCGGATTTGACTTGGTTGGGGGATTCGGTGCTGGAATACTGCGCCACCAGTCCGCGAATCTCCGCATCGCTGGTCATGTTTCCAGCCGCCACCTCACGCCCGCGCGCCTTCATCCCGGCCACGGCAAACGCGGCAAGGTCTGCTGGCTTGATGTTCACCAATGCCCAGTTCTTGAGCTTGCCTGATGGCATGTGCTTGATGATGGCTTGGCGCAGTGCGGAAAGGAATTTCTCGACCCAGCGCGTGATGATGTTTGGTTGCTTTGTGCCGTTGCTGTGCTGCTCTACTGCGTAGGCCATTTGCTCCTGCAATATATCGGCATCTCGCGTGTCATACGGTATGGCAGCGCGGGCTTGCTCGAACCAGGTATTGAGTTTGCCACCAGACTTGATCTGTGAGTCAGCTAGTTTGCGGAATACGCCGAATTGCTTTTCCAGTTGGGCGTAGGTTTCTGCGCCGAGGAAGTTTTTGAGCTGGCTGTGAATCGCCTCGTGCAATGCGATACCATCAAATTCTGATTCTGCAATGTTCCCAACAACCAACTCAATACGCCCGTCTGGGTAAGTGACCCCTTTTATTTTATGGTCTGACAAGCTAAATTTAACCTCGACAACATGCTTCCCGTTTGGGACAACTACCGATATTGAACCTTCGTCTTCGCCTATGTTGGTGTAATAAAATCCTCTCTTCGCCACACCTTTTGTTAAGTTTGCGCGCATGGAGGCGTTTGCTTTGGTATCACCAAGAGTTAGGTCGCGGGTATTTGTCATCTCCGTATCCAGCTTATACGGGAGTATGTTTGGCTTAACATCCATCGGCATAGGCGAACCATCAGCATATTTCAAAAATGCTGTAGATGCTGTCCACCTATCCGTGGGGTAGTAATCATGTTCTGGAGCGCCTACATTTGCGCCAGTGCCAGTATTGCGCCCTTCTTCTTTGTTTAATCTGTGCTGTGTTTCTCTGCCAGCAAGAAGTGTCTTCCCATATTCACGAGTTCCGTCCCACTCGCCGGTAGCCGGTATCCCTATTCGCGCTTCAAGTGCTTGCCGCGCCGCTTCTTTCGTTCCAAGATGAAGCCCAGATGATCCACCCCGCAAATCACCACTCGCAGAGCCATGCCAGTAGGTTGTCTGATCTAGTGTTTTGCTAAACAGCACACCGACGTTATCGGTCAATTCCTTCTCCGACCCGACCAGCCTGATTATCCCGGCCTCAGTCAAAACTTTGGTCAGCTTCTCCCCAAGGATAGCCTCCAGCTTTTGAGTGGCGCGTTCGCGGGTGATGGGGGATGAGGCGGGGGCGGATTGGCTGAATTTAGGTGCGTCAACCTGTGGCGTTACTGGGTCAGGCTTCTTCGCCGATACCCTCCGGTCAATTTCTGCCTGTGCTGCAACTTTGTCGGATTCGTTGCTTGATTGCAAGTATGCGGTCAATGCTTTATCGCCAAGACCAGATACAGGGTATCCGCCGATCTTTGGTTGGGTGCTGCCTGGTGGCATTACTGGCTTGGGTTCGGCTTGCTGGGTAGGTGTTGCAGACTTTAATTTGTTGTCTATATTAACCAGCGCGATAGATTTATTTGATAAGGCTTCTTGAGGGAGAGAGTCTTTAATTGCTTGAATGGCATCAACACTAGACATATCAGGCGAAATATCAACGTCTGACCAGTTTGCGCTTTCAGTTCTAAAATTAAGCTGCGTGCGTGATTTTATTAAATCATCTACAGAATGACGGTCGCTGTGATCAGATACACGAATCTCGTAAGTATCGTACTTGTCATAAGCTTTATATTCTTGATCGTATTCGCCAATACCAACCTGTTTCTCATAATAGGTAGACGATGAAATATTACTTGAGCCACGTTTTTTAAATCCAAGTTCTTCAAGCAAAGAATCTACGCGCCATTGGTTAGCGTATTCTGCGATGGCAGCATTGTATTCGGCATCCGACATACCATCGCCCTGTATTTCTTTTCTTCCTTTATTAATCCAGATAGGGTCAAGGTCTGGATTAAAGTCGCCAGATGCGTTATTAAACTTTGGCACAGATGAAATATTACCAGATTGCACCGCAACCGTCGCCCTCCCATCGGGTGTGAACATGCCTGCCTGCGTGGTCGGCGTATCGGTTTTTTCTTGGGATTGTGCGGAGAGCGTTAAAGGTAATTCGGCAGTGCTCTCAACCGGCAAGCCCATCGCCTCTTTAATACTATTCGATATGGCATGACGCTCTGCAATAGCAGCATCCAGCAAGGTCTGTACTGCATGGCGCGCAGCATCGTCAGCCGACATCTTGCCAATATTCTGGTTTGTCAGCGCATTAATCCGTTTGATTTCTTCTGCGTCAAATACAGGCTTTCCGCTATTCAGTTTTGCTATGCAATCAGATAGGCTCATATCAATTCCTTGGTTACTGCATTAATAATGATTTGCAAAATAATTTCATCTTCTGCGCGCAGCTGTGCGAGCAGTTTCTCGTCTTTTACTTCGACTCTTTTTTTCTTGGGAGGTGGAGCAGTTTCTCGGGGGAAGTAGCCGCCGCCGTAGGACGGCTTAACTGGGACAATGGGCGGTATTTGTGTCGAAACTTGCGTATCAAGCTGAACGTGTGAAACCCGTACATCTGTGGTAGTTGCTTGCGTATCAAACTGAACGTGTGAAACGTTGGTTATCGTTGCGACGGTAGCAAATACAAGATGCGAGATGAAAACGCTCATACCGTGCTTTCCATTTGCACCGACAAGGTTGCATAGTTAGTGAT
>Ga0315281_10014330_pt1 | contig 10698 bp, 6 predicted proteins | sample YL17G07_0_MG_FD_204540 | JGI IMG/M metagenome (GOLD analysis project Ga0315281, IMG submission 204540) | Sediment microbial communities from Yellowstone Lake, YNP, Wyoming, USA - YL17G07_0 | ecosystem: Environmental > Aquatic > Freshwater > Lake > Sediment | place: USA: Wyoming | collected... | reverse complement strand
CGCCGGACGGGGCGGCGCGTAGCCGGTCCAGGCGATCCGGTGCTTGCGGCGCCGCGCCTCGTCGAGCGCCAGCGTCGGGGTACGGGCGCGGCGGCCGGCGTGCGCCTCCCGGAGCGCGGTGTATTCCGTGCGCACGTCGCGCGCGAAGGCGTCCCGTCGCTCGGTGCTCAGCAGGCTGCTCACGACGCCCACGCCGCGCGAGGCGTCGAGGACGTGGACCACGGGCCCGTGGTAGTGCGGCTCGATCTTCACTGCCGTGTGCATGCGCGAGGTGGTCGCGCCGCCGATGAGCAGCGGGACCTCGAACCCTTCGCGCTCCATCTCCTTCGCGACGTGCACCATCTCGTCGAGCGATGGCGTGATGAGTCCCGAGAGCCCGATCGCGTCGGCGTGCTTCTCGCGCGCGGTCTCGAGGATCTTCGCGGCCGGCACCATCACGCCGAGGTCGATGACGTCGTAGTTGTTGCAGCGCAACACGACCCCCACGATGTTCTTGCCGATGTCGTGCACGTCGCCCTTCACCGTCGCCATGACGATCGTGCCGTTGGGCCGGTGCGCCTGGCCCGACGCCGCGCGCTCGGCCTCGATGTAGGGGACGAGGATCGCCACCGCCTTCTTCATCACGCGCGCGCTCTTCACGACCTGGGGCAGGAACATCTTGCCGGCGCCGAACAGGTCGCCGACCACGTTCATCCCGTCCATCAGCGGCCCCTCGATCACCTCGATCGCATGGGCGTGCTTCCGCCGGGCCTCCTCCACGTCCGCGTCGATGTGGTCGAGGATGCCCTCCACGAGCGCGTGGGCGAGGCGCTTCTCCACCGGCTCCTGGCGCCACGCCAGGTCCACGACCCTGGTGCGGGAGGGGCCCGCGGCGCGCTCGGCGAGCGCCGTCAGCCGTTCGGTCGCGTCGGGGCGCCGGTCGAAGAGCACGTCCTCCACCGCCACCAGCAGCGGCTCCGGGATGTCGTCGTAGACGGTGAGCTGGCCGGCGTTCACGATCCCCATGTCCATGCCGGCCTGGATGGCGTGGTAGAGGAACGCGGAGTGCATCGCCTCGCGGACCGCGTGGCCGCCGCGGAAGGCGAACGAGAGGTTGCTCACCCCGCCGCTCACCAGGCAGTGGGGCAGGTTCCGCTTGATCCGGCGCGTCGCCTCGAGGTAGGCCATCGCGTAGGCGTTATGTTCGGCGATGCCGGTCGCGACCGCGAAGATGTTCGGGTCGAAGATGATGTCCTCGGGCGGGAAGCCCACGCGCTCGGTGAGGATGCGGTACGCCCGCGCGCAGATGTCCACCTTGCGGTCCACCGTGTCGGCCTGGCCCTGCTCGTCGAACGCCATCACGATGACGGCCGCGCCGTACCGGCGCACCAGCCGGGCGCGCGCGACGAACGCCTCCTCACCCTCTTTGAGGCTGATCGAGTTGACGATGCTCTTGCCCTGCACGCACTTGAGGCCGGCCTCGATGACCTCCCACTTGGACGAGTCGATCATCACCGGGACCTTGGTGATGTCGGGCTCGGCCGCGATGAGGTGCAGGAAGGTGACCATGGCCGCCTGGGAGTCGAGCATCCCCTCGTCCATGTTCACGTCGATGATCTGCGCGCCATTCTCGACCTGCTGCCGCGCCACGTCGAGCGCCTTCTCGTAGTCGCCCTTCTTGATCAACTCCGCGAACCGCGCCGAGCCGGTGACGTTGGTGCGCTCGCCGACGTTCACGAACAGGGAACCCGGCCACAGGCGCAGCGGCTCGAGGCCCGAAAGCCGCGTGACGCGCGGGAGGTCCGGGATGGCGCGCGGCGGAAGGTCCCGCACCGCGGCCGCGATGGCCGTGAGGTGCGCGGGCGTGGTGCCGCAGCAGCCGCCCACGATGTTGAGGAAGCCGCTCGTCGCGAACTCGCGGAGCATCCCCGCCATCTCCTCCGGCGACTGCTCGTACTGGCCGAAGGCGTTCGGCAGTCCGGCGTTGGGGTGGCAGCTGACGCGCCGGTCGGCGAGGCCGGCCAGCTCCTCGACGTAGGGGCGGAGCTGCTTGGCGCCCAGCGCGCAGTTGAGCCCGATGCTGAAGAGGTCCGCGTGCCTGACGGAGTTGTAGAACGCCTCGACGGTCTGGCCCGAGAGGGTCCGGCCGCTCGCGTCGGTGATGGTGCCCGAGACCATGAGCGGCACCGCGTCGCCGCGCCGTTCCAGGACGCCCCGGACGGCGAAGAGCGCAGCCTTGCAGTTCAGGGTATCGAATACGGTCTCGACCATGAGGAGGTCGGCGCCGCCGTCGAGCAGGGCCTCCGCCTGCTCGGTGTACGCCGCCACCAGCTGGTCCCAGGTGACGGCGCGGAAGCCCGGGTCGTTGACGTCGGGCGAGAGCGACGCGGTGCGGTTGGTGGGTCCGAGGATGCCGCAGACGAAGCGCGGCCGGTCCGGCTCGCGCGCCGTGAACTCGTCGGCCACGGCGCGGGCGAGGCGCGCGCCGGCGAGGCTGAGGTCCCGCACCGCGCCCTCGAGGCGGTAGTCCGCCTGGGCGATCGCCGTGCTGCTGAAGGTATTCGTCTCGGCGATGGCGGCACCGGCCTCGAAGTACGCCCGGTGGATCGCGCTGATGATCTCGGGTCGCGTGAGGGAGAGCAGGTCGCTGTTCCCCTTGAGCGGCACGGGATGATCCTTGAACCGCTCGCCGCGATAGTCAGCCTCCTCCAGGCCGTACGTCTGGATCATCGTCCCCATCGCCCCATCGAGCACGAGGATCCGATCCTGAGCAGCCTTGAACAGTTGTTCGCGCCGCTTCCCGTCCGTCATCTGCGTCTCGTCCCTTCGCCTTGCCGTGCCCGACACCCCACACCCCACACCCCACACCCCCAAAAAAGGAAAACCGGCAGCGCCTACAAAGCAGGCACCACCGGGCCGGCTTTTTAGCGAGATGTTTAACGTGGCCGCAATATGCCGTAAATCGCCACGGAATCGGTTGTCGAGGGTGAATCTACCACGGCCCAGAGCCCGGCGCCACCCCGCGGGGTCAGTGGAACAGTCGCCGCGAGGCCCACCAGCCCACGAAGATCCCCACGATCGAGCCGACGATGCTGCCGGGAATGCCGGCGACCAGCTGGCCGACCAGGCCGACGACGGTCGGGCCGAGGAACCAGATGAACAGCTTGTCCATCTTCACGAGGTGCTCCCAAGGAGGAGGCGGATCGCGTCCGCGGTGGTGAGGCCTTCAACGGCGACGGTCTTGCGCCGGCCGGCCGCGCCGTGCGCGATCCGGACCGCGTGCTTGGGTACGCCGAGCCGCTCGGCGAGGAATCGGCCGATCTCAGCGTTCGCCGCGCCGTCCACCGGCGGCGCCGCGATGCGGAGTTTGATGGCGTCGCCGTGGCGGCCCGCGATCTCGGTGCGGCGCGCGCGCGGCTGGACGTGAAGCGTGAGGCGCGCGGTCACAGAGCGGTGAGCAGGAACGACCGCAGCAGCGACAGGAGGAACCACGCCACCAGGGGCGAGAAGTCGAACGGTCCGAAGGCCGGCAGCATCCTGCGCAGCGGGCCGAGGAACCACTCCGTGAGCGCGACGAACGGCCGCATCCAGCGGGTGTGCCGCGTCGCCCCGATCCACGAGCCGATGACCCGCACGATGAGCGCGAGCATGAGCAGGCCGAGGGTCCAGTTGATGAGCAGCGCGAGGACCGGTTGCGGGCCGCCGGTGGCCGAGCGGTAGAGGATCGCGACCTGCCCCCAGATCCACTCGACCGCGGTGATGGTGAGGATCCCGCCGAAGACCGCGGTGGCGACGAGCCACCAGGGCGCGTTCTGGGGGTTCCCGCCGCCGCGCAGCAGCCGCCCCTCGAAGGGCCTGAGCAGCGGGTCGGTGAGGGTGCGGACGAGGCGCGCGGGCCGGCCGAAGGGACTGAGGGTGCGGCGCTGCACCGCCACCGCGGCGAGCGCCGCGAGGATCGCGGCGGCGGCGACACCGAAGACGGCGTAGCGGAGGAGGACCAGGGCGGATTCCATCACGGGGCGGGGATCGAGTCCATGGCAAACGAATCTACCCGCGTTACCGCCGGAAGGTCATTCGATCCGGCGCCTGGGCAGAGTCAGGACTCGCTCGGAATCGCTGCCACGATCAACTCGGTGATCGCTTCGAAATCGGCGGTGACGCGATGCCCACCCCGGTGCTCGTGGCGCTGCATCAGAGTCGAATCGGCATCGCGGCAGCCGGACTTGATCTCATTCGACCCGTGCAGGCACAGCATCCGCAGGCCGCGCAAGCGCTCGAGCTCCGGGCCGACGGGCAGGTCGTCGGCCCGGTGCGAGTCGCGCACCAGGTCGATCAGGTGGAAATGGAAGTTGGCGTACGGGGCCAGCCCGACCATGACCACCAGGCCGAGGCGGCGGCGCAGATCCTCGGGCAAGCGGTTGACGATGAACGGCGCCGCGTCCGCGCCCCGCGAGTAGCCGATCAACACCAGTTGTTGACGCTGCCAGCGTGCCAGGTAGGCCAGCATGATGCGCGCGACGTCGTGTGCGGCCTGGTCAGGCGTCCGTGCCGTGCCGAAGTAGGCGCGCGAATTCAGGCCGACGACCGCGACGCCGCGCTCGGCCAGGCTGGCGGCGAGCTGGCGATCGAACTCGGCAAAGCCGCCGTCACCGGTGAGCAGCACGGCGAGCGTCGGTCCGGCGCGCGCCGCCGGGAACTCCTGGATCGGCAGGTCACTCAGGTCCGCCGGCGCCTGCGTGGTCGATACGAGGGTCATCCCCAGCACGGCGAACGCCGACGGCAATCTGGTGAACCGTCCCCGCGTCACTTGGCGACCGCTCCGCGCAGCCCGCCGGATACCAGCGCGGTGACGCCTGCCACGACCCGCGGCAGCCCGAGCCCCCTCGGCGCAGCCAGGTATCGCGGCCGCCAGACGGGATCGAACTTGTCCTTGAACTGTTGCAATCCCTGAAAGCCGTAGAACGGCTCGCCGCGGCGATAGAGCAGTCCGCCCGCACGATTCCAGAGTGGCGCGAGCCGACGATCCTCGAGCCCGGCCAGCGGCGCGACCCCGAGGTTGAACGCCTCGTAACCCTGGTCGCGTGCCCATAGCATCAACTCGATGAACAGGAACTCGACGACGCGCTTCGGCGCGGCGGCGCTGTAGCGCATGAGGTCCGGGGACAGTTCGGCGCGCCCGGCGCCGCTCCACAGGTTGGCAAAGGCCACAACGCGCCCGCCTACTCGCACCACGCCGACCGGGAATCGCGCCAGATATGCCTCGTCGAACCGGCCCAGCGAGAACCGCTTCTCGCGAGTGCGCTTGGCCGCCAGCCAGTCATCGGAGACCTGGCGCAATTCGCCGATCAGCGCCGGCACGGCCTCGGCCACGACGACCTCGAAGGAGGCGCCGGCTTTCTGAAGTTCACGCCGGCAGCGGCGCAGGCCGCTCCGGCCGCTGCCCTCGAGCGTGAAGGGAGGCAAGGGCACGATCGCTTCCTCCCCGGACTTGAACAAGCCCAACCCCATGTCGATGTAGAGCGGCAGGTTCTCCGTCCCCACCTCATAGAAGGCGGCCCAGCCGCCGTGGGCGTCCGCCAACTCCCGGAACTCCCACGCCAGCGCCCGGCGTACGTCCGGCGGACCAAGGGGATCACCCATCGCGATCCAGGCGCGGCGGGCGACCCCGTACATCAGCAGGCCGGTGCCCCCCTCGTCGATCAGCAACGCCTTGTCACCCAGCAGGGCCAGGTTCGCCATGGAATCGGGACAGTCCCGGACGATGCGAATCGCTCGTGCAAGTTCGTCCAGCGACGCCACGTGCCACTCGACGCGGGCATGCCGCAACAGCCGCTGGAACCCGAACGCACCGAGCGTCACCAGGACGCCGACCGTCGCGCGCAGGAAGCGCGGCGCGTCGCCATGGGCCGCGAACTGCCAGAACAGCTCGGTGGAGAACGCCACATGCTTGTAGGAAAAGAGACCCAGCCAGACGCTGACGCCGGCGACGCACCCGATGGCCACCGCCCACTCGGGGCTGAATGGCACGGTCGTGAGCGCGGACCGGCGGGGGAAGGCGTGCCGCGATGGGAGCAGCACGAGCAGCACCGTGCCGAGGGTGAGCGCCTCCTCCCAGTCGAATCCCTTGAAGAGGGAGGCCACCATGCCGAGGGCCAGCAACACGGCCGTCAGCGCAAACGCCGCATCGAGGCGGCGGGTGAGCGCCCAACCCAGGATCATGAGCATCGTGCCCGCTACGCTGGCCACGAAGTGCGACAGCTCGATGACGCCCAGCGGCAACAGGTCGTCGAGGAAGGCCACGCGACCGTGGATCGACGGCGTCGCGCCCGAGAACAGCAGGATGACCCCCGCGACAAACACCGCTGCTCCCAGCACGTACGGCAGCAGCGAGGGAATCCAACGCGTCGCAAGGTGTGAGGACACTGCGGTCGCGTGACGGGCTGCCTCGCGCAGCCGCGGCCACTGTGGTCGTGCATGGGCGAGCGCCTCCGCGGTCGCCAGCATCACGAGACCGGCGCTGAAGGGCAGGAGGTAGTAGGCCACGCGGTACACGACTAGCGCCGACAGCACCTGTGGCGCCGCGACGTGCGGGCCGAGCAGCAGTACCACGAGCGCGTCGAACACGCCGAGGCCGCCCGGCACATGGGACACGAGACCGGCGAACTGGGCCAGCAGGAAGACGCCAAGGAAACCGGCGAAGGTCGGCGCCGGCGCCGGAAGCAGCACGTACAGCACGGCCGCCGCCAAGATCCAGTCGGTCGCTGCCACCACCAACTGGAGCAGGGCGAGCCTCGGCCGCGGCGCGCGCAATTCGCGGCCAGCGATCCGCAGCGGGGCTCGCTGCACTCCGCTCCAAGCGAGGTACCCGCCGACGAGGATCAGAAAGAATACGCCCAGGGACCGCAGCAGCATGTCCGGCAGCGGCAGCATGGATACCGTGCCGGCGGGTTCCAACAGCAGCGCCAGGCCGGTTGTCAGCAGCAGCCCCAACAGGAAGGTGGCTCCGGCAAATCCCACGGCTGCGGTGATGTCGCCAGCCCCGAGGCCCCAGGTGCTCCAGAATCGGGCACGCACCCAACCGCCGGTAAGAAGAGGAAAGCCGAGTGTCTGGCTCAGCGCATAGGCGATGAACGACGCGAAGGCGATCCGGCCCGCTCCCAGCCGTCGCCCGACGTAGGCCAGCGCCAGCGCGTCGTAACCGGGGAGCACGGCATAGGCGGCTGCCGTGAGCAACAGCGCGAGGGACACCCGGCCGGCCGGAATGGCGGCGATGGCCTGGCGAACGTCGTGATAGCGGAAGTCTCGCAGCTCGTGGTGCAGGACCACGATGGCAAGCGCTAGCACTGCGGCCATGGCGGCCGGCGCAAGCCAGCGAACGAGCGCATCGTAGGGGCGCCCGGCTGAGAAGGGCTCGGCGCCGACGCCGTCAGCCGCCGTGGAATCCGTTACGCCGCGAGCCACATTGGCAACATAATGGGCGACGCGGCCGCTTGCCCAGACGCCGCACACTGAACTCTGGCGCAGCGTCTACTGCATCATGCCCGACTGCGGTTCTCGCATTTCGATGGCAGGTTCGGACGAGCACTCGATGATGCATCAGTATGCTTCTGGCCCGATTCGTGCGTTCAGGGAACATGTCCGGCGAATCACGTTCAGTGTCCTGACAGATCGCGCATTGCCGGCCGATTCGCGGGGTCATCGACAGTCGCCTGGTGGTGGATTGGAGGGTTATCGGCCAGATGACGACTTGGATCTCTTCGGGCTCGCCCGGCGCGAGGGCCGGCTCCGGCACGTGTCCGACAACGCCAGCGGCGAGCGGCCGCGGACCATGACCTCCCCGGATACCAACGTGGCCGCGGAGGTTGCGGCGGAACTCGCGAAGCGTGGCATTGAACTCGGGCCGGTCGTCGGCCGCGGGGCCATGGCCGTGGTGCACCGTGCCTTTGATGCCCGGCACAATCGTTCGCTCGCAGTGAAAGTGCTGAGCCAGGATGTGGCCGATTCGGACGCGGCCGCGAGGTGGACGCGCGAGGTCAGCGCGGTGGCCCGCCTTCGTCATCCCAATATCCTTCCCCTCATTGACTCGGGCACGACGGCCAGTGGCGCCCGGTACTTCCTGATGCCGTTCGCGGATGGAGAAACGCTGCGAGCTCGCATCGAACGAGCACCGCTGCCGATCGGCGAGGCGGTGCGGTGCGCGTGCGACATCGCCGAAGCGCTCGCCTGCGCCCATGCTGAGGGTCTCGTTCACCGCGACGTGAAGCCGGCCAATGTGCTGCTGGAGGGTGGCCGCGCGGTGCTGACGGATTTCGGGCTGGCGCGCCAGTTGGAGTCGGCCGCATCACCGTTGATCCACCCGACCCAAGTGGGGCAGGTCGTCGGGACGCCGGCCTACATGAGCCCGGAACAGTTGATGCCGTCCGGCGCGCTCGATGGCCGGGCCGATCTGTTCTCCCTCGGGGTGACGCTCTACGAAATGCTGACCGGACGGTTGCCGTTTCGCTCGACCAACATGCCGGGCTTGCTGACGGAACGCCTCGCGGGCCGGTTCGAGCCTCTCGCGACCGCCTGCCCGGCTGCTCCAGCGCTGCTGGAGCGCGTGGTGGCGCGGGCCTTGGCCGCCGATCCTGAGGAACGCCACGCCTCTGCTCAGGCGATGGTCGACGAGCTCAAACTGGTCGAGCGCCAGTTGTCGGGCGCGATGATGACGCCCCGGCCCCGATCGAAGCCGCCCTACAGGATATGGCTGGCCGGTGGGCTGTTCGCGCTGGTTTCGGTGATAATGGTCCTTCGCGCGCGGATGCCCACGTCCCGACGGCTGGATACGAATCGGATCGTGGTCGCGGATTTCAGGAATGAGACCGGCGACACTATGCTCGCGGCGACCGGTGACATGGTGGGCGACTGGATATCCGCCGGGCTCACCGCAGTTCCGGGGATTACGGTCATCAACGCGGAGTACGTGCTGGGCGCGCAGCGCCGGACCCTCGATCGGCGCATCGCCAGTGCGCCGGGCGCCGAACTCCGGACGCTCGTTGACGCGACGCACGCCGGCACGGTCGTGTCGGGCTCAATCTTCCGGGAATCGGGCGCGCTCGAAGTGTTCGCCGAGGTCACCGACGCGAACACCGGCCGCGTGCTGCTCGATCTTGGCCCATTCCGCGGGTCCGCGGCGCGCCCCGACTCGGCTTTTGCAACCGCCCGCGACAGCATCACGGCGTTCATCCGGGGCCGGCGCAGCAGCGGCCGGTAGGTCCCGGCGCGGGCCTCGGCTCCTCGAGCAGCAGCGTGGCACGACCGGGAGGTTCGCATGGCCATCGGAACGATCACCTGCACAGCGCTGACCGCGCTCGCGCTCGCAGGACGCGCGCCTCAGGCGCGCGATACCCTCCAGCAGCTGACCTTCCCTCCCTTCGGCACCTTGACCCTGTACCGGCCGGCGGCGACGCCCACCAGCGTGGTGTTGTTCGTCTCCGGCGACGGCGGTTGGAGTCTCGGCGTCGTCGGGATGGCCGAGCGGCTGCGGAACGCTGGGGCGCTGGTCGTCGGCATCGACGTCCGCACCTACCTCTATCGGGCCGTCGGCTCTCACGGATGCATCTATGCGGCCGCGGATTTCGAAGCGCTCAGTCAATTCGTGCAGCGGCGGCTCGGCCTAGACCGCTACCTGCCCCCGGTGCTGGTCGGGTATTCGTCAGGCGCCACCCTAGTCTACGTAGCTCTTGCGCAGTCGCCACCGAACACCTTCAAGGGTGCCCTGAGTCTGGGATTCTGCCCCGATCTTGATGGGAAACGGGAGTGGTGTCCCGGCACCGGAGTTCTGCGATCGACCCCGACGGCTCGCGGCAACGGAAGGATCTTCCAGCCGGTCCCGCGCCTCCCGGCCCCGTGGATCGTGTTGAACGGCGACATCGATCAGGTGTGCGGGATCGGCGCAACCGCGGCGTTCATGGCAGGGATACCGCGCGCCGAGCTGGTCACCTTGCACGCCGTGGGGCACGGCTTCGCTGCGGTGAGTCGCTGGGGGAGCGCGTTCGACCAGGCGTTCCAACGCATCATCGCCGCGCCCGGTGAGGATGTGGTCCCCGAGCCCGGGCCGGTGAGCGACCTCCCGCTGGTGGAGGTACCCGCGACCGCGACCACCGCCACCAACGACCTGCTCGCGATCATGCTCTCCGGTGACGGCGGCTGGGCCGGCATCGACCGGGAGGTCAGCCTGCGACTGGCGGCTCGCGGGATTCCCGTTGTGGGACTCAACTCATTGTCGTACTTCTGGAAGGCGCGAAGCCCGGAGGAGCTCGCTCAAGACCTGACCCGGATCTTGAGCCACTACCTGCCAAGCTGGCATCGGGAGCGAGTGCTCCTGCTCGGCTACTCTTTCGGGGCGGACGTCCTGCCCGCCACGATTGCCGCGTTCCCGGCGGCGATGCGCGCCCGCGTGGCCGGGGTCGGACTCATGGGCTTGAGCCGGACGGCGTCGTTCGAGTTCCATGTTTCGAGCTGGCTGGGGAGATCGACCGGGAATGACCAAGCGACCGCGCCAGCCCTGGCCCGGTTGCCAGCGCTGCTTGGCACCGCCCCCGTGGTATGCCTGTTCGGAACGGAGGAGACCGACACGGGCTGCCGTGCGAGCCCAGGCGTCGCTGCGGTGAGCCGACCAGGGGGCCATCACCTCGGCGGGGATTTCGACCAGCTCGCTAATCAGTTGCTGACGTTGCT
>Ga0315281_10014329_pt1 | contig 10698 bp, 9 predicted proteins | sample YL17G07_0_MG_FD_204540 | JGI IMG/M metagenome (GOLD analysis project Ga0315281, IMG submission 204540) | Sediment microbial communities from Yellowstone Lake, YNP, Wyoming, USA - YL17G07_0 | ecosystem: Environmental > Aquatic > Freshwater > Lake > Sediment | place: USA: Wyoming | collected... | reverse complement strand
AAGTTGATACCACCACCGGTAAAAACGAGGGCTGGTGCTCCACCTACTGTCACCCTTGCTTTTCTTTCTAATACAGCTTCGGAAAGACGTACGGGTCTTTTCGTAACCCCTTTTCTCGCTGTGCCTCCTGCACCTGCGATGAAATAGGCGGAAACCCGGGCTGGCTCACAATCGTTACGAAATGTTTCTATTGCCTCTTTGACTTCCTTTGGCAAAGGAACCTCTTTGAACATTTTTCCCTCGGTAAACTCGTAAAACTCAACCCTGTCCGCACTGGGTTCAGTGATCAAAAGAGTGTAACCAGGTTCGATCCGATCTGGATCGTAATCGAGAACGATGTCAAAACCTTTCTTCAGCGGTGTACATCCCCAGCCCTTTCCGCCAACATGGGGCAAGCAGAAGCGGACCGGATTCACGTACTTAATTCTTATACCGCTTTTCATAATGGGCTTACCCCAAGGATCTATGTTTGAATCTGTAGCAGGAATCCCAAAACGACCGGTATATCCCCGATCTATAACAATTCCCTCATTGACAACACCCTTCTCAAATAATTCTTTCAAGAAGACTTTACCGAGAGAAACACCTACTTCCCCACCACACCCATAGCGTCGACGCTCAGACAACTCCCCGTCGATAATTGGCTTCTCTCCAACTTGAATTTCTAAGGTACCTCCGTCTTTGACTTCCAACTTCACACGTTTTCGGTTGGCAATATCAGCTACCAGCTTTGCAGCCTTCCAGCCGTCATTACCGTCAGTAAAGGTGTTCACATCACCCAGTTCGAGAAATTTAGACCCATAATGTTCCTTAGTTACCATACCAACTTCTTTTCCTTGACAGAAGACTTTTGAGCCTTCTTCACCCACATACTTTTCGGTATCAATCTTAACCTTGATGCCAGCGTAGAGATAGTGACATTCGGTAACAGAAGTAACGACATCAACACCTTCCACTATATCCAAAACAATAAAGGGAGAGGGTGGATTAGTGCAATTTGAACCTGCTCCTATTCCTGTCAAAAGCGGTTTGGAAATAACTGGATCGTAATCGGGTTTCAGATATTGCTCAACATCCGCATGCGGTGTGAGTTCGACTCTCCGGACGATTTCGCCGCCTTTATTCGTCAGCATCTGGCAATCCCCGGTACCTCCTAGAGGTATTTCACACCGTACGGGGCAGACCTTGCACATGACGGCACCGACGACAGGGCTCTGATCATGATGTAGCATGGCTTCCTGAGAACAGACGGTTGCTGCAGGACACCCTAAAGAGTTAACACAACCTTCACCAATAAAAATCTCCCCGTCTTTTTCCGAAATCATTCCCAAAGCGCAAGCTTCGACGCATTCACCACATTCAATACATTTATCCTCGTCAACGTACATGCCTTCCTCCTGATTTCAACGTTTCTCTATTTCAGCAAAACCCAGATGAAATGCTACGGCGCACCTGTTCGCTTATAGATTTCAGCAACCAACTGCTCACCGCTTGGATTGTAGGGTGCGGGCATAAGGATACAGAGATGCCGATAGGGACTTTTTGGATCAACCTTCCAAGTAACGTACTCGCCACGGCGAATCAAGTAGATATCGCCGGCCTCAACGGTTATCGTTCGCTGCGTTTGATGGAGGGGTGGCTCTGAAAAGGTCATCTCCGCCTTGCCCTTAACGATGTAATGAACCTCCTCATGCCAAAAGCACCAGGAGATCGTAACGCCAGGAGCAAAATCCTCCATGGTAATGTGACCGGCTGGCTCACGCACCAGACGCTTCATAAACAGATCGCCCTGTACCGTCTTAATCTTATTCTTTAACAAACCATCGGGCCCCTCGTCCTTTTCACAAGTCCTGATGACATCCTTGATAACGATAGGCATATGTAACCTCCTTGTAAAAATATCGGCGTAATGAACTCAACTCGTTCGCATATCTGACATAAGAGGCCTGAGGCCTTCATTTTAGAGTGCCCAGCAGCATGTTGGGAAGCCATGTCGCAATCACAGGGAATATCATGACAATGGTGAGGCCAATTGCCTGCATCCCTATGAAAGGAAAACCGGCCAAGATGATATCTTCCATCGTTACCCCTTTAGGAGCCACTGCCTTCATGTAAATAAGGCTGAACCCAAAAGGCGGCGTTAAGTAACCCATCTGCATGTTCATGGTATAGAGAATACCGAACCATAATGGATCGAAACCAAGAGCCTTGATGATCGGGGCAAAAACAGGTATGGTAATGATGATAATAGGGATAGGCTCAAGAAACATTCCTAAGACGAAGAAAATAAATTGCATTCCAATAAGTATATACCAGCGATTCACATTCAGACCAGCCACGAGACCCTGCACTGCCTCCGGAATTCCGCAGCTGGCCAAGACTGTGGCAAGCATTGTCCCTCCGAAAAAACACCACAATGCTATGGCATTTAGCCTGACCGTCATTGTTAATGCAGTTTGGGCTCCTTTCCGGTTAAGTTTGCGCTTTATGAGAGCAAGGATAAGGGTACCGGCAGCCCCCAAGGCAGCGGACTCTGAAGGGGTGCATACGCCGAGATAGATCGTGCCCAAAACCAAAAATATTAAAATCATCGGGATAAATACGGCACGAAGAGACCGAAATTTTTCCGGCCACGTAGCCCTCTGTTCCTTTGGTATCGCTGGGGCAAGATTAGGGTTAAAATGACACCTCACTATAATATAGACCCAGAATAATCCTGTAAGAAGGAGCCCGGGGAGGAACCCCCCTATGAATAGCTGGCTCACGGAGACGCCTGAAAAAGCGCCATAGAAAAGCATGGGGACGCTGGGTGGAATGAGGATACCAAGGGGTCCGCCGGCTGATACACACCCAAGGGCGATAGATTTAGAATAACCCCGCTTTAACATAGGCGGTATTGCTAACAGGCCCATAGTAATAGTGCCCGCAGCTCCAACCCCGGCCATCGCTGCAATAATGGCGCACACGCCAATTACGCCAAGAGCCAGCCCGCCCTTTAAAAAACCGAGCCACTTGGCCATCATGTCAAACAGGTCATCAGCCAGGCCAGACTCCTGTAGCAGGTAGGCCATCAGGTAGAACATGAGACAGGCCAAGAGAACAAAGCTACCCATCCCTTCCCATGTGGCCATGGCAAGGGCCATCAATTTGGCAGGTCCCCATAATATTAATGTGAACAGGACACCTACACTGCCTAATGCAAAAGCAATAGGCATACCGATTACCAGAAGACCGAGGATCACTACTGCCATGAGTAATAATATTGTGAACGGACTGAGGTCCATGCCTTCCTCCTTACAGTTCCTTTTTTGTAAGCAGTCCGAAATCCCGAATAAATTTGGCAATTCCCTGCAGCAGAATTAAGAAAGCACCAAGAGGGATCATCATCTTAAAGGGATATATGATGGGGTTCCACAACTGGCCGTAGGTTTCGTTTGACATCATTGAAGACCAGGCGAACTCAAACCCTTTCCATAACATGGCCCCAGCAAAAAGAAAGAAGAAAAGAGCACTGAAGAGATCCATAGCTGCTCTCACCTTTGGAGAGAAGCGCTTGTAGACGACGTCCATCGTGACATGTTCTCCGTGCAGCAGCGTATAACCTCCCGCTAGAACAGAAATGATTCCAAAAATAAATTGGGATGTCGGCATCCCCCACATCGTAGGCCGATTTACCACGTACCTCAAGAACACCTCAATCGCTATTAACAAAGTACAGGGTATTACTAACGCCAAACCCAAGAACCTACCCACCCATTCATTAATGGCATCGCAAGCATGTAGGAAAGTCTGCATCGTTTCACCTCGATCATGGGAATCGTGCTGGAAGTTGGTAGTAGCTCCCAGCACGGTTACTCAAGTCCTGTTCGAATTGCTATTATTTTAGGCGGCCAACCTCTTTAAAGTAGGTTGTTAAGATTTTTACTGCCTCAGCTGACCCAGGACTCAATGAAGAAGCCCATCCCCAAGATTCCTGTATACAAACTTGGCGAAATTTTTCTACATCTTCTTGAGGTAGGTCTATCCGCTTAACCCCTCTCTTCAATGCCTCATCCTCTCCAGCCATCCCTGCATCGATGGCTACGGATCCCTGTCTCCACCCATACATCTCTCCCATCGCATTCAATGCAGTCTTTATATCTTCAGGAAGTTTGTTCCAAACACCCATATTAATCATGACATTCAATGCATCGATCTTTATGGTTGGCATGTGGTAGTACTTTACCACATCAACATAATTCAAACTTTTCAGATTCTGTAAAATCGTCACACAGCCATCGATAGTACCGTATTGCATGGCGGAATATAAATCAGGATAGGGGACTTGCACAATGGCAACGCCAAACTTTTTGTAAGCATACATAGCATCCCCAGTCACTCTGAGCTTCATGCCCTGGAGATCCTTTAGGTTACGAACAGGTTTCTTCACCGTATATAAAACGTAAGGGTCGGAAGGAAGAACAGCGAGAAGATAGATATTATGTTTTGCATATTCTTTTCGCAATAGTTGAAGTAAGCCACGTTCATACAGAATGGTATATGCCTCTTTTCCACTTCTCCAGCTATAAGTCAGCCCTGATTCCACGTTGCCTGCGGGATTCTTACCAGTGTAGTAGGCCCCCGAAGAAATGCCAACCTCAAGCAAGCCTGAGGAAACTGCGTCAAGCATTTCGGGCGTGTTACACTTAGCACCAGCAGGTAGAAGGGGCGACATATCAAGCCTTCCGCCGGTTATCAACTTCACTTTTTCTATGAAATCTTTCGCACTCACAGCAGTTGGATGAGAAACATCGTTTATTAAAACTTGGGTTGAAAGCTTGATCACCTGAGATGACGAGATAGACGGTGTCATTCCCAACGCGATCACGACCACCATACCTATCACTAAAATCATCCATTCCCTTCTTCCGCTTTGCATTTTTTCGCCTCCTATTGCCTCTAAAGGCTCTTCAGATCTTTGACCAAATCATTTAACCCCAACTCCACCAACTTCTTTTTGCTTGGAATTCCTGTCTCTCTATCCCACCCCCTTTCATCGTAATATTCATCTTTCAGTTTTTCCCACGCCTCTTTGTCGATTAACCTTCCTTTATCAGGACCATCCGGACAAGGCTCTTCAAAATATCGCCAGGGAACCGTATCGTCCTTTCGCCTGATGCCTTCCCTAACGTTAAACATATGCTCCAGATTATAGATCCTCTCAGCAGCCTTCATTAATGTTTCGGGAGAATAATCAATGCCCGTAGCCGTTGTAAGTAAATCTGCCATATTATCTAAATCGATCCCTTGAGCCAGCATCCACTCTCCATTGAACGTACACATCGGAAGCGAATCAAACAAAACAGAAAAATGCTGGTGCCAAACGGTTATCGGTGCTTTATCCTTGTATCCGTATTTAGATGTCAAGGCTTTAAAATCCAAATGACCGAACCTTTTCTTGATAAGGGGTTCGTTGAATACGTAAAATTCTGTTGTAGGTAATCCCCTCAAATGGTCTGCGCCTCTTGTGGAGGTTGCATAACATAAAGCCGAACCTATGAAGGCACTGTGCATCACCAGCAACATATCTAAGCCCTTGATATGAAAGAAATACCTGTCTGCTCCCTTTCCAATCTTTTTGGCAGCCCCTGTCGTGCTTTCTGCGAGGACATTTCCAAAACCCTCCCTGTAGGCAGTCTTTCGTAGTAATTCAAGCACGACATCCACATTTCCCCACTCAAGCGCCAGCCCATCCGTATCTTTCTGAGTCAATAGACCCCTTTGATAACATTCAAAGGCACCTTGTAGTACTACACCTGCCGAAGCAGTATCCAAGCCGTATAAGTTGCATAATTCCGTCGCCTTAAACATCGCCCCCCAGTCTTCGATTCCCACCCCTACAAGATTCATAAAAGTGGTCAGCTCCGTGCCGTCACCAGCGATTCCAGCAAAGGGTCCTTCCTTTACGACATAGCGATGACCACATCCGCACGGACATCCAAAACATGCCTTCTGCTTCACAGTATGTACAATGAAGTTTTCAGCTCGAAGTCTTTCATTATAACCTTCTTGCCTTGTCGTCTGGATGTTTTTGAAGGTTAGCCTCCCATTGTCATAGAGACTATTCGCAATTAACATCGTTCCATACTTAGAGAAGTTCTTGTAGTTCGGGTGCTCTCGAATAATTCTTTTGGTTTCCTTAACCGCGTTCATGAACTCAACCGGTTTAGCTACTTTTACACCACCATGGCCTCTCACGGCTATGGCTTTCAAGTTCTTGGAGCCCATAACCGCTCCCATTCCGCACCTACCCGCACTATGCGTTAGACCATTGATAACGCATGCCCACTTAACCAAATTCTCACCTCCTGGACCAATGCAGGCAACTTGAATCCGAGAATCACCAAGCTCCTCCCTTATCAACTTCTGTGTTTCCCACACATTTTTTCCCCGCAAATACCCAGCATCCCTTATCTGAACCTTTTCATCTTCAATAAGAAGATATACTGGCTGGCTTGCCTTGCCGGTGATGATGAGATGCTCATGACCTGCAAATCTCAACTCTGCCCCCCAGTATCCGCCTGCATGGGCTTCGCCAAAAATTCCGGTCATCGGCGATTTAGCCGTAATAACCCATCTGCCCGAAGCTGGAGAAGCAGTCCCTGTTAAAGGTCCAACACCAAAGACTAATGGAGCTTCAGGGGAAAGCGGGTCCAATCCCGGTCCTGTCTCATAATAGAGTATCCTTGCATTGATGCCTCTACCCCCAATAAAATTCAACATGAGCTCTTTGCCTATACTTTCACTGCTCACCGTGCCGTCCGACAAATTTATACGCAAAATATCTCCGCGGTTCATTCCTACCTCCTCTCCCCTCTTCCTTGAAGCACTCTTTCCACAATCTCCCTCCTCAACCCTTCTCGCTTTATCGTATTGATTTTGGCCGGCTCAGCAAAAAAAATAGCGCCGTGGGGACAGTGCTCGACGCATTGGGGATTGCCACCGCAAACGTCGCATTTAATCGCAACACCTGTGTCCGGATGTAAGGCCATCGCCCCATAGGAACAAGCTTCAACACATTCTCCACATCCACTACATATTATTTCATCTACCGATACAATCCCAGTCACGGAATCCTTAGATATCACTTTCTCTGGACAGACGGTTAAACACGCCGGTTTTGAACACTGCCGACACACAATCGGTGCGTCAACGCCAGCTTCATCATCTTTGAGAATATGTATTCTTGCCCTGTCCGTGCTAAACACCTGATCATGGAAGAAAGAACACATGATCTCACAAGTAAGACATCCTTTGCACCTATTGGCATCAATGACAAGCTTCTTAGTTTTCATCTTTTTTTGTACCCCCGCAGATTGGCCACTGACCGCCAATCTTTCTTTGGATTTAATCCTTGACAGAACCTACTCCAATTTTCGTTACTTCTATCTTCAAGGTTCTGTCGACAATCCTGTATATTATTTCGTCGAAACAATGTCAAGAAAAAAAGAAGAGAGTTAACTTTTTCACAAGTTCATCTATGGAAGGGAAGTATTCTGCGAGCACATTCTTGGGAGTCTGATGATATTAAACAGAAATTTTCTAAAAATGGAGATCCTTAGTGTTTAGGATGGACTCCAGGGCCTCGGTGCCTTAATCGTCACATCGGTGACAACATCAACCAAGGCTGGGAGATCGGACTCTGATGCCTGCTTTAAAGCCTTGGAGATTTCTTCGGGCCTCTGGACTCGTATCCCGAAACACCCAATCTCTTTGGCTATCTTGGCAAAGTTTACATCCAAAAATTTGCACATCTCTTCTCTCTTGCCCGGCCTTTCCCCATAGGCGCGATTTATTCCTTCCACACACTGCCTCAAACAACTATTATTGTTCACTACTGTTACTGTTTTTATACCGCACCGAAGGGCCGTTTCAAGTTCACTCAGGTGATACCAAAATCCCCCATCTCCGATGAAACATACGACCGGTCTATCTGGTGCCGCGCATTTTGCGCCTAAAGAGGCAGGGAATCCCCAACCCAGAGAACCGGCACAACGAAGGTAACTCTGCCCCGGATGGGTCAAGTTGACCATCGTGCCCGTCCAAATGCCGGCAAAACCTGTATCGGAGACCAGGATGGCATAGGGTGGGAGAAACTCGGTAAGATCTTTGCAAAGCCTCTCAGGGCGAATGGGTACGGCATCAGAATTTCGTAACGGTTCCACCTCATCTCGCCACTCCTTCACTATGCTCTGCGACCATTGATCCCAGTCGCTGCTATCGGCTTTACGGTGAAGAGATTCGATCAGCTTTCGGACGGTCACCTTCGCATCTCCCATCAGTGACACGGTGTTGGGATAGCTTCTGCCCAACTCGGATGGATCGATGTCGATCTGAATCACCGGTGTGCCTGGTCTTGGCACCCTCCAACCATTCGTCACCTGATCCCCTGTATGACTCCCTACAAATAATACCAGGTCCGCTTCCGCAACCACGCGATTTGCGCACCAGCGAGAGTAAGAACCCACGACACCTAAACTGAGTGGATGGTTTTCAAGAATGGTCCCTTTCCCGTTGAGAGCAGTGGCCACAGGGATCGAAAGCATCTCAGCCAGTTTTGTAATCTCAGGCCCTGCTGAGGACGCCATCGCCCCTCCTCCTGCGACGATAACAGGCCTCTCTGCATTTTCTAACATTGCGGCTGCTGCGCTTACACTCTCTGCTTGGGGCTCTGGCCGATAGGCTGGATAACGTGTAAAAGGTTCCTCTACAATCACTTCGAGAATCCCCTCGGCTGTGTCAATTTCTTCTCCCAAATTGCCCACCACATCCAGATGGACAGGGCCAGGGGCTCCTGAAGTGGCCTCACGGAAGGCCTGACGAAGCAGATAAGGAAGCTGCTCCAGGACATCCACGCATACATTATATTTAGTGACCGGTTCAAACAAGGGGGTATGGTGGACTTCCTGATAGGCATTCCGATAACGGGAAACCGGGAGTGTTCGCCCCGTGATCGCTATGACGGGTGAAAGTCCTAAATAGGGATCCTGAAGCCCAGAAGCCAAGTTCGCAGCACCCACAGATTGGGCCATGCAGATCCCTGGCCTATGACTCACCCTCGCATATCCATCTGCCATGTAGGCCGCCGCTTTTTCCGAATGCGCCAATACCCGACGAATCCCCAATGCCTCCATTTCCACCAGGGCCCTTCTTAGAATTGCCTCAACATAAAATATGTGTGTTACTCCATAACCTTTAAAAGTTTCTGCGATAAACCTGGCGCCGGTCATCTTTGGAGAATGACCTCTCTTATCGGTCACCCGGTCCTTTTTTCCAAAGTCTTTCCTCTCACCAAATTTCACCTCTTTCATGTTAAGCCCTACCGCCTCCTCTAAAATCAAAATTAACCACTGGTTCTGACCGTCCTGTATTATTTATTGACCGGGGCCTTCAAAAGCCTTTTCGTCTCTCCACAATCTCAATGACATCATCCTCTGGTCCCCGGATGAACGCTACCTTCACGCCCTCTCTGATCTCCCTGGGCTCCCATATCCATTCTGCTCCTTTTGCCTTAAGTTCCCGAACGGCGTCCTCAAGGTTTTTGACCCGAACGCCAAAGTGACCGATCCCATAACGAATCCAAACATCCTCTCTCGGTTCCTTCGGTACCTCAAGGACCTCCCCTTCCCCGGGCTCAGACAGGGTAATATAAGCGTCGCCAAGTTTCATAATGATCACTCGAGCATTTCGAACTTTTCCTTCATCCACCGGCTTTGCACCAAATATCGTTTCGTAAAACTGCTTCACCAAATTTACATCGTGGCATTTGATATGGACATGCTCGAACTCAAATTCCATCCGATTTTCCTCCACAATAACCCGATGAACTTGGAATGAATACCCTTGGTCATATCAATGGGTTAGAGGCCCTTAAGGAAGATAAAATTAATATTTCTTCCTAAAGTGTATCAGGCGCTTTCATTTCGAATACGTCCGTTATCCGGCAGTAAAGTTCTTCCCCGAGTCGGCCGATGGACTTGAATTCTGATATTTTGATATGGTCATTAAGCCACAACTCATCTTTGATATGAACCAAAACAACCTCCCCGATGACAAAACGACTTCCACTAGGGGCTTTTCCGAATTCAAGGATTTGCACGAGCTTGCATTCCATGTGAACCGGTGATTCGGCTACCCTTGGGGCTTTGATAAGATCACTTTTAACCGGCGTCAGCCCGACTTCCTTGAATTCATCCACATCGCTCGGGTAGTTTGCAGAGGTTTGGTTCATTGCCTGGGCCATTGTTTCATCGACCACATTAAGAACAAAATCTTTGGAGAACTCAATGTTCCTTAAAGTATCCTTTTCCCCCCCATTCCTTTTCCATCCAAACTGGAGGCCGACCAGGGCTGGCTTCAAACATAATGACGTAAAGCAACTAAACGGTGCAAGATTAAACACCCCATCCTCTCCGACTGTGGAAACGAAGGCAATGGGTCGTGGCACAATCGCACTCATGAAAAGCTCATGCAACTCTCGTTTGTCCAGATTTGCAGGATCGACTTTCACTTGAGTTACCTCCCAACATTAAACTAAGTACATGTTTTCGTAAATACACTAACGTATTTTATGCTTGATAATTGTTATCTTTTATGGCATGTTGATAACCAAGGAGGTTATCCATGCCAAGAAAAAGCCCATTTGATATCATTTTAACT
>Ga0315281_10014328_pt1 | contig 10699 bp, 9 predicted proteins | sample YL17G07_0_MG_FD_204540 | JGI IMG/M metagenome (GOLD analysis project Ga0315281, IMG submission 204540) | Sediment microbial communities from Yellowstone Lake, YNP, Wyoming, USA - YL17G07_0 | ecosystem: Environmental > Aquatic > Freshwater > Lake > Sediment | place: USA: Wyoming | collected... | reverse complement strand
CAGGAGATGCTCACCGTCAAGTCGGACGACGTGGCGGGACGCACGCGGATGTACGAGGCGATCGTGAAGGGGGAAAACGTGCTGGAACCCGGACTGCCTGAGTCCTTCAACGTGATGATGAAGGAGCTACAGAGCCTGGCACTCGACGTCGAGCTGCTGGAAGACAAAGGGAGCGACGAGCCGCGCTCCTGATCTCGGGAACGCACGGAGGTGGCATGGAAGATTTGTTCACGCTTTTTGAAAAACCCAAGAACCCGCTGAGCTTCAACGCGCTGCGGGTGTCACTGGCGTCACCAGACAAGATCCGCTCGTGGTCCCACGGCGAAGTCCGCAAACCCGAAACCATCAACTACCGCACATTCAAACCCGAGAGGGACGGGCTCTTCTGCGCCAAGATCTTCGGCCCGACCAAAGACTACGAATGCAATTGCGGCAAATACAAACGCATGCGTCACCGCGGTGTCGTGTGCGAGAAGTGCGGCGTCGAGGTGATCCAATCAAAAGTGCGCCGCGAGCGCATGGGGCACATCGACCTGGCCACACCGGTGGCCCACATCTGGTTCCTCAAGAGCCTGCCGAGCCGCATCGGCACGCTGATCGACATGACACTGAAGGAGCTGGAAAAGATCTTGTATTTCGAGTCCCATGTCGTCACCGACCCCGGTAAGACGCCGCTCGGCTACAAGGAACTGCTCAGCGAGAACCGCTTCCGCAAGGCGCGCGAGGACTACGGCGACGGCTTCAAGGCCGACATGGGCGCCGAAGCCATTCGCGCCCTGCTCAAAGACATCGATGTCGAGGAGCTGTCGCGCGAGCTGCGCGTCGAGATGCGCGAGGCCACCAGCGAGGCGAAGCGCAAGAAGCTCGCCAAACGCCTCAAGGTGGTGAACGCCTTCAAGAACTCCGGCAACCGCCCCGCGTGGATGGTCATGGAGGCCATCCCGGTGATCCCGCCAGACCTCCGTCCGCTGGTGCCGCTCGACGGCGGCCGCTTCGCCACCTCTGACCTGAACGACCTGTACCGTCGAGTGATCAATCGTAACAACCGGCTCAAGCGGCTGATGGAGCTCAACGCGCCCGACATCATCGTGCGCAACGAGAAACGCATGCTGCAGGAGGCGGTCGACGCCTTGTTTGACAACGGCCGCCGGGGCCGCGCCATCACCGGCCCGAACAAGCGGCCGCTGAAGTCGCTGTCGGACATGCTGAAGGGCAAGAGCGGCCGCTTCCGCCAGAACCTGCTCGGCAAACGCGTCGATTACTCCGGCCGCTCCGTCATCGTCGTCGGGCCGGAGCTGCGCCTGCATCAGTGCGGTCTGCCCAAAAAGATGGCGCTCGAGCTGTTCAAGCCGTTCATCTACAACAAGCTCGAGGAGCGTGGCTTCGTCACCACCATCAAGAGCGCGAAGAAGATGGTGGAGAAAGAACGTCCGGAGGTCTGGGATATTCTCGACGAGGTGATCCACGAACACCCGGTGCTCCTCAACCGCGCCCCCACACTGCACCGCCTCGGCATCCAGGCGTTCGAACCAATCCTCATCGAGGGCAAGGCCATCCAGCTTCACCCGCTTGTCTGTGCCGCCTACAACGCCGACTTCGACGGTGACCAGATGGCCGTGCACGTCCCGCTTTCGGTCGAGGCGCAGGTGGAAGCCCGTGCCCTGATGATGTCCACCAACAACATCCTGTCGCCCGCCAACGGCAAACCGATCATCGTCCCGACGCAGGACATCGTGTTGGGTCTCTACTACATGACCCGCGAGCGGCCGCGGGCCGCGGGTGCGGCCAGGCGTTTCGCTAACTTCGGCGAGGTGCGTATCGCCTACGACCAAGGTGAGATCGATCTACAAAGCCCGATCAGCGTGCGTCACAACGGCGCGTTGGTGGACACCACGGCCGGCCGCGTCTTGTTGTACGAGATCGTCCCGCCCGAAATTCCCTTCAGCGAAGTCAACAAGGTGATGAAGAAAAAGGAACTCGGGACCCTCATCGACCTTGCATATCGCTTCTCGGGAAACAAGGCCACCGTCATCTTCGCCGACAAGCTGAAAGATCTCGGGTTCGACTACGCCACCCGGGCGGGCATCTCCATCGCCATCAAAGACATGGTAATCCCGGCGAACAAGCCGAAGCTGCTCGAGGAAGCCAACGCCGCCGTCCGCGAGATCGAAGAGCAGTACAACCAAGGTCTGATCACCGACGGCGAGCGGTACAACAAGGTCGTCGACATCTGGGCGGAGGTCACCGACCGGATCGCCGACGAGATGATGGGCGGCCTCGCGACAGAAACGGTGGTCACCGATAAGGGGCAGAAGCAGATGGCTTCGAGCTTCAACCCCATCTTCATGATGGCTGATTCCGGCTCCCGCGGCAGCGCGCAGCAGATCCGGCAGCTCGCCGGCATGCGCGGCCTGATGGCGAAGCCGTCGGGCGAGATCATCGAGACACCGATCACCGCCAACTTCCGTGAAGGCCTCACCGTGCTGCAGTACTTCATCTCAACCCACGGCGCCCGCAAAGGCTTGGCTGACACCGCCCTGAAGACTGCTAACTCCGGATACCTCACCCGGCGGCTGGTCGACGTGGCGCAGGACTCCATCATCACTGAGGAGGACTGCGGCACGCTGGACGGCATCGAGATGACCCCGCTGCTCGAAGGCGGCGAAGTCATCGAGGCTCTTGGCGACCGCGTCCTCGGCCGCGTCGCGCTCGAGGACATCGTGGATCCGTACAGCAACGAAGTCCTCGTCCGTGCAAACGAGGAGATCAACGAAGATCTCGTCAGGCGCATCGAAGAGTCCGGCCTGGAACGCGTGAAGATCCGCTCCGTGCTCACCTGCCAGTCGCGCCAGGGCGTCTGCATCCGCTGCTACGGCCGTGACCTGGCTCGCGGGCACATGGTGAACCTCGGCGAGGCCATCGGCGTCATCGCCGCTCAATCGATCGGCGAACCAGGGACCCAGCTCACGATGCGCACCTTCCACATCGGTGGCACCGCGAGTCGCCGCGCCGAGCAGACGACACTCGAAGCCCGCAATGACGGCTTCCTGAAGTTCATCAATCTCTCCACCGTCACCAACAAGGACGGCGACCTCGTGGTCATGAACCGAAACAGCGAAGTGGCCATCGTGGAACGTCCCGAGCCGAACCGGGAGCGCGAGCGCGAGCGCTATCCAATGGTCTACGGGGCGAAGCTGAAAAAGAAGGATGGCGCCCGGGTCAAAGCCGGAGAGCTGCTGGCGGAGTGGGATCCCTACACGAACCCGATGCTGACCGAGGTCAGCGGAACGGTGAAGTTCGGTGACATCCTCGAAGGCGTCACCATGGAAGAGCGCGTCGATGAGCGCACCGGTCTGTCGACCAAGGTCATCATCGACTGCAAGGATCTCGATAAGCGGCCGCGCGTGTCGATCAAGGACCGCGAAGGCAAGACCCAGCGGCTGCCCGGATCGGAAGCCTTCGCCCGCTACCTGCTGCCCGTCGGGGCGCACATCCACGTCACTGAAGGCCAACCGGTGTCGGCCGGCGACGTCATCACCAAGATCCCGCGCGAAACCACCAAGACCAAGGATATCACCGGCGGCTTGCCGCGTGTCGCGGAACTGTTCGAGGCGCGCAAACCGAAGGAGTTCGCGGTCATCAGCGAGATCGACGGCACGGTGTCGTTCGGCAAGGATACCAAAGGCAAGCGCAAGGTGGTCGTCACCCCGGAAGTCGGGGAACCGCGCGAGTATCTGATCCCGAAAGGCAAGCATATCAGCGTGCACGAAGGCGATCAGGTGCGCGCTGGCGAGGCGCTCATGGACGGCTCATCGAACCCGCACGACATCCTTACCATCCTCGGTGAGAAGGCGTTGGCCAAGTACCTGGTCGACGAAGTGCAGGAAATCTACCGCCTGCAGGGTGTGCGGATCAACGACAAACACATCGAGGTCATCGTCCGCCAGATGCTGCGCCGCGTGCGCATTAAAGAGGTCGGCGACAGCGATTTCCTCATCGGGGACCAAGTCGAGAAGTGGCGGTTTGAAGAACAGAACCAGAAAGTGCTTGGTTCGGGGGGTGAGCCCGCGATCGCTGAGCCGTTGCTGCTGGGCATCACCAAGGCCAGCCTGTCGACCGACAGCTTCATCTCGGCAGCCTCGTTCCAAGAAACGACCAAGGTGCTGACCGAAGCCGCAATCAATGGCAAGGTGGATCACCTGATCGGTCTGAAGGAGAACGTCATCATGGGTCGTCTGATCCCGGCGGGGACCGGCGTGCCCAAGTATTCGGAGATGGAACTGGTCGTCGAGGGCGCCCAAGCGGAGGCCATGCAGGAGCCGGTCCCGGTGGTCGCGGAGGCGATCGAAGGCTGACACTTGACACCATGGGGGAGTTTTCCTAGTTAATGTTGTTTCCTCTGTAGCCGAGGACTGCGCGAACACAGATGCCGACGATTAACCAGCTGGTCAAGCAAGGCCGCGAGAAACAGCGCCGCAAGATGGCGGCGCCTGCGTTGCAGAGGTCGCCGCAGAAGCGTGGCGTCTGCACGCGCGTCTACACGCTTACCCCCAAGAAGCCGAACTCGGCTTTGCGCAAAGTTGCGCGTGTCCGGCTGACCAATGGCATCGAGGTAACCACCTACATCCCCGGAATCGGTCATAACCTACAGGAACACTCCGTCGTGCTGATCCGTGGTGGCCGCGTGAAGGATTTGCCCGGCGTGCGGTACCACGTTATCCGGGGCACACTGGATTCGATCGGTGTGCAGGACCGCAGACAGGGACGGTCGAAGTACGGGGCGAAACGCCCCAAGTGAACAGATAGGACAAGAAGCACATGCCGCGAAAAGGTGAGGTGCGGCGCCGGGAGATCTTGCCCGACCCGAAATTTCATGACCGGATGGTCGCCAAGTTCATCAACAGCATGATGAACCGGGGCAAGAAGAGCACCGCCGAGCGCATCCTCTACGACGCGCTCGACTTGGTCGGCGAGCGTGCCAAGGAGGACGCACTCGGCGTCTTCAAACGCGCGCTCGACAACGTCAAACCGCTGGTCGAGGTGCGCTCGCGCCGGGTCGGCGGCGCCACCTACCAGGTACCGGTGGAGGTTCGCCCGGCCCGCCGCGGCTCTCTGGGCATGCGCTGGCTGGTGGTCAATGCGCGCAGTCGCGCCGAAAAGTCGATGGCGGAACGTCTGGCCGGCGAGCTGCTCGATGCCGCTAATAACCGAGGCGCCGCGATCAAGAAGAAGGAAGATACGCACCGCATGGCCGACGCCAACAAAGCTTTCGCCCACTATCGGTGGTAGAATCATAGGGGTGAAATCGGTGACGACAGGTCGCCGCCTCAACACGCAACCATGGCTCGCAAAGTCCTACTCGAACGCACGCGCAACATCGGCATCATGGCCCACATCGACGCCGGGAAGACCACGACCACCGAGCGCATCCTCTACTACACCGGGATCACCTACAAGATCGGTGAAGTCCATGAAGGCACCGCCACCATGGACTGGATGGTGCAGGAGCAGGAACGCGGCATCACCATCACCTCCGCGGCTACCACCTGCGCTTGGCGCGATCACCGCATCAACATCATCGATACCCCCGGCCATGTCGACTTCACGATCGAGGTTGAACGCTCACTGCGCGTCCTAGACAGCGCGGTCGCCGTGTTTTGCTCGGTGGGCGGCGTCGAGCCGCAGTCCGAAACCGTCTGGCGCCAGGCCGACAAGTACCGTGTCCCGCGCATCGCCTTTATCAACAAGATGGACCGCGTCGGGGCGGATTTTTTCCGCGGCGTCCGTATGATTCGTGAACGCTTGCGCGCTAATGCCGTCCCCATCCAGCTGCCGATCGGCAAGGAAGAGACGTTCCGTGGCGTGATCGACCTGGTAGCCATGAAAGCCGTACTGTGGGACGAAGACACGCTCGGTGCGCGCTACCGGACGGAAGAGATTCCGCAGGAATACCTGGCCGCGGCCGAACAGTACCGCGAAGAGTTGCTGGAGGCCGTGGCCGACAGCGACGAGCGGCTCCTCGAGAAGTATCTTGAGGGGCAGTGGATCTCGGAGGGCGAGATCCGCCAGGCGATCCGGAAGGCGACGCTGGACATCAAGATCGTTCCCGTCTTGTGCGGCGCGGCCTTCAAAAACAAGGGCGTGCAGCCGCTGCTCGATGCGGTGGTCGACTACCTGCCGGCGCCCACCGACATCCACCCGGTGCAAGGCATCAACCCGAACACCCACGCCATCGCAACACGAGCCGCAGACGACAAGGCACCGTTCTCGGCGCTGGCCTTCAAGATCATGACCGACCCGTTCGTCGGTACTCTTACCTTCATGCGCGTCTACTCCGGCACGATGGAGTCTGGCTCGTATGTTTACAACTCCACTAAGGGCAAGAAGGAACGGATCGGGCGCTTGCTCAAGATGCACGCCAACAAGCGCGAGGACATCAAGGAGGTCTACGCCGGCGACATCGTCGCCGCCGTCGGGCTACGTGATTCCACCACCGGTGATACGCTGTGCGACGAAAGCCACCCCATCGTGCTCGAGGCCATCGAGTTTCCTGCCCCCGTGATCTCGATCGCCATCGAGCCGAAGACGAAAGCCGATCAGGATAAGCTCGGCATTTCGCTGCAAAAACTGGCGACTGAAGACCCTTCGTTCCACGTGGCCACCGACCGTGAGACCGGGCAAACCATCATCTCTGGCATGGGCGAACTGCACCTGGAGATCATCGTCGATCGGCTGCTACGCGAGTTCAAGGTCGACGCAAACGTTGGCAAACCGCAGGTGGCCTACAAGGAAACCATCCGCCGAGCCATCGAGCGTGAGGGCAAATTCGTTCGCCAGACCGGTGGCCGCGGACAATACGGGCACGTCGAACTGCGCGTCGAGCCGCTGCCCCCCGGCAAGGGCTTCGAGTTCGTCGATGCGACCAAAGGCGGCGTGATCCCGCGCGAGTATATCCCGGCGGTGGAGCGCGGCGTGCGCAACGCAATGGAAGCCGGCACCGTCGCCGGCTACCCCATGGTCGACATAAAGGCGACGCTTCTCGATGGTTCGTACCATGAAGTCGACTCGTCGGAGATCGCCTTCAAGATCGCCGCTTCGATGGCGTTCAAGGAGGCTACGAGCAAGGCGAGCCCCGTCATCCTCGAACCGATCATGGCGGTCGAGGTGGTGGTTCCGGAAGATTTCATGGGCGACGTCATCGGCGATCTCAACAGCCGGCGCGGCAAAATCCAGGGGATGCAGACGCGCGCCGGTGCGCACGTCATCGCCGCCCAAGTGCCGCTCTCGGAGATGTTCGGCTATGCCACCGACCTGCGCTCGATGACGCAAGGTCGAGCAACGTTCACGATGCAATTCTCACACTACGAGCCGGTTCCACAGCCGATCTCGGAAGAGATCACCGCCAGGGCGGTGGGTGCGTAGGCGCCGCGCCGGGGTCGAATTAGGAGGAGTGAAACATGGCGAAGCAGAGGTTCGAGCGCAAGAAGCCTCACGTGAATGTGGGGACGATCGGGCACATTGATCACGGCAAGACGACGCTGACGGCGGCGATCACGAAGGTGCTGGCGCAGCGCAAGCTGGCGAGTTTTGTGCCGTTTGATCAGATTGACAAGGCGCCGGAGGAGAAGGCGCGGGGGATCACGATTGCGACGGCGCACGTGGAGTACGAGAGCGACAAGCGGCACTATGCGCACGTGGACTGTCCGGGGCACGCGGACTACATCAAGAACATGATCACCGGGGCGGCGCAGATGGACGGGGCGATTTTGGTGGTAGCGGCCACCGACGGGCCGATGCCGCAGACGCGCGAGCACATTTTATTGGCGCGTCAGGTGGGGGTACCGGCGATGGTGGTGTTCATGAACAAGGTGGATGCGGTGGATGATCCGGAGTTATTGGATTTGGTGGAGTTAGAGGTACGCGAGCTGCTGACGAAGTATGAGTTTCCGGGGGACGAGATTCCGATTGTGCGGGGCAGTGCGCTGAAGGCGCTGGAGGGGGACAAAGGGGAGTTAGGGGAGCAGGCGATCTTGAAGTTAATTGAGGCGGTGGACAGTTACATTCCGCAGCCGCGGCGGGCGTTGGACAAGCCGTTTTTGATGCCGGTGGAAGATGTATTTACGATCAGCGGGCGGGGGACGGTGGCCACGGGGCGAGTGGAGCGGGGGCGGATCAAGGTAAGCGAGGAGGTGGAGATTGTAGGGATTCGGCCGACGGTGAAGACGGTGGTGACGGGGGTAGAGATGTTCCGCAAGATATTGGATGAGGGGCAGGCGGGGGACAATGTGGGGTGTTTATTGCGGGGGATCAAGCGTGAGGAGGTGGAGCGGGGCCAGGTGTTGGCGGCGCCGGGGTCGATCACGCCGCACACGAACTATGAGGCGGAGGTGTATGTTTTGGCGAAGGAGGAGGGGGGGCGGCACACGCCGTTTTTCAACGGCTATCGGCCGCAGTTTTATTTTCGCACGACGGACGTGACGGGGGTGGTGACGTTGCCGGAGGGCACGGAGATGGTGATGCCGGGGGACAACGTGCGGGTGAGCATCGAGCTGATCACGCCGATCGCGATGGACGAGGGGTTACGGTTTGCCATCCGCGAGGGCGGGCGCACGGTGGGCGCCGGCGTGGTGGCCAAAATCCTCAAGTGAGTGGCGGTGAACGCGATCGCTTACCGCATCTTTTGACGGGAGCCGAGCGAGGACGGGAGCACGCGATAAGCGACTTATGAACGAAAAGATCAGAATACGTTTGAAGGCGTACGATCACCGCTTGCTGGATCAGTCGGTGAAGGAGATCGTGGAGACGGTGCGCGAGACGGGGGGGCGAGTCGCCGGGCCGATCCCACTGCCGACGCACATCGAGCGCTTCACCGTCAACCGGTCGCCGCACGTGGACAAGAAATCACGGGAGCAGTTCGAGATCCGGACGCACAAGCGGCTGCTCGACATCCTCGAGCCGACGCAGCAGACCATCGACGCGCTTGGGAAGTTGGACCTGGCGGCAGGGGTGGACGTGGAGATCAAGCTCCAATGACGGTCGCGGCACTCGGTTGTGTCGCGCGCAACGATTCATGCGAATGGTTGGACTGATCGGAAAAAAGCTGGGCATGACCCAGGTCTTCGACGACAAGGGTCAGTTGATCCCCGTGACCGTTATTCAGGCCGGGCCGTGCACGGTGGTGCAAGCGAAGACGGCCGCCTCGGACGGCTATGCCGCCGTGCAGCTGGGTTTCGGCGACAAGAAGCCGCAGCGTGCCACCAAGGCCTACCGCAATCATTGCCTGAAGGCCGGCAAGGGCGTGTTCAGCGTATTGCAGGAGTTTCGCGCCCAGGATGGCGAGGTGTATACCGTCGGCCAGGAGCTTACCGTGGACTCCATGTTCAAGCCAGGCGACCGCGTCGATGTGAGCGGGACCTCGAAGGGCCGTGGCTTTGCCGGCGTGATCAAACGCCACGGCTTCAGCGGCTTTCCCGGGAGCCACGGGACGCACGAGTACTTCCGCCATGGTGGCTCGATCGGCAACCGCTCTTACCCGGGGCGCGTCTTCAAGGGCAAGCGTATGGCCGGCCAGTACGGCAATGAGCGTACGACCACGCAGAACCTCGAGGTGATTGCGGTGCGCTCGGCTGAGCACATCGTCCTGGTGCGTGGCTGCGTTCCGGGAGCGCGCAACGGCTTCATCATGGTCCGTCCGGGAGTGAAGGGGGGGCCCCGTGCCTGAGCCAGTCAGCATGCCGATCATGTCGCAGCAAAACGAGGTCGTCGGCGAGATCTCACTGCCGGCCGAGGTGTTTGCCGGCCCGGTGCGCCGCCACCTGCTGTACGAGGCGGTGCGCATGCAGCAAGCGAACCGTCGTGCTGGCACTTCAGCCACCAAGACCCGCGCGTTCGTCCGCGGCGGCGGCAAGAAACCATGGCGCCAGAAGGGCACCGGCCGGGCCCGCGCCGGCAGCATTCGCTCGCCACTGTGGCGCGGCGGCGCAATCATCTTCGGACCGCAGCCGCGGGACTACTCGTACCGCATTCCTGCGACCGCGCGAAAAGCCGCCCTGCGTTCGGCATTGGCTGCCAAGGCGCGTGAAGGCAAAGTGCTGGTGTTGGACAAGATCGCGTTGGAAGCGCCGAAGACCAAATTGCTGGTGAAGCTGATGGCGGACCTCAATGTGCAGAGTGCACTCATCGTGGTGCCGCAGCGCGATGACGGTTTGGAGCGCGCCGCCCGCAACTTGCCGCTTGTCAAGGTGCTGCGGGCCGAAGGCGCCAACGTGTACGACCTGCTGCGCTACGACCGCCTCATCCTGACGCCAGATGCGGTGCAAGCCCTGAACGGGAGGCTGGCGTGATGAAAGACCTTTATCACGTCATCAGCTCACCGCTGATCACCGAGAAGGGCACGCTGGTCAATGAGCAGGGCAATCAGTTTCTGTTCCGCGTTCGCCGCGAAGCCAACAAGGTGGAGATCCGCCGCGCGGTCGAGACGCTCTTCAAGGTGAAGGTCGAGAAGGTGCATACGTTGAACTATCTCGGCAAGAAGCGCCGCGTTGGCAAGTCGCTGGGCCAGCGACCGGGCTGGAAGAAAGCCTACGTCACGTTAGCCCAGGGACAACGCATCGACTTCTTCGAAAGCGTGTAAGTCATGGCTATCCGTCAGCACAAACCGACATCGGCTGGGCGCAGATTTCAGAGCGTGCTCGAATTC
>Ga0315281_10014327_pt1 | contig 10699 bp, 9 predicted proteins | sample YL17G07_0_MG_FD_204540 | JGI IMG/M metagenome (GOLD analysis project Ga0315281, IMG submission 204540) | Sediment microbial communities from Yellowstone Lake, YNP, Wyoming, USA - YL17G07_0 | ecosystem: Environmental > Aquatic > Freshwater > Lake > Sediment | place: USA: Wyoming | collected... | reverse complement strand
ACCCCCTCCCATTCCCTCCCCCTGGAAGGGGGAGGGTTAGGGTGGGGGTCGAGTGCCGAGTTCATTTTGTTAGGCGTTCTTACTCATAAATTATGCACATCATCATCCCCGCGCGTTACGCCTCCACCCGCCTGCCCGGCAAGCCGCTGCTCGACATTGCCGGCCAGCCGATGATCGCGCGCGTGCTGGACTGCGCGCGCGCCAGCGGCGCGCAGCGCGTGGTGGTGGCGACCGATGACGAACGCATTCGTGACGCGGTCACGGCCTGCGGCGGGGAAGTGGTGATGACGCGTCCCGACCATCCATCCGGCACCGACCGGCTGGCCGAGGCCATCGCGCTGCTCGATCTCGACGACAATGAGATTGTCGTGAACCTGCAAGGCGACGAGCCACTCATGCCGCCGTCGTTGATCCGCGCCGTCGCCGATCTTCTGGCGGGACATCCGTCCGCGGTCATGGCCACGGCCTGTCACGCCATTACCCGGCGCGAAGACTTTCTCAACCCGAACGTGGTCAAGGTCGCCACCGACCGCGAAGGCCATGCCCTGTACTTCAGCCGCGCGCCGATCCCCTGGCCACGCGACGCGATGGCGGACAAGAGCAGCGCGCCGATCAAGGCGTTCCGCCATATCGGCCTGTATGCCTATCGCGCCGGTTTCGTGGCGCGCTACGCCGCCTGGCCGGCCTGTCCGCTCGAAACCACGGAGGCGCTGGAACAACTGCGCGTACTCTGGCATGGCGAAAAAATCGCCGTGCTCGAAGCCGACCAGGCGCCGCCCACGGGCGTGGACACGCCCGAGGACCTGGAGCGGGTGCGGAAATATTTTTTAGCCGCAGATGAACATAAGTGACCACGATGGACAGCAACGAATGTTTCCGTATGGTTCTATGACGTAGAATTGTAGTTAGCGGCTCACATGCAAAGGAGAATCGCTCTAATGAAAGTCATTCTTATTCTATCCGCAGCAGCGATCTATCTGACGTGCGCTGGTAACGCGGTAGCGAATTCGGAGGCGAGTATCGAAAAAGCGGCAAACGAGTTTTCGAAAGCTGCGGAGGCATGTCTTCTCGACGTACGAGACAAACAAATTCCCTACTCGAAGTCAACCAATTGCAAAGCGCGTCTATTTCGAACAAGCAAAGCATATATCAATCATCCCGGAGTCGAGCTTGTCTACGACGGCGACGTTATCCCGAAACACGCATATATTGCTGCAAATGCCAAGATAATGGCATGGAGTGCAGCCGCTCTGTCTAACGCAATGTTTCGCAATGTTGAGACAGTAATTTCACTTTGGTAGCGGGAGCGCTAACCTTTCATTGAAGCACGACGTGGCTAAAGCCACGCGCGTTTAATTCAATCGTTAGACCTCAATATAGGAGGGCAACAAATTGTCTGAAGTCCTGCAATCAATCGGTTCTTACTTTTTGCAGGACCCGCTCAGAGTTTTGTATGTCCTCGGCGGGAGCGGTGGTGTTGTGTTCTGGTGGAAACTATATCGGGATAGACCTCGATTGAAGATACGCCTACTTGATCAAACGATTAAATCGGTAGACATGTCCACCCTGGAAATAACTACTCGGTTCGAAATTGAAAATATCAGCGACGCCAAGACGTCCCTGGAACCAGAAATTGTGTTCACCGGATACACTCCAAAAAGGGAGCGCTCAAAGAATGCGCAAAACGTTCTTGAGGGCGACCGCTCTCTTCCACCATTTACGCCAAAAATATTTACCTTGAATGTAAAACACAGCGACAAATACCCTTTCTTGCTCTTCCGAACCTACCAGTTCCGGTTCACTCGTGGTGGCAAGAAACGAATTCGCATACGGTCGGAGAGTAAGGCCCGGCTAGGATATGTACGGCATTTTCTTGAGCTTTCTTTGTTCAGGTTGTTTGGCCTCTATTTGGAGAGGCCGGCCAGGTCTAACTAGCGCTTGGAGGCGGTGTTACGGCGCACTGTTTCCTGTTGTGATCGTGCCCCGCGCCGCTCAAGCTATCGTTGAAGTTGGAGTAACACCATGGTTCGAGTCCTGTTTGTCTGTCTCGGGAACATCTGCCGTTCACCGACCGCCGAAGGTGTGTTTCGCAGCGTAGTGGAACGCGCCGGTCTGCTGGAACACATCGAGATCGATTCCGCCGGCACCCATGCCTACCATGTCGATGCGCCGCCGGATTCCCGGTCGCAGGCGGCGGCATTGCGGCGCGGTATCGATCTTAGCAACTTGCGGGGACGCCGGGCGACGCGCGCCGACATCGAGCAGTTCGAATATATCCTCGCCATGGATCGAGAGAATCTTTCCAACCTGCAAGCCATTTGTCCGCCCGGGCTTGAACACAAGCTCGGCTTGTTCCTGGAGTACGCGCCGGAACGCCCGGAGCGTGAGGTGCCTGACCCTTATAACGGTGGTGAGAAGGGTTTCGAGCGTGTGCTCGACATGATCGAAGAGGCGTCGGAAGGGCTGCTTGTGCAGCTGCGCAAGCAACACGGCTTCTAAGGCGAATGGCGCTTACTTTAGGGCAAAAGAAACGCCGCAGGGAGTACCGGCGGCGTTTGATTACTTGATTGCTGAGAGTGAGGCCGTCGTTACGCAGCTGGTCCTCACTCCGACCCTCGGCAACTGCTCCCGGCGTTGCTCTACCTCCTCCATCCATGGAGTCGTGCTTCCATGCAGTCGTCTCTTGGAGGGAGAGGGTGAATACGATTATGGGTTCTTTGGTTCTGTCGTGGACGGTTGGGTCTCGGACTGAACCGCCGGTACTACCGGCAATATCTGAACGGGCGCCGCCGCAGGTTGTTCGTTCGCAATCATCGGCGCAGGAACCGGCGTGGGTGCCGGTGCCGAATCGTTGTGCTCCTGCTCGTACTCAGGCTCTTCCCAACGGCGTTCGGAGGACGGCAGCGCTTCGTTGCCACGCTCCACCTCGGGCGCATGGTTAGGCACATGGTTGCCATCATTCATGGCCTCGGACCCGGACATGGGCTCGGGACGCGGCGCACCTTCCTGTTGCGGGCGCGCGCCGGCGCCGCGGCCGCGACGGCCACGACGTCTGCGCCGGCCACTGGTTGCGCCTTCCGGGCGATTGGTTTGTTCGCCGGCCGCCGCTGGCGGCTGTGCTTGCGTACGCTCCGCTGCGGCCGGAACGTTCTGAGGAGCGCGGTTCTCGCTGCGTTCAGGACGTTCAGTGCGCTCAGGGCGTGCCGGGGCCGGTGAGCGGGGCGGCGGCTGCCCGCCGCGATGTGGGGGACGCGGACCGCGCTGGTCACGATTCTCGGCGCCACGATGATCGGGGCGACGCTGTGAATGGTGCTGCGAACCGCGTGCCTGATGCGGACGCGTGCCGCGTGCCGGGGACGCCACCGGCGTTTTGACCTCGGTGCGTTCGCCGCCGCCGAACAGGCGCTTCGCCAGCTTGCTGAAGAAGCCGGGTTGTTTTTTTACCGCCGCCGGGGCGGGTGGCGGAACGTGCGCGATCTCCTGCACGGCGGCCTTCTCAGCCGTTGCGGGCTGGGCTGCCGCGCGCCCGTGGCGCGGCGCCTCTTCTTCCTGTTCCACGAATTCCACGTCGTAGCTCGGAACGTCGATCTCAACGTCGTATTCCTCGCTGCGCAGGCGCCGGATGTGATAGTGCGGCGTTTCCATTTCCGCATCGGGCAGAATAATCACCGGCGTGCCCAGACGCGTCTCGATCGAGCTGATCTCGTGGCGTTTCTCGTTGAGCAGGAAAGTCGCGGTGTCCACCGGCAGGTGTACATGCAAGGCGGCGGTGTTTTCCTTCATCGCCTCTTCCTGGATGTAACGCAGGATATGCAGGGCGGATGACTGAATGTCGCGGATATTGCCGCGGCCTTCGCAACGCGGGCAGACCACGGTGCTGGCTTCGCCGAGCGACGGTCGCAGACGCTGACGCGACATCTCCAGCAGGCCGAAGCGCGAAATGCGGCCCACCTGCACGCGAGCCCGGTCGGCCTTGAGCGCTTCGGTCAGGCGGTTCTCGACTTCACGCTGATTGCGTGCCGGCGTCATGTCGATGAAGTCGATAACGATCAGCCCGCCGAGATCGCGCAGACGCAGTTGGCGCGCCAGTTCGTCGGCCGCTTCCATGTTGGTGTTGAACGCCGTCTCCTCGATGTCCGCGCCCTTGGTGGCGCGCGCCGAGTTCACGTCGATGGTCACGAGCGCCTCGGTCTTGTCGAACACGATGGCGCCGCCGGACTCAAGACGTACTTCGCGCCCGAACGCCGACTCGATCTGGTTCTCGATCTGATAGCGTGAAAATAACGGAGTCTCGTCCTGGTAGAGCTTGAGCTTGCCGAGTATCTGCGGCATCACCTGCTGCATGAAGCGTTGTGCACGCTCGAAGATTTCCGGATTGTCGATCAGGATTTCGCCGATGTCGCTGCGCAGGTAATCGCGGATCGCGCGAATGACGAGGTTCGATTCCTGATAGATCAGGAACGCCGCCGGGCGCTCGGTCGCGGCCGTGCTGATCGCGTCCCACAGGTGCACCAGGTAATCCATATCCCACTGCAATTCTTCGGCGCTGCGGCCGATGCCGGCGGTGCGGATGATGACCGAGTAATCTTGCGGGATGTTGAGCTGACTCATCGCCTCGCGCATCTCGGCGCGTTCTTCGCCCTCAATGCGGCGCGAAATGCCGCCGCCGCGCGGATTGTTGGGCATCAGCACCAGGTAACGTCCGGCCAGGCTGATGAAGGTCGTCAGCGCCGCGCCCTTGGTGCCGCGTTCCTCCTTCTCGACCTGGACGATCAGTTCCTGACCTTCCTTGATGACGTCTTTGATCCGGACCTGACCCATGGAAGTTCTCGGGTCGAAATCCTTGAAGTAGATGCGCGAGATTTCCTTGAGTGGCAGAAAACCCTGGCGATCGGAACCGTAGTCCACGAACGCGGCCTCCAGCGACGGCTCCACGCGCGTCACCTTGGCTTTGTAGATGTTGCCTTTTTTCTGCTGGAAGGCGGAGGATTCGATGTCCAGATCGACGAGCTTCTGACCATCGACAATGGCAACGCGCAACTCCTCGGGGTGAGTTGCGTTAAAGAGCATTCTTTTCATTTTTAATTCTCCGACGCTCGGCGCGCTTGCGCGCACTTCGGCCGGGACCGCCACACCGCTAACTTCTACCTGGTCGCCGCCCTTACAGAGTTTTAGTCCGGAGGGTTGTATTCTGGCGCCCGGCTCGCTGTCGACGATTCCGACACAGGAGCATCAATTCAGACATCGCTCTTCGATAGGGGCGAGCAATGCAAAACCCGTTCGTACACGGTCGGTCACGAAGGCCGCCGGTGATCCGCTAAAATCCAAAAGCCTGGTAAGGCGATTTCTGCGAATCGGCGCCGTTGGCAAGCCACCGGCGTAAAAAATCTTTTCTGTGTAAATACTTAGCACGGTCTACTGAACAGGCCCCGCACCTGACTTCACTATAACAGTCGGCCCCAATCCCTGCAATCTGTTATGATTTCGGCGATGAACGCGGCAAATACCCCGGCCCCAGGCCCAGATGCCTCCCGCCCGGGGGTCCGGCATGTCACCATCGATGCCTCCCACGCCGGCCAGCGCCTCGACAATTTCCTGCTCACTTTCCTCAAGGGTGTGCCGCGTACCCGTATTTACCGCCTGGTACGCAAGGGCGAGGTGCGCCTGAACAAGGGCCGCTGCCACCCGGACGACCGCCTCAAGGCCGGTGATGTGGTGCGTATTCCGCCGGTGCGCCTGGGCACCAGCGCCGCGCCGCAGCTCGGTGCGGCCATCGAAGCCGGGCGCTTCGACTGGCTGCATGAGCGTATTTTGTACGAAGACGAGCAGCTGCTGGTGCTGGATAAGCCCGCCGGGCTCGCGGTACACGGCGGCAGCGGGGTAAGCGTGGGCCTGATCGAGGCGCTGCGCGGGCTGCGGCCGAACACGCCATACCTGGAACTGGCCCACCGCCTCGACCGCGACACCTCCGGCTGCCTGCTGCTGGCCAAATCGCGCACCGCTCTGCTTAAACTGCACGAGTTGCTGCGTGATGGTGGAATGGACAAATATTATCAGGCGCTGGTCGCGGGCCCATGGGAAGGCGGGGTGCGCCACGTGCAGGCTTCGCTCGAAAAAGGCCGGACTGCCTCCGGCGAACGCCACGTGCAGGTGGGCGAGGAAGGCAAGGACTCGGCGACCGATTTCACGCCGCGCGAAAAATTCGCGCAGGCGACGCTGGTGGATATTCACCTGCACACCGGCCGGACCCACCAGGCGCGCGTGCATGCCGCCCACATCGGCCACCCGATCGGTGGCGATAGCAAATACGGCGACCGCGACTTCAACCAGCGTCTCAAGCCGTTTGGTCTCGACCGGCTGTTTCTGCACGCCGCCCATCTCTATTTTCCGCATCCGCACAGCGGGCTCAAAATACACGTCGAGGCGCCGCTCCCAGAGGTGCTGACGCGAGTGCTGGAGAAACTGCGCGCTCAGTCCGATATTTCCGTCACGACATGAGGCAATCCTTCGATCTCATTGTCTTCGACTGGGACGGCACGCTGATGGATTCCGAGGCCAAGATTGTGCGCTGCATGCAGGCCGCCGCCGCCGATATCGGCATTGCCGATCCGGGTGCGGCGGCGATCCGCGACATCATCGGCCTCGGCCTTGGCATGGCCTTGCAGGTGGTGTTTCCGGACCGGACGCCGGCGCAACTCGACCAGCTTGTGGAGCGCTACCGCCAACATTTTCTTGAGCTCGATGCGACCGCCACGCCGCTCTTTCCGGGTGTGGTCGATGGCCTCACGCAGTTGCGTGCGCAGGGTTACCGGCTGGCCATCGCCACCGGCAAGGCGCGGCGCGGGCTCAACCGGGTGCTGGATGAAACCGGTCTGCATCCGCTGTTTGTGAGTTCACGTTGCGCGGATGAAACCCTGTCCAAACCGGATCCCCGCATGCTGGAAGAGATTCTCGCCGAGACCGGTGTCGAAAACGGCCGCGCACTCATGGTTGGCGACACCGTGTACGACATGGAAATGGCGCGCAACGCCAGGGTGGCCGGGCTCGCGGTCAGCTACGGTGTGCATACACGCGAACGGCTGTTGGCGTGCGGTGCGCGCGCCTGTGTGGATTCCTTTTCCGAGGTGCGCGCGTGGTGCGCGTGATCGCCGTTGCCGAGTGATACAATCACTATACTTTTTTACGGAACCGAAAATGGAAAACGAACAGCCAGACAAAGACGCAACCCGGCAAAATGCCAGGAAACAGAACTGGGAACGCGAGTTGCTTGAGAAGCTCGCTTTCAACTCACTTGAGGAAAGCCGCAAGGCGCACCGCTGGAGTCGTTTCTTCAAGCTGTTCACCGCCGCGTACCTGATGGTGCTGTTGCTGATTTATCTTGCCGGCCACTGGAATGAAAAAGTGCTCGCGGGCAAGTACACCGCGCTGGTTGAATTGAACGGTGTCATTGAGGCAGAAGGCGAGACCAACGCCGACAAGGTTATCACCGGCTTGCGTGACGCATTTGAGGACAAGGCGGCGGTCGGCGTGATCCTGCGCGCCAACAGTCCGGGCGGCAGTCCGGTGCAGTCCGCTTACATCTATGACGAGATCCTGCGTCTGCGCAAGAAATATCCGGACAAACCTTTGTATGCTGTGATCGGCGACATCTGCGCCTCCGGTTGTTATTACGTCGCCGCCGCCGCCGACCGCATCTATGCGAGCCCGGCGAGCCTGGTGGGCTCCATCGGTGTGTTGATGGACGGCTTCGGTTTTGTGGACGCCATGAAAAAGCTCGGCGTCGAGCGGCGCCTGCTCACAGCCGGTGAAAACAAGGGCATCCTCGATCCATTTTCGCCGACAGACCCGAAGGCGCAACGCCACGCGCAGAAAATGCTGAACGAGATTCATCAGCAGTTCATCGACGCGGTGAAGCAGGGACGCGGCGACGCACTCAAAACGAATCGGGAAATTTTCAGTGGTCTGTTCTGGACCGGCGCAAAGGCCAAGGAGCTGGGACTGGTGGACGAGTTCGGCAGCGCCGGCAGCGTGGCGCGCGAGGTGCTCGACGCCGAGGAGATTGTGGATTACACGGTGCACGAGAACCTGCTCCAGCGCCTGGCGGGGCGCGTCGGCATGGCGATGGGCCGCTCGGTCGCGTCCGAGTTGCGCCTCAACGGGCCAGGTCTGCGTTGATTCGCCGAGCCGTGGGGCTCAGATGACCGTGAGCCCTTCGTGTTCCAGCATGCGTATCAGGCGAATCAACGGCAGGCCGACAAGCGTTGCCGGGTCTTCGCCCTCGAAACGCTCCAGCAGTGCCACCCCTAACCCTTCCGACTTTACGCTCCCGGCGCAGTGGTAGGGTTGTTCCTTGCGCAGGTAATTTTCGATTTGTGCGTCGCTTAGCGACCGGAACAACACACGGTACGGCACCACTTCACTCTGCACCCGGCCGGTCGCGCTGTTGATCAGCGCCAACCCTGTGTAGAGCGTGACGGGTTTTCCGGAGGCGGTCTTGAGCTGCGCGACGGCGCGCTCGTGGGTGATTGGCTTGCCGACGATTTCACCGGCATGCACCGCCACCTGGTCGGAACCAATGATCAGTGCCTGCGGGTGTTTCGCTGCCACGGCCTGCGCCTTGGCAATGGCCAGACGCTCGACCAGCGTCTGCGGCGACTCGCCCGGGCATGCTGTTTCGTCCACTTCCGGCGCCACCACCTCGAAAGGAATCAGCAGTCGCGACAGCAGTTCGCGCCGGAACGGCGAGGAGGAGGCGAGGATGAGCTTCATATGATTTTCTGCCGCAAAGACGCAAAGGACGCAAAGGACGCAAAGAAAAATATTAAAAATAATGCAGGCACGCTGATTCTACGTTTCAAGATTGGACTTTCTTTGCGTCCTTTGCGTCTTTGCGGCAGACGTTGTTATTCAATCTCGACCAGCGCCTCGTCCGGGTTGACGCTGTCGCCCTTGACGACGTTCACCGCCTTTACCGTTCCGGCGACCGGTGCGGGCACTTCGTTTTCCATTTTCATGGCCTCGATGACCAGCACCGCATCGCCGGCCTTGACCTTGGCGCCTACCTTGACCACGACATCCACGATGGTGCCCGGCATGGCGCTGGTGACGTGCCCCTCCTTGCTGGCCTTCGGGCGGCGCGAGGTTTTGGCAACGCGCTTGCCGCTTGTTTCTCCGGTCGCGGCCGGCGCCATCTCGCCCAGGGTCTCGACCAGTATTTCTTCCGGTATCCCGTCGAGCGACACATAGAACGGCCGGCGTTCGGCGGCGCGGTGACCGGCGCCGGTGATCTTGATGTGGTAGGTCTCGCCGTGCACCGTGACGTTGAAATCGGTGGGCGCGGACGCCGTGGAGACCATCGCCGTTGGCGCCCCCGGCAAGGGCAGCAGTTCCTCGAGGTTCAAGTCGCCGGCGGCGCGCGCCTCGAGGAATTTGCGTCCGACCTCTGGGAACATCGCGTAGGTGAGCACGTCTTCTTCGGATCGGGCCAGCACGCCGATGTCCTGACGCAGGCGTTCGAGCTCCGGCTTGAGGCGGTCGGCTGGCCGGCCGGTAATGACTTCATCGTTGCCGATGGCGAGTTTGCGCACTGTGTCATTCACCGGTCCCGGCGCCTGCCCGTAGCGGCCTTGCAGATACAACTTCACTTCATTCGTGATGCTCTTGTAGCGCGACCCCGTCAACACGTTCAACACCGCCTGGGTGCCCACGATCTGCGAGGTCGGCGTGACCAGCGGCGGAAAGCCCAGGTCTTCGCGCACGCGCGGAATCTCGGCCAGTACCTCGTGCATGCGATGCAGCGCACCTTGTTCCTTGAGCTGGTGCGAGAGATTGGAAATCATCCCACCCGGCACCTGACTGGTCTGGACGCGCGTGTCGATGCCGTTGTACTCGCTTTCGTACTGGTGGTACTTCTTGCGCACCGCGTGAAAGTACAGGCCGATCTCCTGCAGCAGCGGCAGGTTGAGGCCGGTGTCGTAGGGCGTGTCGCGGAACGCCACCACCATGCTCTCGGTCGGCGAGTGGCTGGTGCCCCAGGACATGGAGCTGATGGCCGTGTCCACATGTCGGGCGCCGTTCTCAACGGCTTTGTACATGGAGATGTTGGCGATGCCAACGGTGGTATGCGAATGAAAATGCAGCGGCAGCTTGACCGCCTTCGACAAAGCCGCGAACAGCTCGGCGGAGCGCGCCGGTGTCAGCAGCCCGGCCATGTCCTTGATGGCAACGGTGTGGCAACCCATCTTTTCGAGTTCGACGGCCTGCTTCACGAAGTGCTCGATGGTATGCACCGGACTCACGGTGTAGCAAATCGCCCCTTGCGCGTGCTTGCCGGCCTTCAACACCGCCTTGACCGATACTTCGAGGTTACGCAGGTCGTTCATGGCGTCGAAGATGCGGAACACGTCCACGCCATTGGACGCCGCTTTCTTTACAAACGCCTCGACCACGTCATCCGAATAGTGGCGGTAGCCAAGCAGGTTCTGGCCGCGCAGCAGCATCTGGATGGGGGTGTTGGGCAGGGCTTTCTTTAACAACCGCAGACGCTCCCACGGATCTTCTTTGAGGAAGCGGAGGCAGGCATCGAAGGTCGCGCCGCCCCAGGCTTCGAGCGACCAGTAGCCGACTTGATCCAGCTTCGGGCAAATCGGCAGCATGTCCGTGGTACGCAGACGCGTGGCAATCAGCGACTGGTGAGCAT
>Ga0315281_10014326_pt1 | contig 10700 bp, 9 predicted proteins | sample YL17G07_0_MG_FD_204540 | JGI IMG/M metagenome (GOLD analysis project Ga0315281, IMG submission 204540) | Sediment microbial communities from Yellowstone Lake, YNP, Wyoming, USA - YL17G07_0 | ecosystem: Environmental > Aquatic > Freshwater > Lake > Sediment | place: USA: Wyoming | collected... | reverse complement strand
CTTCAGTATCCGGTCAATCAATTTACGAGTGGCCTGATCCGGTTCGAACAAGATCATCGGCTGGTTTTGCAGGGACTTGATCGATACTTCCTTTTTTGCTGCCAGTTCGTGCGAGGGGTGCATCGCCAAGAGCAGCCGTTCTTTATGAAATTCGATGACTCCCAGCCGGCGGTCTTCCCTGGGACAGGCGATCATGCCGATATCGGCCCGGTCTTCGAGAACCGCGTCGATCGTCTGGTTCGAACGCATCGGCTCGATCCTCAGCCTCACGTTTGGATACCGCTGCAAATACCACCGCACATAAGGCTGGAGCAAATACAGCACAATCGAGGCGATGCCCGCAATCGTGACCGACCCGGTGATCTCATGGGCAAAAGCTACCAGGTGGTTCCGCAGCTCCTCATATCGCTCGTAGATTTCGCGAAAGCCCTTATAGCAGAGATTTCCCGCCTGGGTCAGCGCCAGTGGACGACAGGTTCGGTCGATCAGTTGAAGCCGGAATTGCTGTTCCAAGGCCTTCACCTGCTGAGACACCGCCGATTGACTGATGAAACTCATCGAAGCGGCCTTCGAAAAGCTTCGCGTTTCCGCCAAATCACAGAAAATCTTGATTTGCTTGATATCCATAGTTTCTTTCCCGCCCCCATTTCACTTCCGGTTATAATAGTATAAGCTGTCTTTATTGATTTTGTCAATCGACGTCAAGCTATCTTATAATGCAGGGTGCTTTTTGGAGGAATACGGTGACATCGAGACACGGCCGAAGGCAGGATAGTCCATTTTATGCGGAGAAAATGGTTTTCGGAGGAACTCCGCGGTATCCGTTCTCGCACGGGTCGAATCTGCTGGCCTTGCCGGATGGCGAGATGCTCTGTGCCTGGTTTGCCGGTTCGCGTGAGAAGGGTACCGATGTACACATTCTCGGTGCTCGCCTGCCCGCAGGGGCCGATCAATGGTCGCCACCCCAGATGTTGGCAGACGCACCAGGCAAGTCGCTCGGCAATCCGGTGTTACACTGGGCCGCTAACGGGCGACTGTGGATGTTCTATGCGTTGATGTACGGGGATGGCTCGGTTCCGACCCGCCCCGGGACAGGATGGACAACCTGCAAGATCGTCGCCAAGACGTCGGTTGACGGCGGGCAGACATGGTCGCCAGACCAGGTACTGATCGACGAATTGGGGTATGTAACGCGGAACAAAGCCATCGCGCTCGAAAACAGCGACATTTTGCTGCCTCTGCATGATGAACGCGATTGGTCGAGCCGAATTTTGATTTCGGCAGACCAAGGCGAGCGGTGGACACTTTCCGAGCGAATTGATGCTGGGGGCGGGTTTCACAAGGGCAATATCGAACCGGCCTTGTTCGTTCGCCGCGATGGGTCGATTCTTTGCTACATGCGGTCCGGGGCGGATCGTCGGCGGATCTGGCAGAGCATTTCAGTCGATGCGGGGCGAAATTGGAGCAGGCCCGTGGAGATCGACGTAGCCAATCCGAATTCGGCGGTGGATTTGCTCAGCCTTGGCACGGGGGCGGTTGTGCTGGCGTTCAATCGAAGCGAAAAAGACCGAAGACGATTGACTCTGGCGATTTCGGACGATGAGGGTGCCACGTGGCTGAAATATCGCGACGTGGAAGACGACGGCCGGGAGTTTTCCTATCCGACACTGATCCAAACCGCAGACGAACGCATTCATCTGACGTACACGTTTGATCAGTCGGGCCCGCCGAGAGGCATCAAGCACGTCATCACGAATGAGGCTTGGGTCCGCGAGGGCCAACGGTGGACAGGCGGGTGGGACTGATCCGGAGGGTGCCGACCCGCGACCATCGAGAAACGATCAAAAACGGACTAAACTCACTCCGGGTTTGCTACGATGATCATGATGGGGCGTACACATAAGGTTAACGACAGACCGTATTTACTGTATGACCGCTTTGTGGTATAGGTAAGAGCTGGCCGTTAAGGAGTAAAGTTCACGATCATGCGAATCCAGGTGGAACGAGGCGAAACTCTGGTCTTCGACAGGCATTTTACCGAACGGACGATCTATGCCGGTCGACAGGAAAACTGCCAGATCCAACTGGCGAGCGATGAGACCGTAGCAGGCCGGCACTTGATGATCCTGGAAGACGGGGGCACCTGGTATGTCGAACCGTTGCACGACCATTACCACCGCAGCTACCTCGACGGTCAGATGCTCCACGACCGCCAGCCGATAAAAGACGGCGGCGAAATTGTGGCGGGGGATTTCAAGATACGCGTTTTTCCATCCGATCGGGTGGAAGACCGCGAAATTGCCGTGCAGGTCATCGCCCGGGGCAAAAGCGAACTGGCTGCCACTCAGGAATTCCGTCCGGAAGATATGGGACTTTCGGAGGGCGTTATCGTCAAGTCGCGAGCGGATACGTACAGTCTTTCTCGTGGGCGGATCGAATATATTTCGGGATTGGCCCTTCGGTTGGCTGATTACGAAGACGTGCGGGCACTGATGAGCGAGGTGATCGATGCCGTGTTGGAGGATTTTCAGGCGAATTGTGTCTGGATTGGTCTTCGCACCGACGAACAAGGGCATCTGTATCTTTCGGCGGGAAAGAATTTGTTCGGTCAGGCGATTGACCCTCCCCCCCTGGCCCAAGAATGTGCCTATGCCGTTTGCGAATGCGGCAGGGCGGTACTTTACCAGGAAACCGACAAGCTTCCCGGCCGATCGGCGATAGCGGCACCTCTGGTCAGCCCGGACGGATCGCTGGGCATGGTCTATATGGAGAGCGTGACGGATCGCCCGCGTTTCACCGTGCCTGACGTGGACACGCTGGTGTTTTTGGGTACCCAGATGGCGATTGCACTGGACAAGCTGCTGCGTGCGCAGACCAAACGGCTGGGAGAGATGAAATCGCTCGATCAGGAGCTGGCCCGGAAGGTTCAGGCCCGCATGGCTCCTTGGCAGTTGCCGCAGTGGCCTCAGTTGCGATTTGCCATCTTGTCCGAACCGGGAACAGGCGATTGTACCGATTTTTATGACGTCGTTCCGATGGGTGAAAATCATGCGACGATCCTGGTCGGCCACACCGGATCGAGCGAGCGTGATACGGCGATAACCATTGCGGAAATCTGCGCCGGGTTTCGACTCGGCGCTGTACACCGCGATGCCCCTCAGGTACTGATGCGGATGCTCAACTGGATGATGTTTTCGACCGGTGGCGAGCCGCGAAGGATCAGTGCGGGAATTGTTTCGATCGAGCCGGAATCAGGCAATTTTGTGCTGTGTTTGGCTGGGGATGTCAATGGCTATCTGGTCGATGCGCACGGCCGGGTGACAAAGGTGGAAACCCGCAATCCTCATTTTGTCGGTGAGGCGCGAAAGGCAAAATACGACGCGGTGCAGGGCCGATTGGCGCCGAGCCAGACCCTCGCCTTATGTACCCGTGGTCTGTTCAAGTTGCGGTCAGCCGAGGGTCAGTCGTATAGCGAAGAGCAGTTGATGGACCTGCTGGCCGATATCGGCACGCAGGCATCGGATACGATCCTGGGTGATCTGGCCGACGACATTTCTGCAATGTTAGGGGGACAAAAATCTAACTGCGACATCACCATGCTGATCTTGCGCAGGGAAAATCCGGCCGGCCAGGTGAGTGGCACGGATTCCTAGCCGTTATCGGACCTTGAAAAGCAATTCTTTTCCTTCCTTCCAAACAAAGCGTCCCGCCTGATCTGACGATATATCAGATGTTAGGTTTGTTTTCGTCTGAGAAGGACGTCAGGATCAGCGTGTATCTATGGCCTGACAGGAAGAGGCTAGATCTATGGATATTGCGACGATAGTCGGGATCATCGTGGCATTCAGCGGGCTCATCTGGGCCATGTATGAGCAATCCGAAGGCCAATTGGGCACGTTTTTCTCAAAAGAAGCCGTCGTGGTCGTTATTGCCGGGTCGGCGGCAGCGGGTTTGATGTCGCTGCCGATGAAAACAATCAAAGATATTTTTGGGATCCTCAAAAAATGGTTTTTTGCCAAGGTTCCACCGGTAAATGACCTGGTCAAGCAGATGGTGGGATATGCGGAGGTGGCCCGGCGCGACGGCATGTTGGCGCTGGAAGATGCGGTCAAGAAGCAGCCCGATCCGTTTCTGCGGAAAGGGTTGCAGTTGGCGATCGACGGAACAGACCCTGAAATCATCGAACACACGCTGCAACTTGAAATTGAGGCGCTCGGTGAGAGGCACAAGAACGGCAAGAAGTTTTTCGAAACCGTCGGAGCCTACGGGCCGGGCTTCGGGCTGACGGCAACGCTGATCGGTCAGATCGCCATGTTCAAGAATCTGGGCACCGACATCAAGAAAATCGGAGCGGGCCTTTCGCTGGCATTGTGCGCGACGCTGTATGGCTGCATCATTTGCAACGCCATTTGCGGTCCTATCGCCAATAAGCTCGGCATCCGTTCGGCAGAAGAGCAATTTATCAAAGAGATGATTCTGGTGGGCATCATGAGCATTCAGGCGGGCGACAATCCGCATGTGGTGGAGATGAAGATGCTCTCGTTCCTTTCGGAAAAGGAGCGGCAGACATTCCAGAAGCGCAAATAGGTATTCGCGATGGCTAAGGGAAGAAGGAAAGGTGCTGGCGAGGCAGAAGGCAAGGGCGAAAGTGCCCCCTTGTGGATTATCAGCTTTTGCGACTTGGCACTGGTGATGTTGAGCTTCTTCGTCATTCTCTCGGCGCTGAACTCCAGGCCGGATTCAAGCCGCACTCCGGAATTCCTAGCCGCCGTTGAAGCCATCAAGAAAGCATTCGGGCACATTCCGGACTCCAACGTCGACGGAGGACTTGATACGGACACGCTCATAAAGAAGCTGCCCAGCCTGCTCAAGAAGAAGACCGGCACGGGCGGCACTTCGGGCAAGAGAGGCGAGGCCGATCAAAATGTTCCGGGGGCCAAAGGCAACAATGAGATGGTGAAGACGGTCAGAACGGGTCTACAGACGACCATAGGCGGAACGCTGCCGTTCGAACGTGGATCACCCCGGATCACTGCCGAGGCGGATCGCACCTTGATGGAGATTTCCGCCGCCATCCGAGGGCACATGCACGTGTTTGATGTCAAAGGCCATACGTCCCGGGACGAAGAATACGAGCTTCAAAATACGAATCGAGACCTTGGCTATGAACGAGCCCAAGCGGTCGTTGCCAGACTGGTTGAACTTGGGGTCGAGCGAAAGGTGATGCGGGTTAAGTCCTGCCGCGATTTTGAACCTTTGCAGCAGGGCACCTACAGTGAGACTGCGCTGGCAGTGAATCGCCGAGTGGAGGTGGTTGCTACTGAGGCCCTCGTCCACGAATATGAAGGCCAGAGGGTCGACCTGACGCCTCCAACCGATGCCGTCCTGACCGGTGAGCGTCCAAGCCCATAATACTTGCGGATGTCGGATCGCGGACGAAGATACCAGGCAAGACAGCGGCACCGCCCGTCCACGGTCCACGGTCAAACTCACCGGGCCTCAAACGGCGTTCATTATCTGCTCTTTAATGCGGTCGATGTGCCCTTTGATATCGACGACACGCTGAGCGACTTGGGCATCGTTGGCCTTTGCCCCAATGGTGTTGGTTTCTCTCAGCATTTCCTGGGCGAGGAACTCGAGCTTTCGACCGGCGTTGCTTTCGGTTTCCATGATGCTCATAAATTGTCGAAGATGTGAACTCAGCCGGGAAAGCTCTTCGTTGATGTCCGATCGTTCGGCAAAAATAGCCACCTCACGGGCCAGATCATCTTCACGGAGAGCCACCTCGACGTCGGTGAGCAGAGCGTTCACACGATCGCGAAGTTTCTTGGCGTAATCCCGCAGCACGTCGGACGCCTTAGACTTGATCTGTTCGAGGTCTTCGGTAATCCTTTGACAATGTTTTGCCAGATCGGCTTGGAGGGCGGCACCTTCTTCGGCTCGCATCGCCGTCACTTGTTCCATCGCCCGCTCAGTCAGTTGACACAGGATCTGCCACTGACGTTCCAGTTCGACAGGACTGGCCTCGGGAAGCTGGCACACTCCGGGCAGAAGCAGGATACTGGCAAGATCGATCTGGACCGGCATCCCCGTTTCTGCCTTGTCTGCCACCCGCTCAAGGGCTCGCAAATACGACTTGACGGCGCTGGCGTTCACTTCCCAACTGGCCTGCTCGGAATTGTCCCGCACTCGAAGGGCATACACGATCGAACCGCGAATCAGCCGCTGCCGAAGGATTTGCTCGATTCGTGGCTCGTAGCAGCTCAGTGTTTCGGGCAGCTTGATAACGGTCTTAAGATACTTGCCGTTCAGCGACTTGATTTCCAGAGAATAGCTGATCTCCTCTACGTTCGACGACGCCTGCCCGTACCCGGTCATTGAAACTAGCATAGGTGTTTCGATCTTTCCGCTCACGGTTGAGCTCTAATTGTTTTCGCCACCTATCGGAGATGGATGGGTGGTTGTATGCTTGGCAGGAGCTGCGGGCTGCGTTGTTGTTTGAGTGGTAACCGTTCTGGTGCCCTCAAATTGCTCCGGGATCATTGCATAGTTCAAGAACACAGCAAGGAGAAGATAGGCTGCCACAAAGCCGACGGTCACCCAGGTGAACACATCCCCGGTCTTGGATCCGAACGCCGAATGTCCGCCGACTCCACCGAACGCTCCGGACAATCCGCCACCTCGGCCTCGCTGAAGCAGTATCACCAACATCATCAATGCACAGGTCAGGCAAAACGCGATTCCCAATACGATCTGGAGTATACCCATGAAATCAACCTCACTATACGCAAGTCAATTCAGAATTCTTTATTATGGCACTTTCGATCCGGAATTTCCACTCTTGTTTGTCGGCGATCATCACGATCCGGCCCGGCCGGCGGCGTCGATAATCTTGAGGAATTCATCGGCTTTGAGACTTGCGCCGCCGACAAGGGCGCCGTCCACGTCTTTCTGGGCCATCAGATCGGCGGCGTTGGCAGCGGTAACGCTTCCGCCGTATTGGATGCGGACCTGCCGGGCAAAGTCTTTGCCGAAATTCTCACCCAGCCAGCTTCGGATCATGTCGTGTACTTCCTGGGCCTGGTCGGGGGTAGCTGTCCGCCCCGTTCCGATCGCCCAGACCGGTTCGTAGGCGATAACAAGCAACGAAAGATCGTCGGCACTCAGGCCAGCGAGTCCCTTCTGCAGTTGATCCTTGACTACCTGCTTGGTCTTGCCGGCGTCGCGCTGTTCCATTTTTTCGCCGACGCAAAGGATTGGCTTCAGGCCCGAAGCGACGGTGGCTTTGAGTTTGGCGTTGACAAGTTCGTCACTTTCGCCGATGACGTGTCGGCGTTCCGAGTGTCCGATGATCGCGTATTCGCAACCGACATCCAGGAGCATTCCGCATGAGATCTCGCCCGTAAACGCTCCCTTGGCCTGAAAGTAGACGTCCTGAGCGCCGAGCCTGACATGTGAGTTACCTATTGTCTGGGCCACCGGCAACAGGTAAACGAATGCCGGACAGACCGCGACTTCGACCGAGCCTGTGGGTGGAGTCTCAGCGAGCTTTTTGGCCAGTGCCACCGCTTCGGTTCGGGTCAAATTCATTTTCCAGTTGCCGGCCACGAAAGGGATACGCATTCTCATAATCTCCTATACAACTACAACGAAACCGGTGTCGTTCAGTCCTGGCGTAAAAGGCACTATGATAAGTTTCCTTTCTCCGTGTTGCCAACAGAATTCGGATGTTTCGAGCCGGCACCTCAAGACGGATACAGAGACGTCGCTGTTATGTACAAAATTGTATTGTCTTCAATGATCGCTTACAAAATTGTAACTGATTGATGGTGCATAGTGTCATTCCTCCGTTTGGAGCATACTGTTTAATCTGGTTGTAACCTATTCCAAATAGGCCTGTTACAAAACTCTGTGGAAAGTCTTGTGGGGATTGGCACCGTGGTTGCATTAGCGTTAGTAATCGTACGGTGGTTCTCTATTCGACAAAAAGGTCCACACAGAAAAGGAGTCTGCAGTGAGAGCGTGGAGAAAAGCGTGGATAGGGGTCTGGGTGGTCTTGTTCCTGGGTGCGATTCCTGACGCGGCTTGGTCGGCGGAAGCGAACAACATCGATACCGGCACAACCGCGTGGATGTTGATCTCGACAGCCTTGGTGCTGCTGATGGTGCCGGGGCTGGCGATGTTTTACGGCGGACTGGTGCGAACCAAGAATGTGCTGGGCACGATGATGCACAGTTTCGCGGCCATGGCGATTATCGGCGTGTTGTGGTCGGTATGCGGCTATGCTTTGAGCTTTGGCCACAGCGTCTTCGGCGGTTGGTTCGGGTGGGACTCCAGGTATCTATTCCTGAGAGGCATCGACGATGCCATTATGCCATGCCACATTCCGGAATACGTCTACGCGATGTTCCAGGGCAAGTTCGCCATTATCACTCCAGCCCTGATCGCAGGGGCGATTGCCGAGCGGGTCCGGTTTCGAGGGTATTGTTTCTTTATCGCATTGTGGAGTTTGCTCGTTTACTGCCCCTTGTGTCACTGGGTCTGGGCCGGCGATGGTTTCCTGTATAAGCTCGGCGCCATTGACTTTGCCGGGGGGACGGTCGTACACATCTCGGCAGGGTTCAGCGGGCTGATTGCGGCGCTGTATCTCGGGGCGCGTCGAGGTTATCCGTCGACGGCGATGCATCCGAATAACCTGGTGATGACAATGATCGGAGCGGGCCTGCTTTGGGTCGGCTGGTTTGGTTTTAACGCCGGAAGCGCCGTCGAGAGCGGCCTGACAACGGCCCGGGCCTTGACGGCCACCCAGATTGCCGCCGCCTCGGGGGCGGTGATGTGGATCCTCATCGAAGCGTTTCATCACGGCAAAGCGACAAGCCTGGGCATCGTCAGCGGTATTCTGGCAGGGCTTGTTGCGATTACTCCGGCCGCCGGTGTCGTCCAGCCAACCGGGGCAATCGTCCTGGGTTTTGTCGCTTCCCTTGTCTGCTACTTGGCGATTTTCGTGAAAAACCGGCTTGGCTACGACGACAGCCTGGACGCGTTCGGGATCCACGGCATTGCCGGCATTGCCGGGGCAGTTCTTCTGACGTTCTTTATTCGCAACAGTTGGATTCACAAGAATGGCGGCGACTCGTGGAGTGTTCTGAGCCAACTCGGCATTCAGGCGACCGGCGTGGTTGTTACCCTCGTCTACGCCGCCGTCGTCACGTTGATCCTGGTCGTGCTCGTGGACAAGACACTGGGCCTCCGGCTCGGGGCTGATTCCGAAATGGCCGGCCTTGATCACAGCCTGCATGGCGAGCACGGCTATGGCTTGCTGAATTTGAGCTGATAACAAGGAGAAAGACCGCAATGAAATTGATTACCGCAATTATCCAACCCGATAAACTGGATCAGGTTCGCGAGGCATTGATCGCGGCGGAGATCACCCGTATCACCGTCAGCCGGGTAGCCGGGCACGGGCGAGGCATGGAGGCTGACCTTTATCGAGGCCAGCAGGTCGTTCCAAACCTGATACCCAAGATTCGCCTCGAGATCGCCTGCAACGATGCCTTTGTCAAGATCACCTGCGATGCGATCATCAAGGCGGCGCGCGGCGACGGGGGTACGATCGGCGACGGCAAGATATTTATTACCTCGCTCGAAGAATGCATCCGCATCCGCACCGGCGAAACCGGCGGCGAGGCGATTTAATGCACAGATACCTGTTGCGGTAACCTTGCGGGCGCTATCGTTCGACGGTGAACGGGATGTCCAGCGGGCCTTTGCGTTTATCCTTGGAGATACCAACTTCAGCTCCACCATCATCCAGTGTGGGTTTCCTCTCGGCAAATCGCGACCAGGCCAAGGAAAAGGTCCAACTGATGTTGGCTCAGTCTCTCTTGTTTCTGCGCATCTGATTCCTTTGCCACCATCGTCGCCAGCGTTCAGCCGTCTGCCGGCGGAGTTCCTTTATTCCGCGTTCGATCTTCGCCATGCGTACCTGGCCATCATAGCTTTTCGCCTGTTGGCATGTGATGAAGTTTCCAACCGAACAGAAATGGTCATGCCCTTCACTGTGTCCGGTTATCTTCTCCAGCGCAAAGGTAATCTCTTCTACGGGGGGACCCAACCAATCCTGCGGGTTCGTCATGGTATGCGTCTGATGCGTCTTGAGAAACCCGCCGAGATTGCCCTTGGGCGTAACAAGAAAGTCAACAGGATACGATGTTGTCCGAGCAAGCATGTTGATGAGTGGTTCAACTGCAGAAGCATCGCCAATCGCATTGAGGACAAACGCAATAGCACTTTGCACCCGATCCGTCTTTGCTCGCTCCAACGCTGCCGTCAGGTCAGGCACCGCCGGCGAGCCGATCAACACCAGGCCACGGATCGCAGCAAACCATTGGTACGCGCTGAGACCCGTATCGACGTCCATGTCCATCACTATGCTAATTAACTCGCCCGTAAACTTAGGGTTGACATGGACTTCGCGATCCAGCAACTCTCTCAGCACCTTCCCTGCCTCTGTAGTGGGCTCTACATCCGGATCATCGAAAGCTCCGACGGTGTAAACAATACCTCGACAGCAATCCGTAACCTTGCATCCCTTGGAAAATTCCAGTTTGAACTTCGTCGGGTCGATCCCTTTGTTAATCCGAAGGGTCTCTTCGTAGAACTTAGGCTTACGAGCCCCGTTCTCATAAGGTGCCGTTTCG
>Ga0315281_10014325_pt1 | contig 10700 bp, 4 predicted proteins | sample YL17G07_0_MG_FD_204540 | JGI IMG/M metagenome (GOLD analysis project Ga0315281, IMG submission 204540) | Sediment microbial communities from Yellowstone Lake, YNP, Wyoming, USA - YL17G07_0 | ecosystem: Environmental > Aquatic > Freshwater > Lake > Sediment | place: USA: Wyoming | collected... | reverse complement strand
AATCGCACAAATGACTGTTCTGGATCTGTCTGCTCTGATCAAGGAAATGGAAGAGAAGTTTGGTGTGTCCGCCGCTGCTGTTGCTGTAGCAGGCCCGGCTGGTGGCGGTGCTGCTGCCGGTGCAGCAGCTGCTGAGCAAACTGAGTTTACCGTGATGCTGATGTCTGCTGGCGACAGCAAGGTTGGCGTGATCAAGACTGTACGTGCAATAACAGGTTTGGGCTTGAAAGAAGCTAAAGACCTGGTTGACGGTGCACCAAAAGCTGTTAAAGAAGGTGTTTCCAAAGCTGATGCTGACGCTATCGTTAAGCAATTGGTTGAGGCTGGCGCAACTGCAGAAATGAAGTAAGCGAAGTCTGTGCATAAGGGCTGGCGGTTTCCGTCAGCCTTTTTGCCTTTTTTAATTTCTGTCTGTTATATGTAATATTTTGCAAGAAGTTAAAGGATAAATTACTTGATGTATGTATTTTATCCTTTGTCTTTTTCCTTCGGTCGTGGAGATATAAATGAGTTATTCTTTTACTGAAAAAAAGCGTATCCGCAAGAGTTTTGCCAAACGGACTGCCGCTTTGCCGGTGCCTTATTTGCTGTCCACTCAGTTGGAGTCGTACAGTGAATTTCTGCAAGCAGAAATTGATCCTGCGCAGCGCAAAAATCAGGGCTTGCAGGCTGCCTTCAATTCGATTTTTCCGATTGAAAGCCACAATAAATTTGCTCGCTTGGACTACGTCAGTTATGTGTTGGGCATTCCGCCTTTTGACGTTAAAGAATGCAAACAGCGCGGTCTGACCTATGCATCGCCGCTGCGTGCGCGTGTGCGTTTGACGCTGCTGGACAAGGAAGCCTCCAAGCCGACAGTCAAGGAAGTAAAAGAGCAGGAAGTGTACATGGGCGAAATTCCGCTGATGACCCATACCGGCTCGTTCGTGATTAACGGTACCGAGCGCGTCATTGTTTCCCAGCTGCACCGTTCTCCGGGCGTTTTCTTTGAGCATGATCGCGGCAAGACCCACTCTTCCGGCAAGTTGCTGTTCTCGGCCCGCGTTATTCCTTACCGTGGCTCATGGCTGGATTTTGAATTCGATGCCAAGGACTTTGTGTACTTCCGTATTGACCGTCGCCGCAAGCTGCCGGTAACAATTTTGCTGAAATCCATCGGCTTCACGCATGAGCAGATACTGGCCGCATTCTTTGAGTTTGATACCTTCCACATGGGCAAAAAGGGAATTCAATTTGAAGTCGTGCCCGAGCGCCTGCGCGGTGAAATTGCCCGCTTTGATATTTTGAACAAAGCGGGCAAGGTGATCGTTGCCGCGGACAAACGTATCACTGCGCGTCATGTGCGTGAAATGAGCGAAGACGGTATCAGCAAGCTGACTGTGGCAGAAGATTTCCTGCTAGGACGCGTATTTGCTGAAAACATCGTTGATAAAGATAGCGGTGAGATTATTGCCAATGCAAACGATGAAATTACCGAAACAGTAATCGCCAATCTGCATGCGGCGGGTGTAACAAAGTTCCATACGTTGTATACCAACGATCTGGATCAGGGAGCATTTATTTCTCAAACGCTGCGTCTGGATGAAACGACGGATTTGTGGACCGCGCGCGTGGCGATTTACCGCATGATGCGTCCCGGTGAGCCGCCGACCGAAGAAGCTGTAGAAGGTTTGTTTAACGGCTTGTTCTTTTCGGAAGAGCGTTATGACTTGTCTGCTGTAGGCCGCATGAAGTTTAACCGTCGCGTAGGTCGCGAAGAATTGACTGGCGCGGTTACATTGTCGAATGAAGACATTATCGCGGTGATCAAGATTCTGGTTGAGTTGCGCAATGGTCGCGGCGAAATCGACGATATCGACCATTTGGGTAATCGTCGTATTCGTGCGGTGGGCGAGCTGGCAGAAAACCAGTTCCGCACCGGATTGGCACGTGTAGAACGCGCAGTGAAAGAGCGTTTGGGCCAGGCTGAAACCGATAACCTGATGCCGCATGATCTGATCAATGCAAAGCCGATTTCCGCTGCCGTGAAAGAATTTTTCGGTTCAAGCCAGTTGTCGCAGTTTATGGATCAGACCAATCCTTTGTCTGAAGTGACGCACAAGCGTCGTATTTCTGCACTGGGCCCAGGCGGTTTGACGCGTGAACGTGCAGGCTTCGAGGTACGTGACGTGCATCCTACACACTATGGTCGCGTATGCCCGATTGAGACACCGGAAGGTCCGAACATCGGTCTGATCAACTCGCTGTCTCTGTATGCGCGTACCAATACTTACGGCTTTATTGAAACGCCATATCGCAGAGTGTCTAAAGGCCGCGCGACGATGGATGTGGATTATCTGTCTGCGATTGAAGAGGGAAAATTTACGATTGCTCAGGCGAACGCGGAACTCGATAACAAGGGCAAGTTTACCAATGACATCGTGTCCTCACGCCAGCATAACGAATTCGTGCTCGCTACTCCTGATAAGATCGAATACATGGACGTATCTACATCGCAGGTTGTATCTGTTGCGGCCTCGTTGATTCCATTTCTGGAGCACGACGATGCGAACCGCGCATTGATGGGTGCAAACATGCAACGCCAGGCAGTTCCTTGCTTGCGCGCTGAAAAGGCGCTGGTGGGTACAGGTATTGAACGTACCGTGGCGATAGACTCCGGTACAGCAGTACAGGCGTGGCGCGGCGGTCGCGTGGATTACGTGGACTCGGGACGTATTGTGGTGCGTGTAAACGACGACGAAACTACGCACGGTGAAGTCGGTGTTGATATTTACAACCTGACCAAGTACACCCGTTCGAACCAGAACACCAATATCAACCAGCGTCCGCTGGTGAAGATGGGTGATGTGATCGAGCGCGGTGACGTGATTGCCGACGGTGCTTCTACCGATATGGGCGAATTGGCGCTGGGTCAGAATATGCTGGTCGCCTTTATGCCGTGGAACGGTTACAACTACGAGGACTCGATTCTGATTTCAGAGCGCGTGGTATCGGATGATCGCTTCACGTCAATTCATATCGAAGAATTGACCGTCGTAGCGCGTGATACCAAACTGGGTTCGGAAGAAATTACACGCGATATCCCCAATCTGTCCGAGGGTCAGATGGCGCGTCTGGACGATTGCGGTATCGTGCATATCGGTGCGGAAGTTGTAGTAGGTGATGTGCTGGTGGGTAAAGTTACACCCAAGGGCGAAACACAGCTGACACCGGAAGAAAAACTGTTGCGTGCAATTTTCGGCGAGAAGGCTTCTGACGTTAAAGATACAAGTCTGCGTGTGCCTGCCGGTATATCAGGCACGGTAATCGACGTGCAAGTATTTACTCGCGAAGGTTTGCAGCGCGATGCACGCGCACAGCAGATTGTGGATGATGAGTTGGGTCGTTACAAGAAAGATCTGGCCGACCAGATGCGTATTGTAGAAATTGACGTATTCACCCGTCTGGAAAAAATGTTGAATGGCAAGGTAGCCAATGGCGGCCCCAAGAAGCTGGCCAAGGGTACCAAGCTGAGCAAGGATTATCTGGCAGGTCTGGAACATCACCACTGGTTTGATATTCGTTTGAGCGACGATGAAGCCGCTGCACAACTGGAGCAAGTGAAAGACGGCCTGGAACAGAAGCGTCTGGAATTTGATGCCGCATTTGAATTGAAGAAGCGCAAATTGACACAGGGCGATGAGTTGCAGGCAGGCGTACAGAAAATGGTCAAGGTGTATGTCGCTGTTAAGCGTCGTTTGCAGCCAGGCGACAAGATGGCGGGGCGTCACGGTAACAAAGGCGTGGTATCGCGCATTGTGCCTGTGGAAGACATGCCCTGCATGGCCAACGGCACACCGATTGACGTGGTGCTGAATCCCCTGGGCGTGCCGTCACGTATGAATATCGGTCAGGTATTGGAAGTGCATCTGGGTTGGGCTGCAAAAGGTTTGGGCCAGAAGATCAACAAGATGCTGGAAGCCGAAGTCAAGATAGCTGACGTGCGCAAGTTCCTCGGCAAGATATACAAGGACGAGCAAGCATCCGAGGTCGCAGCATTTAGCGATGATGAAATTCTGGAATTGTGTCGCAACCTGAAAGCGGGCGTGCCATTCTCCACGCCGGTATTCGACGGAGCAAGCGAAGCGGAAATAAAGGACATGCTGGAGTTGGCTGACTTGCCGCGTTCTGGCCAGATGAAGCTGCAAGACGGTCGCACCGGTGAAGAGTTTGATCGTGCCGTAACGGTTGGTTACATGCACGTATTGAAACTTCACCATCTGGTTGACGACAAGATGCATGCACGTTCAACCGGACCATACAGCCTGGTTACGCAGCAGCCGTTGGGCGGCAAGGCGCAATTCGGTGGACAGCGTTTCGGTGAGATGGAGGTCTGGGCACTGGAAGCATACGGTGCGGCTTATACCTTGCAGGAAATGCTCACAGTCAAGTCTGATGACGTGACCGGACGTACCAAGGTGTATGAAAGTATTGTCAAGGGCGACCATAAGATCGATGCAGGCATGCCTGAGTCGTTCAACGTTTTAACCAAGGAAATTCGATCCTTGTGTATTGATATCGATCTGATACGTAACTAAAGCGATTAGCACATAGTTCAATAGGTTGGGCACAAGGTTAACGAGGAGTTACAAATGAAAGCATTGCTGGATTTATTTAAGCAGGTAACGCAAAAGGAAGAGTTCGACGCGATTAAAATCGGTCTGGCTTCCCCTGAAAAAATTCGTTCATGGTCTTACGGCGAAGTTAAAAAGCCGGAAACCATCAATTACAGAACGTTCAAGCCTGAGCGTGACGGCTTGTTCTGCGCCAAGATTTTCGGCCCGATCAAGGATTACGAGTGCCTGTGCGGCAAATACAAGCGCCTCAAACATCGCGGTGTGATCTGCGAGAAGTGCGGTGTTGAAGTAACGCTATCCAAAGTGCGCCGCGAACGCATGGGCCACATTGAGCTGGCTTCTCCGGTGGCGCATATCTGGTTCCTGAAAAGCTTGCCGTCCCGTCTGGGTATGGTGTTGGACATGACCCTGCGCGACATCGAGCGCGTATTGTATTTTGAAGCATATGTCGTAACCGAGCCCGGCATGACTCCGCTGAATCGCGGCCAGCTGTTGTCTGAAGACGACTACCTCGCCAAGCTGGAAGAGTACGGCGATGAGTTCTCTGCCGTGATGGGTGCCGAGGGTGTGCGTGCATTGTTGCGTGCGTTGGATGTGCCGAATGAAGTTACAACGCTGCGTGCAGAACTGGAAGCAACCAGCTCCGAAACCAAGATCAAGAAATATGCCAAACGCCTGAAGATTCTGGAAGCGTTTGTGCAGTCCGGCATCAAGCCCGAGTGGATGGTGCTGGAAGTATTGCCGGTATTGCCACCCGAGTTGCGTCCTTTGGTGCCGCTGGATGGCGGCCGTTTCGCCACCTCCGATCTGAACGATCTGTATCGCCGCGTGATCAACCGTAACAACCGCTTGAAGCGTTTGCTGGAGTTGAAGGCGCCTGAAATTATCGTGCGCAACGAAAAGCGTATGCTGCAAGAGTCCGTTGACTCGCTGCTGGATAACGGTCGTCGCGGCAAGGCCATGACTGGCGCGAACAAGCGTCCGCTGAAATCACTGGCAGACATGATCAAAGGCAAAGGCGGTCGTTTCCGCCAGAACTTGCTGGGCAAGCGCGTTGACTATTCCGGCCGTTCAGTAATCGTGGTGGGTCCCCAGCTGAAACTGCATCAGTGTGGATTGCCGAAGAAAATGGCTCTGGAATTGTTCAAGCCATTTATCTTTGAGCGTCTGGAAAAGATGGGTCTGGCTACAACGATCAAGGCAGGTAAGCGCATGGTAGAAGCTGAAGAGCCTATCGTGTGGGATATATTGGAAGAGGTGATTCGCGAACATCCGGTCATGCTGAACCGTGCGCCTACCCTGCACCGTCTGGGTATCCAGGCGTTTGAGCCTATGCTGATAGAAGGCAAGGCGATCCAGTTGCATCCATTGGTATGTACCGCATTTAACGCCGACTTCGACGGTGACCAAATGGCGGTGCACGTTCCATTGTCACTGGAAGCGCAAATGGAGTGCCGCACGCTGATGCTGGCATCCAACAACGTATTGTCTCCAGCCAACGGCGAGCCGATTATTGTTCCTTCACAGGACATCGTGCTGGGTCTTTATTACATGACACGCGGTAAAGCCGGCGCGCTGGGCGAAGGTTCTATTTTTGCCGACGTTTCCGAAGCGCTGCGTGCTTATCAGGCCAAGCAGGTTGATTTGCAGGCGCATGTCGCGGTGCGTATCAACGAAGCAACAGTTGATGAAAATGGTGTACGTCAGGAAAAACGTACACGTTATGAAACCACAGTTGGGCGTGCGATTCTGTCTGAAATTTTGCCGGCTGGTTTGCCATTCAGTGTAGTCAATAAGGCGCTAAAGAAAAAAGAAATCTCGCGCCTGATCAATACCAGCTTCCGTCGTTGCGGCCTGCGCGATACTGTCATCATGGCTGACAAGCTGATGAGCACCGGATTTACCTACGCGACCCGCGCCGGTATCTCGATTTGCGTAGACGATATGTTGGTGCCGCAGCAAAAGAATGAATTGATTGCCGCAGCTGAAAAAGAAGTGCATGAAATCGACACTCAGTACACCTCCGGTCTGGTAACACAGGGCGAGCGCTACAACAAGGTGGTGGATATCTGGGGCCGTACCGGCGACGTCGTGGCAAAGGCCATGATGGAGCAGTTGGGTAGTGAGCCTATCATTGAATATGCAACGGGTGAAGTGCGTACCGACAAGAAGGGTAAGCCGGTAATGCAGGAGTCCTTCAACTCTATCTACATGATGGCAGACTCGGGCGCGCGTGGTTCCGCAGCGCAGATTCGTCAGTTGTCCGGTATGCGGGGTTTGATGGCAAAGCCGGACGGCTCAATTATCGAAACGCCAATCACCGCGAACTTCCGCGAAGGTCTGAATACATTGCAGTACTTTATTTCGACTCACGGTGCACGTAAAGGCTTGGCCGATACCGCGTTGAAGACAGCGAACTCCGGTTATCTGACACGTCGTCTGGTTGACGTCACGCAAGATCTGGTTGTGATTGAAGGAGATTGTGGTACTGCATTGGGCCGTTCGATGAAGGCGCTGGTTGAAGGCGGTGAAGTGATTGAAGCACTGCGCGAGCGTATTCTTGGCCGTGTGACAAGTACCGATGTAGTGAATCCTGAAACCAGTGAAACTCTCTTCGAAGCGGGTACGCTGCTGGATGAAGATATGGTTGAGCAAATTGAAGGCTTGGGTATCGATGAGGTGCGTGTGCGCACCCCGCTTACCTGTGAAACACGTTTTGGTTTGTGCGCCAAATGTTATGGCCGCGATCTGGGCCGTGGCGGTTTGATTACCGTGGGTGAATCTGTCGGTGTGATTGCGGCCCAGTCTATCGGTGAGCCTGGTACCCAGTTGACGATGCGTACCTTCCACATCGGTGGTGCGGCATCTCGTACCATTGTGGCGAGCCAGGTAGAAGGCAAGTCTAACGGTGTACTCAAGTACAGCGCCAATATGCGTACCGTCACTACGGCCAAAGGTGTGCTGGTTGTGGTAGCGCGAAGCGGCGAAATCATAGTTACTGATGATCATGGTCGCGAGCGCGAACGTCATAAGGTGCCTTACGGTGCAACGTTGACAGCCAAAGAAGGTGCCGCTGTTCGTGCAGGTGAGGTATTGGCAACCTGGGATCCGCATACCCGTCCGGTTATTACCGAGTACGCAGGCAAGGCACGTTTTGAAGGTGTCGAGGAAGGCGTTTCTGTTATGCGTCAGATAGACGATGTAACAGGTCTTTCCAGCCTGGTGGTGATAGACCCCAAGCGCAGTGGTTCGCAAAGCAAGGGTGTGCGTCCTCTGGTGCGTCTGCTGGATAACGAAGGCAACGAGATCAAGATTGCCGGTACCGATATTTCCATTTCGGTGACTTTCCAGGTGGGCAGTATTATTACCGTGGAAGATGGTCAGAATGTAGGCGTGGGTGAAGTGTTGGCGCGTATTCCTCAGGAATCCTCCAAGACCCGCGATATCACGGGCGGTCTGCCACGCGTTGCGGAATTGTTTGAAGCACGTTCGCCCAAAGATGCCGGTATGCTGGCTGACGTCACCGGAACAGCTTCATTCGGTAAAGAGACAAAAGGCAAGCAGCGTCTGGTGATTACAGACCCTGAAGGCCAGCCGCATGAATTCCTGATTACCAAAGACAAACATGTATTGGTACATGATGGTCAATTGGTAACACAAGGTGAGATGATAGTGGATGGTCCTGCTGATCCCCACGATATCTTGCGCTTGCTCGGAATCGAAGCCTTGGCGCGTTATATCACCGATGAAGTTCAGGACGTATATCGTCTGCAGGGTGTGAAGATTAACGACAAGCATATCGAAGTGATCGTGCGCCAGATGTTAAGACGCGTGCAGATTGTTGATGCAGGCGATACCAAATTCATACCGAAGGAGCAGGTGGAACGAGCCGATCTTCTGATTGAAAATGAACTGGTTGAGTCCAAAGATAAGCGTCCGGCTACATTCCAGTCCATGCTGCTGGGTATTACCAAAGCTTCTCTGTCTACAGATTCGTTCATCTCTGCTGCTTCCTTCCAGGAAACAACGCGAGTACTGACCGAAGCTGCGATTATGGGTAAGAGAGACGATCTGCGCGGATTGAAAGAAAACGTCATCGTGGGACGTTTGATTCCGGCAGGTACAGGTCTAGCCTTCCACACTACGCGCCGAAAACAGCGCCTGGGTGTGGACATGGCAGAAGGAACCGGGCTAAGCGAGACAGCAGCAAATCCGGAAGCACAGGAAAACGCCTAGCTTGCTTGACAGCCAGTGTGTTCTTACATAGAATGCGCGGTCATTTTCGCCGTCACAGTGCAACCAGTATCTCGTGCTGTGGCGGTTTGTGTTTTGCTATAGATTGATTAAACAGAGTTTTTAGGAACCTTAATAATGCCAACGATTAACCAGTTAGTGCGTAGCCCCCGTGCTGCCGAAGTCACCAAAAGCAAAGTTCCTGCGCTTGAGGGTAGTCCACAGAAGCGTGGTGTATGTACTCGTGTTTACACGACGACTCCAAAAAAACCAAACTCCGCTTTGCGTAAGGTTGCCAAGGTGCGTTTGACCAATGGTTTTGAGGTGATCTCATACATTGGCGGTGAAGGCCATAACTTGCAGGAGCACTCGGTGGTGTTGTTGCGCGGTGGTCGTGTGAAAGACTTGCCGGGTGTGCGTTACCACATGGTGCGCGGTAGTCTGGATACTGCTGGCGTTAAGGATAGAAAGCAGTCTCGTTCCAAGTATGGTGCGAAGCGTCCCAAGAAGGCTTGATAAGTTGTATTGCAGCCTCTTGGGCTGTGACCATTTTTTGAATTAGATATATAAATTTGAGGTTTAGATATGCCAAGACGTAGAGAAGTACCCAAACGCGATGTTCTGCCGGATCCAAAGTTCGGTAATCAGGATCTTTCCAAATTTGTTAACGTGTTGATGACATCCGGAAAGAAGTCTGTAGCCGAGCGTATTCTTTATGGTGCTCTGGAGCAGGTTTCCAAGAAGAGCGGCAAAGATCCGATCGAGATTTTCAATCAGGCGGTGTCGAACGTAAAACCTCAGGTTGAGGTTAAGAGCCGTCGTGTGGGTGGTGCAAACTATCAGGTTCCAGTTGAGGTTCGTCCGGCTCGTCGTATGGCATTGGCTATGCGCTGGTTGAAAGAATTTGCACGCAAGCGCGGTGAAAAATCCATGGGTATGCGCCTGGCCGGTGAGTTGATTGATGCAGCAGAAGGCCGCGGTGGTGCGGTTAAAAAGCGTGAAGAAGTTCATCGTATGGCTGAAGCCAACAAGGCATTCTCGCATTTCCGCTTCTAGAAAATATTCTGGAAAATTCAGACTAAAAAGTTAAGAAAGTTAGGTAGCTACCGTGGCACGCAAAACACCAATCGAACTCTATCGCAATATCGGCATCAGTGCGCACATTGATGCGGGTAAAACAACGACCACTGAACGTGTCTTATTCTATACCGGGGTTTCGCACAAGATCGGCGAAGTGCATGACGGCGCGGCGGTGATGGACTGGATGGAGCAGGAGCAGGAGCGCGGTATCACTATCACTTCGGCTGCTACTACCTGTTACTGGAAGGGCATGGATAAAAATTATCCCGAACACCGGATTAATATTATTGATACTCCGGGTCACGTGGATTTTACGATTGAAGTTGAGCGTTCAATGCGAGTGCTGGATGGTGCGTGTATGGTGTATTGCGCCGTAGGCGGCGTGCAACCCCAGTCTGAGACCGTTTGGCGTCAGGCAAATAAATACAAGGTGCCACGTCTTGCATTTGTGAACAAGATGGATCGTTCAGGTGCAAACTTTTATAAAGTTGTCGAGCAGATGAAAACCCGTTTGCGCGCAAACGTGGTGCCGATTCAGATTCCGATTGGGGCAGAAGAGAAATTTGAAGGTGTGGTCGATCTGATACGTATGAAGGCGATTTTCTGGGATGACTCTACTCAGGGTATGAAGTTCGAGTTGCGTGATATTCCTGCTGATTTGCTCAAAACTGCGCAAGATTTGCGCGCGCAAATGGTCGAGAGTGCGGCTGAAGCTACCGAAGAGATGATGAACAAATATCTCGAGGAAGGCGAGTTGTCCGAGGCTGATAT
>Ga0315281_10014324_pt1 | contig 10701 bp, 8 predicted proteins | sample YL17G07_0_MG_FD_204540 | JGI IMG/M metagenome (GOLD analysis project Ga0315281, IMG submission 204540) | Sediment microbial communities from Yellowstone Lake, YNP, Wyoming, USA - YL17G07_0 | ecosystem: Environmental > Aquatic > Freshwater > Lake > Sediment | place: USA: Wyoming | collected... | reverse complement strand
CATTTCTGTGTCGATTACGAATATGCGAACGGCGCGCACATGATGAGCATGTGCCGGCAGATGGACAATTGCGAGAACAGCGTTTCCGAGGCTCTGCACGGAACCAAGGGCTCCTGTCAGGTCAACAAATACTCCATCAAAGGCGTGAAGCCGTGGAAATTCAGTGGCAAGGCACGCGAGGGCATCCCGTACGTCAACGAGCAGCAGAAAGAAGACCAGCCCTACGTTCAGGAGCACACCGACTTGATCGCCAGCATCCGCGCGGGCAAGCCGGAGAACGAACTGTAGGAGACCATCGAGAGCACGCTAACCGCAATCATGGGCCGCATGTCCGCCTACACGGGCAAGCTGGTCACGTGGGAGGATGCGCTCAACTCCGAGGAAAGCATTGTACCGGCCAGTTTTGACTGGAACATGAGCCTCCCCGTGCCACCGGTGGCCATTCCGGGCAAGACCGAACTGCGCTGAAGGCCGCGCCTGGTCAGCGGCCTTGTGCTGCTCTGGAAAGGGCGGCGGAGAGGAATCTCCGCTGCCTGTACCTGATATGAATCTCGGGGGACATCATCATGCATAAGCCATCGCAGGCGGGGGGAAAAGTATCCTCTCGCCGTGCCTTCATGAAAACGTCAGCTGTAGCCGTGGGCGGCGCGGTTGCGTCAGGTCTGGGATTTGTCCCCGCCGTCCATGCCGCGGGCAGTGACGAAATCCGCGTGGGACTGATCGGCTGCGGCGGGCGCGGGACGGGCGCCGCCGTGGACGTCGCGAACGCCGCGCCCGGCGTGAAGATCGTGGCCATGGCGGAAGCCTTCAAGGACCGACTGGAGACCAGCCACGCCACACTCCAGAAGGAGATCGGCGATAAGCTGGATGTGCCCGATGAAAGATGCTTTGTCGGCTTCGACGCCTACGAAAAGGTGCTGGCGTCCGACGTGAACTACGTGATCCTGGCGACGCCGCCGGGCTTCCGTCCCATGCACCTGAGGGCCGCCGTGGCGGCGGGCAAGCACGTTTTCGCGGAAAAGCCAGTGGCGGTTGACTCGCCCGGTATTCGCACCTGCCTCGAGGTTTACGAGCAGGCCAAAGCCAAGGGACTGGGCATCGCCGCAGGGACGCTCTATCGCCACAGTACGGCCCACCGAGAAACAATGAACCGGCTGCACGCCGGAGATATCGGAGACCTCGTCTCCGCGCGCGCCTACTACAATACGGGCACGCTCTGGTTCCGCGAGCGCCAGCCGGGCTGGACAGACATGGAATGGCAAATGCGAGACTGGTACTACTTCACGTGGCTCTCCGGCGACCACATCGTGGAACAGCACGTCCATAACCTTGATGTGATGAACTGGGCATTTCGGGCACATCCCGTCCGCTGCGTGGCGGTGGGAGGGAGGCAGGTCCGCACGGCCCCCGTGTTTGGTCACATCTACGACCATTTCTGCACGGACTTCGAATTCGAGGACGGCGCTCACCTGATGAGCATGTGCCGTCAGATGGAGAATTGCGAGAACAACGTCTCGAACGCGTTTGCGGGCAGCAAAGGGTCCTGCGAAATCATCCCCGGCCGCAAATGGGCCATCAAGAGTGCAAAGCCGTGGAAGTTTGATGGGGATGACATCAATGCCTACGTACAGGAACACACCGATCTGATCGAGAGTATCCGCGCCGGGAAGCCGATCAATGAATTAAAGAACATCGCGGAAAGCACCCTGACCGGTATCATGGGGCGCATGGCTGCCTACACGGGCAAGCTGGTGACCTGGGAACAAGCAATGGAGTCCGAGGAAAACCTGATGCCCGAGAAGCTCGATTGGAATGCATCGTTGGCGGTCCCGCCGGTGGCGATGCCGGGACAAACGGAATGGCGCTGAGGTGAATGAAGTGGCCGGGGGTTCACGCCATCAAGGCTACTGGGCCGCACGATTGCCTTTCAATTTCTGCACGCGCCGCAGAAGACAGGCCTTTTGTTTCTCAGCAACTCGTCCCGGTTTCGCAGGTTGGCAAAGAAGATAGACAGTAAGCGCAGCTTCCCGCAACCGCTCCTGGCATAGGGGACAACCTCCCTTGAGGTGGTCAGAGACTGACCTCGCCTCTTCCGCGCTCATCGCGCCCAGGATGTAGAGTTCGAATAGGTCTTCTAAATATTGGCAGACCATGTTCCCAGAACGGCGCGCGCACGGTGCCGGATGAAGCGCAGCCCCGCGCGCAACGACGACTTGACTTTCGCCAGCGGCTCGCCCCGTCTCAGCGCGATTTCCTCTTCACTCAATCCTTCGAACACCACCCAGTCCAGAGCCTCGCGCTGCGGCTTCGGCAGTTGATTGAGAACTTTTCTCAGCAACCCTTTTTTCTCTTCGAGCCGTGCAACTTCTTCCGGCCGGGGCGCCCAGGAAAACGATTCGATCAGCGCCCGGTATCGTTCGTTGCTTGGCGAAGAGGTTGCTGTCTTGAGGCGCAGATGTCGGAGGGCCGATTCACGTGCGGCGAGTGTCAGCCAGAGAGCGACGCTGGAATCGCCGATTGGAAATTTGGCGGCACGATTCCATATTTCCACGAATGTTTCCTCGACGATGGCAGCGGCGGTTCTGGGATCAGAGATCAGCTGCGAAACCATGCCCAACAAGTTGGGCCCGAAGCGCGCGTAGAGGTCGGCCAGTGCAGATTGATCCCCCTCTGCGATTCGAGCCACGAGCACCTCGGCACCCGGATTATCAACTCGTGTCATTTCGAAGCCCTGCTCCACCCTCAGCCGTTGCCTCCGTGGCTGGCAGTTCCGTGCGTCCCCACGTCACTAATGGTAACGATAAAGAGATTCGATTGGACAGCGTTAAGTGGGTGGGATAGAAAGGAAGTGTAATCCCGCAGGTAGTTGGATGACGCCTTACGAGCGCCTTGCCCCCAAGCACTCGGGGCGCCCTCTGACGCGGGATGGGATGTCCTCCCACGAGCCCCTCGAAGGCGCACCCTCGGGGGGCTCTTTTATTTCTGGCCGTAGCGCCGGCTTCCAGCCGGCTGTTTCTGCCGCCAGGATGGCGGCGCTACCTCGGCGGTGAGACACCGCCGCTACAGCTAATTCATGTGGGCGCAGCATGCCGAGCCCCTCCTGGCTGGGGGTGAAGAGCCGCTCCTACCTGCTCACCCTTTGATCGATTTACTCGCCGCATCCCAAGTAGCGGCGCTTTTCCTGAAATAGGAAAAGTTCGCCATGTGGCACGCGATGGCGGTGTGGTTCCCGAAGGTGGCGTCCTCGACCACCGGTTTGCGCGTTCGCACGGCGTTGAAGAAGACGCGCAGATGCTCGCGCGTCTCGCTGTAACCTTCCGGCGCACGGAATTTGGTGGTCTCGGTGACCTCCTGCGCCAAGATCGGATCGTTCTTGGCGTGCCACGTCTTCTCGTAATCCTCCCGCATCTTCTTGGGGAAGCTTCGGTAGTACCAGCCCGGGTTCGTGTCTATGCCTCGTTGCGTCGAGAGCGTCAGTTCGCCGTCGTTGATTTCGACGATGCCCCGGGTGCCGAGGAAGCGCGTCACCTCCGGCGTCTCGGTATTCAGCGTCATGCGCATCATCACCGGGAATTGCGGGTATTCATAGAGCGCGGCGAGGACATCGGGCTCGTCGCGGCCGTCCTTCCAGCGGAACAGTCCGCCCGTGGACATGGCGCGGTCGGGAGGCCGATTGATGCCGCCGATGAAGTGAATCCCGGTGAGCAGGTGGACGAAGAGGTCTCCCGCCACACCCGACCCATACGCCTGCCAGCCTCGCCAGCCCGCGAATTGCTGCGGATTGAAGGGCACCTTGGGAGCTGTCCCCAGCCAGGTGTCCCAATCCAGGTTCTGCGGCGAGAGGTCCAGCGGCGGAGGGTATACCCAAGCGCCGTTCGGCTCGTTCCGCCCCATCACACTTTCCACCAGGTGCACGTCGCCGATCACGCCGCGCGACACCAGTTCCTTGGCCTTCTGATAGACCACGGAATTGACGCGCTGGCTGCCGATCTGGACGATGCGGTTGTTCTTCTTCTCCGCCGCGATCATCTCGAATCCCTCGGCGACGGCGTGCGTCATGGGCTTCTCGCAGTAAACGTCCTTGCCGGCGTTGCAGCAGTCCACGACAATCTGCTTGTGCCAGTGGTCGGGCGTGGCGTTGATGATGCAGTCGATTTCCTTGTTGTCGAGCAACTCTTTGTAGCGACGAGTCGTGGAGATGGAAGCTCCGGCAATTTCCTTAGCCAACTCGTGACGCCCGTCGTACAGATCGCAGGCGGCGACGCATTCAACGCCGGGCAGCGTGATCGCGGTTTTGAGCAGGCCGTTGCCCTGCATGCCGATGCCAATGATTCCGAAGCGGATCGTATCGCCGGGCGGCACAGCCGACGCAGCCTCCAACAAATTTGGTTCGAGCAGCACAGTCCGCACAGCCAGCGTCGCTCCCGCTGCGCCCGCTGTCTGACGCATGAAGTCGCGCCGGGAAATCCCTTTCTTGGTCATGGAGAGTACCTCCTGTAACTGCAGAAATGATTGATCCATCAAGATGGGCCTATCCTATGCCGCGCGGCTCGGGAGAGCAAGTCAGAATTGGGAGCAGGAGTCGCGCCGGTTTTATGTCAGGTGTACTCTGTAGCACCGCCAAGCTCGCCGGGCTACGTCGTTATCTTTCTTGTCGCCGCGTCCCACAATGCCGGCTTCTTCGTGAAGTAAGCCGCGTTCGACATGTGGCAGCCGATGGCGGTGTTGCCACCGAAGACTTCGTTTTCGGTCACCGGCCTGCGCGTGCGCACCGAGTTGAAAAAGTTCGCGAGGTGGTCGGTCGAGTCGCTGTAGCCCGGCGGCGGCGTATAGATTTCCTCCTCGGCTTCAACCTTCCATTTGCTCGGCTCCGGGTTGGGATGCTGGGCGTGCCAGTTGGCAAGGTATTGCTCGGCCAGCTTCTTGGGCCACCCGCCCAGCGTGTAGTCCTCGGCTTGCTCGTTTGGAGCCTGTGGTTTGAAGCGGAGCGTCGACCCCTGAATGGTCATCGTCCCCTTCTTGCCATAGAAGCCGAAGAACTCGCCCACGTCGTTGTTGTTGTGGTTGCAGCGCAGGACAACCTGGAAGTGCGGATAGTCGAATATAGTCCACAGCAGGTCGGGGAATTCGCGGCCGTCTTTATAAAAATAGAGACCGCCGGAAGCGAGCGCCCTCTCGGGTGGCCGGTTAGTGCCGGTGATGTGATGAATGCCGGAGAGCAGGTGCACGAACAGATCGCCCGCTAAGCCGGCGCCATAATCCTTGTAGCAGCGCCAGCGGAAGAAGCGGACGGGGTCGAAAGGCCGTGACGGAGCGCCGTCGAGCCACGTCTTCCAGTCGATCGTCTGCTCGCTGGCATCAGGGGCGATTGGATTAACCCACGCGCCGGAGTCGGTATTACGGTCCCACATGGCTTCGATGGTGTCCACCATGCCCAGCTTGCCCGAGTCCCATATTTCCTTCGCCTTCGCGTAAAGGATGCTGCTGACGCGCTGGCTGCCCACCGTGCACATGCGCTTGTTCTTTTGCACGGCCTCGATCATCGCCAAGCCGTCTTCGACGCTGTGTGACATCGGCTTCTCGCAATAAACGTCCTTCCCCGCTTCGGTGGCTTCGACGACCGCTTTGCGGTGCCAGTGGTCAGGTGTGGCCACGAGGACCGCATCAATGTCTTTGCGGTCGAGGATGCGGCGGTACTCGCGAGAAGTGTCGATATCCTTCCCGCCCAGCGCCTCCCTAGCGGCGATCTGACGGCTGTCGTACAGGTCCGCTGCCGCCACGCATTCGATGCCGGCAATAGGGTGCGTCGCCCTCAGCAACGAGCAACCCTCGACCCCCGTCCCGATAATGCCGAAGCGTATGGTGTCCGATGGTGGAACCGGTCGAGCCGAAGCCCAAAGCGTTTGCGGCTCAAGGATGGTCACTTTGGCTGCTGCGCCGGCCGCCGCCGCTCCCGCGCCAATCCGAATAAAGTCACGACGTGTCAATTGATCCTTGAACATAAGATGAAAACCTCCTTCTTAAGCCTGAAATGATGGCTGTTCGTAAGCGTTCAGTCTGCCAGAAATGGGATGAAGGCGAAAGCGTTTTGTAAGGGAATCCTCCGGCCGACGCACTCCCACTGTAGCGGCGGTCTATGACCGCCGATCTTGGTTCCCTATCAGGTGCTGCAGCCCGCCTGGCGGGCGCGGGGGCGCCGAGTCTCCACTGGTGTGGCCGGGTATTGCGCTCCTGCCCGGTTGGCCGCACAATCTTGACGCAGTTTCTTTGCGGAGGAATGTCGCATGGGGTTCTCTGTTCTACAATCAAATCGCCGTGAGTTCCTACGCTCAGCGTTGGTGATTCCGGCGATGCCGCTGCTCGCAGCCCCTGCCAGGGAACGCATCCCGGACGAGCTCAAGACGCCGCACAAAACCAACCGGCTAGTCATAGCCCCCTCGGAAGAGGCTGGGACCTTCGACCATCAGGGAGCCGATGCGCCGTTCGTCTTCCGTCACGAGGAATCCTTTTACATGACCTATATCGGATTCGATGGCGAAGGTTACCAGACCGGCCTCGCCTCCTCCTCGAACCTGCTCGACTGGCAGAAAGAAGGCGTGATCATTCGCCGCGACCCCGAGAACCCCGTGACTCGCTACAATGTCGCTCTCACCTGGATTCTGCGCGAGAACGGCGTCTTCGCGCCCGGCCGACTCAAGCAGGTGCGGGGCAAATTTCTGGGCGTGTACCACGCCTACCCCAAGCCGGGGTACGAGGAAGGCCCCGCAGTGATCGGCCTGGCGTGGAGCCCGGACCTTCGCCAGTGGGAATTGACCGCACCGTTCTTGCGGCCCGAGAATGGGCAGCCCTGGGAACAAGGCGGACTGTATAAGGCCTGCCTCGTCGAGCACCTCGGAACATATTATCTCTTCTACAATGCCAAAACCCGAGGCAAGTCGTGGCACGAGCAAACTGGCTTCGCGACTTCCAAGGACCTGAAGGTCTGGAAGCGCTTTGAGGGCAATCCCGTTGTTCGCAACGGGCCGAGAGGGAGCGTGGATGAAATCTTCGCGAGCGATCCCTGCGTGCTGCACTACGCCGACGGCTGGGCCATTTTCTATTACAGCCTGGACGCCAAAGGCGTGGCGAGGGATCGGCTGGCTCTGTCGCCGGATCTGCGGCGAGTCAACAAGTGTGACGGCGTGCTGATTGACGTTGGTCCGGCGGGAAGCGTGGACTCGAAGTACGCCCACAAGCCGGCGATCATATTTCACAATAAAACGCTCTACCATTTTTACTGCGCCTTTTCACCGGAATTTGGCCGCGGAATCAGCGTGGCAACCTCGAAGCCGGTGTAATCAGCGGGAGTGGAAAACCCATAAAACACAATCGAAGAAGATTCTTGCGCGACGCTTCCGTCCTGGCATTGGGGTCACAGGGGACCCTGAGCGAAACACCCGCGCGGCCCACGCCATCAACTCTTGTCATCAACCCGACGCCGCTCTTCGACATCTCGCCCCATCTATACATGCAATTCATGGAGCCGCTTCGGGTCACCGATAGTTCCGGCGAGGCGGCGTGGGACCGCGATACCGACGACGCCCCGCGCAACCCAACGAACCTTGCCTCCAATTGCTGCACTTTTCTTGACTTGCCTGCAACCTGACCCGTAGAATCAATTGTTTAGGCATTCCACGACGAAGTGAGCTATCGGTGTCCATTCGCATTTACAGCACGCTTTCCGGCCAATTAGAGGAGTTCGTTCCTCTCGAAGGTAACAAGGTCCGCATGTATGCCTGCGGGCCCACGGTCTACGATTACGCCCACATCGGCAACTACCGTACTTTCGTTTTCCAAGACATCCTGCGGCGGTACCTGCGTTATCGCGGCTACGAACTTCACCACGTCATGAACCTGACCGATGTGGATGACAAGACCATCCGCAACGCGAAGGCGGCGGGAAAGAAGCTCCGTGATTACACGGACGAGTACATCCAAGCATTCAAAGTTGACGCCGAACTCTTGAATCTCGAAACCCCGCAGTTTGTCCGCGCCACCGATCATATCGACGACATGGTAAAACTGATCCAGACGCTGGAGGCGAAGGGTTTCGCGTACCGGAGCGACGGATCAGTGTATTTTCGCGTGAGCAAGTTCCCGAATTACGGGAAGCTTTCGAAGATTAATCTCGAGGGCATGCGCGCCGGGGCGCGCGTGGACAGCGACGAATACGACAAAGCGAACGTCCGCGACTTTGTACTCTGGAAAGCCGCTAAAGAAGGCGAGGATTCGTGGGACACTGCGTTCGGGCCCGGCCGGCCCGGCTGGCACATTGAGTGCTCTGTCATGTCCATGAAGTATTTGGGCGAATCGTTTGATATTCACTCCGGCGGCAGCGACCTCGCATTCCCACACCACGAAAACGAAATCGCGCAGAGCGAGGCCGCGACCGGGAAGCCGTTCGTCAAATACTGGATGCACGCCGAGCATTTGATCGTGAACGGCGAGAAGATGTCGAAGTCGCTCGGCAACTACTACACGCTGCGCGACCTCATCGCCAAAGGCCATAAGCCGACGGCCATCCGGTATCTCCTGGCGTCCGTCCCCTATCGCAAGCCGCTCAACTTCACCTTCGACGGCTTGCACCAGGCGCAGCAGTCGATCGAGCGGCTGCGGAACTTCCGCTTTCGGCTGACCATGGAGAAATTCCCTGCGGGCGAAAACGCAGAGTTGCAGGCTCGAGCGAAGGCCGCCATCAAGGCCTTTGAAGAGGCGCTCGACGACAATTTGAACACCGCGGAAGCGCTGGCCGCAATCTTCGACCTGGTCCGCGATATCAACATCGCCATGGACCGCGGTGAGTTTCGCGATGGCGACCGGCCAGCTCTGCTCGACGCGCTCGAGCGCTGGGACCGCATCTTCGCGGTGCTGGAGGACACCGACTATGCGAAGCTCGTCAAATTCGGCTTCGTCGAGCCGCAGGAAAGCAGTGATTTGGGCCTTTCAGGAGCCGCGTTGGGCAGGGCCTCCGCGAAAGCGACGCTTACGGTAGGCATGAGCGACGGCGAAATTGACAAGCGCATCGCGGACCGCAACACCGCCCGTGCGCGGCGCGACTTTGCCGCCTCCGACAAACTTCGAGACGAATTATTGACTGCCGGGGTTATACTGGAAGACACGAAAGCAGGAACGCGGTGGAAGAGGAAGTAATCGGTTTGTTCCCCCGCGGCGAGCAGAGCATCTGTCCCGCGTTACCCGCGAAGGAGACCTCGAGTGACACTGCAGGAAATGGAGAAGGGTCTGAAGATGCACGAAGAGCGATTCACGCGCATCGAAGACAACTTGCTGGTGCAGGGCGAGATCCTCAATCGCATCGATCAGCGGCTGGACCGCATGGCAGCGCTGGCCGAGACTCACGATCACCAGTTCGCAGTTCTCCAATCCGCGATGACTTCCCTCTTCCAGCGCATGGACGCGTTCATCCGGGGCTTGGAGCGCGGAAACGGCGATGGCTTGGGGAAAGAGCCTCGATGAGACTCTGCCTCGCACGCGGTGCTGTTCCATCGACCCGATGAAGAACAAATCGTTGAAGATCTGAGTTATACTCGAACATACGAAGGCAGGAACGCGGTGGAAGAGGAAGTAGTAATGACTGAATTCATATCCCGATCAACGCTTCCGTTGCTCGCCCGCCCCAATCTCTTCGGCGGCGACTAATTCTCCTCTGGCCTGTCCGCTTATCCGATCCCGTCCGCCCATCGATGGACGCATCCCGAATTCTGCCAGAGGAGAAAATCAATGGCCAACAAACTACCGCAGATCAAAACGACGCTGCCTGGGCCCGAAGCGCAGAAGACGCTGGCCCTGGACCATCAGTATGTGTCTCCTTCGTACACGCGCGACTACCCCCTGGTCGCCCAGCGCGGCGAAGGCATGATCGTCGAAGATGTGGACGGCAACACCTTCCTCGACTTCAGTGCCGGCATTGCCGTGGTTTCCACGGGCCACTGCCATCCCGATGTTGTGCGCGCCATCCAGAAACAGGCGGCGGAACTGATTCACATGTCGGGAACCGACTTCTATTACCCCTTGCTCGCCCAACTGGCTGAGAAACTGGCGAAGATTGCTCCCGGCGATTCGCCCAAGCGCGTTTACTTCGGGAACTCAGGCACCGAAGCCATGGAAGCGGCAATGAAAATGGCTCGATATCACACCCGCCGGCACCGCTTCATCGCATTTCTCGGCAGCTTCCACGGGCGGACTTTCGGGTCGCTTTCGCTCACGGCATCGAAGGCCGTGCAGCGGAACGGATTCGGGCCCCTGCTGCCCGGTGTGTCACACGTGCCGTACCCCAATTCCTATCGCTGCTCATTTGGGCACCACGGCGGCGTCTGCAATCCTGAAAACGAAGTCATCGACTACATTGAGAGGTTGCTCAAAACCAGCGTGCCCGCCGAAGAAGTGGCCGCGATTGTCGTCGAACCCGTGCAGGGCGAGGGTGGGTACATTGTACCCCCCAAGAATTTCCTCGCGCGATTGCGGCAGATCGCCGACCGGCACGGCATCCTGCTGATTTTTGACGAAGTCCAGGCAGGTATGGGCCGGACCGGCAAGATGTGGGCCTGCGACCACTTCGGCGTAGTGCCTGACATCATCATCACCGCCAAAGGCATTGCGTCCGGCATGCCGCTCGGCGTCACCATCGCCAAGGCCAATGTCATG
>Ga0315281_10014323_pt1 | contig 10701 bp, 18 predicted proteins | sample YL17G07_0_MG_FD_204540 | JGI IMG/M metagenome (GOLD analysis project Ga0315281, IMG submission 204540) | Sediment microbial communities from Yellowstone Lake, YNP, Wyoming, USA - YL17G07_0 | ecosystem: Environmental > Aquatic > Freshwater > Lake > Sediment | place: USA: Wyoming | collected... | reverse complement strand
GCCGGGCACGGCGGTTTTCGGCACCAAGGGCGGCATGAGCGGGGTCATTTCACCGTCGCTCACGCGCCGTGATATCGCCACCAATTTGCGCGCGCGCCACACCTTTGCTTCCACAGGTGAGCGTACTTACGGCATCATCAGTTGCGGTAAACACATCATGGGCGACGAGTTCGAACACAAAGGCCCTGCAACGATCGACTATCGTTTTCTCGGCGAAAGCGGCTGGGATGAGATCGTCGCGTTTGACCACACCGGTGAAATCTGGCGCCGCGATCTGCAAAAAGAACTCGGCTATTCCGAGCGTAAAGTCAGGTTCCGCTGGGGCGGCGCGCGCGTCAAGGATCGCTACCGCTGGGCGATCTGGAAGGGTACTGTCACGATTACCAACGCGGTGATCAACGATTTCCAGGGGCTGGGCTTCGAGCATCGCGAGGAAACCTGCTGGCGCGAGAGCGCCACCACCATCGGCTTCCGCAGCGATACCTACGGCGACGTGGACGCAATAGAGATCGATGTTTCGCATCTCAAAACCGCAAAAATTCGTGTCGAAGGCACCATTGACGGTTATGTAAAAGTGGGCGATCCGCTCAAGGGCAATCCCTTCGTGCACTGCCCGACTTTCACCTGGGAAATCACCGGGGCGGAGTTGCTGGAAGCCGCACGCCTGAAAAAAGACCTGCCGGGCGTTGAAATGTTCCTGGGCTTCGAGCGTATGAGCGATTCACCCGCACCACGCGAAGTCAGCGGCACGCTTAATATAGACCCGCACAACGGCCCGCACGGCCACCGCCCGGTGTATTTCTTTGGGCGTCAGGTTGATGATGCGAAAGTGTGGACTTCGGCGATGTTTATGACTTTTGGCTGAGCTCAGGATTATTAAGCACGAAAACACTGATTCTTTCAGTACTCACAGGGAATATTTAAAAAAATCGACATGAAGGTTGAACACGGGCGAGGTTTTAGGGTAGAATCGCGCCTCTTTTGAAATCCGGTTGGAGTATTGTCATGGCACGTGTCTGTCAAGTAACGGGAAAACGCACTGTTGTTGGTAACAATGTGTCCCACGCGAATAACAAAACAAAACGTCGTTTTTTGCCTAACCTGCAGCGTCGTCGCTTGTGGGTAGAAGCTGAGAACCGTTTTGTTTCCATCCGTTTGTCGAACGCAGGTCTGCGTACCATCGACAAAAACGGTATCGAAGCAGTGCTGTTTGAAATGCGCGCTCGCGGCGAAAAAATTTAAGGGGTATCTAACATGCGTGAAAAAATCAAACTGGAATCCAGTGCCGGTACAGGTCATTTCTATACCACCACTAAAAACAAGCGCACTACGCCAGAAAAAATCGAGATCAAGAAATTTGATCCGGTAGCGCGCAAGCATGTCGATTACAAAGAAACAAAACTGAAGTAATTTGAAGTTTTGAATTTGAGTATCACGGAAATGCCCACCCGACGAAAGTCTGGTGGGCATTTGTTTTACTCTATTTTTAAGGAAAATATATGAAAATAAATCAATCAACCTGGCTAATCGCTGCTTTACTCATCACTCTTTCCGCATGCACCCAGGAAAAACAGAATGAAATCAGCCGCAGCATCCAGAACTGGACCGGCACCAATGGCGTGCTGGATATTTATGCCGGCGAAAAACTGGTGCAGCGCTTTATCAAGATCGACAAGCTCAGTACCGCATACGGTACCGATGACAACAAGCCCCGCCCCTATCGTTATGGTTATGGCTATGTGGATGTAAACCAGAATTTCATCGTAGATAGCGGCGAGAAGAAGGTTTACTTCGAGATCAGCGATTATTCCACCCATTATGTTTTTTACGAGAACTACAAAGATTAACCAATGGAAGATTCGTCAGTCTGTACTGCGCATACTTTGGATGACACGTAATCAACCCTTGGCGCATATCCTATGAATTTGGTTGTTCTGTCCGTATGATTGAGCTTGTTTGTTTACCAGAGAGTAGATAATCTTCTTTTCATCAATAGATTAAAGGAAAATTATGGTGTCCGTATTATTGAGAATGTCCGGACGAATCTGTCATCTGAATAACTGTTAGGTATCTGCGACATGGGTGCATATATTGAAAAAAATTAATTTAATGGAAAATATATTGTGATAAAGATTTCAGTGAGTATTGATGTCTCAAACTTGAAGAAAGCAGAAACTTTTTATGTTGAAGCGCTTGGTTGTAAGAAAGTTCGTGATCAAGGTTCCAATATGGTTGTTCTTTCTGTAGAAAACTCTGATATATATCTACAAGAAAAAGAACCCGGAACAAAGCCCCTCGTATCAAGTAGTGTTGCCCGTGATTATGAGCGTCACTGGACGCCTGTTCACTTAGACTTTATCTGTGATAATGTCGATGAAATTTTATCAAAAATACTGAAATTTGGAGGGTTACATGAAGGGGGAGAAAGTGGTGACTGGGGCTCAATTGTTTATTGTGCTGACCCTTTTGGAAATGGGTTTTGTGTAATCAATGAATGAGTTAAATAGTAATCAAAGTAAAAAAGAAATTATTAATGATATTTTGAACGATCAGGGACATAGGTAACAGTTTAGTCTGGGGACATGGGTTACGAATTTTACTTTTTGAACGACCGTTTTTCAAAGTGATGACCGTCTGAAATGGGTACAGAACTGACTCTAGCTTACAAGTTCTTCAGCGCCTTTAAATAGGGCGATAAAACCTTCCCCCGTAATTCAATACTTGAACGCACACTCTGCTATAATGCGCGCTGCAACATCGCTTCAGTCTAGTTGTTGCTGCCGATTCCGGTTTGTTTTACCCCCCCTTCTATCAGCCTCAGACTGGCGCCTTTAAAGGCGACAGGCCGATTATATTTCAGGAATATACAATGAATTTTTCATCTCTCGGTTTGTCCGAAGAAATCCTCCGCGCCGTAACTGAGTGCGGCTATAACGAACCTACCCCGGTTCAGGCACAGGCTATACCCGCCGTGCTCTCTGGCGGCGACCTGCTCGCCGGCGCACAGACCGGCACCGGCAAGACCGCCGGTTTTACCCTGCCTATTCTGCAACTGCTCACCGCCAGCAAAAAACCTGCTGTTGGCAAGGGTGCGATTCGCGCGCTGGTATTGATCCCAACACGGGAACTCGCTGCGCAAGTGGAAGAAAGCGTAGTCAAATACGGCAAATATCTGAATCTGAAGTCAATGACGATGATAGGCGGCGTGAACATCAATCCGCAGATCAATAAGCTGAAAGGTCGTGTCGATATTCTGGTGGCGACACCGGGTCGATTGCTCGATCACTTGCAGCAAAAAACGGTCGATCTGTCACATGTAGAAATTCTTGTGTTGGATGAAGCCGACCGCATGCTGGACATGGGCTTTATACGCGACATTAAAAAAATTCTCGCCGTGTTGCCCAAGCAGAGACAGAATCTGTTGTTCTCCGCCACCTTCTCCGACGAGATCAAGGGGCTGGCCGATGGCTTGCTGAACAAGCCGGCGATGATCGAAGTGGCGCGCCGCAATGCGACTGCCGAGTTGATCACACAGAAAATATACCCGGTAGACCGCGAGCGCAAACGCGAATTACTGACCAAGCTGATCAAGGATCATAACTGGTTCCAGGTGCTGGTATTTACACGTACAAAACATGGCGCGAACAATCTGGCGGAAAATTTGGCTAAAGAAGGAATCCCTTCGATGGCGATCCACGGCAACAAGAGCCAGGCTGCGCGTACCCGCGCTTTGGCGGAATTCAAGACCGGTAAGTTGCAAGTGTTGTGCGCAACCGACATCGCCGCACGCGGTATCGACATCAGCGAACTGCCGCATGTAGTGAACTATGAACTGCCCAATGTTGCGGAAGATTATGTACACCGTATTGGCCGTACCGGGCGTGCCGGCAGCGAAGGAGAAGCCAGCTCACTGGTGTGTATCGACGAGCACAAGCTGCTGCATGACATCGAGCGCCTGATCAAGCGTGAAATTCCGGTGGTGCAGGTGCCAGGTTTTGAACCCGATCCGCGCATCAAAGCCGAGCCTATTTTGAACGGGCAGAACCGTGGTCAGGGTGGACGTGGTCAAGGCCAGGGGAGAGGTCAACCCAGATCTCAAGGTCAAGGACGCAGTCAGGGTCAAGGCCAGCCAAGATCACAAGGTCAAGGCAAACCTCAAGCTCCGGGACAAGGAAAGTCGCAGTCAGCACCACGTGCAGGCGGACAACCACGCCCTGCGGGCAAGGTCCCAGGACATGTACCGCTCACCGTATCCGGCGGTATGCCGCCTCCATTGCATCGTTCCGGCGGACGTGGCCGGTAATCAAACAGATAAGACTTAACATCATAATCCCTTGTAGGAGCGCAGATTTCTGCGCGATGCTTTCACTTAAAAAAAATCGCGCAGAAATCTGCGCTCCTACAGGATTTATCCGCTAAATAAATTATCAAATTGCCGATGAGCTATTCTGACCGAGGAATCACAAATGAACACTGAATCCAACGAAAAAATTATCGCTTCCACCCAGCTATGGGTAGAGCGGGCGGTGATCGGTCTCAATCTGTGCCCCTTCGCCAAGGCGGTGCATGTCAAACAGCAGATACGCTATGTGGTGAGCAGCGCAAGCACACCAGAAGAGTTGCTCAAAGAATTGATCAACGAACTGGAATTGCTGGCTGAAACATCCGAGGAAAAAATCGACACTACCCTGCTGATCCATCCGCAAGTACTGACCGATTTCCTCGACTACAACGATTTTCTGGATGTTGCCGATGAAACGCTGGAAGAGCTGGACTTGGCCGGAGAATTACAAATTGCCAGCATGCACCCGCTCTACCAGTTTGCCGACACACAGCCTGACAATATGGAAAATTACACCAACCGCTCACCCTACCCCACTCTGCACCTGCTGCGCGAAAGCAGTGTTGATAAAGCAGTTACAGCATTTCCAGAAGCAGAGCAGATATTCGAAAAAAATATCGAGACCATGAAAAAGCTGGGGCACGAGGGATGGGACAAGTTATGGCGGGATCAGTCGCCCATAAATTCAAACGCTGCTAATGACTCAAGTTTCATAAAAAAACCAGGCGGAATTTAACCCTGTTCTACCGATGACCGCCAGCAACTTTTCAAACCTGACCCCGGATTGCGTGCTGAATGCACTGGAGAGTGTCGGCCTGCACAGTGATGGCCGCATGCTGGCGCTCAACAGTTACGAGAACCGCGTGTACCAGATCGGCATGGATGACGGCCCGCCGCTGGTCGCAAAATTTTATCGTCCCGGGCGCTGGACAAACGAAGCGATACTGGAAGAACACGCTTTTGTGCAGGAGTTGGTCGAACGCGAAATTCCAGTGGTACCCGCGCTGACACTCGCTGGCGGCAAATCGCTGCACAGCTTTGACGGTTTTCGCTTCGCAGTGTTTGCGAAACACGGCGGCCGCGCACCCGAGCTGGAAAACCGCGACACACTGGAATGGATGGGTCGTTTTCTCGGCCGCATTCACGCCATCGGTGCGCTCAAACCATTTGAGCATCGCCCCACTTTAAACATCAGCAGCTTTGGCGAAGAACCCTATGCCTGGTTGCTGGCGCATGACTTTATTCCTCCCGATCTCCTCCCCGCCTATCGCAGCGTAGTGGAACAGGCGCTGGATGGTGTGCGTCACTGCTATGACCGCTCCGGTAAGGATTTAAAGATGCTGCGCCTGCACGGCGACTGCCATGCAGGCAACGTGCTGTGGACAGACGATGGCCCTCACTTCGTCGATTTCGACGACAGCCGCATGGGGCCTGCAGTGCAGGATTTATGGATGCTGCTATCCGGCGAACGCAGCGATATGGTGCGCCAGCTCGGCGACGTGCTGGCGGGCTATGAAGACTTTCATGATTTCGATCCGCGCGAGTTGCACCTGGTTGAAGCATTGCGCACCCTGCGCCTGATTCACTACAGCGCGTGGTTGGCACAACGCTGGGACGACCCCGCGTTCAAGCAGGCATTCCCGTGGTTTAACACCCAGCGCTACTGGCAGGATCGCATCCTGGAATTGCGCGAACAAATTGCGTTGATGGACGAGGCGCCATTGTGGCAAAACTAAAAGTACTCGAATATCAATGAGAGTACTATCCTGCCGTCAGAATTTACCGCATAATTCTTCAAACATGCTATGCCGACATGCGTTGTTTGCTGTGTTGGAAAAATTAAATTAGCTTTTTGTAGTTAGGAGTTACCGATGAAACCCACTGATGCACTAGATTTAAAAAGAATCGCAGTCCGCGAGGCGGTAAGTCGTTATCGCTCAGCAAATCCGCGCATCTTTGGTTCAGTACTCCACGGTGATGACAATGAGGGAAGTGATCTCGATCTTTTGGTGGATGCCCTTCCGGGAGCGACACTGTTTGATCTTGGCGGCCTGCAAGCCGAACTTGAGGACTTGCTGGGCGTAAAGGTTGACGTACTTACACCAAACGATTTACCACCGAAATTTCGTCAGCAGGTGCTAGCTGAGGCACAACCTGTATGACTGATAACCGCTTGGACGACTACCTGAACCATATTCGTCAGGCGGCAAATGATGCATGCAGTTTTATCGAGGGAATGAATATGAACCCTCTGAATGTCACAAGATCACATTCTTAACTCTAAAATATTCAGTATGCCTGGCGTGATTAAAAGTGCTGTTAACGTTTCACTTTGCCCTTGTGGAAGTAACAAAAAATACACCGCCTGCTGCGGACGTTATCTCGACGGTGCAGCAATTCCACCGACTGCTGAAGCACTAATGCGCTCTCGCTACACAGCCTATACGCTCCAGCGCGTAGATTACTTGCTGGCAACATGGCATAGTTCCACACTCCCCGAACACCCGATTGTAACCGATGAAGAAAATTCAAAATGGCTGGGACTACAAGTCAAACGCCACGAGTACCAAGATGCCGAACATGCCATCGTTGAATTTGTCGCACGTTACAAAATTGGCGGCCGCGCCCACCGCATGCATGAAGTGAGCCGCTTTGTGCGTGAGGAAGGGCGCTGGTTTTATGTGGACGGTGAAGTCTCTTAATACTGATTATTCGCTCAAATCAAATCCGGGATTCCACACCACTTCCCACAGATGCCCGTCGGGGTCCTGAAAATACCCGGCATAGCCACCCCAGAATGTTGTTTGTGCGGGCTTGACGATAACCGCACCCGCCTTGTTGGCCTGTTGCATCACGGCATCCACCTCTTCTTTTGATGCAACATTGTGTCCTATCGTCATTTCCGTGGCGCTCGCCGTTCCCAGGTGAATGCCGGTATCTTTCACAATACTCGCACGCGGCCAGATGGCAAGCTTCAGGCCTGCGTGCAAATCGAAAAACGCCACTGCGCCATATTCGAACTCGGTACCAATAATTCCCTGCGTGGGCAGACCCAGGCCATCGCGATAAAAATTTAGTGATCTTTGCAGGTCATCCACACCGAGGGTTATCACTGTTATGCTCGGTTTCATACGACTGTTTCCCCCCTTGTTATTTTTGCAGCAGCTTCTTTCCCTGCTCGGTGAATTGCCACCATGCCTGTTTTTCCCCGCTGTGCATATAATGCCGCGCGGCCATAAAGGTATAGAGCACACAGGGATCATGGCGCTTTCTGATTACGCGCGTTTACTGCTCATCGCAGAGAAGCTGCTCAACAATTCATACTCGATGGTGGCGATAGATGGTTTGGCATCTTTTTTCAGCGGAATGACCGCTTCCTTGAGCAGGCAGTCCGGCGCAATCTCAATGAATTGATTGCCAAGGTTCATAAAATCAAATGATGCAGTCATTATTTATTTCAAATTTTCAAGTCAAAGGCAGTTGCATTGTAGTCTGTTCACAATCCTGCTTGTGTGTTTTTATCCAGGTCAACAAGTAGATTCGGCGCATTGCCTATGCCGGTTTCTGCTCGTCTACCATGCCCACAATAGTCGTGATGTAGTGTTCCAGATTGCGCTTGGGGTGCTGCGGATAATGCTCGGGCAGGCATTCTATGCGCAGGATTCGGTCGAATCGGAAATTGCGGTAGGCATCGCGTTTTTCGCACCAGGCCAGCAAGGTCCAGTGGTCTCCCCAGCCAACCATGCCCAATGGCCAGATAGTGCGTTCGCTTTCCTGGTCTTTGTTGTCGCGATAGGTGATTGATACCTTGAGCCGCAGTTCGCAGGCCTTGCGCAGCAAGCCGTGGGTTTCGCGTTCCGGAAAAAAATAATTCGGGATACGATAAGGCAGCCGCGATATCTCGTTCAGCATGGCGGGCGTCAGCACCGCCAGTATCCTGGCTTCGGCACGCTTGGCGGCCTCGGCCAGCGCCGGATCGGTCCACGCCTGCACCATGCGGTTGCCCGCCAGCAACGCGGTGACCTCATCCATCTCGAACATCAAAGGGGGCAGGTCATAGCCTTTGCGCAAGCGGTAGCCCACGCCCGCCTCGCCGTCGATAGGCACGCCGGAAAGCACCAGCGTCTGGATGTCGCGGTACACCGTGCGCACGCCCACGCCCAACTTTTCCGCCAGCGCCTGCGCTGTCATCGCCATACGGCGGCCTTGCAGCAGTGTGACCAATTGAAAGAGGCGTTCGGATTTGCGCATGGCGTTATTCCACCATCAGGCCGGGGAATTCGCCATAGCGTTGTGCCGCCGCATCGATAGTCCTGTGCCTGCAGCGCACCACCTCTTGCGCAGTCTGCATATTGCTTGCGGCGATCTGTTGATTGAGTAGGCGCAGACGGGTGATGTCGACCATGTGCCGTCACGCCTTGTGCTTGCGTGTCTTGTTGTTTCGTGTCTTGGGCTTGGGCAGCGGCAACTCGCGATCCGTCGCCCGCACCAACTCGCAAAACCATTCCGAATCTTCCCACTGGTCCGGCGTGATGAGCAGATGCAATTTCGCGCCCGGATAGGGCGAACCCTCGACCACCTCGGCAAGCTTGTTCTTCCCTGCTTGCGTTGGCTTGAGATATAGCTGGTCGTCGCACACCAGACCGACCGGTTTGCTGTCCAGGTAAAGACAGTATTCGCCAAACATTTTTTTTGCCGACACGCGGCCCGCGCCAGCAAGCTGGTCAAGGAGAAAATCGATGGTGTTCTGTGCTGTTGCCATTTCCCGCTCCAAGGGTTTGAAACATTCCAATACCTGCTGGCCGCTAATGTCCTGAATTGGAAGTTCGTTGAATCAACGCAAGCTGTATGAAAATATAAACAACTGTAGGAGCCCGATTCATCGGGCGATTTTTCAAAATTGCAATCGCCCGATACCCTAAAGGGCACAAGAACCTCTTCGAGGTAAATCGGGCTCCTACATGATGCGAATTTCTAACTCAGGACACTAACGGCTGATAGCGACTTCGCTCACCTGAATGATCGCATCGATGTCGGTGTAATTCGGCATGTCGCCCTGCAATTCTGCGGCATGCGGCATGAACGCCGCCATGAAATCGTCGGCAGTATCGAACAGATAATGGCACATGGCAATATAGCTCGGTGCGGAACCGGGCGATGCTCCGCCCAGCCCGCGTTCGACCGACACCCCGCGATAACCTTTGCCCTTGCCTAGGAGCCTGTCGGACTTAAAGGAAATCGGCTGCAAATCCGCCTGGCCGGTCCATATTTCGCCGCTCTTTTGGTCAATAGAATGACTATTGACCTGCAAAATCGACAAAATCTGTCCTCGCCCAGCCGAATTTTCACTTCGATTCTTCAAGTCCGACAGGCTCCTAGCAGCTCGATGGAACGCGGCATATGCTTGTCGAGGTAATAGCCCATATCGAACTTGCCGGTGTTGGGATAGAGGATGCTGATCTTGATCATCGCACTATCCCTTCTGCATCACATGCGCCTTGCTGCGGCTGATCGTCACGCTGTCCGTGGCGACTAGCGGTGCGCATACAGGCATCATTTCCGCGCCGAATTTCTCGCCTGCCGCCTCCGCCGCCTCCAGGCTTTCCCAGTACACCAGGTCCCACCACTCGCCGTCGCCGGTCTCGGACACGCTGCGGAAGCGGAACCCCGGCTGCGCCTCCATAAATACGTTGATCTTCTCGTTGGCCTTAAGCCAGTCGGCGGAAGTCTTGCCTTGCTGCAAACGGAAACGCACCAGTTCTATCGTGTCGGACATGCTTTTCTCCTTGTTATTTATGCACCGGGACATCCGGCAGGGAGAATACTACCCACCCGCTACTGACAGCGTAGTGGCAGCAGTCTTTTTGTTGAGCATCTTCGCCGCGATCAACTCGAAATCCGCACGCGGAATTTCCAGATGACCGTAGCGAAACGCATAGCCCCAATGCGTTTTATTCTTGATGAATGAAAGCTTTTCAATCAAGGGACGTATCGATACATCAGCAGCATCGAAAAAGCGAATATCACGGCGATAAGGAACAAAACCGGGAAATATTTCGAACGGATACACCTCGCTGCCGACCACCTCGCCAATCGCGGTGAACTGCTGGCACAGCGCATCTTCGCCGAACTTCTCTTTCGGGGAATAGTAAATAAGGCCATCGCCCACATCCATGCGCCTGAGCGGCTGCGCCTTGCCGTGGCACAACTGGCTGAAGCCGCCTGCCACACCTGTTTTCACGTGCTCCTTCGAGGCCACGCCGATCCAGTAACGTTTATTCTTTGTGCTCATTTTCAACATCCTCCAACTCCAGCAACAACCTCAGACGATCATGCTTCGCCACCTCCTGCCAGTGCCG
>Ga0315281_10014321_pt1 | contig 10702 bp, 8 predicted proteins | sample YL17G07_0_MG_FD_204540 | JGI IMG/M metagenome (GOLD analysis project Ga0315281, IMG submission 204540) | Sediment microbial communities from Yellowstone Lake, YNP, Wyoming, USA - YL17G07_0 | ecosystem: Environmental > Aquatic > Freshwater > Lake > Sediment | place: USA: Wyoming | collected... | reverse complement strand
TCGGTTGATCTGGAGAGCCAAGGTCCTGAGGAGTCGGCAAGCCCCGGTCGGAGAGATGGTGAGAGAGCTGAGAATGCCCCAATGGATGGTCAAGAACCTAATCGATCAATCAAAGAACTTCTCAGAATCTTCCCTCCGCGAAGGGATCCTGAAGTGCCATCGGACAGACCTTGCCGTAAAGCGAGGCCGCGGCCCGAAGGAACTCCTGATGGAGAAGTTGGTCATTGACCTATGCCGTCCGAGCGAAGTTAAGGAGAGGGGAAGCTTTTCCAGGTGAGTCGCCAAGCGGACCCGTTGGGCCGTTGGTTTAGGCCTTCAGCGCATTGACCTCTCGGGTCAACCTGGAGATTTTTCTCGCGGACGTGTTCTTATGGAAAACACCTTTGGAACGAGCCCTGTGAATCAAAGGGACGGCTTTGGCAAGAGCCTGTTGGGCACCTTCAATATCCTTCTTCTCTACGGCTAACCTCACCTTCTTAACATGAGTCGCCACCGTAGTTTTCACATGAGCGTTTCGAACTCTCCTTTTTTTGTTCTGTCTGGCCCGCTTGATGGCCGATGGATGACTTGCCAACGTTTAACCCCTTTCTTTCAAGTTTATTGATTTTTTTAACATTTTCATTTAGCCTGTGTCAAGTTTTGCTTCCTTTACCCGTTACATGGATAGGGGGTTGAGGTGATCAATCAAGAGGAGAACCTCCAGTCGCGGGCAAGTCGGCTGGATGCTCCACCTTCCTGCCTGTGGCAGGGGCGGGGAGGAAAGCCGACCCTGTAATCATATATACATTACCCGGAAGCCCCGCCCTGTCGGCGGGGAGCTTCACCAGCCTATGACTGAACAACACAAGATTACCAAAGCAGCCACCACGATCGGGATCGGAACGCTTCTCAGCCGTATCCTGGGATTTGTGAGGGATATGGTTATTGCCAATTTCTTTGGGGCCGGGATGGCAGCAGACGCTTTTTTTGTTGCTTTTCGCCTTCCCAATCTCTGGAGGAGATTGGTCGGAGAAGGGTCGATGACCATCTCCTTTATCCCCATCTATACGGAGTACTTGACGACGCGGTCAGAGGAAGAATCGAAGGAACTGACCCACATCGCCTTTACGTTGGCCGGAGCTCTCTTGGCCATCCTCACGATTCTGGGGGTCGTTTTTGCGCCCCTCCTCGTGCGGATCATCGCACCAGGTTGGGTGAAGAAAGCCCCAGAAGCATTCCAACTGACGGTAACGCTTAGTCAGATCATCTTTCCCTACATCTTCTTCATGGGTTTGTTTGCTCTGGCCATGGGGGTACTGAATTCCCGCAGGCATTTTTTCGCCCCCTCTCTTGCTCCGGTCTTCCTCAACATCTGCATGATTCTGTCTGTTCTGCTATTTTTTTTGCATCTAAAGCCACCTGTATTAACTCTTGCTTTCGGAGTCCTTGCCGGTGGGTTTCTGCAGTTCTTGTTTCAGATCCCTTTCTTGTTGAAGAAGGGGATTACCTTTCGATTCAACTTTGATGTCAGGCATCCCGCCATTCGACGAATCGGGCTTCTCATGGTTCCAGGTCTGATCGGGACGGCGGTCTATCAATTCAACGTTTTTATCGATACGATCTTTGCTTCCTTTTTGCCCGGCGGAAGCGTTTCTTATCTTTACTATGCGGACCGATTCATGGAGTTCCCCCTCGGGATTTTTGCAGTCGCCATGGGGATGGCTGCCCTCCCGAGTTTTTCGGAACTGGCCTCGAGAGGAAGGAAGGAAGAGTTGAGCGAAACCGTTTCGTTTGCCTTTCGACTCGTTTCCTTCATCAGTGTTCCTGCCTTAGTAGGTCTGATTGCCTTGAAGACGCCTATTATCAACCTCTTCCTCCAAAGAGGAGTTTTTGACGAACATGCGACCCAGATGACGGCCAGAGCTCTGCTCTGTTATTGCGTCGGACTCTGGGCCATCGCCGGCGTGAGGATCGTTGCCCCTGCCTTCTATGCGCTCCAAGATACGAAGACCCCTTTGAAGATTGGACTGATTTGCTTGGGTACAAATGTAGTCCTAAATGCCGTTCTGATCGTTCCTCTCCAGCATGCTGGGTTAGCCCTTGCCACCAGTCTTTCATCCGCCCTGAACCTCGTTCTTCTGTCGAGGAAACTGAGGGAGGTCCTGGGAAAGATTGACTTCAGGAAGAGTATCAAATCTCTAATGCGACACTTCGCATGTAGCGTACCTATGGGATTGGCGGCCTATCTGATTTGTTCTTCTGGAGACTGGACCCAGTCAGGCCGCAGCCTGCTCAAGTTCTTTCTTCTGATGATTGGAATCGTTGTCGGAGCAGGTGTCTACCTGGCGTGCTCTTACTGCACGAAAGATGAAGAGATGCTGTTCTTGTTGAAAATGGTGGAAAGGAAGAGGCGACCCTGAGGAGCAGGAAGGGACCGTTTCTTGCTATGATAGAAAAGGCTGCAGATGTTGTCATCGTCGGTGGGGGGGTCATCGGGGCAAGCATTGCCTACCACCTTGCCATGAGAAAAGCGGGCAGGGTGCTTCTGCTCGAAAAAGGGCAGCTCGGCGAGGGCTCCACGAGTCGCTGCGTGGGCGGAATCCGAACCCAATTCTCCACCAAGATCAATCTCCTGTTCTCTCTGGAATCCCTGAAAACCTTTGAGCAGTTTCAAGACGAATTTGGCGTCGATCCTGAATTCAGGCACATCGGCTATCTCTTCCTGGCGACATCACCCGTGGAAATGAAAATTTTTAACGAAAACGTTATGTTACAGAGAAAGTATGATATTCCTGTTGAATTTTTGAACTCTGATGAGATTGAGAGAAGGTGGCCCTACTTGAGGATGGACGACATCACGGGTGGAACCTTCTGCCCCTGGGATGGATATGCGGGTCCGAGTGAGGTTCTGTCAGGATTTACCGCTGCTGCGAGAAGGGCGGGGGTAAAGATTCATGAAGGAGTCGAGGCCCTTGGGATTGAAGTGAAGGGAGGAAAGGTCGGGTCCGTCACCACAAAAGAAGGAAAGATCTCAACGCGCATTGTCGTGAATGCGGCGGGTCCCCACGCCGCGCAGATTGGAGTGATGGCATGCGTGGACGTTCCCGTCAAACCCCTTCGAAGGCAGATCTTCATCACAGCACCTTTTCGGCTCACGGACCAGGCGATCCCATTGACCATCGATTTTCACAGGGGCTGGTATTTTCGTCAGGAAGTGGACGGTTACCTTCTTTCAGGGCCTCTGGACAAGGAGCCCAGCTTCAACCTCCATGTGGATTATGACGCCATGGCAGAAGCTGTTGACCACGCGATCTATCGTGTCCCAATGCTGGAGAATGCCCGGATTGAAAGAGGATGGGCAGGGCTTTACGAGATCTCACCTGACCATCATGCCATCCTGGGAAGAGTGCCTGAAGTCGAAGGTTTCATTCTAGCAAATGGATTCAGTGGTCACGGATTTCAACATAGCCCTGCAGTGGGAAAAGTGATTGCAGAACTCATCGTGGATGGAAAGGCGACGACCATCGACATTTCACCCCTGTCCATCGAGCGCTTCAAAAAAGGTGAGTTGATCCTTGAACGCATAACCGCTTTCAAGGAATAGGGGGCTTCAGATTCTTTTCCACTCTTCAAAGGAATTCCCTTCACAGAAGGCCATCGAATAGCCTGTAATGAATTGGGTCACTTCTTCCTCGGTATGCTTCGCCGTATCAATTTCAACCACCTTAAAGGGTTTCATGGCTCGGGCAAGGTGCAACGCTTCTCTAAATCTTCCGTCCAATCGCTGGAGCGTCTCTTCATTCTTGTGAAGATGGAGCCAGTAGTCCCTGCCATAGGTAATTTCAGGATGGTCGTCGGAGATCCTTTTATAAATCCGTTCCATCGCCATTGGAACCGGAGTGGTGAGGAAAAAGTAAAGGTCCCTGAATGGAAGTCGGCAGGATTGCTGGGCAAATTTCAACTTGCGGCCCATGGGCAATCTCTGACTCATGCGTGGATAGTAGAAGTCGGTGTAGATCGCTGAATCAATAATCATGCATCGTGTGGCCATCACGATGTGAGGGCCGTATCGTTTGACCATATAGGACTCGAGCCACCCCTGAAAGAAAACAAAGAAGATTCGGGTCAAACCAATCCACCCCCTTTTTTGGGTCGCATCCACCCTCGTGAACAGGTTTTCAAAAAAAGTGGCCGTCTTGGGAAGGCAGGGAGAAATACGACCTTCCCGGACAGAGAAAGGACTTCTTCCTGTTTTACAGATAGGAAACTGATCGCCGAGCCGTTGAATGGCCCTCAGGGTCGTGGTACTTTTTCCCGAACCATCGATGCCGAGGATGGAAATACGGATGGGTCTCATTGTCGTCTACGGGGTTCTTCTATAGACAATAATCCTCTCCATACCTTTCTTTTCATATCGCATGGCTTCAACAAGACTTTTTCGTATAGGCTCAGCCACTTTATTTAGATGTTTGACTTCCTCTTCTCGAATGACCAGATAGTAGGCTTTCTTGTTCACCATTGCGGCATGGACTTGATCCAATGACTCTTTGTCAAAATCGAAATACTCGAGGACTCCATCTGCATAGTAGGCAACACGGGGCATCGTGGTGAAGACCGTGTTTCCCTTCCCGGATTGACTCTCAATCCAAAACCCGATCCGCTTTTCTGAAAGTCGCTCATATCTTTGAGGTTTTAGGGTCTTGGGCAGTATGATGGCCAGAGTTATAGCCAACAAGACTCCCCAGCCAATCACCGCCTGCCTCTGGGAGTCCCAATGACGTCCCCAGGAGGACGATTCTGCTTTCATGAGAACCCATTGGTAACTTGTCCAGAATCCTTCTCCGATCCAACAAATTGAGACGAGAAGCAGGGACAAGGCATGCCTTCCACTGAAGAAGAGGACCCGCTCAGCCGAGTTTGCACTCCAATCGGTCAGATTCAGTATCAATAGGAAGACAACTACATAATGTAAGACCCAAAGAACGACAAGCAACCCTTCTCCCCTTTTGAAACCGGTACGGATCTTCGTAGCGAAACCAATGACCAGGAAAAACGTATAGAGGGGATGAACTGTTGCGATGATTTCTAAGTTCAGATCTTTAAGGGCGAAAAGAACCTTGTCCACGAATGGGATCCCCTCTTTCATCATCCCCAAACCCAGGAATGCCGCCATGCCTTTTGTCTTACTCAACGTCCACGCCCCTGTGACCTCTCTCAAATGAAGGAGATAGGGGAGCAGCAGGAGTCCCGAGGACAAAAACAACAGGAAAATAACCCTAGGTTTCTTTCCTGAAACGCTGAATCTCTCGACAAAAATGGTGTAAAAGAAAACCGCTAACAGAGGTTCTATGCCATCAGGTCGCGCAAGATAAGCGAGTCCAGAGAAGAACGGGACAAAAAGGAAAAGACGTATTTGCTCGCGTTGAACGGCCCTCAGAGCAAACCACACGGCCGTCGCAAAGAAGAAGAGGTAGGTAGACTCCTTCAGAGCATCTGCTGAATACCTTCGGACATAAGGGTGGATGACTAGGAAGAGGGTAGTAAGAAAAGCCACTCTCCTGTCGGATATTCGGCTTGCCAGAAAGTAGACAGGGAAAACAATTATAATTCCGAAAAAAGATGAGACCCATCGGGCCGCTAGTTCAAAATCACCTGCCCAACGATAGACTAATGAAACAAGAATTGCATAGAGGGGCTGCTGTCCGCTGTAGTTTATGGCCTCCCTGAATGACCCTGTAGCGAACATTTTCGCCATCGGGATGTGTTGGAACGCTCCGTCCATGGCGATGACATAGGTTTGGAAGAAGAGATAAGTACTTAAGAGGAAGGAGATAAGAATTAATATTCCTAAATCAAGCTTTTCATCCGTTTTCATGAAGAGTGATTCAATAGGCCGATTTACTGAAGATTCCCTTCCACAGGGTGAGGAAGAGAATTCTCAGATCAAAGCCAATCGACCAGTGCTGAATGTAAAAGAGATCATGTTCAATCCGCTTTTCCAGCGACGTGTTTCCCCTCCATCCATTGACCTGAGCCCATCCGGTCATTCCCGCCTTGATTTTGTGCCGAAGCATATAAAATGGGATTCTTCTCCGGAACTCTTCGACGAAATTCGGCCTTTCCGGACGAGGTCCGACGAGACTCATCTCTCCCTTCAGCACATTGAACAGTTGGGGAAGTTCATCGAGACTGGTTTTTCTCAGGAAGCTTCCAATCGTGGTTCTCCTCGGATCATCTGCCTCTGCCCAAACAGGACCTGTCTCTTGTTCTGCGTCCACTCCCATGGTTCTAAATTTAATAATGCGAAAAGAGTGGCCATCCATACCCACCCGCTCCTGCCTGTACAGGATGGGGCCCTTTGAGCTGATTTTCACCAACAAGCCAATGAGGACCAGCAGGGGAGACAGAATCATCGACAAGATTCCCCCCAGGACAAGGTCGAAAAGTCTTTTGGAAACCTCATTCCAACCGTATAAAGGTGAACTCTGAAGACTCACAAAGGGAAGTCCGTCTAATTCATCGACCCCGCCTCTCAAGTTTATAAACTCGTAAGCCCCCGGGACCACCTTGATATCGGATGAATGGTCCTGGAGCTTCTTGAAAAGTGTTCCCAAATGCGCATATTCATCGATCGGAAGTGCGATAAAAGATACGTCAATCTGTTGTCGGTCAAGAATCCTATCGAGATCCGCATATGTCCCAAGAACCGGGATATCTTTAATCTTCTTTCCACGTTCTTCTGCCGAAGAGGCCAAGAACCCGACGACCCGGATTCCTAATTCTGGAAAGAGCTCGATCTTCTCCAATACTTTCTGTCCAAGCTCTCCGGCTCCTACAATCAGAGCGAACCGCTGATTAAATCCTCTTCTACGGCGACTCTTCAGCGTTTTTCTGGCAACGAAGCGGGAGACAATGAGTCCGAACATGCCGAGAACCCAAAAGTAGAAAAAGGCCAGTCGCGAGAATTCAAACCTCCTTAAAAGGTAGATGACTGCAACTAAAATGATAGAAGCAAAAGTCAGGGTCTTGGCAATATCCAAAACCTCTTTGAGAAAATGCTCCATTCTTCTGGGTCGGTATAAATTACTTCTGCTCGAAACGAATCCCCATATCACCCAAAGGGGCAAAAGGAATTGGAAGTGCGTGGAAAAAGGAGGAACACCCAGCAGGGGAGGTGTAACAGGAGCAAGATGAAAGCGCAGCACGTGAGAGAGGAGCCAGGCCAGCCCGATCACCACTAGGTCCGACATAATAAACAGAGATTTAAAGAACTGGGCATGCTTCTTTAACATTGTGATTCTAGTTTCCCCAAAATATATCCTTTGATCTTCTCTTTGAAAATCTCCCGGTCCCAAGGAAGAACATGATTCCTGATCGCTAGCGGGTCGAAATCCTCCTCAACCCTTATAAACAATTCAACAGCATCTATCAAGGAGTCGGCATGTCGCTCGTAGAAAAAAAGACCTGTCGGAGCCTCACCTCCTGATTCCCCTTGCTGATCAGACGGAATAATTGTTTCCAGCGCCCCTCCTCTCCCGTAGGCAACGACAGGGCGCCCCGAGGCCATCGCCTCCAGAGGGACGATCCCGAAATCCTCTTCTCCTGGAAAGATCAGTGCCCGACACGTGGAGTAGGACTCTGCAACGACCTCATCGGGTTGCCATCCCAGGAAGACTACATTCGATCGGGCCATCGCCCTCAGTCTTCTCTCTTCAGGACCGGACCCGATGATTCTTAAAGGATATCCCAGACGATTGAATGCCTCTACGGCTAAGTCAACCGCCTTGTAAGGAACAAGGGAGGAAACGATGAGGAAAAAGTCCCCTTTCTTGTTCCCGGGCCTAAAACGGTGAATGTCTACGGGAGGGTAGATGATTTCTGCCTCTCTCCTGTAGAATTTCGTGATCCTTCCCTGCACATGCTTCGAGATGGCTAAAAAATGGTCCACTCGCTGGCTCGACGTCACATCCCACATCCTGAGGTAATGAGTGAAGAGGAAGATTATCTTACTACTTTTAGCTCCGAAATACTCCCCGTACATGTCCCAGGCATACCGCATCGGGGTCAGGAGATAAGAGATATGGAGTGCGTCCGGCGGAGGAATAATCCCTTTGGCCACGCAATGGCTGCAACTGAGGATGAGGTCATATCCCTTCAGATCGAAACGTTCTATCGCCATAGGAAACAGTGGGAGATACCGCCTGTAACCCTTTTTTGAGAAAGGAATGTTTTGAATAAAGGAAGTGTGGATCGGGAGTTTTTCGATGGTGGAGGATACCGTGCCGGGATGATGCAAAAGCGTGTAGAGGTGTGCTTGGGGGAAGAGTTCACAAAAGGTTTCGAGCACCTTCTCTCCCCCCCTCATGCCCGTGAGCCAGTCATGAATAAGGGCTACCTTCATCTTGGACATCCTGTCTCTCTATGAACTTGAATCCATCCCGAAGGAACTCACTACCGCATGATCAGGGGGAGGGCGACCCTGACACATCCATCTCCGATGTTCAGTCACCTTGTGCCCTTCAGAATGTTTTCATAAATCCTTAATGTTTCTCTGGCGCATTTCTCCCAAGAAAATTGCTTCACCCTCTGCAACCCCTTTTCCGACAATTTGCACCTCAGGTCTCCGTCCTCCAACAGTTCCGCCATGGCCTGCCTCAAAGCCGTCTCATCGGTCGGGTTCACTTGGACGCCAGCTTCTGCCACCACTTGGGGGAGGGAAGTCGTATTAGAAGTCAGAACAGGCACGCCGCAAGCCATGGCTTCAATCACGGGGAGGCCAAACCCTTCGTACAGGGAAGGATAGATAAAGAGCGATGCTCCCCTGTAAAGATCGGGAATTTGTGCCTGATGAACATAACCCGTCAGGATGATTTTTTCATCTTTTCGCAGAGAGCGAAAAGCTCTGTCAATTTCGTTGGTCTGCCATGCTTTGGCTCCGGCGATCACCAGAGGGTACCGATCACGCAGTCTGGCTGGAAGGGATCGATAGGCGTTTATGAGTGTTGGCAAATTTTTCCGTGGTTCAAGGTTCCCCAAGAAGAGAACGTATTCGTTGGGAAGGGTTTGAAGCTTGCCTTTTGCGGGTGTGAAGTTCTGGCCGACGCCCAACAGGGTGACGTAGATTCTGTCTGGATCCACATTCAGTAACTCCACGATCTCCTTCTTACTGAATTCAGAAATAGTAATGATCGCCTCCGCCTGGTCAATTTGCTTGAGAAAATATTTCTGCAGATACTTGACACGATCGGGCGGATGCCATTCCGGATGTCTTAGAAAAGAGAGATCATAGACGGTCATGAGCATTGGCCCGGCATCGAAGGAAAATGGAGCATAGTTCGTCTCATGATAAAGGCAAGGCTTGATCTCCCTGACAAACGATTTGAACTGCTGATTTCGCCAGAGGCGGACGAGCGGTTTCAAACCGGGGGTCTTGCGAAGGATATTCGTAAGATTCGGTGGAATCCAGTTTGAGAACTCGAAGCCATTGGAAAAGGAGACTCCCGGCGCGGGAGTGGCGATGTTTCTCCCGAAGCAGAAGACCTTCTCGGGCCCGAGTAAACCCGCTAAAGCTCTGCCGAGTTGAAGCGTATACTGGCCCACTCCAGAGATCGGATAGGCCATGGGAAGTCCGTTGATAAGGATCTTCATTTCTGGTTGCATGAGAAGAACCAATTTCCAGGGAGCAGGGATTTCCATCTATTGATCCGAAGGTATCTTTTGAGAGCTGCCACCCTCCTCGAAAATGACGTTTGTCCGTTCAAAGGCTCAAGCCCTTCCAATATGTTGGCCATACACCAATTCTTAGGCACCATCCCCCAGTGTCGCAAGAGGATCGAGATCGCCTCCTCATTGACAATCTTCCGTTGGGTCCGAGTTTTTGACAGAGAATGATCTCGGGTGCAAGCGACAAATTCGTCCAAGTAGCCGATGGACCCTACCTTTGAAAGCCGCCACCAGAGATCGTAATCCAAACAAGTCTGTATCGACTCATCGAGTCCACCGATAGCTTCCCAGGTGCTACGCCTTATCAAGCTCGCGGGTTGGCAAATGGTGCACTGAACTGCGAATCTCTTCTTACGAAACGGACGTGTTGGGTATATTCCCAGGATCTTCCCGGTATCATCAATGATATGAGCCTTCCCGAAGACGGCGACACACACGGGGTTCTGATCCAAGAAATGAGCCATCCGGGTCAGGCCGTTCGGCAAAAGGACGTCGTCCGCATTCAACCATCCGACATAGGGCGCACTTGGGAGTCGCGAGATCCCTTCATTGATCGCCGCAGCCTGGCCTTTGTCTGGATGTGACCGGAAGAAGGCAAATCGGTTTCTGTAGCGTTGGGTTAGGGAAATGGTTTCATCCGTGGACCCGGCGTCGCATAGAGCCACTTCCAACGCTACGCCCTCTTGGGAAAAGATGCTTTCCAGGGCTTGAGCCAAGAATTGCCCTTGGTTGTAACTGGGAACCACAAGCGCTACGGAGGGCAACAGATCATTCATTTTGACGGGCAAGTTGGCTAAATATGGTTAGTCGCCGTTTGTGATGAGCATCATGATATCCCAAACCACATAATTCAGATAAAACGTTTCCAGCAGACGTCTGTCTCCGGTGGATCGATATTCGCGAATGAGAGAGTCCATCCTTGACTGATAATCGTTAATGTATCTGTGAATTTCCTTCCTGAGATCCGCCACCAGATGGTGTCTCTCAGAGAAGGCATCAA
>Ga0315281_10014320_pt1 | contig 10702 bp, 12 predicted proteins | sample YL17G07_0_MG_FD_204540 | JGI IMG/M metagenome (GOLD analysis project Ga0315281, IMG submission 204540) | Sediment microbial communities from Yellowstone Lake, YNP, Wyoming, USA - YL17G07_0 | ecosystem: Environmental > Aquatic > Freshwater > Lake > Sediment | place: USA: Wyoming | collected... | reverse complement strand
AGGAAAATCTTGTTGTCGTCGTCGGCCATGATCATCTCCTGTAGAGCACGGACTGAGAAGTGACGGCATCGAGGACCTTGAATGCGTCGCTGTCATTGACAGATTGTGCTTCGCGCCGCAGTTGCATGAACCGCTGGCGGTCGCGGTCGGTGCACTTCGGGGACGCGCCCGCCAGGAACTCGGCGATCGAGCTTTCCAATACTAACGTGAACGGCTCTGGTATCGTGAGCGTGTCGTCGAGTGTCGTCAGTACAGGACAGCGGACCGTCGATATCTGAAGCTCCGTCACCAACGACCACGCATCACCCATGGTCTGTCGGACCGGCACCAGTCGGCGCGCAGAAATAAACGCCTTGAACGCCATGCCGCCGCCGTGACCGGCACCGCTCTGTGTCGCTGCGACCTGATCGAGAATGTCCACCGTATGCGGTGGGTCGAACGTCTGATCTGTTGACAGCGACACCGTGCACGCGATGATGCGCAGTATGTCGGCTTGCAACGGGAACCCCGGGGTCGCCGTACCAGAAGCGCCGAATGGGTCGCTGACGAACAACCGGGTCGTGTCGATGTACGGCACGCCGTCAGCGAATCGGATGCCGTACCCATCCTCGACTGTCGTAGTGAAGTACGGGGCACCACTGCCGTCAAACGCGACCAATGCCTGTGGGGCATCTGGCGACGTGCCGATCGTCACCGCGAGTGTTTCGCCGATCAGTGGTTGAATGTGCTCGATAATCGCCAAGATCGCCGACCGCTGCCGATCATTGACGATTTGGAGAAGTGCGCCGTCCGGCATCTGGACGTCGTTGAACGCCCAAAATGACGTACGTGCGCGTTCGATCACCCCACGGACCGTCTCAGCTATGAAACCAGACACGATGATCTACCTCACCCGAAGAAGCCACTCTTTTTCTCGGGAGCTTCGCGTTCCTTGGTCTCCATTTCCTTCAACCGCCTCTCCAGCGCCTGCTTGTCGAGTTCAAGAGCGGCTGCTTTCTCTTCCAATTCCGCTTCTCTGTCGACCATTGCCTTCTCGCGTTGCTCATGGTCAGCGGCCTGACCCTTTATCGCACGATCGAGTTCGGCCAACTCAGTCTTCCGGACACGGAGCGCCACGGCGTCCGCGTCCATCTTGGCACGCAACTGCTCGCTGGGCTCGTCCGCTCCCAAGCCGGGCAATTGCCTGAGTACACCATCCACCATTTCGAAATGATGATCGTTCGGGCCTGGCATAGTTCCGTCCGTAGTTAGGGTGTGACAATCTTTCCGGCGGCGTCGAGATCAACACCGCGGCCTTTCCAGTTGCCTACGCCACCGGCGTAGTTTGTCTTGAAGTGCGCGTGATCCAAACCAGCAATCGCCTCGCCTTCGTTGATCCTGTCGCCAGCCGCGTCAATCGCGTCGTCCGCGGCCCAGATGCGCTTCCGCAGCTCCTCGAACTGGCGCACGTTCGCGGAGTCTGCGGACCGCAGCAACACCAGGAGCCGTTCATCGACCGGCGCGTAGCCGGCGTCTTCGTCAGCCTCGAAGGCGAGAATGCCGGCCATAAGCGTGTACGCACGCACCGTGCAGAGCACGATGTCATCCTTTCCGTCGCGCCCTTCGCCAGCACCGATCCTGCGCGTGACTTGCCACCGGCCTTCATGCACCGGCGGGACGAGTTCGCCTGTCGCGGTGTACGTGCCCCCCGCGACTAGTCGAAACGTCGGGTTCCAGATGATGTCGAGCTTGTCGTCGTTGAGCGTCTCGCGCATCCGTGCCACGAACTGACGGATCTCGCGATCCGATTGCGGCGGGCCGTAAGAGCGGCCGATCCCAATAGCAGCACCAGACACCGGCACCGAACTGTCTCGGCGCCGGCGCTGGAAAAATCTCGTCAATGCTGCAACGAAGATCACGCGATTACGCGACGCGGAGGGCCGTCACGTACACGGTGGCTGCCGGCTGTGATGCGCCAGTGGCGCTTGTGACACGGAGTGTGCCGGCGGCGGCGATCTCATAGTTGGCGTCGTCGATGGTGGCGCACCGCACGAGCGCCTGATCGCTCCCGCTTGCCGCCATCGCGTTCGTGATCGCGCTCGCGGTGTTCTTCACCTGCAGTGTGGTCGTAGCGACACCAGCGCCACGAAGCACGAGATACGCGTCGATCACACGAACCTTGTGCGTCATGATCACATCGGTATCGGCGAGCGCGCCAGCGGCCAGATCGATGCGGAACACGACCGGGATACCGCCGATCACGTTCTTGTCCGCGACAACTGCGGCGATCGTCGCGTCGCGTGACGCGGCCACGTCCATCGCCTGCGCGACCTTGCCGGCGCCGATGGATGTGACGCCAAGGCGTGTCACCGTGACGTCGCCAGTGAGCGTTTGGGCTGCCGCTACGTTGGCGACGGAACCAATCGGGATTTTCCCGTCGGCGAGCGCGCCGTTGGCGAGCGTGGTGTCGATGGCGTCGGCGGTTTCCGCGGCGGCGGTGAACGACGCCATCGCGTAGCCCAGTCGGTTTCGGGCGTCAACTGAGAGTGGCATTGTAGAGGATCTCCAAAGAGGTGAAGGGCAGAGCGTAGTCCCTTGCTCTGCCCCTAAGCATGAACGTCAGTGAACGTCAGTTACGGTGAGAGCTGGGCGGCCATGAACTCCAGCCCGTCCGAACCGTCGATGTACGTGCTGGTGATGCCCGCTGCGGCCAAGCTGGTTGTGGCCGGCGTGAATGTGGTAGCACCGTTGGTGGCCACAGTCAGCACACCGAGAATGGTCAGACCGTCTGCCGGACGCGTTACGAAATCGCACAGCGCAGCCGTAGCCGCGTCGGCCGATGCCTGCACGCTCGCGGCACCCGCCGTATCAATGAGCAGTCGATACTTTCGGAAACTCGAGACGGCCAGTACGCCACCGGTCAGTGTCCAGAAGTCATCGGTAGCTGCCTTTGCGATCGGCTTGCCGAGGCACAAGAACGTCGTGTTGTTGACCGTTTTGACCTTCTGTACAGTGGTGCCGGTTGTGATGCCGGGCGCCACTGTGCCAGACTGGTTTCGCGTGGCATAAAACAGGTCAGCGAGCAGTACTGACATATTGCCCCGCACGTCATCCGTGAGGCTAGGCTGGGTCGTGCGGTCCATCGCGCGCGTACGTGGCAGCGTGATCCCCATGAGCGCAGCGCCGAGTCCGAGCCCCAACATTTTCTCGAAATCGGATGACACTGGCGCCGACACTGGCGCCGACACTGGCGCCGACACTGGCGCCGACACTGGCGCCGAGTCGTGAAGCTGGTACGGCATGACGGACGCATGCACCATGGCGACTGGCGCCACCGCGCACGAAACATTTGTCGGTGCGGCAGCGAGCGAAGCGGGCAGGATCGCCAGCACCGCCGCCAAGAGCACCGACTTGAGAGAGCGAATCATCGCTGAGGTCCTCATGAAAATGGTGTGGGTGCAGCATGATGCCGCACCCGTTCAAGCGACTACGTGTGTGTGATGTTGTAGAGCACGGCTTGGCTACGCGGTTCCATACAATCAAGGTTCGCGTACCAGAGGAGCAGCGCTTCTTTTGCATCCTGGCCGGGGATGATGCGCATGATGCCGCTGCCATCTTGCTTCCAGTGCGGGTCAGCCGTTTGCATCCAGGCGATCTTCTTCGTGTCGAAGAAGAACAGCGCCTTGATCGGCGCCTTCGAGTCCTTGATGAACTGCAAACCGTCGTGCTCGAGCACGCTGTAACCGCCGCGCAGCTTGTTGGGCGGCACAAAACGCTGTGCAGCGACGAGCAGTGCTTCATAGTCGGCCGCCATTTCGGTCGATCCGATCATCAGGTCCGACATTTCGCTATCCGTCCGCTTGTAGATCGCATCGCGGGTCGCACGGATGAGTGGCAACGATAGCGCGGCGTTAGCGTTCACCACGTTACCTTCAAACTCGGGGAACAGGACGCGATCGATCCCGTTGTAGATCCCGTTCGGGAGGCTGAGCACGGACGTCATAAAGCTCGCGGTGGCCACCATCGCCAGTGCGCCGACAACTTCCGCGCCGGACGACCCAAGAATGATGATGGTCGCATTGTCCGCGATCGCGTTCTGCAGTGGCGGCGAAAAGGTGATGCTCGTAGTGCCGACGGACGTGATCCTGTAGCCCTGCCCGGAGTTGTCCTCCGTGCCGAACTGCACGAGCATGTTCCGCTTGATCAGAATCGTGGTCATTGCGGCCAACGAACCCCACAGCACACCGTAAGCGCTGTCGACCGTGGTCGTTGCCACGCCAGCCGCGTAGCCGCCACCGTTGTTGATCAGCGCCATAATGCCTTGGCCGTCGCCCCATGTCTGGCGACCGATGGCGAGGCGCAGCGCTTCCTTCGTGTCCTGCAAGATCTGCAGGCCGAATTCCACGAACGCCTTGTGAGTACCGAACTCTTCGGCCGGGCCAGTGATCTTGAAGGTCGCGTAGTTGTAGCGCGCGGTGACCCTGACGGGCTGGTACTCACCAGCGCCGTATGCGGGCATCTGCGCATCTTCGCGACGTGCGCCGGTGCCCTGTGAGGCGCCGACCTTGGCGGTGTACACGCGCGCACGGCCGGACGTCGGCCCGACGCGCTTGAGCTCGTCCTTGAACACCGTCGACACGTTGATGGCGTCGACGATCTGCTTTTTGACGTAATCCTCTTCCAACAGGGCATCCCAGTTGGGAAGTGAGGCAATGTAGCCAGCGGGCATGATAGTTTCTCCTAAAGCGCGACGACGCTAGCTCGATCGAGCGGTTTGCTTTGCTATGAACTGTTCGATGAACTCTTCGTCGTTCGCAGCGATCTTGGTTGTGGGTGTACGTGCGAGCGGTGCACCTGCTCCACCGATACGCACTGCGGGACTGGTGGTCGCCCGATCTTTCGTCCGTTCCCGAATGGCCGTCTTCTTGTCCTCGCGAACGATCGCCACGCTGTGGCGCCGCCAGATGCGGGCCTGCTTGTCGATGATCGCGTCAAGTTCGGCTTCGGTGAGGTCGCGCGTGTCCTCGGGTTTTTGGGACAGCGCGACAACGACGGCATTCTCGACGTGCTCCCACGGCAGTCCGAGTCGAACCGATGCGGTGCGCGCATAGACAGCAATCTCGTCCGCGCGTTGCATGCGATGTTCGGCAACGGTGTACTGCTCATCGACAGCATGTCGGGCGGCGTCACGTTCCTCTTTGGTCTCGTGCTCGAAAAGCTTTGCACCGTCCGTACTGGTGAAGCGTTCGAGCTGCGCCTGCACCTTCACCACCAATTCGTCGCGTTGTTCTGGCGACAAGCGATAGAACTGCTCCGCCAGATACAGGTCGGGGTGCTCCTCGAAATACTTGCGTTCGGCGAGTACTTCACGTTCGGTCTTGCGGTAGCCTCGTGCATCCTGCAGCGCGCGCGTGAGCACCGCGTCGACATGCGCCATCTTTTTCTGGAGGATGGGCCGTACTGCTTCCGGCACGTCATCCATCGTCAACTTCAGGCCGTGTTTCTTGAGTGCCGCGGCCGTAGCTTCGTCGACCTTGTCAGGGGCAGCCTCGTCGTCGTCCAGGTCTTCGCTGTCCTTCTTCTTTTTTTCCGATTCTGCATCGTCGCTCTTCTTTTCCGGTTCCGGTTCCGGTTCCGCATCATCCTCCTCGTCGCCCTTTTTCTCAGACTCGGGCTTCTCAGACTCGGACTCGGACTCGGACTCCTTCTTTTCTTCTTCTGGCTCGTCAGCGGCAGAAGCCTTCTCCATCTTTGTCGAGAATTGCTCGATGAATGCGGCTTCTTCTGCGTTCGCGGTTTGCTGGGTTTGGGCTTGGTCTTCCATGGCGGCTCCGTTCAGGTATGAGCGGACGCGCGATCAGCGCGCGTCAAACGCGAGGTTCCGGGTCCAGGGGATGCTGTCTCTGGGCGTACCAATTGAGGCGATCTGCGTCCGTCGGTGCCCGCACCACCGTCGGCCGGCGGCGTTTCTTCGCCCGGGGGCGCTGGCGCTTCGCCACCCATCATCGCCGCGATCTGTTGTGTGACCGCCTGCTGCGTCAGCTCCATGTGATCGACAAACGCTTGCTGGGCGAGCGGGTGCCACTTCTCGAAGCGCGATCGGTTGCGCTTCATGAAGTCGAAATGCTCCTTCAGATGGATCGCGTGACTCTGCCACATCGCGATCTGCGGGATCTGTAGCCGCGGTGGGTCGGCGGTCGGATCGAAGTTTTCCAGCATGAGGTGTTCCTGCCGAATCTCGATCGCGTCAGGATTTTCCTCAGTCTCGAACGCTTGGAGGCCCGGCGCACCCGGTTCCAGATATCGTGCGAGCTTCTGTTCGTTCACTTCGCCGGTCTTGGGATTGATGACCAAGCCAGGCATCGCCCGCAGGAACTCAAGGCGCGTATCCCACTGCGCCGATTTCGAGAAGGGGAAGCTCGAGCCCACTTGAACGCGCACATCGTGGCCGTCGGAGAGGTCCGCGCCACGGAACTTTCGGAAGAGCCACTGGCCGTCCGGCTGCTTGATCTGAATAAGGCGCGTGTCGTGGTACTTCTGCTGCGCGATCACTAGTTGGCGCCGGCCAACCTCTTCCAATGCTTCCTCCATCGCCATCAGCGTCGGCATCAGCACTGCGTCGGACGTCTCTTGGGTGACCAACAGCGCGCGACCCGAAGGTGTACCCACGGGCTTCGACGTCAGATCGACCGTGCTCATGCTCGTGACCGCGAGCAGTTTATCCACGATCACGTTGCGCTCGCCCAGCACTTCTGGCGGCATACCGTTGAGCTTTGCCTGGTACGGCGCGTGGCCGGAACCGGCGCGTTTGAGCGCCTGCGAGTACTGCACTTGACCCGGTTCGCTCGTGGGCTTGAAGAAGGTTTTGTCTTCCGGACTGGCGATCCAGATGCCGCCCATCGCATCCATCGCGTTCTTCTCTGCGATCTTGCCGTCCAAAGTGTTGAGCTGCTCGTTGAGCGGCACCGCTTGTGTTATGAGCGCGACGCCGGACGGCTGACCGGGAACCGGTGTGTCGACCGCGGCGACCAGCGGCGGCCAGAATCCGAACGGCAGCGGCGCTTCGTTGTTGGGGAAGTTCTTGTCGTCCGCTTTCGGCCACACCATCTTCGGGCCACAACTGATCCAATGCCGGCCCTCGGGATACCTGTTGCACGGCTTGCTGTAGAACTCCACGACAAGCACGCGGTTGCCAATCGCACCTTCTTGGCTCACTCCCCACATCGACACCTGGTCGGCCCAGCTGCGCGGAAACCCAGCGGCCGTGGCCGACACGAGATTCTCGTAGAGGTTGCGCTGTTCGCTCGACTCGTCCGACTGGCTGAGTTCGGCCTCGTCGATGCCGAAATGATCAGCGGTTTTCGATCTGGTCCAAGACGACGCCACGTACCATTCGTCAGCCTCTTCAGGCGATGTGGCATCGGGGTTGTAGCGAACGCCGAGCGGCGACACCACGCTTATTGCGATTTCGCCCTGAGCCTCGCGAGTGGGCTTACGGTCGTAGTCGATCTCGTCGGTGCCCTCCTTCTTGTAGGGCTCGCCGTTCTCGTCGGCGGCGACGTCTACTTGCTCGTCGCTCTCGTCTTGCTCGTCTTGGATGCTCGCATCCGGCGCATCTTCGGATGTGTGGTCCGCACCCTCCAGGAATCCGCCGGCCGATGTGGCATGTGCCACCTTTTTCGACATCGGCACCGTGCGCGGTTTGAGCGCGCCCGCTTCCGGATCCCAACCCACACGCCAGAAGGACGTGGATGTGATCAACAGCCACCCGATGAAGATGCGGACCTTGTTCGGCATCTTCAGGTAGCGCCACAGATGCGTCAGCAGTTCCGCTTCGAGTTCCGCCTGCTCTTTCTCCTGCGAATCGCCGGAGGACGGCACGACCTCGAGGGTCGGCTTTTGCTTGGTGAGTTTCGCCTGTGCGGTGCGGTAGACCGCGTACGTCAGGTTGGTGACGGGTTGCTGGCGCCATGGTGGAACCTTGGTGTCGGCAGCCCACGTGAGACTCATGCCGTCCCAGCGACTTCGCCAGTGTTCGCCGATCAGGAAGTTGAGCGCCTTGGTCCATGTTTTCATGAATCCGACGTAATGGTCGTTCTGCGCGGCGTAACGCGTGGCGCTGTACTCGGCCTTCAGATCACGCGACGCGTCGAGCGCCGGCGCAATCGCATACGCGAGTTTGGGATCGATCCCGTGACCAACAGAGCCTTGTTCGAGTGGCATAAATGACGAAGGCCCACCACGCCTCGGCGTACGCCGTTGCGGATGAGCCCCGTTGGGTTCCTCTAAGTTGTGTCGTGCGAAGCCGTTCGGTCCGTTGACCGGTACGACCTGAGTGAGTGAACGACTAGCGCATGGAGGGCGCTTCTGTCAAGCGGAGTCGGACGCCGGCCCTGCGACGCGGGGTAGCGCGCGTTGTCCGCTGGAGCTCGTCATGCACGCAGGCGCCGGTGCCGAAGAACGGATTGCCGTGGTGCACGGCGCGATGCGTGGTCAGGCCCGTGCCATGACGGCGAGCGCCCACCCACACGGGTGTCGCCTGGACGATGACGCAATGACAGTGCGCGGGTTGTCGTGTTGGCGCCTTCACAAGTGTCCTTGGATTTTGCCGTTCCGACGCAGAACCGACACCGGGTTCCGGCGCAGGACGACGCGCGTGAACCACCGCTGGGCCAAGCTGGTCAGCTTCTGCTCGTGGAGTTCGCGCAGCACCCGCTCGACGACACGATCCTCCATGATTTCGAGATTCTTGGCGGTCTCCTCGCCGACCTGTTGGTAGATGTTCGTGGCGGCGGCGATGACGCCAGCAGTCACGAGTTCCGCGACACGGCCTTCGGTAACACCGCCGCGGTTCAACGTGTCAAGGCGCGAGCGCGGAACGTGGCCATCACCCATAGATCCACTGCCTTGCGATGTCGCAGAGCGCGATGAACACCGCGTCCTTGTCGCGTTCGAGTTGGCCGAGATCAGCATAGGGCACCAGGTCAGGATGCCGCTTCGCCTCGCGGTCGTAGGGCTCGCCGTAGACCCAGCCCATTGCGAAGTAGGCTTGCATCCACGAGCCATGCAGTTCCTCGGGCGAGCGCGACCGCTGCTCTCCGCACTGCCGTTCGATCACCTTGAGGAGCTGGTCCTTGAATGGCTGCTCGCGTTCGTGCCACGCAACGGGAATGATGGGTGCGTTCGCGGCAGCCGCGGCCAGTCGTGCGGCGTTGTAGACGAATTCGGCGCGGCGTTCCGTCAGTGTCATGATGGCGTTGTTCCTCGATGATGGTTACACCACACGTGCGGTTTCTGCCTTCATGCCTCTCACAACAACGAGCGCCGCATCGCGTACGCGCCGCTCGAGTTCCGCGCGACGAAACACGCCGGCCGGACTCCCGACCTCTTTGAGCAGCGCTGTCAGAAAATCGGTCAGCAATATCTCGATCTCAATGCCGGTCGTGGTAATCCCGACGCGGATCTCGGGATTCCCAGTCAACTTGGAAATCAGGACGGTGTTCGTGGCCATGTCAGTTCACCCCTTTGGCAGACTCTGTCGCGAGACGAGTACTACGTGTTTGTCATCCATTAGAACCCCGTCGCCGCAAGCTCGGCGTAGCTCAATACAACATCGACCGCCGAACCAGCGGCGACACCGAGCACGACGCGATTTTCAATGAGTAAACCCTCATTTTGTTCCAAGATAAACGGCCATTCGTGCGGGTGGTCATCTATCGCGTCGAGAAAAGACGGGTCCACCGGGCCTGCTGTGGGTTGGGCCAGTTGAAGCCACTTCGACAGCCGAGCAAATGGGCTGGAATCTTTGACGGACGTTCCCCCCGTCATGCCCGCCGCCACTCCCGCCACGGTAACGTGGCGGATGTCCACGTTCCCCGGCGATGCGCCCATCCCCAACTGCTTCACGGAGGGTACGGGAGTCACCGTGTTTGTCGTGTCCGTCGTGGTGAATCCGGTCAACTTGTACACGTCCAGCGAGTCCAGAATTGCCGCCGTATGTGCCGCCGTTTGCAGCCACCGGATTTCCAGTCGAGTTGGAATGATGATGTTGGTGGCGGTATTCCGCAGGATGAACAAACGCGAATTAGCCGCTTGCGAATTGGCGAGGGCAAACCGCACCGCCACGCGGTAATGACCCAAGCCGCTGTAATCCAGCGGACGCTGACTGACGTGCAAGCCCGTTGACGGGGCTGCGCCTACTTCCGCGAGTAAAGTTGAAGTAGCGCCTTCAAGAACGGCCATTGACCTTTCCTCTGTTTAGAGTCCCATCAGTGATATACCGTACCAACCGCGTACCTTGTATTCAGATTGCCAATGAAATTCCAAAGTGTTAGCGTCAATAACATTGGCCCCGATAAAGTGCACGCGGTCCATTTCACATTCGTCCGTTCTTGTTCCCTTGCCCGTGTATGCCCCTAGGGTTTGCGTAGCATACACATTAGACGCGTTGAAGCCGTGACCGACTACGGTAAGACGTGCGCGGCCTGATCGTCTCGCTGTCGTTCCTAAGTTTACTTCAAGCTCTCGCGGAAATCTGTATTCCTGCATGCCAAAAGCGTATTTCTTGCCGTTGACAAAAGCGTTGCTCGGACTTCCATTGCTCAGAAGGTCTATTCTCCAGTATGCCCCTACATTTACTAATGACGAAAAGTAGTAAAGGCCAAACTCGACAGGGCTTTCTGGAACTTCCGAAGTGATTGCTAGAAAGTCGGTTTTTTTACCG
>Ga0315281_10014319_pt1 | contig 10702 bp, 8 predicted proteins | sample YL17G07_0_MG_FD_204540 | JGI IMG/M metagenome (GOLD analysis project Ga0315281, IMG submission 204540) | Sediment microbial communities from Yellowstone Lake, YNP, Wyoming, USA - YL17G07_0 | ecosystem: Environmental > Aquatic > Freshwater > Lake > Sediment | place: USA: Wyoming | collected... | reverse complement strand
CCCGTGGACTGGTAGCGCGCCTGACTTCTTTTGCCGCCCTTGTAGCTGAACGTGATGGTGCCGCTTTGCTGGTTGCCCTGGATGGCGTAGTTGCCGCTGCCGCCTCCCTGGCTGGCGGCGCCCCAGCCGCCCTGGCCGGTTCCGAAGCTGCCCGAGTAACTTGATTCCCGGGAATCGAAGAACGTCCCGTTCGCACAGAGCATCAACTTTCTTTCTGTGGACCCGGTGTAGGAGTAGTACTCGCCCGCCATCGCTTGCTGGAGCGCCGGGTCAGATGGGCCGACCGGAGGAGCGCTGGCGCCGGACTGCTGCACTGCTCCTTTCATGTAGTCCATCACCCCGCCGGGCGCGCTCAAATCAATGTCCAGCCGGATATCCTTTTTGATCACCGTTACTTCCCGCGTGACCTTTTCGGCTTTGATGAGGTAAGTCCCCGGCGGGACATTGCTGAATTTGTACCGCCCCAGGAAATTGGTCGAGACACTATCGACTGGAGCCCCGGTCGCTTTGTCAATGAGCACGACATTGATTCCCGTGGCGGCCGAGGTGGATGAGGTTCCAACGTAACCGCTGACCTTGAACCCTTCCCCGGCCTTCTTTTCCTTCGCGACGAGCGAAGGGAGCAAAAAAAGGGCGAGAGTGAACAAGAGAACAAAAGCACACCGCGAGTGCTTGCGCATCGTCAGAGCACCTCCTCACCTCGACCGAATTCGGGGTCGACCAGCGCCCACCCTTGTCGTGGTCTGGGGAGTTAGCTCGGGCCCCGCCGCCTTACAAGTGCAACCCAAGATTGTTCCTTCCGGGCGAATCTTAGCACTCCACTGAGTCTCAATCAACCGAGCCTGACCGCCGGGCCTGCGCAGCGCATGAATACCCCTCCTCCCTGCCTCGAAATGCGCAGGCAAGTTCAGCATCGTTTTCCCCACTCCCTGGTAAGACCGTGAAACATAAGGGCTTATCAGCTTCCTTGAAATGCCACGCGTGCCATCATACTTTTCAATAACATACCAGCTTTGCTCGGCTTACCAGAAACGCATCTTGCTCATTTCGCCTGACTTACCAGCTTTGCTTTTTTCGAGTCGTATTTATAGGAGGACGGTTGGCCCTCGGCCATCCTCTCGGCCCACTGCAAAAAAGACAGGAGTCTGGTGGTGCGTTCGACCTGCTAGCCAAGGCTCTGCTCCTGGCAAATCAGCGCGCCCCACTCGGTTTGCGATGGGGTCAGGGCTGAAGCTTGCAGGGCGCGCGTGTTTTGAATGTGTTCGTGCAGATACGCCTCGTATTTCTCGGTCAAATCTTACCGCTCCTCCAGGAGCGCCAGGGCAAGCGCACGAACGAGCCAGGCCGCAGGCTGTTCAGGGCAGCGCGGCGCTTGCCGCGCTCGGTGCGCAGGCCGGTGGACTTGCGGACGTTCCGCCGCCGAGCTTCCAGGGATCGAGGGGATGGTTTTCGATGGGTGAGGGACATGGCAGGCTCCTATCACCTGCCGCTTACGCACTCTACAACACCCGAATTCACCTGGGCCTTCCAGGATTCAGAGGAAATCGGACCCAAGATGCTTGTTGCGGGATAAGCCGCAAACCCCCAAGGCGGGGCTGCGCTACACAACCGGCCCCTCCATTTTTCAGTTGACGCGACATGTGCGGCTCGCTAGATTTAGCCTCGCTCTCGCTGGAATTTGCACTCCAATCCGGCGACCGACGGGCGCCGGGGGGGCGCTACGCCTGGAAGGCGGCGCTTCCCCCAGCGTCGTCCAAACGGAGAAGCCCCGTGAAAGTGGGATTGTTCACTGCCCTTTTTGCAAAGCTCAGCCTGGATGAGGTCATCAGGAAGATTAAGCCTTTGGGGATTCGGACTGTCGAGTTGGGGACCGGCAACTACCCCGGCGACCCGCACCTGAAACTGGAATGGTTGAGCGCACCGACGAAGATCAAGGAATTCAAGAAAAAGCTGGACGACCAGGGGATCTCGATCAGCGCCTTGAGTTGTCACGGCAACCCCCTTCACCCCAGCAGACAGATCGGCGAAGCTCATTCCGAGGTCAGCCGGAAGACCATCCTGCTGGCCGAGAAGCTGGGGGTGCGGACGGTGATCGATTTCTCCGGCTGCCCGGGGGATTCCGACCACGCCAAGTACCCCAACTGGGTCACGGCTGCCTGGCCTCCGGACTTCCCCGAAATCCTCGCCTGGCAATGGGAAAAGAAAGTCATCCCTTACTGGAAGAAGCGCGCCAAGTTTGCCGAGGAGCACGGGGTGCGCATCGGCATCGAGATGCACCCGGGCTTTGTGGTGTACAACCCAGAGACGATGCGGAAGTTGCGCGCGGCGGCTGGTGCCGCCCTCGGCTGCAACTTCGATCCTAGCCACCTGTTCTGGCAGGGCGTCGATCCGTGCGCCGCGGTGCGCGTCCTGGGCGAGGCCATCTTCCACGTGCATGCCAAGGACACGCGCCTCTACGAGCTCAACTATCGAGTCAACGGTGTCCTCGACACCAAGCCGTACAGCGACGAGAAGAACCGTTCCTGGCTCTTCCGCACTGTCGGCTACGGTCATGGCTCGGACTTCTGGGGCGACTTCGTCTCCACGCTCCAGATGGTGGGTTACGATGATGTGCTCTCCATCGAGCACGAAGACAGCCTGATGTCCATCGATGAGGGTCTGACCAAGGCGGCAAACTTCCTGAACCAGATCGCCATCAAGGAAAAACTCAAGGACATGTGGTGGGCGTAAGGAAGAGCAGTGACGAGTGACAAGTGATGAGTGACGAGCCAGAATGAAGGTTGAAGTGTGAAGGGTAGAGGTTGCAATTGTCGGGAGACCGAGTGAGCCCATCCTTAGCACTTCATACCCCCGTCCTGGCGGTGGGACTTGCTCGTCACTGGTCACACTCTGGGCATAAGGAGTAGCGACCAATGACTGAGGTAAACATTGCCCTCATCGGCCACCTGTTCATGGGAAAGGCGCATTCCAATGCCTATCGGCAGGTGCGCAGTTTCTTCCCCGGCAAGCTCGTCCCGCGCCTGAAAGTGCTCTGCGGCAAGGCCGCGAAAGAGGAACTGGAGGCGACCGCGCGGCAGTACGGCTGGGAAGAAGCCGAGCCCGACTGGCACCAGGTGATCGAACGCAAAGACATCGACGTGGTGGATATCTCCACCCCCGGATACTTGCACCACCCCATGGCCATCGCCGCGGCGCAAGCGGGCAAACACATCCTGTGCGAGAAGCCCCTGGCGAACAATCTCGCCCAGGCGAAGGAAATGCTCGCTGCCGTGGAGAAGGCCGGGGTCAAGCACTACGTGAATTTCTGTTATCGGCGGGCGCCCGCCGTCGCCTTTGCCCGGAAGCTCATCGAGGCCGGCCGGTTGGGCCAGATCTACCACTACCACGGCGCCTATTTGCAGGATTGGATCATGGACCCGCAGTTTCCGCTGGTGTGGCGCCTGGAGAAGAAATACACGGGCAGCGGCGCCCTCGGGGACATCGGCGCCCACGCCGCCGACCTGGCGCTCTACCTGAACGACGAGATTCGGGAGGTGGCCGGCCAACTGACCACCTTCATCAAAGAGCGTCCGCTGGCCGGTGAGGGAGCCGGCGCTTGGGGAGCCAAAGGAAGTAGAGGCAAGGGCAAGGTCACCGTGGACGACGATGCAAACTTCCTGGCGCGCTTCCGCAACGGAAGCGTCGGCGTTTTCGAGTCCTCGCGATTCGCCGGCGGCCGAAGGAACTACAATACGTTTCAGATTTACGGCAGCAAGGGCAGCCTGGCGTTCAATCTGGAACGCATGAACGAACTGGAGCTCTTCGACCGCACCGAACCGGGCAGCGATCAGGGCTATAAGACGATCCTCGCCACCGAGAGCACGCATCCTTACGTCGGCGCCTGGTGGCCGCCGGGGCACATCATTGGCTACGAGCACCTCTTCGTGCATGCGATTCACGATTTCATGAAGTGCCTAGAAGAGGACCGCCTGCCTGAACCCAGCTTCCGCGACGCCGTGAAGACCCAGGCGGTCCTGGATGCGGTGGAACGCTCGGCGAAGTCCCGGAAGTGGGAGAGGGTTCCGGTGTAGACGAGAGGAAGTCAGCAGACTACTGAATGCCCAGGCGAGGGCGATTCTGACTTCTGGCTCCTGACTTCTGACTCCCCGGGGGTTACATGTCCTACATGATGGGAATCGATGTTGGGACCACTGGCACGCGCGCCGTCATCGTGCGCCCGGATGGCCACGTGGTAGGCGCGGCCACCGCTGACCATCAGCCGATGCGCATGGCGAAACCCGGCTGGGCGGAGCAAGACCCTGCCGACTGGGGGGATGCCGCCGTGCGCGCGGTGCGCAGCGCGCTAGACGCTGCCGGGCTCCAGGGCGGAGATATTGCCGCCGTTGGCCTTTCGGGGCAGATGCACGGTGTTGTGTTGCTCGACAAGACCTACGCCGTCATCCGCCCTGCCCTGATTTGGTGCGACCAGCGCAGCCAGCCGCAATGCGACTGGATCACCGCGCAGGTGGGGTCCGACCGGCTCATCCAGCTCGTCTCCAATCCCGCCCTCACCGGTTTCAGCGCCCCCAAGCTCCTCTGGGTGCGCGACAACGAGCCCGAGAGTTACGAGCGCGCGGCGCACTTTCTGCTTCCCAAGGACTTCGTGCGCTTCCGGCTGACGGGAGAATTTGCCACCGACGTTTCGGACGCTTCCGGCACGCTGCTGTTCGACGTCACGAACCGTCGCTGGTCTTCCGCGATGCTTGCGGCGCTCGACATTGACGCCAAACTTCTTCCCCGCGCTTACGAGTCACCCGAAGTCACCGGTGAGATCACGCGCGAAACCGCCGTCGTCACCGGACTCAAGGCCGGGACGCCCGTGGTCGGAGGCGGGGGAGACCAGGCGTCCAGCGCCGTCGGGAACGGCATCGTGCTGCCGGGGCTGACCTCCGCCACGCTCGGAACCTCCGGGGTGATCTTTACTTACACCGAAGCGCCCAAGCTGGATCCGCAAGGGCGCATTCACACCTTCTGCCACGCGGTACCCGGCAAGTGGCACGTGATGGGTGTGACGCAGGGCGCCGGGCTCTCGCTGCGCTGGTTCCGCGAGCACTTTGGGGAAGCCGAAGCCTGGTACGCCCGCCAGACGGGCATTGATTCCTACGACCTGATCATCAAGCAAGCCGAGAAAGTTCCCCCGGGAAGCGAAGGTTTGCTTTGGCTGCCTTACCTCATGGGCGAGCGCACCCCGCACCTTGACGCGCAGGCGCGGGGTCTGTGGTTCGGCTTGACGGCCGCGCACACCCGCGCCCACCTCATCCGCTCGATCCTCGAGGGGGTGGCGTTCAGCCTGCGGGACTCGCTCGAGATCTTCCAGGAGCTGGAAATCCCCGTGGAGCAGATTCGCGCTTCGGGCGGCGGCTCACGGAGTTTCCTGTGGCGGCAAATCCAGGCCGACGTTTACGGCAAAGAACTGGTGACCTTGCGCACCGCCGAGGGGTCGGCGTTCGGCGCCGCCCTGCTGGCGGGGGTGGGCGCCAAGATCTATGCTTCCGTCCCGGAAGCGGCGCAGGAAGCCATCCAGATCCGGGAGCGCCTGGCGCCCCAGGCCGGGAATGTCCGGATCTACGACCGGCTGTACCAGATCTATCGCAGCCTTTACCCCGCCGTCCGCGACCTGGCACACCGGTTGGGAGCGCTCGGAGAGGAACCGTAGCGGCGGTCGCGCCCAGAGGAGAGTCAGACAGGAGAAAAGGATGAAGCTTCGCCAAATCGCGCTCACCCTGGCTGTCATCCCCTTTGCCTTCCCGTTAGGAGGTTCTGCCGTGAGACCGCAGGCTGCTCGAAAGACGACCGGGAAGTACAGCGTCGCCAAGAGGGTGGTGGAAGGTCACACCACGTATCACCTGTTCGACTCGCGCCGCAAGCTGGAGGTCGGCATCGTGCCGGACATCGGGAACTTTGCTTACGAATTCAAGGCCAACGGGAAAGACGTCTTCATCGCTCCTCGGTCCTTCGCGGCGTATCTCGAGAAACGTTGGTTCGGCTGGGGCAACCCCTTCCTGGCGCCTTTCGCAAACCGCATCGACCACGACTACTACTATTTTCAGGGTAAAAAGTATCTGCTGAACGACGCCCTGGGAAACATCCTTCGCGTGCCGCCCAACAACTACCCCCTCCACGGCCTCCTGGTGTTTGATCCTCGCTGGGAAGTCGTTAAGACGGGCGGCTCGGAGGCCGAGGGGGCGTTCATTATTTCCCGGCATGAATTCTACAAGTACCCCGACCTCATGGCGCAGTTCCCCTTCGCCCACGTTTACGAGGTCACCTACCGGCTCAAGGACGGGAAACTCGCCTGCACCACCAAGGTGTCAAACATAGGCAAGTCCGCCATGCCCGTCCACTTTGGTTATCACCCTTACTTCCGCCCCGACGGTCCTCGCGAAGAGTGGACGCTGGGCATCGGCACGGAAACCCATTGGATCGTCACCAAGCCGCTCATCCCGACGGGCGAGACTGAACCGACGGAGAAGTTGCACCCCGGCTTGACAACCAGCTTCACCCTCGGAAACACTTTCATCGACGACGGGTTTTCAGCGCTCCAACGGGACGCCCAAGGCCTGGGGCACATCTGGGCAAAAGGCAAGACCCAGAAGATCGAGGTGATCTACGGCAAGGAGTACGACTACGCCATCGTTTACGCGCCGCTGGATAACACGCTGATTTGCATCGAGCCCCAGACCGGCCCCACCAACGCCTTCAATCTGGAACACGAGGGGAAGTTCAAAGGCGTAATCGTTCTTAAACCCGGCAAGAGTTTCCAAGCGAGCTATTGGATAGTTCCGAGCGGCTTTTAGAGGACGGACTCTTCTCCCTGGAGGGACGCATGACCGGCACGAAACGATTCGCTTCTATCGCGATTCCAACTGCCCTGGCAATTGGCCTGGGGTTTCTCATCTCGCTCGGAGGATCCGGCAGCACTTATCTTTCAAAGTTCCCCATACTACTATTGTCAACGAGGACAGCTATGGCCAATCCCGCAACATCCTTTGCCACCAAGCTCGAGAAGACGCAATTCCAAGGTTGGAATGTTTATCGCCTGACGAACGGCCTAGTCACGCTGTATGTCGCCCCTGAGCTCGGCGGGCGCGCCATCCAGCTCGAACTCGGCGACCAGGGCTATTTCTTTGTGAACGCGGCCCTGGCAGGGAAGGTCCTGCCTCCCGAGCAGAATAATCCCAAAGCCGGCTGGGCCAACTACGGGGGAGACAAAGTCTGGCCGGCCCCCGAAGGCTGGATGAACGACAACGAGTGGCCGAGCATTCCCTACTACATCCTCGACGGCAGCAAGTTTGAGTCAGAAGTGATTACGAACAACGCCGCCGAGGTCGCCCTTCGGGTTACCAGCCCCAAGGATCCTCGCAGCGGCGTGCAATTTGTAAGGACGTTCCATGTTCACGCGGGAACGACGCGCATCAAAGTGGACCAAGAGATGCGCAACATCAGCCAACGTCAGGTGCGCTGGGGTATCTGGCATTTGATCCAGCACGACGGCGCCGACGCCCGCGACCCCTCCAAGCCCAATCCGGAACTCTACATGTATGTGCCGCTGAACCCGCGGAGCATGTTCCCGGACGGCTATTACAAACCTTACGGTGACGCGCGACACCCGAGCTACGAAGTTATCGAGGGGGGGCGAATGCTCCGCATCCACTATCTCTACCGGGTCGGTAAGATCGGCGCGGACTCAAATGCCGGCTGGTACGCCGTGGTGAATGGCCAGAAGAACATCTGTCTGGTCGAGAACTTCAAGTACTTCCCCGGCGCCGAATACCCGGACAACGCTGCGGTTGAGTCCTGGAACGACGGCCCGGGCACGCTTGCGCGTCGGCCGTTTGACCAGACCTTGGCCGACGACCCCAAGCAGACTCCCTACTTCCTGGAATCGGAGGTCCTCAGCCCTTACGCCGCGCTCGAGCCGGGGGAGGAATACTCGTTCCCCGTTTATTGGTCTCCAACACGCGCGCCTAATCCCATCCGCGAGGCCGTCGGGGCGGGCGCCATCAGTGAGGCGCTCTCGGGCAACGTAGAGGGTGAGGGCGTCACGCTGAAGGGAGTCTTCGGCGTCTTTATGCCGGGTACGCTCGAAGCCGTTTTCTATAGTGCGGTAGGAGAAGAGTTAGCTCACGAGACGTTGCAGCCAGTTGACCCGCGCGAGGTCGTGCGCGTGGACAAGTCCGTTCCGGTGCCGGCGGGCGCATATCGCGTCAGCGTGTACGTCAAGGACGGTAACGGCGAGAACCGAGGCTTCCTGGGGAATGTAATTCTCAAGTAACGGCGCCGCCTGTCTAGCCAGCTCACGAGGCAGGGCCCGGCGCCACGACGCCGTGGCCCTGTCCTACTCCTTCCCCGCGGTCGCTGGCTTGCCCGCATTCTGCGCGCGGGCCGCGAATTCTCCTACTTCCTCACGGGTGGGAAGCGAGGGCTGCGCGCCGAGCTTGGTCACCGCCAGTGCGCCCGCCAAGTTGGCGTAGCGAATAGCTTCTTCAATTGGGGCTCCCGCCGCCAGTTGAAGCGTCAGCGCCGCCGTAAAGGCGTCACCCGCCGCCGTCGGGTCCACTACGTCCACCTTGCACGCGGGAAAGTGCTTGGACCTTTGGCGGGTGACCAGCATCGCCCCGTCGCTGCCCAGCTTCAGAACCACCGTCTTGACGCCAAGCTCCAAGAGTTTCTCCGCCGCTTCCCGCGCGGAGATGCGACCCGAGACCTTCTCGCCGCTCAACTCTTCCAGTTCCGTCTCGTTGGGCGAAACGATATCGGCGAGCTTCAGGATCTCCGGCGGGCAGTGGCGTGGCGGGCCGGCATCGAGCACCGTGAGCTTGCCTGCCTTGCGCGCCACGCGCAAGGCGGTCTCCACCACGTTAAGCGGAACCTCCAGGACCGTACATAGGGCGTCGGCCCGGGCGATGACCTCTTCCGCCCGCTCAATATCCGTCGGCGTGAGAGAGAAATTCGCCGCGGGATCGACCACGATGGAGTTATTCCCATTGGGGAAGAGCAGGATGAAGGCGCAGCCGGTCGAGCAGGCGGGATCGCGTTTGACCCAGGCGGTGTCAATGCCGCAGCCTTCCAGGCCCTGAATCAAGAACTCCCCGATCATGTCCTTGCCGACCGAACCGATGAAGGTGGTTTTCGCTCCCAGACGGGCCACACCGACCGCCTGGTTGGCGCCTTTCCCACCGGGGAAGAACTTGAGGTTCGTGGCGAGCAAACTCTCGCCCTCTTGGGGCAGGCGATCGGCCTTCGCCACCAGATCAAAATTCGTGCTCCCCACGACCACCACGTGTACTTCTTCAGCGCGACGCGCCACAGGCCCTCCTTGGGACTTCTAGTACTCGATGGCTTGAGTCAGCTTCAAGCAATTTGCACGCTTTCCCGGCGTTGTCAAGACGCTTGTCGAATGCGCCGGTTTCCCGATTCGGGAACAGCCAATCGGGCTTCGGGCTCGCCACCCTAGTCAGGCACCACTTCGCCGGCTTCGCCTTTACACCTGACAGCAGTTGGAGTATCTTACCCTCACCGCAAGGCCCTGAATTCCGACCATCCCCGGGGACAGCCCGGGAGGGAGATCCATCATCCTGCGGGGACGTCACTCGACTCGGAAGCAGGCCTGCGACTCTTCGGTTTCTTTGGCACGCGGCGCGCGCGGGCGCACGCATATCAAGACTAGTTGCTGTACATTTGGGAGGAGGAATCACCTATGGCCAAGGCAAAACAAATCACCGTCTGGGTGGAAAGCACCCCGGGACAGCTCGGCCGCATCACCAAGGCTTTGGGCGACGCGAAAGTGAACGTCACCGCTTTTGCGGCTTACGGGACGGGCGGGGAAAGTCCGATTCGCCTGCAGGTGAGCAGCCCGGCGAAGGCCAAGAAAGTTCTGCAAGGTCTGGGAGTCCGCATCACCGAGGAAGAAGTCCTGCGGCTCACGCTCGCCGACAAGCCGGGCGTGCTGGGCGAGGTTGGGGATCGCCTGGGGAAGGCGAACATCAACGTCGAGTACGCCTTCGGGTCCGTGGCCAAGGGCGGGAAGAAGGCAGACGTGGTGCTGGGAGTTACCGACCTTGCCGGCGCCACGAAAGTCCTGCGCGGCATGTAAAACCGTTCTGGTAGGGGCACGGCCAGGCGTGCCCCTACACTTCATCCCCGTGGGCAGCGGCCGAGCTCCAGCGCGCGGCTTGCTGCCCGACATCTTAACTCGATCAGATCGGGCGGCGTACGACGCAGAAAACGCCTCAGGAGGGTAAGTTGCGTCCGTAGCATGTCGCCCTCCGCAAGCCGGCTGAGTGCCGCCGGGCTTCCGTCTTCATTCGATCCCCAGCAGGGTGGATGTGCGCGCGCCTGTCGTGCCGGGGCCAAGCACGGCCACTTTGCGGATGTCGCGCACGCTATGCCCTCACAAGGATGGCAGATGATCACCTCGTGATTTTCTCGGAGGGGAAACACAGGGTCAAGCGTAGGGATCCTGCGGCGGGTGGTCCGGGCGATCTACGGGAAGCTTAGATGTAGTTCTTGACCCGCGGCCAAAGTTCCTTCAGTGACATCTTTGGCTTTTGGCAGATGAAGACTGGCAGGTCGCTCTCGTAAGGCATGGCGTACTGGTCGACTACGGTCGCGCCGACCTCGATCTGCTCATAGACCTTCTCGGCGGCTTCTTTAGGTTCGC
>Ga0315281_10014318_pt1 | contig 10702 bp, 10 predicted proteins | sample YL17G07_0_MG_FD_204540 | JGI IMG/M metagenome (GOLD analysis project Ga0315281, IMG submission 204540) | Sediment microbial communities from Yellowstone Lake, YNP, Wyoming, USA - YL17G07_0 | ecosystem: Environmental > Aquatic > Freshwater > Lake > Sediment | place: USA: Wyoming | collected... | reverse complement strand
CGCTCCGGGAACTTGCCGATGATCTGCTGCAGCGCGCGTTTCTTGATCTCCAGATCGCTTTGCGCGGCGATTTCCTGCGAAACCGCGAGGTCATAGCGCGCCTGCGCTTCATGGGTGTCGGTAATGGTCGCGGTACCGACCTCGAAGTTGCGCTTTGCCTGTGCGAGTTGCTCAGAAATCGCCGTCTTTTGCGCCTGGATGAAGGCGAGGCTGTCCTGCGAGGCGAGCACGTCGAAATAGGCCTGCGAGACGCGCACGATCAGGTCCTGGGTTGCCTGGCTGAACTGGGCTTCCGCCTGCGCGGCCTTGAACCCGGCCTCGCGGTACACCACGATGTTGTTCCAGTTGAACAGGGGTTGCGTCAGCGAGAACGTGATCGCGTTGCTGTTGCCCTCGCGATTCGAAGCGGGCAGCTCGCCGCGAAAGCTGAGGTCCAGATTGTTCATCTGGGTAAACGCCGATGCGCTGATAGTGGGCAGCAGGCCCGCGAGACCCTGTGGTAGGGCCTCGAGCCCGGCATCGCGCGTCGCGCGCGCCGAGGCGTACTGGGCGTCGTTCGCGAATGCATCGCGCAGGATCTGAACCAGGTCCGCGGACCTGGCCTGGCCGGCAAATGCCCAGAGACAGACGACGAGGGTGTTCTTCAGCGTGTCATTCATGTTCGATGTTCAGTAGACCGGCATGGACAACTCGATTCGGCGTGATCTGCTGCACGGGCGGCCGATCAGAAGGAAAAGCGCTTCGGCTGCAGGGCATTCCGGAGCGGCGGAAAGCTGGTTTCGAAGAGGTTGACAGAACGGTGCGCACCCTCCGCGACGCAGGTGACGAGGCGTGCTTCCATCACCGGGGCGTCGCCCACAATCGCAAACAACCTGCCCTCGGGCTTCAGTTGCGCAAGCAACGGTTGCGGCAGCACGGGTGTCGAGCCCGTTAGCACGATGATGTCGTAGGGAGCGTGTGCGCTCCAGCCCTGCGCAGCGTCGCCAAGCTCGACGGTCACGTTGTCGATGCCCTGGCGCTCCAGGTTCTGCTGGCCGAATGCCTTCAGCCGCGGATTGATCTCGACGCTCGTCACATGGTGCACGCAGTGCGCGAGCAGGCCGGCGAAATAGCCGCTGCCGGTACCGACCTCGAGCGCGCGCTCGTTCTTCCTTACGCCGATCGCCTGCAGCACGCGGGCTTCGACCCTGGGTGCCCACATGCGTTCCCCGTCGCCGAGCGGGATTTCGATATCGGAGAATGCCAGCGCCCGGAAATCGACCGGAACGAACTCCTCGCGTCGCACCACGTAGAGCAGATCGAGCACATCCTGGTCCAGCACCTCCCAGGGACGGATCTGCTGCTCGACCATGTTGAAGCGGGCTTGTTCCAGGTTCATGGCTGATAGGGCGATGATTTTGGCGAGGAACCGATTTTAGCATCGTTCCCCACGGCCGCATCGGTGACCAGGGTCACGCATCACGGACCGCCGATGTTGGACGCCCGATGCTGGACCAAGTGGACCGGGCGCGCCCTGCGCGGCCCCGTTGCCCGCGGGCGTGACCGCAGCGATTGAGTGTTGACCCGCCAGCCGTTAGACTGCCGCCTTGCGACCGCAGCTTGATCCTCCATGGCCCGCTACCCACGCGCTTGCTCTCGATCGGCATTTCAGCCCGCCTTGCAGATGCGGGGCATGGCCTGAGATGCTCGAGGCCTACCGCCTGGAGTGCACGCGCGGTGACCGCACCCTGTTCCGGGGACTGTCCTTCTCGGTCGCGCCGACGCAACTGCTGCATGTCGCCGGCGCAAATGGCGCGGGCAAGACGAGCCTGCTGCGCATCCTGTGCGGCCTTCTGTCACCCGCACACGGCGAGGTCCGCTGGGGCGGACAGCCGATCGCGGCGACGCGGGAAGAGTATGCGGCGCAGCTGCTCTACATCGGACATTCCAACGCCCTGAAGGACGAACTGACCGCGCTGGAAAACCTCGAAATCGGCGGAACACTCGCCGGCCGGCGGTGCACTAGGGATGCGGCGTTGGACGCGCTGCAAGAACTCGGCGTAGGACGCTGCGCGCAGCTTCCGGTTCGCGCGCTGTCGCAGGGGCAGCGGCGCCGCGTATCGCTGGCGCGACTTGCCCTGGGTGCCGGGGGTGCCGGGGGCGCCGGGGGCGCACCGGGGATCGGCAGCGAAAATGCTGCCAAGCTCTGGATTCTTGACGAACCGTTCGCGGCACTCGATACGGCCGCGGTCACTCATCTGGAGAACCTGATCGCCAGACATGTTGGCGCCGGTGGCATGGCGGTGCTGACCACCCATCAGCCACTGGCCATCGCCACGGTCGGAATGTTCCGCATCGAGCTCGAATACGAAATGGACGCGCGACTGTGAGTCCATTTTCATGCATCGTGCGGCGCGATCTGCTGCTCGCCTTCCGGCGCCGCAGCGACGTTTTCAACACGCTCGTCTTTTTCATCATCGTGGTGAGCCTGTTCCCGCTGGGTGTGGGCCCGGAGCCCAATCAGCTGCGCGCCATGGCACCCGGCGTGATCTGGGTTGCCGCACTGCTTGCATCGATGCTGGCGCTGAACCGCCTGTTCGCGGCCGATTTCGCCGACGGGACGCTCGAACAGATGGCGCTGTCACCCGAGCCGCTGTTCCTGCTCGTGATCGCCAAGGTGGCCGCGCACTGGCTGGTCGCGGGGCTGCCCCTGGTATTGATTGCACCGGTGCTCGGCATCCAGTTTGACATGCCCTCCGATGCCATCATGGTGATGGCGGCCTCGCTCGTGCTCGGCACGCCGGTGTTGTCGCTGATTGGCGCGGTCGGCGCTGCCTTGACCCTTGGAGTGCGCGGGGGCGGGGTGCTCGTGGCGCTGCTCGTCCTGCCGCTGTACGTGCCCGTGTTGGTGTTCGGGGCGGGCGCAGTCGTCGCGTCGGGCGCAGGCCTTTCCGCCCAGGCGCACCTGCTGCTGATCGGCGCCTCGCTCGCCCTCTCGTTGGTGCTCTCGCCGTGGGCAACGGCGATGGCGTTGCGGATCTCTCTGGACTAGCGGAAGTCGCTGTGTGAATTGCCCAGCGTCAGTCTTGCTGAGGCCTGGCCCGAAATCCAGCCCAGACTGACAGCGCAGAGCAGGCCGTTTCCCGACAGGTAACCCCAGACGTGGGCACCCGAGATGCCCCGCGCGGCGCCCCCTCCGGCGAACAGATTCGGCAACGGCTGGCCTTTGGCGTCGCACACGCGGGCTTGCTCGTTGACCGCCAGCCCACCTTGGGTGTGGAACAGCGATCCGGTGACCTTCACCGCGCGGTACGGCGGCGCAAGCGGCGGCTTGGAGGTGAAATCCCGCCCGAACGGGTCCTCGATTTTTCCCGCCGCGCACGCCGTGACCGTCCGCAGGGTCTGTCTGAGGTTCGCGGCAGGCAATCCCGCCTGCGACGCCAGCGCTTCGAGGTCTGGCCCGGACTTGATCGCACCCGCGGCCACCGCATCGCGATAATCGGGGAACTCAAGCCCCAGCCCATGCAGCCGCTCGTCATAGATATTCCAGGTAACGCGCCCCGGCTGCGCGAGCACATTCACGCATTGCTCCGAATAGCCTTCATGTTCGTTCGAGAAGCGCTCGCCCAGCGCATTCACCTGTATTCCGCCCTCCATCATCAATGCCCAGGTGATGAGGATGCCGTGCGGTGTCGCAACCGATCCGTGGCCCTGGTACGCGGTCATGTCGGCGACGTCTGCGCCGAGCGCCTCACCCCATGACACGGCATCGCCCTCATTCCCCGCGTGGCCGAAGTAGTCGACACCGGCCAGTTCCGGAATATGACGTTTCACCATCCCGGGATTGCCGCCGAAGCCGGAGCAGGCCAGGACCAGCGCGCTGCAGCCGACGTCCTCGATCGCTTCGCCGCGACGCGAGAATGAGACACCGCGCACGCGGCGTTTCGAGTCGGCGTGCAGCGCCATGACCCGGGCCTCGCAGAGGATATCGATGCCGGCGCGGCTGCACGTCTCAACAAGCGCGGCCATCAGCGCGCGCCCCGTTTTCCCGGATACCGCGTGCATCCGCAGCGCAGTATGCCCGGGGTAGAGAAAGCCCTCCACCAGCACGAACGGAATACCGCAGCGGTCGGCAAGCCATTCGATCGCGCGGCCCGAAGCCCGGCAGATCGCGCCAACCATGCGCGGATCGGCCTCGCCGTGATTCTTTCTCAGAACGTCCGCAGCAAACTGCTCGGGCGAATCGACGACGCCCGCCGCAAGCTGGAACCGGGTAGAGGCTGCGGGAATGAAGCCCGAGGAAAGCGCTGTCGAACCCGAAGGTGTGCGGTCGCGCTCGAGCACCAGCACCTCGGCACCCGCGTCCTTCGCGGCGAGCGCGGCGACCAGCCCGCACGCGCCGGCACCGACGATGACCACCGGAACGGCGAGATCGAAGCGCTTCGCTTCGTCGAACACGACCGGCATTGCGGCGAACCCCGAACCCCTATGATCCGTGGCTACTTGGTCGGCCGGCGCAGGTATTGCCCCCGCGCCGGGCCGACGACATTGCCGTTCTGGTAGACCAACTTGCCGCGCAGGAATGTGCTCTTCACCCGCCCTTTCAGCTCCTGCCCTTCGAACGGCGTGTAGCCCTGCTGCGAGGGGGATTCCGCGGCCCGCACCACGTACGATTCATGCGGGTCGACCAGCACCAGATCGGCGTCCAGTCCGACCGCAATGTCGCCCTTGTTCGCCAGCCCGTAGCGCTGCGCGGGGTTCCAGGCGAGCAGCTCGGCCATGTGGTTGTAGGACATGCCGCGCTTCGATCCCTCGCTCAGCACGCCCGAGAGCAGGTACTCGGTGCCGCCGAAGCCGGACTTCGCCAGCCAGATGTTGGTCGGGTCCTTCTTGTCCCACTTCTGCTCGGCCGAGCAGCACGCGTGATCGCTGACGATCCAGTCGACGTCGCGGTCGAGCACGGCCTCCCACAGCGCCTCGACATCTTCGCGCGGGCGGATCGGCGGATTCACCTTGGCGTGCACGGCACATTTGGAGTCCACGTCCAGCAGCAGGTGGCCGACCGTGACTTCGCGCCTGAAATTGATGTGCGGGAACATGTCCTGCATCATCAGCGCGGCGTCGATGGCCTTGCGCGAGGAAAGGTGCAGCAGGTTGATGTTCAGGCACTCCGTTTCGTAGGCGAGATAGGACGCAATCCAGATCGCCAGCCCTTCCGAATGCGGCGGACGCGCGGCGCTGTACGCTTTCAGACCCGTGAGTTTGCCCTCGCGCTCAACGATCTTGGTATAGGCAGTGAGAATCTCCGCCAGTTCGCAATGCAGGCTGACGCTGATGGAACTGGCGATCTCGGGATGCGCATCCATCATCCGGCGTGCCGAGCGCATGATGAATTCGAAATGAGCGATGTCGTAGCGCTCTTCGGGACCGATCATCAGGAACTCGTTCTGGCTGGAGGACTTGCCGTGCAGCCCGTAGCCGCCGTAGAACATGAAGATCTTGAACGACGGCACCCCCCAGTCGGTGAGCAGCGAGTCCATTTCGTCGATATGGCCGGCCTCGATCGGCGCGACATGAAATCCGTAATCCACCCAGTAGTTGCCCTGCGAGAGCCTGAGCACCTCCGGCATGAAATCGCGATAGGGGCCGCCGCGGTTGAGGTAATACTGGCCGGTGCGCGTGTAGGTGAGGCTGGAGGTGACCCCGCCCATGGCGGCGGCCTTGCTCTCGGTGACGGCGTCCTGCGCGTGCGGCTGATAGATGCCGACGTGCATATGCGCATCGACGCAGCCCGGGAAGGCGAGCAGGTTCCTGCCGTCGACGGCCTCATTGGCCTCTTCGGCCTTGATGTCCGGCGCGAGGCGGGCGAATTTTCCATCCTTGATGCCGACATCGAGCAGGTCCACCGAGGTCCGGTTCGGGCGCACGACGCGGACGTTCTTGATGACGGAGTCCAGGGGTCGGTTCATGGCGATCTCTCCAGCGAAACGTCAGTTGTCGTAACGCTTGCCCAGGGCAAGCATTTCGGGCGTGCCGATCAGCGCATTGAGTTCGGAAAAGTCGAGCATGCGGTCGCGGAATGCGGCGGTCGAGCCGGTGGCCTTTAGACTGGCGAAATAGTCGTTCGCAGTGCGCGACAGCGCGCGCACGAGACCGCCCGGAAAGATCACGATCGAGAAACCGAGCGCCTGCAGTTCTGGCGCCGCAAGCAAAGGCGTCTTGCCGCCCTCGACCATGTTGGCGAGCAGCAACGCGCGCCCGGCGAAGCGCCCGGTCGCGTTGCGCATGTCGTCGGCTGAGCGCAGCGCCTCGATGAACAGCACGTCCGCGCCGGCCTCGCGGTAGGCCTCCGCGCGTTCGAGCGCGGGCTCCATCCCTTCGACGGCCACTGCGTCGGTGCGGGCGACGATCAGCGTGTCACTGCTCGCGCGCGCATCGAGCGCGGCGTGGATCTTGCCGGCCATCTCGGCGGCAGGAATGAGGGTCTTGCCATCGAGATGGCCGCAGCGTTTGGGCGAGGTCTGGTCCTCAAGCTGGATCGCCAGGCCGCCGCCGCCGCCCGCTCGCTCGAACAGCGCCACGGTGCGGCGCACGTTGAGCGCATTGCCGAAACCGGTATCGGCATCGACGATGATGGGCAGGGCGACGCGCTCGCGGATGCACGCCAGCGTGTCGGCCACTTCGGTGTGCGAAACCAGGCCGATGTCCGGTCTTCCCAGTCGCGTGTAAGCGATGCTTGCGCCGGACAGGTAGACGGCCTCAAAGCCGGCGCGTTCGGCGAGCAATGCAGACCAGGCGTTGAACACCCCCGGTGCCACCAGGATGCCGGGTTGATCGAGTCGGGCTTTCAGGTTCATGGCGCAGGTTCCTCTCGAGCGCGAAGCCGCTTCTCCAGGTGAGGCACCAGCCCACCGTCGCGCACCATCTGCATCAGGTGGCCCGGGATGGGCTCGCAGGCGAGCGATTCGCCCGAGGTGAGGTTCTCAATCCGGCCCGATTCGGGATCGACGCGCAGGCGGTCGCCGGCACGGATGCGCCGGGCGTCGGCGCAGACCAGCGCGGGCAAGCCCAGATTGATCGCGTTGCGGTAGAACAGTCCTGCAAAGGACTCGGCCACCAGCGCGGCGACACCCAGATGTTTCAATGCTTCCGGCGCCTGTTCGCGGGACGATCCGGTGCCGAAGTTGCGCCGACCGACCACGACATCGCCCGGCTGCACGTTGCCGGCAAACGCCGGGTCCACCGGTTCCAGGCAGTGCCGCGCGAGTTCCTCAATGCCCGATTTCATGTATTGCCCAGGCGCGAGCACATCGGTATCCACGTTGTCGCCGTACACCCAGGCTCGCCCGCCGTTCATTTGAGGAACTCCCTGGGGTCGCAGATACTGCCGGCGATGGCCGAAGCGGCCACGGTGAAAGGCGATGCGAGATAGACCTGTGAACTGGCCGCACCCATCCTCCCCTTGAAATTTCGCGCAGTCGAGGTAATGGCGATTTCGTTTTCGCCCAGCCGGTCATCGCCGTAGCCGGCGCAGATGCCGCAGGAGTTCGCCAGCAGCTCGGCGCCGGCATCGACGAGGATCTGCAGCGTGCCCTCGCGCGCGGCGAGCGCCTGGTCGTGTGCCGATGCCGGGGCGACGACGAAGCGCACGTTTTCCGCGACCCGCCGGCCTTTCAGCATGCTTGCCGCCATGCGCAGGTCCTCGATTTTCGCGCCGGTGCAGGCGCCGATGTACGCGGTGTCGATCCGGGTGCCCGCGTGCCGAGCGACCTGCGCTGCGTTCGCCGGGCTGTGCGGTGCGGCGACCTGCGGATCGAGGGTGGCAGCATCGAAATGGTGATGCGCGAGCAGCGGCGCGCCGGGATCGCCCTGCCAGGCCGAGAAGTCGAGGGAGGCTGCGCCGGCCGATTGCACCGATTCCAGATAGGCGCGCGTCAGGTGGTCGGGCGCCACCAGGCCCGTCTGTGCGCCCACTTCCGGGGCCATGTTGCACAGGGTCATGCGCTCCTGCATCGGCAGCGCCAAGATCGCCTCGCCGGCATACTGGATCGCCTGGTATTGCCCGCCGTCCAGGCCGAGCCTGCCGCACAGGGCGAGCATCATGTCCTTTGCCGACACTGCGGGTCCGAGCTTTCCGCTCCACTCGACCAGAATCGTGTGCGGCACTTTCAGCCAGATCTCGCCGGTCACCAGCACGCCGAGCATTTCGGTCGCGCCGATGCCAAACATGTAGGCGCCGAAGGCGCCGCCCGTCGGCGAGTGGCTGTCCCCGCCGACCGCGAACATGCCGGGTTGCAGATAGCCCTTTTGCGGCAGCACCACGTGGCAGATACCCACGCCGTCATGGAACCGCGTCACGCCGGCCTCTTTGACCCATTCGCGCGCGATGCGGATGATGCGTCGGCTTTCGTCATCGTTGGCCGGCAGGTAATGGTCGGTGATGACCACGACCTTGTCCGGGTCCCAGACCTTGGCGCCCAGCTTCTCGAGCATCGGCTTGACGCGGCGGGGCCCGCCCGAATCGTGCATCATCGCGAGGTCCACCCTGCAGGTGACGATTTCCCCCGGCGCCACCGATTGGCGCCCCGCCGCGTGAGCGATGATCTTCTGCGCAAGTGTTTGTGCCGGGGTCTGTGCAGTCATGTCAATCAGATTCCGAGATAGGCCCGCTTGAGGTCGCTGTTGGCAAGCAGTTCGCCGGGCGTGCCGGAAAATACGATCGCGCCATTCTCCAGCACGAATGCGCGTCCGGCGATTTCGAGGGACTGGCCGACGTTCTGCTCGACAAGGAGAATCGTGAGCCCATCGTCGTTCAGGCGTTTGAGGAGGTCGAACACCTCCTCCACCAGCAGCGGCGAGAGCCCGAGCGATGGCTCGTCCAGAATGAGCAGCCGCGGTTCTCCCATGAGCCCGCGGCCGATCGCGAGCATCTGCTGCTCGCCGCCAGAGAGCGTGCCGGCGCGCTGCGCGACGCGCTCCTTGAGTCGTGGGAAAATTGCAAACGCCCGCTCGAGGTTCTGCGCTCGCCTCGCGCGGCCGCGCAGGTAGCTGCCCAGTTCGAGGTTCTCGATCACGGTCAGGTTGGGGAAAATGCGGCGCCCTTCGGGAACCTGGATCAATCCCGCGGCGACGATGTCGGTATAGCGCGAGCGGGTCACGTCCTGCCCGTCGAAGCGCACCCGGCCGGAGAACGCGGGAACGATGCCGCACAGCGTATTGTTGAGCGTGGACTTGCCGGCGCCGTTGGAGCCCAGCACGGCGACGATTTCGCCGGCGCCAATAGACATGCTGACGCCGCGCAGCACTTCGACCGCTCCGTAGCCACCGCGGAGCTCATGAATCTCAAGCACCAGATGTCTCCCGCCGCAGCCGCTCGGCGGTTCCCCGGCCCAGATAGGCTTCGATCACCAGCGGATTGTTGCTGACCTCTGCGGGCGTGCCTTCGGCGATCAGGCTGCCGTGGTTGAGCACCCAGGTGTATTCGGACAGGCTCATCACCGCCTGCATGACGTGCTCGATCAGCAGCACGGTGACGCCGGAATCACCGCCTTCCCCGTCCCCGTCCCTGATTGCACGGATGACAGGCAGCATGTCGCCGATTTCCTGCGGGTTGAGGCCGGCGAGCACCTCGTCGAGCAGCAGCAACCTGGGTTCCGCGGCCAGGGCGCGCGCCAGCTCCAGCCGTTTGCGTCCGGCGATGGTGAGGCTGGAGGCGAGCTTGTCGAGTTGACCGGCAAGGCCCACGCGCCTGGCCACCGCTTCGGCGCGCGCGAGCGCTTCGCGGCGGCTCCGGTGGTGCAGGTGGGCCCCGACGGCGATGTTCTCGCGCACGGTCTGGGCGGCGAATGGTTGCACGATCTGGAAGGTGCGCACCATGCCGCGCCGGCAGATGACATGCGGCGGCAGACCGGTGATGTCTTCACCGCGAAATGTCACCGTTCCGCGCGCAGGCTTGAGAAACCCGGAAACCAGGGCGAACAGCGTCGACTTGCCCGCGCCGTTCGGCCCGATCAGAGAGGCAATCGCACCCGGTTTCACGCGCAGGCTCACATCTTCGACTGCCTTCAGGCCGCCGAAGCTGATCGAGAGATCCTGCACCTCAAGCACGATGCCGCCCCGATTTTGCCGCTGGTCCCGCCGCGCCCGAGGGTCCCGAAACCAGGCCCATGATGCCGCGCGGCAGGAACGTGACCATGATTACGAGCAGCAGCCCATAGACCATGAGGCTGATGCCGGGGGCATCGCCCATGAAATTGCGGGTCAACTCGCCGAACAGATGCAGCGCGGCGGCCCCGAGCAGCGGGCCGAAAAGAGTCCCGATCCCGCCGACGATGGGCGCGAGCAGGGCTTCGATCGAAACCCCGGGGCCATAGGCAATATGCGGGTCGATGTAGTGGTAATACTGGACGTAGAACACCCCCCCTGCCGACATGAGGGCGCCGGAGATCATGATCGCACCCAGCTTGACCCGAAACACATTTACGCCCAGCGCTGCGGCCGATTCCTCGTTGTCGCGCACGGCCTGCAGCCACGCTCCGTAGCGCGAGTGTTTGAGCCACCACGTGACCGTGCAGGCCGCCAGAGTGAAGCCGAGGATCACGTAAAGGAACCCGGTCCGGGAGCCGAACTGGAAATTGGCCGCCGATTCGGTGAGGGGAATCATGAGACCGACACCGGCACCGGTGAAATCGAACGTGTTCGACAGAATCCGGAAGACCTCCGC
>Ga0315281_10014316_pt1 | contig 10703 bp, 15 predicted proteins | sample YL17G07_0_MG_FD_204540 | JGI IMG/M metagenome (GOLD analysis project Ga0315281, IMG submission 204540) | Sediment microbial communities from Yellowstone Lake, YNP, Wyoming, USA - YL17G07_0 | ecosystem: Environmental > Aquatic > Freshwater > Lake > Sediment | place: USA: Wyoming | collected... | reverse complement strand
GAAAGAAGGGGCAAGGCCAAGACCCCACCCCCCATTGATTAATTGAGTTTCAATTTATCGTCCAGCCGCCCCAGCCCTTTTGCCAAGACGTCCCATTCGGCCTGCGCCGTGAGCGCGTCGTGCATGATGCGCTGGGCTTCGGCGCCCTGGCCCGGTCCCGCCATGTCTCGCAGCCGCCGCAAAAGTTTGGTCGGGATGAGCACCAGGTTCTCGGGGATTGTCGGCAAAGCCGGTTTCCGGGCCCCCAGTTCCTCCAGTTCTTTGATCTTCCACTCCAGGGTCTTGAGACGGAGGTTGAGCCCCCAGAACCACGCCGGCATCTCCTCCACATGGGTGATTTTTTTTGACTCGTCCTGGCGCCCCTGGACCTTGGCCTCCAATTCCTCGATCAGCTTCCGGTCTGCCTCGTGCTGCGTCTCACAGGCGGCCAGGTGTTCCTTGAGACGGAGCAAGTGCTCCTTGAGACGGTTAAGGTCCTTGGCCATGAACCGGGCCAGCCAACGCCGCAACGCCTTGGACTTCTCGGTGCGCGCCAGGATGGCCAGGAGATAGGCTCCTTGGGGATTGAAGGTGGTGAAGCGGTAGGGCGTTTTTAGCCCTGATTTCAACCATGTCGTCAGTTTGACGACACGTCGCAACCCCTCAAATTCATCGTTATTCCGCTCGTAAATTTTCAATACCGCCTTCCTGGGCTCACTGAACCCCAGGGCCTTGCCGATGTCCTCGGCGCTGAACCACTCCTCGCCGTCCTGTTCGATGACCTGGAGTTGCAGGCCCTCGAACTCCTCTTGCCGCGTGATTTCTGTTGCCATCACTGCCTCCTTCGGGTTTAGCCGACCCTCAAAATACAAAACTCGCCAGCGCTGGCTCGGCTCCGAAGGAAGCCGCCCCCGGCCTTGCGGACACGGGAGACACTGGCGAGATTTGTAACGGTTTAGGTTGTGTGTAACAAAAAACGACCCGATGCCGGGGGTCAGCCGCCTTCGGAACTTTCGCCACCTTCATTCTCCCTGGCCCCCTTCTTGCTGTCAAGATAAATTTGTTGCCAAACTGTCCCGCCCGCATTATCTTTATCCCATGGGCAAAAAGAGCGTTTGGATCGTTAACCATCCTGACTTTGACCCGCTCCAGCCCGAGCAGTTTTCCCACTGGAACGGGTTCCACCCCCATCGGGTCGGCAAGATCGCCCGGCGGATTTCCGAAGCCGCCCGGCAAGCCGCCGATAAAAGCCAGCCTCATCTTGTGGGGCTTCGCACCGCCCTTATCATCATCGCTGCCCAGGTCAAAGTTAAATCACCATGAAAGTCCTTAAAACTGCCGCCCCGTTTTTGCGGTTGAAAAAAGGAGAAAAGAAGATGAAAAGAATATTTTGGGCCATCCTGGTGTTGTCGTTGGCGTGGTCTTCCGCCGCCTGGGCAGAATCGGTTACTCATCCGATCATTTCCCTTGATGAAATGAATCGCCGGGACGAGGTTAGGTTTAAACAGGAACAACAAGATCGCCGGGTCCAAAAAGCCAGAGAAGAGGCGGCGGCAGAAGCGCAGCAGAACCGAGAAAGGGAACGAGCATATGCGGAAGGCAGAAAAGCCAGGATTGAAAAACTGGAGAAAAAGACTGGCCGAAAGGTAAGGTCTTGGCAAGTATTGAATCGGTAAAATTATCATATTTAGCCTTTCGGTCTGCTGACCATGAAAATCTACAAAACCGCCGCCCTGGTTTATGGGGCAGGCGAACCGGCCTATGTTTTCATCGACACCATCGAGTACGAAGGTGGGCTCTGGCTCGTGCCATCGTGGATCGAAAAGCCGCACGAAGGATATAAAACGCCAGAACGAATAGTCCTGATGGAGAAATATCTCCAGGCCCCGCCAGGGATTCCGGCGGATTTTGTTTTAGGCTATCCACTATCCATAGAAGAGGGGGCCGATCAAGTCCCCCCGGAAGCCATAACCGGGCCTGTCGTAAAGAATCTGCCCGATACACGGGTGACAATCCCGAAAGGTATCCATTAGGCTTAGACTCACTCATCTTTTCCCTCGTTTTTCCTTCCCTTCCGGCGCCGGGGTGAACAATCCGTATTCCAGGGACAGCTTGGCCCCGTCCATGAAAAGCATCTGCCGGGTGGACAGTTTCAGAGAGGCATGGGCCAGGCCATGGGTGCGCACCCACCGGGACCCTATCCACCGAAACAGGAACACCCCCACCTCATCCACCAGAAGGCGAATATCTCCCTTTTCCCAGGTGCTCCACCCCTGCCCCTCCCAACCGAAACTATTTAGCAGGACGACCAGCTTTTCCCGGGGATTCTTTTCGTAATTTTCGCTGGGCATGGCAGTTCCGGCAGATATGATCGGTTAAATAGGGAATCAAGTTTTTGTGTCGGGGCTTCAGGGCCAGAATGTCGATGAGGATGCCCTCCTCCTTGAGGAGGTCTACGATCTTCATGGCCATGTCATCCGGCAGCTTGCGTTTGCCATGGTTCCAGCGAGAAACCAGGGACTTATCGACTCCCAAGGCCGGGGCTAATCGTACCGGAATTTTAAAGATGGGTTTCATAATCTGGAAGGTATGACAAGCTGGCAACGATTGCAAGAAGTTTTTATTTCATTAAACACTTTTTTTGAGTTGACTTTTTGGCACAGATGACTATAAGATGATTACTAGGGATTCTCGGAAGCTATTTTTAGGGAATCCCTAATAGCAATTAGGGGAAATAATCATCTAAAATAGGAGGAAGGCGCATCGGCGCCCTCGGGAAAAAATGCTGGAAACCCTAACTTCATCAAAATCAACATCAAAATCAATCAAATCAAGGAATTATCTTGACAGGAGGTTGACTAATTGGCTTATAATTGGCGCTATGATAAACGAGCGCATCCGAGCGTTAATGGGGGCGCGGGGCTGGAAGATCAAGGATCTGGCCGACGAAATCGAACGGCTGAGCCCTGCCCAAAAAATTCATCAATCTCAACTCTCCCGGATGCTCGCCGGAAAACGCCAGTGGCTCATGCCCCACCTGGAACTCGTGGCAAAAGCCCTTCGAGTGCAAGTAGGGGATTTGGCTGACGAAACTGTCGCCATCCCCGTTGTGGCAGAAATTTCTGCTACCCAAAACTGTCTGTATCCTGATAGTACTGAGGACAGAAATTTGGGGTACTTGCCACTACCACGCATCATTGCCGAAAAAAAGGACTGGCCAATGGCAGAAGAACTTTACGGGATAAGGATTAAGGACGAGAGTTATGCCCCGGTAATCTCCAAAGGGGCGGAACTGATCGTCCAGCGCCACGGGGAGAAGAAGGAGGAGGACCTGGTAATCTACTGCGATACGAGCAACAGAATGTACCTTGGCCGCCTATTTTTTCACGAGGGCAACCTGCTGTTGCGTTCCCTCAACCCCAGCACCCAAAAAGATATGATTTTACCTCGGCGCTTGTTGTCGAACATGGACCGGGTAGTCGCCCAACTTTTCATCTAAACATAGTTTTTAACTAAGAAAATCGCCGCGCTGCATTTTTTTTCAAGCGCGGTGATTTTTTTATTGACTAACCAATGACAAAGTGGCATAGTCTAATTGCCTATGGGAACAGTCTATTTAATCCATTTTGACCGCCCCTACCACCACGCCCGTCATTATTTGGGCTACACCGATGATCTACCGGCTCGTTTGGATCGACACCTGGCCGGTAACGGCGGGCGGCTGCTCCAGGTAGTCCGGGCCGCGGGCATCGGTTACCAGGTGGTGCGGACCTGGGAAGGGGACCGGGGCCTGGAAAAAAAATTAAAAAGGCAGAAGGGTTCGCCCCGGCTGTGTCCTGTCTGCAAGGAGCAGAAAACGTGACCTGGCGGGAATGGTTCAATCGCCCCCCCTGGGGGAACGACCCCACCCCTTTGGACGTGGTTCTCGATGTCGGGCTGGTCTTTTTTATAGCTGCTGTTTTTCTGCTCTGCTAGTTTAAAAAAACCGGGTCCGCCAAAGGGTCGGCCAACCCTGAGGCGGCGCAAGAATGAAAAAGACGGCATTCGGGTGCCCGAACACCTGGATGTCGTCTTTTTTATTGCCCGAGTGGAGGGCTATGGACCTTTGGTCCCATCAGGTTGAAGCGGTTCGATTCCTTGCTCCTCTCCGGGCCGGTGGTTGCTTCTTTGAAATGGGCTGCGGCAAGACCCGCGTGGCTCTGGAACTCCTGCGCCTCTGGGAAACTAACTTCGCCCTGGTGGTGGCGCCCAAGACCGTCCTGCAGGTCTGGGAGCGGGAAGCTAAGAAACACCTGGACGGTCATTTCTCGGTGACAGTCCTTAATGGCACCCTTCCGGCCCGAACTAAACAGGCCGAACAAGCTATGCGGCGCAAGGGGTCCCTCGTGGTGGTCAACTACGAGGCGGTTTGGTTGGAGCCCCTGGCGTCCTTGCTCAAGCGCGCTCTCCCTGGAGTGATAATCCTCGATGAGGCCCACCGGATCAAGGCTCCTGGGGGGAAGTCCTCCCGGTTTTTAAAAGACTTGGGTAAGCTGGCCCGGCACCGCCTGGCGCTCACCGGGACACCCATACCGCATTCCCCCCTAGATGCTTATGCCCTGTACCGATTTCTTGAACCCAACATTTTCGGCTACTCTTTCACCCGCTTCCGGGCCCGGTATGCCGTCATGGGGGGTTATGGGGGGTATGAAGTAAAGGGCTGGCAGAACTTGGAAGAGCTTCACGAGAAGATGTACCGGATAGCCTGCCGGGTGCGCTCTGAGGACGTACTGGATCTCCCGGAGACCATGGATGAGGTTTTAACCTATAAGTTGAGCCCCAAGGCTACCAAGATTTACCGGGACTTGGAGAAACATCTTATCGCCGACATCGAGACGGGCGAGGTCACCGCGGCGAACGCCATGGTCAAGCTGCTCCGCCTCCAACAGCTCACCGGAGGTTGGCTGAGGGCTGACGACAATGAGCACCCCGAACGGGTGGACACCGGCAAGGCCGATCTCCTGCAAGACCTCCTGGAGGGCATGACTTCTTCTGATGACCTATGGATAGACGTCACCAAAGAGCAGGTGGTCGTGTTCTGCCGGTTTCACCAGGACCTCGACTCAATCCTTGCTGCCTGTAAATCTCTGGGCATCATCTGTGCTGAACTCTCTGGCCGGCGCAGTGAATTGTCCCTCTGGGAAAGTCGGGACGCCCAGGTCCTGGCGGCGCAGTTGCAGAGCGGGGGTCTGGGGATTGACCTGACCGCGGCCCGGTACTGCATCTTCTACAGCCATGGCTTCTCCCTGGGCGACTATCAGCAGGCCCGGGCCCGGGTTCACCGGCCCGGACAGAGCCGTAAGGTCACCTATTACCACCTCTGTGCAGCCGGGACAGTGGACGAGAAGATCATAAAAGCCCTAGAAAGCAGGGCCGATCTTGTGCGATTCGTTATTGATGATCTGAGAGGGAAGTGATGGGTATTCCTGAAGGACTTTGCCAGTGCGGTTGTGGGCGGAGAACGGTCGGAAAATTTATTAGCGGACATAATAGTAAAGGGGAAAATAACCCAGCTTGGAATGGTGGAATAAAAATAAAAACAACTGGGCGTGTATTAATTTGGGTGCCAGATCATCCCCGTGCTGATTCGCAAGGATATGTTCGGCGTTCTATTCTTATAGTTGAGAAAGCATTAAGACATTCATTGCCTTTAGAAGCAAAAATACATCATGTGAATTGTAATGAATCTGATGATAGCCGAGGGAACTTAGTTGTTTGTGAAGACCAAGCCTATCATCTGTTTTTGCATCAAAGAAAGCGCGCCCATGATGATTGCGGACACGCAGACTGGAAAAGATGTAGAAGGTGCGGACATTATAGTCCTAAAGAAGAAATGAGGACCCATGATGAAAGATCAAATTCTTGGTCTCACCCCGAATGTGTCAGAAAATATTCGGAAATCTGTAGGCAGAGAAGAGGGCAGCAAAAACAAGGAGTTTCACTGACGTGATTGGGCCTCCAGGGACAGGCAAAACCACTTACCTATCCCGCCAGGTGGAGCGGGCCGCGGAGAAGTACGGGGCCGACGGCGTGATGGTGTGCTCATTCACCCGGGCGGCAGTGGCTGAGTTGAACAGCCGGCAACTGCCCATCCCCAAGGAGCAGATCGGTACCCTCCACGCTATGGCCTACCATGCCCTCGGGATGCCGAAGATAGCTGAGACCGCGCAATACCTGAAACAATTCAGCGAGGAGCACCCGGCTTATGCGATTGACGATCCCACCCGGGACGGAATTGAAGACGGCTACGCCCAGGGAGGAAAGACCGAGGGCGCCCGGTTGCTCCAAGAATACTCCCGGCTCCGGTCGCTGATACGCCCCCCCGACGCCTGGCCTGAGTCAGTCCAGGGTTTTGCCAGGGTGTGGGAGAAGTTTAAAGACGAGGTTCATGCCATTGACTTCACCGATCTTATTTCGGTGTGCCTGAAAGAACAGATTATGCCGAAGTTTGAGGCGGCTATCGGCATGTTCGATGAGGCCCAGGACTTCACCCCTCTCGAATTGGCCTTAGTAAGACTGTGGGGAAAGGACTTGGAGAAATTAATCCTGGTGGGGGACGGAGATCAGTGCCAGCCATCCGGAACGCTTGTGGAAACTACGCAGGGGCAAGCTCTAATTGAAGACCTTGACCCCGAGATTCACACATTGCAAACCTTTGATCGCCCTGGCAGCACCATTATCAGGCTTAAACGTCCACCTTCTGCATCGCATAGCTTTGAAAAAGCATGTCGAATTTATGACGGCATGTTGGTAATGATAGCGGCTGGCCCTGCTAAATCGGAATATACCGCAGATCATCAATGCTTGGTGAGGTGGACCGAGGAAGCGAGAACAAAATGTGTCGTGTATTTAATGAAGCAGGGCCCTCGCTGGCGTATAGGCTGGTGCCAATTGTTCAAGGGAAGAGGGAAGCAACTTGGATTTCATTTAAGCGTGAGAGCCAGGCTAGAAAATGCTGATGCAGTGTGGATACTAAAAACTACTTCCAATAGACAAGATGCCTCATGGTGGGAGTCATTCTATGCTGCTCACTTTGGGATACCTCAGATAACCTTTAATCCAATTCAAAGCAGTATCCATTTTACTAAAGATTTTCTAGATAGCTTGTGGGCTATGCACGACATTAATTCTGATTTAACCAATAGAGCGTATGAATGTTTGGCATATTGCAATAAATCAATGCAGTATCCATTTTACAAGAAAAACAATGGAAACCATTGGGGGGGCAAAGCATCATTAATGCTTGTCAGAGCAATTAATCTTGAACCTTATATTATGTCTGTTCCTGTCGATACGGGCGTCCTGGCCCCCACTTGGTATCCAATTCAAAAATCAACGAGACATTATTTTGGAGAAGTCCATAGTTTAAATGTTAGGCCCCATCATTATTATATAGCTGACAAAATCATCACTCATAACTGCATTTATTCGTTCAAAGGCGCCGTCCCCGGCCTTGGCCTTGACCCCAGCATTCCTATTATCACTCTCAAGCAATCATACCGAGTTTCACAGGCCATCCATGAGTTTTCCGAGCAAGTAATCAACCTTATCCCCCCGGAAGAGCGGTTGCAACGGGAATACCTGCCTACTGCCGAGCCGGGCGAGGTGTTGGAGCTTAATGGAACCTATAAGCATCCGGAGGCGTGGTTTGACGTGGTGCAAAAGCACCTGGACCAATATCAAACCGTGATGATCCTGGCTTCCTGCTCCTATATGCTGACTCCGATCATCCAGTTTCTCAAACAGGAAGCTATCCCCTACAGCAATACCTACCGTCGTAAGCGGCGGGATTGGAACCCCTTGATCCACACGACCCGGCAGACCACCGCCGCCACCAGGGTGCGGGACTACTTTGCCGGTTGGCGCCGGAATCCCATGAACTGGACCGGCGGAGAGTTAGGCCGCTGGCTCCCCCTGGTGGCCAACGTTCTCAAGCGAGGGGGCAAGGAGAAGCTGGCCAATATTCTGTCAGATCAAGAAGCGCCCGTGGACTTGATCCATGAGGTTCTGCCAATGGAGCAGATGCAGGCGGCGGGGGCGGAGTGGATACTTGATCATCTTTCCGCCGCTCATCGTCCTGCTGAATACCATGTGCGGGTAGGGTTAAGGGCCTGGGAAGATTTGGAGATTGAACCGGCCTTGACCATAGGGACGGTGCATAGCGTTAAGGGAGGGGAGGCCGATGCCGTGCTGCTTTTCCCAGACCTCTCCCCCGAGGCGGCAAAGGCGGTCAGGAACAGTGAAATCGGCCCAACAGCCAGGATGTTTTTTGTTGGGGCGACCCGGGCGCGGACTTCGCTTTACTTGGGAAAAGCAGCTAACTCGGGGTTTGCGTTGGAGTGGCCGGGGTAATGGAAATGACCAGTGAAAAATCCATCGTCGAGGCTATCCGGCGCTACCTTAAGAGTATCGGGGCAAAAACTCACAAAACCCATGGAGGGCCATGCGGCCATGCGGGGGCTCCGGACATTCTTGGAGCCTATGCGGGCCGCCCTCTAGCTCTTGAGGTTAAAAAACCCGGGGGGCGGTTGACAAGATTGCAGACCAAAGAACTGGCCGAATGGGAGAAGGCCGGGGCCATATCCGGCCAGGTTGAATCGGTGCAAGATGTGAAAAACTTATTAAAAGGAGAGACTTATGGCCAAGGATGAAGAGTATCGAGTGCAGGTCAATGCTGTTTTCATCATGAAGGGGAAAGATAAAATGGACGCCTTGGGCAAGGTTACTCAGGCTATCAGCTTGCTCAGGCCGGCGGGTTGTGTGGACCGGGAAATCAAATGGAGTGGGGTTGTTGAGCCGAAAGGAGCACCCCCGGCCCCGGAGAAGGTGTAGATGAAAAGATCGGTAATTTACGAACCCCGGGGGAAGGCCGGCGAGTATGCGCCCCTGGCTCTAAACCTTTACCGCGGTTGTGAGCACGGCTGCCTTTATTGCTATGGCCCTCAGGTGACCCATAACAGGCCACCCGCATATCCTCCAACGGCCCCCTGGGTCGGAACCAAGACGGGATGCTCACCAAGCCTGCCGCCCAGCACAAGCGCGGTGAGTTAAGGGTACGGAGCGGACTCTGGCCTTTCGGCATGACCGGCCTAATCCCGTCGTCAGGCGTGAAGCCCCCGGGCGTAACTCGGGGGCAGACTCTTTAAGGAATAACCAGGGAAATTAAAAATGCTAACCCCCATCCAGGCCCACCGTAAACGCTGTTTGGAGTGCGTCGGTGGTAGTTACCGGGCCGTCCGTGAATGCTCCCAAACCGAGTGCGAAAGCTACCCTTATCGCCTGGGTAAAAATCCCCGCCGGGCCGGTGTCGGGGGCAACCCTACGCTCAAGGGGAAAGAGGCCCACCTTGACCTAAAACTCCCAACTTGAGTTAGGAGTTTTAGCGAAAAAAGGTTGCACTTGAACGACTCCATTCCATATAATCTCTCCATGGTCGGGAAAATCCGCACCAAGGAGAAATGCCCGCTCTGTAAAGGGAAATTTGAAGGGGAACCTCTGCGCTGTCCCACCTGCAAAATCCCGCCTACCCGATACTATCTTGACCTCTACTGGAAGAAACAGCACAAACTCTATTCGGACCAGGACGGCTACCCCATTACCTCCTGGGAGCAGGCCAGCCGCCTCCTGGCTCACATCCGTTACGAGATTGACCGGGAACAGAAGAGCAAAGGGAAGTTCACCTTTGACCCTCGGAACTATGTCAAGCGGGATCTCAAGACTCTCCGGTTCGAGAGCTTTATTCGGACCTGGCTGGAGCGCCGACAGAAAGAAATTGACCGTGGCCACCTGTCCCGAGGCTACCTGCGGTCAGTGAAGTCCTATACTGTGAATCACCTAATCCCCTTTTTCGGCGCCGTCAATATTCGGGAAATAAACGAGGGGATGATTGAGGATTTCCGGGACCAGTTGCCGGTTTCCCTGGCCACGAAGACGGCGGCGAACATTCTGGGGCTACTCCGTAAGGTTCTCCAGGACGCTCACCGGCGCCAGGACATCGAACGGGTCCCGTTCTTCCCCAAGGTAGAGATCGGCGACCCTGATATTCGTTGGCTGGACGCCGAGGACCAAGTGCGGGTGTTGGAGCACATCGCCGATCTGGTTCGCCGGGCCTTCTTTATTTTCTCCTTCCACCAGGCGACCCGCCCCGGGGAAGCCCGGGCCCTGCGGTGGCCAGACATCGACTTTCGCCGGGACCAGGTGACCATCCGCGGCGCCATGGATGAGGAAGTATACCGGCCGTTCACCAAGGAGCGGGATTGCCGGGTGCTCCCCCTGCATCCGGAGGTGCGCCGGGCCCTGGAAGCCCTCCCTCGGGACATAACCGGTTTTGTCTTCACCTTCCGGGGGAATCCACTGAACCACAAGTTGATTTACAGAACATGGTGCCGTGCGGCGGCGGTGGCCGGTATTGACGTGACCTGCTACCAGGGGACTCGACACTCCGGGGCATCTCAGGCCATCAATGCCGGCGTCCATCCCAAAGTGATCCAGGCGTTCCTGGGCCACAAGGATGCGCGTTCCACGGCCCGGTATTCCCACCTGCGGACGGAAACCTTGAAGGAATTTTGGGACAAGCCCCAGAGTAGCCCCGGCACCTTTGGGGCTAATGGTAAGGTCGTGAATTTTAAGGGCAAAAAGAACTAAGGGAATGGGTTCGAATCCTACTCCCTCCGCCATTTAAGTGA
>Ga0315281_10014315_pt1 | contig 10704 bp, 8 predicted proteins | sample YL17G07_0_MG_FD_204540 | JGI IMG/M metagenome (GOLD analysis project Ga0315281, IMG submission 204540) | Sediment microbial communities from Yellowstone Lake, YNP, Wyoming, USA - YL17G07_0 | ecosystem: Environmental > Aquatic > Freshwater > Lake > Sediment | place: USA: Wyoming | collected... | reverse complement strand
CGACCACGACGATGCGCGGGTGAGGGCCCGCGCCGTCCGTCGCGACGGCGTTCACGGCCGGCGGATGGTCCGGAGCACCGTTCCGTCCCTCCCGCGCAGGCGTAGCTCGAGCGGCATCTGCCCTGGCAGGCTGTGGGTCGCGCATCCGAAGCACGGATCGTAGGCCCGGAAGGCCATCTCGACCATGTTGAGGAGACCGTCGCTGGCCTCGACGCCCTTGTGGATCAGCTGCGACGCGGCCCGCTTGATCCCCATCGAGATGGCCGCGTGGTTGTTGGTCGTTCCGACGATCAGGTTCACCTTGCGCACGAGGCCCCGTGCGTCGGTCTCGTAGTGATGGTACAGCGTGCCGCGCGGCGCCTCCACCGACCCGACGCCCTCGGTGGGGACGGCGCTCGGAATCGTCCGGATCTCCGTGCTCGTGATTCCGGGATCGGTCGCCAGCTCGAGCGTGCGCTCGGCGGCGTACATCAACTCGATGACGCGCGCCCAGTGGGTGGCCAGGGTCGCGTGGACCGGCTTCCCGCCCATGGTCTGGTACATCCGCTCATAGGCCGCCTGGGCCTTCGGCGTCGCCATGCCGTCGGCGGCGTTGAGGCGCGCGAGCGGGGTGGCGCGGTAGACGCCGGAGTCCGGCCCGTCCACGAAGCCCTTCCAGCCGACCCGCTTCAGATACGGGTACTTCAGGTACGACCACGGCTCGACGTGCTCGGCGATGTGGTCGAGGTAATCCCGCGGCGCGAACCGCGCGAACTCCTTGCCGTCCGGGTCCACGATCCGGATCTGTCCGTCGTAGAAGGTCACGCGGCCGTTCGCATCCACCGTCCCCATGGAGTAGAGCCGGTGGTGGTACACGTCGCCCAGGATGAGGTCCCGATACGCCGGGTTCGCGAGCACGATGTCGTCGAACACGCCGAACGTGAATTCGGCGAAGCTGATGAACTCCCGGGCGAGCGTCTCGATCCGCTCGCGCTCCTGCTCCGTGAGGCCCTTGCTCACCCCGCCGGGGACCGACGTGACCGGGTGGATCGCCTTCCCGCCCAGGATCTTCACCACTTCCTGCGCGCCGGCGCGCTGGCGGATCACCCGCTTCCCGGCCTCCAGGCCGACCTTCGCAATCACGCCGAGGATGTTGCGCTCGGCGGCCGGGGCCGTGGGGCCGACCACGAAGTCCGGTCCGCCCAGCGCGTAGAAGTGCGTGGTATGATCGCCCGCGTAGAAGGCCGAATAGAGCAGCTCGCGGAGCTTCTTCGCCGCGGGCGGCGGATCCACGTGGTACACGGCGTCGCACGCCTTGGCCGACGCCAGGTGGTGCGCCTCGGGGCAGACGCCGCAGATCCGCGTCATGATCCGCGGCAGCTCCTCGACGGGGCGCCCCTCGCAGAACTTCTCGAAGCCGCGCAGCTCGGGGATCTGGAGGTACGTCTCCGCGACGTCCCCCTCGTCCGTGAGGAAGATGTCGATCTTCCCATGCCCCTCGAGCCGGGTAATGGGGTCGATGGTGATGGTCTTCATCCGCTCGCTCCGCCGTTCCCCATGGCCGGCAGGCTGAAGCGGTAGAACGTGCCGATCGGGTCGTCGATCCCCGCCAGAATCGCCTCAACCTCCGCCGGATCCTGCGCGTCGATGACCGAGGCGAGGGCGCCGAGCATGCGGGTGCCCTGGTCCTTCGAGCCGGGCGGGGGGCCGTAGCAGCCGCGGCACGGCATGCCGACCGCCGGGCACAGCCCGCCGCACCCGCTCCGCGTCGCCGGCCCCATGCAGACGATGCCCTGGTCCAGCAGGCAGCGGTGCGGGTCGGGGATGATCTCGTGCGGCCGCACGAAGCGGCGGATCTTCTTCTCCTGGCGCTCGCGGGGGCACTCGTCGCAGCAGGTCTTCTCGCCGGCGCCGATCACCGTCCCCTTCGGCGGCAGCGGCCGGCCCTGGATGATGTGCTCGAGCACGGACCAGATCTGCGGCGGCTGGGGCGGACAGCCCGGCATCGTGTAGTCCACCTCGACCACCTGGGCGAGGGTCCGCACGCGGGGCAGGAATTCCGGCAGCTCGAGCGCGCCTTCGCGCACCGTCGTGTGCGGCCCCGGCAGCGTGCCCTCGGGGTTCACCGTGGACGGGGTCTCGCGGTAGATGCGCGCGAAGATCTCCTCCCGGGTGAACAGGTTGGCGAGGCCGGGGATGCACCCTTCGTGGGCGCACGAGCCGAACGCCACGAGCACCTTGCTCGTGCGCCGCAGCAGCCGCGCCATGTGCTCGTTCTCGGTGGAGCGGATGGCGCCGTTGAAGAGGCACAGGTCGATCGCGCCGTCGGGCAGGGACTCGACGTCCTTGTACTTGAAATCGGTGGCCGCCGGCCACAGCACGATATCGAACGCCGCCGCGACATCGAGGATGTGGGCCTCGATGTCGAGGAGCGCGATGTCGCACCCCCCGCAGGCCGCGGCCCAGTAGATCGCCAGCTTGGGCTTGCTCATCGCGCATACTCCTCGTCGTCTGTCGTCAGGCGGATGCGGTGGCCGCCGGCTCCGGCGCCGCGGCGGGATGCAGCGGCCCCAGTCCCCGGATCTCCTCGGTCATCTCGTTCACCACGCGGGCGTACTTCTCGCCCTCGGCGGCCGAGATCCACTCGACCCGCAGGCGGCGGGGGTCCACCCCCCTCGCCTTGAGGAGCATCTTCAGCGCCACCCCGCGACGCATGGCCTTGTAGTTGCCCTCGGCGTAGTGGCAGTCGCCGGGGTGGCAGCCCGCGATCAGCACGCCGTCGGCCCCCAGCTCGAACGCGCGGAGGACGAAGGTCGGGTCCACGCGGCCGGTGCACATCACGCGCACGCTGCGCACGTTCGGCGCCGAGTGGATGCGCGAGACCCCCGCGAGGTCCGCCCCCGAATAAGCGCACCAGTTGCACAGGAACCCGACGATCCGGGGCTCGAACTCCATGTCCGCTCCCTCCTCAGCCCGCGAAAATCCCCTCGATCTCCGCGAGGATCTGCTCGTCCGTGAAGCCCGAGCCCGTGATGGCCCCCGCGGGGCAGGCGGCGACGCAGGTGCCGCACCCCTTGCACAGCGTGGTGTTCACGCGCGAGACCTTCGTGTCCGCCACCCAGTCGATGGCAAGGTACGGGCACATGTTGTTGCAGATGCGGCACCCGCTGCAGCGCGTCTCGTCGATGGACGCCCGCACCGGGTCGATCGCGACCTGGCCCTTCGCGATCATCCCCATCATGCGCGCCGCCGCGCCACCGGCCTGGGCCACCGTGTCCGGGATGTCCTTCGGCCCTTGGCACGCACCGGCGAGATAGACGCCGTTCGTGAACGTGGAAATGGGGTCGAGCTTCGGATGGCGTTCCAGGAAGAAGCCGTCCGGGCTCATGCTGATGGAGAAGAGCTTCTTCACGTGGTCGGCGTCGGCCTGGGGCTCGATGGCGTTGCAGAGGATCACCATGTCCACCGGGATCTCGCGGAACGCCCCGATGAGAGTGTCCTCGGTCCGCACCACCATGGTCCCGTGCTCGGCCAGCTCGCCCCGGGCCTCCACGACCTCCGCGGCCCGGCCGCGGATCGCGTTCATCCCTTCCTCGAGCACGCGCCCGTAGAACTCCTCGAAGCCCTTCCCGTACGCGCGCATGTCCATGTACAGCTGGTAGACGTGGGCATCGGTCCGGTCGCGCACGAGATGGGCGAACTTCAGCGCGTACATGCAGCAGACGCGCGAGCAGTAGCGATGGTAGTCCTCGTGGCGCGAGCCCACGCAGTGCAGGATCGCGATCGCGCGGGGCGTGCGGCCGTCGCGGCAGACGATCCGCCCGCCCGTCGGTCCCGCCGAATTGAGGAGCCGCTCGAACTCCAGCCCGTTGTAGACGTCGGCCAGGCGGCCGTAGCCGTACTGCTTGATGGTCCGCGCGTCGAACAGCTGGTAGCCGGTCGCGAGCAGGATCTGCCCGACCTTCACGTCTACGACCTCGTCCTGCATCCCGTGCTGTACGGCTTCCGGCTCGCAGACGCGCGCGCACTCCAGGCACTCGACGCAGACGCCGCAGTTGAGGCAGCGGGTGGCTTCGCGGACCGCCTCCTCTTCGCCGAAGCCCAGCTCCACCTCGCGGAAATCCGCCACGCGCTCGGCGGGCGGGACCCGTGGCATCGGGACCCGGGGCAGGCGGGGCGTGTCATTGTACAGGGGCGCGTAGGAATGGGGCCGGTACGTCTCGCCGCGCGCGGTGCGCGTGTGCACGAGGTGCGTGGTGAAGCCGGTCAGCGGCATCCCGTTCACGTACTTGTCGATGGCCTCGGCGGCCCGGCGCCCGTTCCCCATCGCTGCGACGACGGTCGAAGGGCCGAGGGCGACGTCACCGCCGGCGAACACACCCGGCACGCCGGTCTGCCGGGTCTCGGGATCCACCGCCAGCATGCCCGCGGGCGTGGCGTGAAGGCCGCTCCCGCCATTCGTCCCGGTCCCGCCCAGTGCGGCAAGGTCGGGCCTCTCGCTGACGGCCGAGATCACCATGTCGCACTCGAGCATCTGCTCGCTGCCGTCGACCGGCATCGAGCGGCGCCGGCCCGCCGGATCGGGGTCGCCGAGCCGCATCGTCACACCGCGCAGTCCGCGCACGGCCCCGCCGAGCCCCAGCACTTCGACCGGCGCGGTGAGATAGCGGATCGTCACGCCCTCGGCCTCCGCGTCGTCCACTTCCTGCGCGGCAACGGGCATCTCGGCACGCGTGCGGGCGTAGAGGATCGTGACCTGCGCCCCCAGGCGTCGCGCGGTGCGCGCGGCGTCCACGGCGGTGTTGCCGCCGCCCACGACCAAGACCCGCCGCCCCACGCCGTCGTGCGTCCCGAGGTTGACGCCCCGCAGGAACTCCACCCCGGTGGTGACGCCCGCGAGTTCCTTGCCGGGCACCTCCAGCGACACGGTCTCGTGCGCGCCGGTCGAGAGGAAGACGGCCTTGTAGCCCTCGGCGCGGAGCGAATCAAGGGTGATGTCCTGCCCGAACCGGACGCCGGTCCGGAACTGCACGCCGAGCGAGCGGATGTAGTCGAGCTCCTCCGCGAGCAGCGGACGCGGCAGCCGGTACGCCGGGATGCCGACGGCCAGCATACCGCCCAGCTCCGCGAAGCGCTCGAAGACCGTGACCTGGTATCCGCGGGTCGCGAGGTCGTGGGCGGCCGTGAGGCCCGCGGGCCCGGAGCCGATGATCGCGATCCGCTCCTCGCGTGGCGCGATCTTCGGCGGCTTGATCGTGACCTTGTGGTCCCGCGCCCAGTCCAGCGCGAAGCGCTTGAGGTGCCGGATCGCGATCGGCTCGTCCACCTGGCCGCGGTTGCACTCGGCCTCGCAGGGGTGGTAGCAGACGCGGCCGCACACCACGGCGAGCGGGTTGCGCTGGCGGATCAGCCGCGCGGCCTCCTTGAACTTCCGGTTCCGGATCAGGGCGACGTAGCCGGCGGCCTCCTGCCGGATCGGGCAGGCCTCGATGCAGGGCGGCCGCTCCTGCTTCTCGATCACGAAGGTGTTGGGCACCGCCTGGGCGAACGCCTTGTGGATCGCGGTCCGCTGGCCCAGCATCTGGTCGAACGGGCTCGGCACGCTCACCGGGCATACCTTGGCGCAGGCGCCGCAGGACGTGCAGTCGGCGGTGACGAAGCGCGCGCGCTTGCGCAGCGTCACCGTGAAGTCGCCGAACGAGCCGGCGACCTTCTCCACGTCCGTCATCGTCAGCAGGTGGATGTTCCTGCGGTGCGTGACGGAGACCATCTTCGGCGTGAGGATGCACGCCGCGCAGTCCAGCGTCGGGAAGGTCTTGTCCAGCTTCGCCATCGCGCCGCCGATCGTTGACTCGCGCTCGACGAGCCAGACGTCGTGCCCCGTCTCGGCCACCTCCAGCGCCGCCTGGATGCCGGCGATCCCGCCCCCGACGATGAGCGTCGCCGGGTTGAGCGGGGCGTACGCCACCTCGAGCGGCTGGTGCAGCGCGACGCGGCGCACGGCGGCGGCGACGAGGCCCTTGGCCTTCGACGTGGCCGCCGCCATGTCGTCGTGCACCCACGAGCACTGCTCGCGGATGTTGGCGATCTGGCACAGGTATCCGTTGAGGCCGGCATCCGAACAGGCTTTGCGGAAGGTCAGCTCGTGCATCTGCGGCGAGCACGCCGCGACCACCACGCGGTTGACGCCGAACCTGGCGATGTCCTTCTGGATCTTCTCCTGGCCCGGCTGGGAGCACATGAACTTGTAGTCGCGCGCGACGACCACGCCCTGCTGCGTCTTCGCGAACTTCGCGACCGCCTCGACGTCGACCGTGGCGGAGATGTTGGTGCCGCAGTGGCACACGTAGACCGCGGTCTTGACCTCAGACATGGGAGGTCTCCGCGAGCGAGGCCAGCTCCGCACCCAGGGGCACCAGGCCGAGCGGCAGTCCCAGCTCCTTCGCGCTCGCGCCGAGCGCGAGACCGAGCAACTGGGGGAAGAACAGGATCGGGATGGCGAGCCGCCGGCCCACGGCGCGGCCGCACTCGGCCTGGTACGCCTCCAGGTTGATCTGGCACAGCGGACATGTGGTCACGATCACGTTCGCGCCGGCGTCTAGCGCGCAGGCGAGGATGTCGCCCGAGAGCCGCTGGCCCACATCCTCGGCGGTCGTCATCAGCATGCCGCCGCAGCACCGCACCTTCATCGGAAAATCCACGACGGCCGCGCCGAGCCGCCGGAACATGGTGTCGAGCATCATCGGGGCTTCGCGGTCGTCGAAGCCGCGCTCGGGACGCACGATCTGGCACCCATAGTAGGGCGCGACCCGCGCGCCCTCGAGGCTCCGCACCGCTTGGGCGGCGATCGCCTCGAGCCCGACGTCGTTCATCAGCACCTCGAGCGGATGCCGGACCCGCACGGTCCCGGTGTAGGCGAGGTTCCCCGCCGCCAGCGCCTCGCCCACGCGGCGGCGCAGCTCGGGCTGCTCGGCGAGGAAGCGGTGCGTCTTCTGGAGCACGAGATAGCAGGCGCTGCATGGCGCCACGAGATCGGCCCCGTCCCGCTCGGCGAGCGCGAGGTTGCGGGCACTGACGGCGAGGGCCATGGTCTCCGCGACCGACGTGTAGGCCGTCGCGCCGCAGCAGTTCCAGTCGTCCAGCTCCTGCAGGTCGAGCTCGAGCCGGCGGAAGACCGCGCGCAGCGACATGTCGTAGGGCCTGGCGGTCGATTCGAGCGAGCATCCCGGGTAGTACGTGTACCGCATCGGTCCGCTCCATCCCTCAGGTGGCTGTGCGCGCCGCCGCGACCGCGACCGCGCGCGGCGGCACCCCGCCCACCACGCCGTAGCCCACCTCCGCCGTGGCGCCCGCGAGCTCATGATGCACCGCGAGCTCGATCGCCTCGGCGCGTTCCAGGATCCTGCGCAGGTCCTGCAGCCCCCGGATGCGCTTCGCGCGCAACGGCAGACGTCCCTTGCGCATGAGCCGCAGCGCCATGCCTGCGTGCCGCACCGCGCCGCCGATCCCCGCGTGGAGGTAGTACAGCGCCATCAACCGGGGCTCGCTGCTCCGGCCGTAGTGCCGCACCACCGCGACGAACGACTCCGCGAGCGCGAACACGGGGTAGCGCGCGGGCCGGATGCCGCGCGCCAGCGCCAGGCGCTTCAGGGCGTAGACGATGTCGGTGATCTTGATGCCGACGGGGCAGCGCGTCGTGCACGCATAGCACGACGCGCACAGCCAGATGGTGCGGCTGCGCAGGATGCTGTGGATATCCCCGGCGCGGAACCGCGCGATGACCTCGCGCGGCGTGATGTCCATCGCGTACGACACCGGGCACGAGCCCGTGCAGGTACCGCACTGGAGGCAGCGGCTGATCCTCCGGCCCCCCGGGATCGCCTCGACCTGGGCGAGGAACACCCGGCGCAGCGCATGCTCCGCCGAGCTCAACCCGCGGGCCGATCCTGCCACCAACGCCGTCGCCACATGCACCTCCCGGATGTGAGCCCGGGACCATCCCGCGGCTAGCCGGCGCGGAGACGGATCTCGGGCCTCCAGGGGGTCGGTGCGTCGTCGAACGCGAAGGGATACCGGACGATCACGTCGTACTCGGCCTCGATGTGGGCCTGACGGCGCCCGTGGACGTCCGCGAGGTAGCGGTACATCGCCTGGGCGGTCGGGTCGGCGGCCTCGTTCGAGGCCTCGAGGTAGAACTCCCGTGCCTGCCGCTCGGTGTCGGCGGCGAACCGGAGCGCCGCGCGCAGCCCGGCATTGCGGTCCGGCGCGAGGGCCGGTTCGGGGAGGGGACCGGGTGACGGCGGGACCGCGAGCGGCACGGACGGAAACAACGCCGCATAACGGTCCCGAAGCAGCTGTTCCTGCTGTGCGGACTCCCGCGCCAGCAGCAGGAAGCGGTCTCTGGTCAGTGAATTGGCACAACCGGTGGCGAGATTCCGGAACACCTGCCCGGCATCGATCTCCCGGCGGATCGCGAGGCCGAGAGCTTCGAGACTGGTGAGCCCCGACGTCATGACGGCTGTGGCTCCTTCGCGGGTCGACGACCGACCCCAACCGTCACTGTCGCAACGAGCATGCCACCTGGCGGCCCCCGGACGCCTCGCGTCACCAGGGGCGGCCGGCAAAACAGTCCCATCGTCGTGGGCGCTTCGGGGACGGGATTGCCGGCGCCCGAATCACGAGCGCCGGCGGGGGGATGGCCTAGGCGCGCTGTCGCAGGAGCGGGAGCGCGTGCTCCAGCACGTCCTCCATGGTCGTGCCTTCCCGCCACGCGATGTCATAGCGGACCCGGGTCACGGGCACCGTGATCCTCACCAGCTTCGCGAGGTCGATCGGCGTGCCGATCGCCACGGCTTCGACGCCGCCCGCCACCGCGCGCGCGATCGTCTCCTCCATGTCGCGGATCTGCCCCGCGCCGTAGCCGAGCGCCGGCAGCGCTTCGGTCACGTGCGGATACGCGCGCAACGCGTCGGCGATCTCGCCGACCGCGAACGGGCGGGGGGACACGAGCTCCCGCGCGCCCGCCGCGCGCGCCGCCAGCACCGCCGCACCGAACGGCATGCCGCCGTGGGTGAGGGTCGGTCCGTCGTCGATCGCGAGGACGCGCCGGCCGGTCAGCACGCCGCCATCGTCCGCCCGCACCAGGCAGTCGGCGACGACGATCCGCGCGTGCGGGTTGAGGCGCCGCACCGTCTCGCGCACCGCGGCCACCGCCCCGGGCGGCGCGGTGTCCGCCTTGTTGATCACGACGACGTCAGCGAGGCGCACGTTGGTCTCGCCGGGATAGTAGCTCGCCTCGTGTCCCGCCCGGTGGGGATCCACGACGGTGAGGTAGAGGTCCGCCTCCAGGAACGACGTGTCGTTGTTGCCGCCGTCCCACAGGATCACGTCGGCTTCGCGTTCCGCCGTGGCGAGGATCGCTGCATAGTCCACGCCGGCGAACACCACCGACCCCGCCACGATGTGCGGCTCGTACTCCTCGCGCTCCTCGACCGTCACGTGCTCCGCCGTGAGGTCTTCCAGCGTGGCGAAGCGCTGTACGCGCTGGGTCGCGAGGTCGCCGTAAGGCATCGGGTGCCGGATCACCGCGACCCGGAGCGCGCGCGCGCGCAGCCAGGGCACGATGGCGCGCGACAGCGGGCTCTTGCCCGCGCCGGTCCGCGACGCGCACACGGCAATCACCGGCTTGGATGACTTCAGCACGTGCCGGACGCCGAGCATCACGAAATCGGCCCCCGCCGCATTGGCGCGCGAGGCGAGGTGCAGGACCTCGAGCGCCGAAAGGTCCGAGTACGACAGCACGACCTCGTGCACGCCGAGCTCGCGCACCAGCTCCTCCAGCCGCGACTCGGAGTGGATGGGAATCCCGTGGGGATAGCGCGGACCGGACAGCTGCGGGGGAAAACGCCGCTCGGCGATGTGCGGGATCTGCTGCGCCGTGAACGCGACGACCTCGACGTCGGGGTCGTCCCGATAGACCGTGAGGAAATTGAAGAAATCCCGACCGGCGGCGCCGAGAATAAGCACGCGCTTCATGGGTCACCTCCCGCCGCGAGGAACCGCAACTCCCGTGCCCCATGGGGCTGAGGGCTGAGGGCTGAGAGCCGAGGGCTGAGAAAGCGGCTGGGCGAGCGGGGCGCGAAGGACGGAAACCGACACGGGGCCGCAGGTGTGCGGGACGAAACGACCCCCGGCGCCTCGGGGGGCGTCGGGGGTCTGGTCGTTCCGTGATGCGCCGGACAGGAGTCGAACCTGCGACCTCCAGCTCCGGAGGCTGGCGCTCTATCCAGCTGAGCTACCGGCGCATGTCAGGGGTCATGGGCCAGGGGCCTGATCCCTGACCCCTGATCCCTGTTGTATCAGTCGGGGTGGGCGGATTTGAACCGCCGACCTCCTGGTCCCGAACCAGGCGCGATAACCGGGCTACGCTACACCCCGAGAAAGACGAGGCTGCCAACCTCCAACCTCCCAGCCGTTCAGTCATGCGCCCAGGAGGAGTCGAACCCCCAACCTTCTGATCCGTAGTCAGACGCTCTATCCAGTTGAGCTATGGGCGCGATGGGCGGTACAAGATTCGAACTTGTGACCTCTACGATGTCAACGTAGCGCTCTAACCAGCTGAGCTAACCGCCCCAGAAAGCAGAGGGCGCCGCCGCACAGGCGCACAGACGCACAGTGGCTGCGGCGCGGACGCGGTTGCTGTGCGGCTGTGCGGCCGTGCGCCTG
>Ga0315281_10014313_pt1 | contig 10705 bp, 7 predicted proteins | sample YL17G07_0_MG_FD_204540 | JGI IMG/M metagenome (GOLD analysis project Ga0315281, IMG submission 204540) | Sediment microbial communities from Yellowstone Lake, YNP, Wyoming, USA - YL17G07_0 | ecosystem: Environmental > Aquatic > Freshwater > Lake > Sediment | place: USA: Wyoming | collected... | reverse complement strand
CCCGACCTTGGAGTCCTCGAATTGGTATCGCGCGATCAATCCGGCAACCAGGCGCTGAATAGTGTAACCGTCGCCGTCTTGCAGGCGGTGCTCCCAGGAATAGCGCACCATCGAGTCTCGCACCTGTCTCTTGTCGTAGAAAAGGAATTCCCAGGCTTTACGCATTCCCTCCATCGAAGAGGGATTCATATCCACCGGCACTTCGTGGTGAACCGGGGCATCCAACCCCGAGGCGTCCACGAGCACCAGACGGTTCACCAAATCGGGATGTGTGGCGGCAAAATCCGCCGCGATCCATCCCCCAATCGAGTTGCCCACTACGGTGGCTTTGGGGATGTGCTCGACCCGCATGAACTCCTGGAGGAAATCAACAAAGGTCGCGATTTTATATTCGATCATCGGCTTCGCGGAATGGCCGAAACCGATCTGATCGAGGGCATAAACGTGGTGTTTTTTGGAGACAGGACCGATGGTGAGGGCCCAGTCAGTGGCGGTACCGACCATGCCGTGAAGAAGAATGACGCTTGGGCCCGTCCCCGCCTCGTAGTAGTGGATTTCCTGGCCGTATACTCTTGCAATCTTCTCCTGAGGCATGAGCGGAGGCCAACCCTGAGCGGATCCGGCGGCCGAGACAAGCGTGATCACAGCCCAACTCGCGATGACCCACAATGCTTGTCCGTGTCGGAAGTAGTTCGAGTTTGCCATCAGCCCGCCGTCGAGTATAAACCAACTCCCACTCCTCCCGCATTGCAGCGCGGCTTCCCCTCCCGGGTGTGGGCAGGAATCGTCGCTAAGTCGAATAGGCGACAAGGCCTGCGGTGGCGGCACCTCTGCGCTGTCACAAGTGCGGTGATTTTGTTGGCAGCGTGTGGCAACCCGAGAGGAGGTGGGGCGGGGAGCTCCGGCGGCGCACCCAAAGACATCACGGCTATTCAACACGTCGTTTTCATACTCAAAGAGAATCACACCTTCGACAACTACTTTGGCACATATCCTGGGGTGGATGGCGTCACCAGTGGTCCCATATCCACTGGCCAGATAGTCCCCCTAAGTCCGATGCCGGACCGATACCAGGCCAGCCTTTGTAACAGTTGGAATTGCGCCCATGAGGCCATGAATGGCGGCAGAATGGATCAATTCGACCTCATTTACGGAGGTGCCTTAACGGCTTACATGCAATTGAGCGCACAAAACATTCCCAATTACTGGGCGTATGCACGTCAGTTCGTCCTGGGAGATCAGTTTTTTGCGTCCTCCCCTGGCCCTAGTTTGCCCAATGACCTCTTTACGATTGCCGCCCAATCAGGTGGAGTCATCAGCGATATTTCGGATCTCGGCCCCGGTCCTCCATACTGCGGCGGGGACACCACCGCGACCGTGCAGGTGATGGATAGTAGCGGCGCCATTACCAGTCATTTCCCGTGTTTCGATTTTCAGACACTGGCCGATAGTGTGCAGACCGCCGGCCTTACCTGGAAATTCTATTCCGATGGCACGGGTACGGTCTTTAACTTGATCAATCACATTGGCAACACTGCACAGTGGATGGATCACCTCGCACCGACCGCGCAATTCCTCACCGATGTGCAGACCGGTCAGTTACCCAATATGAGCTGGTTAATCCCGTCCGAGACCGTGAACGAACATCCTCCCTCCAGCATCTGCGAGGGCGAGAACTGGACTGTGAACACGTTGAATACGTTGATGCAAGGGCCGTATTGGAATTCCACTGCGGTCTTTATCGCCTGGGACGATTTCGGCGGATTCTACGACCACGTTCCGCCTCCGCACCTCGATCAATTCGGCTTGGGGCCGCGCGTGCCGTTGCTCATTATTTCGCCCTACGCGAAACAAGGATACATCTCGCACACCGTGTACGAACATTCCTCAATCCTGAAATTTGTAGAGACTCGTTACCAACTGCAACCGCTCACAGCTCGAGACAGTGAGGCGAGCGACATGCTGGACAGCTTCGACTTCAAGCATGACCCGCGGCCGCCTCTGATTTTGCAGTCCCGCCCATGCCCGTGAGACTCAGCCGCCGCCGACTGGGACGGAAGAACAATACCTTCCTTGCAGCCACTCGATGCCATCTCAACATGCGAGCTTCAGGATACTTCTTGGCAATCGAAGGAGGAGGTACCCTGAGAATTCCTCGGCGGGCGAGGCTTTGTCCCACCAGCGTCTATTGACAATTTTTTTGCACGGGCCGGATTAGCCCATGACACCCGGCCGTGCAGCGACTGTTATCTTCGCTCCTGTTCAGGCGAGCCATCATCCGGATTGAAGGAGCAGGCGTGGGCGGCAATCGAAAAGTCGTTTTCTTCTTTCCTTCGTTCTCAAGCACGGAGGCCACCGCGCCGCTCGGCATTCTTGCCGTATCGACTCCGCTGCTCAGAGCGGGCTACAGCGTAACAATCGTCGACTCCACACTTGTCCCGGACTTCCAGCAGCGCGTCCTCGAGGAAGTGAAGGACGCCCTCTGCCTGGCCATCTCTCTGGTTACAGGTCCGATGATCAGGGAAACGGTGCAGATTGCGCGCGCTGTGAAAGCCTGGAACCCCCACTTTCCGGTGATTCTGGGTGGGTGGCATCCTTCTCTGTTGCCCGACCAAACGCTCGAAGCCGACTGCGTGGATATCGTCGTGCGTGGCCAGGGTGAAGACGCCTTGCTCGAAGTGGTCGAGCGGTTGGAAGCCGGCGCGCCGTTGGACGACGTGCAGGGCGTGGGCTTCAAGCGCGATGAAGCAATGGTCTTCACGCCCATTCGGTCTCTGCGGCCCCTCGACGAACTCCCCCCCAAAGCGTATCACCTCGCGGATTTTGACGCCTACGAACGACTCTGCGGGCGGCGCTGGGCCATGTACACCTCAAGCCTCGCCTGTCCGTTCAACTGCGCCTATTGCACGAATGCCGGGGTCTATGGGCGGAAGTGGAATGCCCTGCCCGCGGAGCAGGTCGTCGAGGAGACCTTCGACCTTGCCACGCGATACCGCCTCGAGATGCTGTGGATCGTGGATGACAATTTCCTGGTGGACATTGACCGCGCCTTGAAGATTGCCGAGGGCCTGGTACGGGTAGGCGCGCGTTTCCGTTGGAGCATTCAGGCGACGACGAATCTGACGTCTCGTCTGACCGAAGATAATCTCCGCCTGCTCCACCGCGCGGGGCTACATCAGGTTTGCCAAGGCGTGGATTCCGCATCGCCCAAGATCCTGAAACTGATGAATAAGACTTTTCAGGATTTTGAGTCCATCTACCTGTCGGCTGAGCGCTGTCTGAAAGCAGGAGTCCGTCCGTCATTCAACATTATCTTCGGCTATCCCGGCGAGGGGCCGGAGGAGCGACAGGCGACGCTGCGCTTCATTATGGACGTCTGCCAGCGTTTTCCGGGCTCGGAGTTCTGGACCAACATTTTCACGCCCTATCCGGGCTCTCCCATTATGACGCAAGCTCACGAGCTTGGCATCGAGCTGCCGTCCTCGCTGGAGGGGTGGGCAGATTACTTCCCGCGCTATACCGTTCTGCCCTGGCTGAAAGGCCGCGAGCATGGGCGTGTACAGACAATGCGCGAATATCTTCGCATCGCGTATGACCGCCAGCCGATCGCCAACCATGAGGTGAGCCCGGCCATTCGAGCTGTCCAGCACGCGCTGAGCCTGCCGGCACGCTGGCGCCTAAATCACGATTTCTATGCGCTCCCGTTGGAAGTCTGGCTCAATCGCCGCCTCAAGCGCCATATCGCGGTGGCGAAGCCCAGCGTGGATGCCAAGCTTCTCGAACCCGCGGTTACGACGAACTGCTCTTAAGAAGCAACCGGATTAAGAAATGAGATTTCGAAGCAACGAATCCAGGTCACCGAGTACAGGGCGCTCCTTAACCCTCGAGGTTCCTGTTACCCATCTGATTGTGGAGGGCTATTGATCGACGTTTTGTTGACGCACTCCTACCACATGTACTTCGACCGCAAGCAGGCGCGGAAGGTACAGCCCTATCCTCCCCTCGGAACGCTTTATGTCGCCGCCTTGCTCCGGCAGAAGGGCTATCGAGTCGCACTCTTCGATAGCATGTTAGAGGACCCCGAAAAAGGCTTCCCTGCCGCAGTGGCGCGATACCGCCCGCGCATCGTCGCAATCTACGAAGACAATTTCAATTTCCTGACCAAAATGTGCCTGACGCGCATGCGTCAGGTAGCGTTCGGAATGATCGATATTGCCCGGGCCGCCGGAGCCAGCGTATTGGTAAACGGCTCCGACGCATCCGATCGCGCCCCGGAGTATCTGGAGCAAGGGGCAGATTTCGTGCTCCTGGGAGAGGCCGAGTGGACAATCCTCGAAGTAGTTGAATCGCTGATCGGTGGGGCAGCGAAGAACCCCGCGGAGATCGCGGGCCTTGCCTACACGGATCCTGCCCGCGGTGGCCTGACTCGAACCCCGCCGCGCCCGCTCACGCGCGATCTGGATCGGCTCCCCTTCCCCGCGCGAGACCTCGTGGACATCGACCGGTATCGAGAAGTCTGGAAGCGCGCGCACGGGTACTTCTCGCTCAATCTGGTGGCGAGTCGCGGTTGTCCTTATCGCTGCAACTGGTGCGCCAAGCCCATCTATGGCGACTCTTTTCACATCCGGTCGGCGGAAAGTGTTGCCCATGAGATGGAGGAACTCAAATTCCGCTACGGTGCTGACCATCTGTGGTTCGCGGATGACACTTTTGGCTTGAAGTCCATGTGGTTGACCGATCTGGCGGGACACGTGGAGCGGCTTCGAGCTGCCGTTCCGTTCAAAATGCAATCCCGGGCGGACCTCATGAAAGAATCCTCCGTTGATGCGCTGCGCCGCAGCGGCTGCGCAGAGGTCTGGATGGGAGTGGAGTCAGGATCGCAGAAGATTCTCGACGCGATGGAGAAAGGCCTGCAAGTCGAGCAGGTGTTGACGGCGGTACAGAATCTGCGTCGGGCGGGGGCCCGCGCCTGTTTCTTTCTTCAGTTTGGCTACCCGGGGGAGAGTTGGACGGATATTCGTAAGACTATCGACCTGGTTAGGCAATCGCGACCCGATGACATCGGAGTCTCGGTTTCCTACCCGTTACCTGGGACACGGTTCCATGAGCGCGTGCGCGAGGAGCTCGGCGAGAAGACCAACTGGATGGACAGCGAAGATCTCTCGATGATGTTCCAGGGCCCGTACACCAGCGATTTCTACCGGGCGCTGCACGCCGCGCTTCATGCGGAAGTGGCCACATGGGCAACACCGGACGGCTGGAAGCCTTCCGGCTCCCGGGCCGTCTCCTGCATCTCGGCAGCGGAGACTGCGAATCTGAATGAGTTGTGGGCCCGTGTTGAGCGACTTGAGAACGTGTGCCAGAGCACCGATCCCACATATCTCCCTGTTCTCACTTGCTCTGAGGCGATAACGGCTTAAACAAGCACATTGGGGCTGTGCATCAGGCCCCAGTTTCAACAAGGTTCGATGGATCTGCTACTCACTCACGGATTCTTTCTCTCGGAGGACTCGAAAGAGCTCCGAATCGTGAAGCCTTACGTCCCGCTAGGAATTCTCTACCTGACATCTCATTTGCGTTCGAAGGGGTTCAGCGTGGAATTCTTTGACACCACGTTTTCTTCACGGGAAGAGCTGTTTGACGTTCTTCGCAAAACCCCACCCTCCGTGCTGGGGGTCTACGCGAATCTGATGACGCGGCCCGCCGTGATCGAAACTCTCCGCGTGGCCAAAGACGCGGGTTGGAAAATCGTGGTGGGTGGGCCTGAACCTGCCGCTTACGTTGCGGAGTACCTGGCGGCGGGAGCTGACGTGGTGGTTGTTGGTGAGGGCGAAGTCACAATGGAAGAGCTCCTGCCTGCCCTGCGCTCAGGGACGGGGGGTGATCTGGAAAGTGTGAAAGGAATCGCTTTTCTCGATCGCGAAGAGAATATCCACTGGACCCCGACTCGCCCGCAGATTCCTGACCTTGATAGGCAACCGTGGCCAGCGCGCGAAGTGGCCGACATTGAAAAATACCTGCAAACCTGGCGGGAGCATCATGGCAGGGGGTCGGTTTCCCTCATCACAGCTCGGGGCTGTCCCTACCATTGCCGATGGTGCAGCCACGCCGTATATGGCAAAACGCATCGGCGGAGGAAACCGGCGGCTGTCGTGGATGAACTCGACTGGCTTCTTGAGCGCTATCAGCCAGACATGCTTTGGATAGCTGACGATGTCTTTACCATTCATCACAGTTGGATTTTCCAATACGCGGCGGAATTAAAGCGCCGCCACCTGAGAATTCCCTTCGAATGCATTTCCCGCGCCGACCGATTGAACTCTCGAGTTGTGGACGCCCTCGCCGAAATGAACTGCTTCCGCATCTGGATTGGCTCCGAGAGCGGGTCGCAGCGGGTACTGGATGCAATGCAGCGCGGTGTGACGGTGGAAGAGGTCCAAAAGGCGGTGGAACTCTGCAGGTCGCGCGGCATCGACACTGGCATGTTCTTAATGTGGGGCTACGAAGGCGAGCAACTGGAGGATATTGAAGCCACCGTCGAACACGTGAAGCGATCCAATCCTGATGTTTTTCTCACGACCGTCGCCTACCCCATCAAAGGGACACCGTACTTCGACGAAGTAGCGGGGCGCGCGGTAAGCGCCAAACCCTGGGCTCAAGGTTCCGACCGGGACTATCAGATTCGAGGCCGCCATTCACCCCGTTTCTATCAATTCGCGGACCAACTCCTGCGCTCAGAGGTGGAACTCGCACGCTTGGCTCGTGGAAACGGCGAGGGCGTGGAGGGAGCATTCATCGCCGAGTTGCGGGAAAGGGTCAATCAAGCGCGTGATGGCCTGCACCTCACTTTCTCCGAATTGGAAGCATAAGAGGTCATGGTGGACATGGTTCACACCCAGACTCGGCAGGGCGCAGCTTTCGACGTGCTCGCAGATTCCTACGACAGAGTCTTTACGGACTCGCTCGTCGGCAAAGCGCAGCGCGCTCAGGTCTGGGCGGAAATGGACCAGCAATTTTCCGCCGGGCAGAGAATCCTCGAAATTAACTGCGGCACGGGCGCAGACGCCCTGCATCTGGCGAAGCGCGGTGTCCACGTTACGGCGTGCGACTCCTCGGCCCGGATGGTTGCCGTAGGCCGGGAGCGCTTATTGAATGAGAAGCTGCCTGGCTCCGTAACGTTTCGTGATTTGCCGACAGAACATATCGGTCTGCTCCAGAACGAGGGGCCATTCGACGGCGCGCTTTCGAATTTCGCGGGCCTCAATTGCATCATGGAGTTCCCTCCCGTGGCTCGCCAACTGGCAAGTTTGCTTCGACCCAGCGCGAAAGTCCTCTTCTGCCTTTTCGGGAAGTTGTGCGTCTGGGAAATGCTTTGGTACATCGCGCACGCCGAATTCGGCAAAGCTTTCAGGCGTGTGGGAGACGGTGTGATATCGACCAATCTGGGACAAGTCCGCTATCACACTCTCGAAGAGGTCGAGCTCAGATTTGCGCCGTATTTCCGTCTCCTAAGGTGGCGAGGTATTGGGGTAGCCGTGCCCCCCTCTTATCTCGAGCCCTGGGTCCGTGCATTCCCCGTGGCTCTTCGGTTCGCGGCAAAAGCCGACTCGTGGCTGGGATCCATGCCGTTGGCCCGCGCGTTCGGTGACCATATTCTGCTTACGTTGGAGCGGTGCCCATCATGAGCGTGATCACAATCAGTGAACAAACAGGTTTACGCGCCTTCAGCAAAGAGACCGCCTCCTCTTCGAGGTCGCTGCGGCTGAGGTGCCCTCTGTGCGCGGAGGCGATGGAAGAGGTTGAATTGCTAAGAAGTTCTCCAGGGCCAACTTGTGCCACGTGCGGGTTCGAGTTCAAATCTGAGCGCGGTATCTGGAGGGCCTTGTCGCCGTCGCGCCAAGACCGATTCGAGCAATTCATTCGCGAGTACCAAACCGTCCGGGCCCGCGAGGGGCGCTCGGCTGCAGGAGCGCATTACTACCTGGCTCTACCTTACAAGGACCTCACCGGGCGAAACAAGTGGCAATGGAAAATCCGCAGTGGAAGTTACCGCTTTTGGGCAGAGAAGATTCTGCCCGTGCTTGAACAGACCTACACTCGCGGGATGGATATCCTGGACACGGGCGCGGGGAATTGTTGGATGAGCTATCGGCTGGCATTGCGAGGTCATCGCCCCGTGGCCGTCGATCTCTTGGTGAACCACGAAGACGGCATGGGAGCGGCCGAACACTATCTCCATTACGTGCCCCGCCGGTTTCCGCGGTTTCAGGCGGAAATGGATCGCTTGCCCTTCGATGACGGCCAGTTCGATGCCGTGGTCTTCAACGCCTCTTTTCAGTACTCTGAAGACTATCTGCGGACGCTACGGGAAGCGCTGCGCTGTCTGCGCCGGCCTGGACACATCTTTATCATTGACTCACCTCATTACGCGCAGGACGAAAGCGGCCGAAAGATGGTTGAGGAGAAACACGCCGAATTCCAACGGAAGTACGGCTTCCGGTCGGACAGTATTCCCAGCCGCGAATACCTGACTGCAGAGACGCTTGAGAATTTTAGCGCCGGGACGGGAGTGAAGTGGCGCCGTTTCGAGCCCTGGCATGGACTGCGGTGGGCGCTCCGTCCCTTGCGGGCGCGACTCCTTGGCCGACGCGAGCCGGCAAAGTTCTACCTCTTCTGGGGAAGTATCGACCAAGGCGCGGAGCCGAAGATTCCCGCTGTCGGTGCTCTCCCTGGCCGCGGTGCTCGAGGGTCGTGAGGATTACGTCATTGTGGATGGGAATGTGGATCCGACACCGGATTCAACCCTGGAAAGCCTCGTGCGCGACCACGACGTCGAACTACTGGCTGTTTCTGTGATGCCAGGCCCGCAGATGGTGGCAGCCATGGAGACCTGCCGGAAGGTCCGGCAGCGCGCGCCGCATGTCCCCATCGTGTGGGGCGGATATTTCCCCTCGCTCTACACGCAGACTACCCTGAATGCCTCATATGTCGATTTCGCTGTGCGCGGCCCTGGAGAAGAGACGCTTCTGGAACTCATCGAGGCCCTCCGCGGCAAGCGCGGGTTGGAGACCGTCCGCGGGCTGGCCTTCAAGGACGCACGCGGCCAACAGCACAAAGGCGCGGAGCGTGTGTTGAAAAGCCCGGACGCCTTCCCCTGGTACCCTTACCATCGCATCGCCGCTTCGCAATACATCCTCCCCACGTTTCTCGGAAGGCGCACGGCGGTCCACCAGGCGAGCGTCGGCTGCCCATTCCACTGCAATTTCTGTGGCGTCGTTTCAGCCTACGGGAGCCGAGAAAAGATGGAATCCCCGGCTCGAACCGAGGCCATCCTGCGCCACTTGAAAAGCGCGTATGGTGTGGACGCGATCCAGTTCTATGACAACAATTTCTTTCTGCGCGAGGACCACGCTCTCGATCTGGCTGAGCGGATGACGCCTCTCGCAATGCGGTGGTGGTGCGAGGCACGGATCGATGCGCTGCTGGGATATAAGGACGCTACGCTCTCTGCCATCCGTCGCTCCGGTTGCGCGATGATTTTCTTCGGCGCCGAATCGGGCTCTGACTGGGTGCTGAAGGAGATGAACAAACAACTCCGCACCGAGCAGACACTGGAATTAGCCCGCCGCATCCGCAAGTTTGGCATTATTCCCGAGTTCTCTTTCGTAGTGGGCAATCCACGTGATCCGGAACGGGACACGCGCGAGTGCCTGCAATTCATCCGACGAATCAAACAACTCAATCCAGAGTCGGAAATCATTGTGCAGCATTACACCCCTGTTCCGCAGCGCGACAGGATGTATGGCGACGTGGATAAGTTGATGGATTTTCCCTCCACTCCGGAAGAATGGGCGACGAAGCGGTGGCTCAATTTCTCGCTTCGCAAGGATCCTGCGACGCCGTGGCTTCGGCCTGACCTCAAGCGCCTGATTGATAATTTCGAACTCGTCGTCGCTTCTCGCTGGCCAACCGTGCAGGACATCCGACTTCCCGCTTGGGGACGGCAGCTTCTGAAAGCGCTGAGCGCCTGGCGCTATCGCCTCAAATTCTATGCTCTTCCTGTCGAAATTGGGTGGGCGCAGCGCCTGATCGACCTCCGCAAACCCAAGGTCGAGAGCCTGTAACGTGAATCTCACCCACCATTCCGAACCTGAAACTCTCGCGACGCGGCGGTACGTGGAACCGCTCGAAGGCCACGCCCTGTGGGCCGCCACCTACGATGGGAATCCCAATCCGATACTGGCCCTCGAGGAGCGAACACTGAAACCGCTGTTGCCGGACTTGAAAAACAAGTTAGCGCTCGACCTGGCGTGTGGGACGGGCCGGTGGTTTGACATCTTACTGCGACAGGGCGCGGCCTCAGTCGTGGGAGTGGATTTTTGCGCGCCGATGCTGGAGCGGGCTGCTACCAAGCGTGGAATTCGTGGCAGCCTGGTCCGCGCGGATTGTCAGGCATTACCCATTCGCTCGGGTGCGGTAGATTTTGCTCTCTGCTCATTGGCGCTGGGTTACATGACGGATGTCTCCAGCTTCGCAGGCGGATTGGCCGAAGTCCTTCGGCCCGGCACCCGGGTGTTTCTTTCCGACCTTCATCCCTCAGCATATGATCGAGGTTGGAACCGCTCGTTTCGTCTGGGTGACGACGTGGTTGAAATCTTCAGCCACTGTCATCCCATTGAGCACATTTGCCAGTTGTTGGAGGAAC
>Ga0315281_10014312_pt1 | contig 10705 bp, 13 predicted proteins | sample YL17G07_0_MG_FD_204540 | JGI IMG/M metagenome (GOLD analysis project Ga0315281, IMG submission 204540) | Sediment microbial communities from Yellowstone Lake, YNP, Wyoming, USA - YL17G07_0 | ecosystem: Environmental > Aquatic > Freshwater > Lake > Sediment | place: USA: Wyoming | collected... | reverse complement strand
AAGCCTCATGAACGGCCCCTGCGGCGGTTCGCACGACGGCCTGTGCGAAGTCACGGGGCCAAACAAGGAAGAGATCGAGTGCGCCTGGGCCCTCATCTGGGAGCGCCTCAAGGCCCAGGGCCGTGAAGAGCTGATGTTCGCCGACCGGCCGCCGAAGGACTGGAGCAAGAGCAGCTCCGGCGGCCCCCGCAAAATGGTGCGTGAGGAGGCGAAGCCGGTATGACCGCGACTGAGTACAAAGCCGGCAGCAACCTCGAGAAGATCCTCTCTTCGGGCACGTTCGCGGTCACCGGCGAGTGCGGCCCGCCGAAGGGCGCCGACGTCACCGTCATAGAAGAGAAGGCGAAGCTTCTCAAGGGTTACGTCGACGCCGTCAACATCACCGACAACCAGACGGCCGTGGTGCGCGTCTGTTCCATGGCCTCGGGCTACACCGCTCAGCAGAACGGCCTCGAAGCGATCATGCAGATGACCTGCCGCGACCGCAACCGCCTGGCGATGCAGGCCGACATCCTCGGCGCCGCCACGCTGGGCATCAAGAACATCCTCTGCCTCACCGGCGACCACATGAGCTTCGGCAATCACCCCGAGGCCAGGGGCGTGCACGACCTCGACGCCATCAACCTGATCAAGATGTACAAGGACATGCGCGACGAGAAGAAGTTCCAGTGCGGCGAGGAGCTGACGGTCGCGCCGCCGCTCTACATCGGCTGCGCCGAGAACCCCTTTGCCGACCCGTTCGAGCTCCGCGCCCTGCGCCTCAAGAAGAAGATCGAGGCGGGCGCCGACTTCATCCAGACCCAGTGCATCTTCAACGTCCCCAAGTTCAAGAAGTGGATGGAGGAGGTGCGTGCCCTGGGCCTGCATAAAGAGATTAAGATCCTCGCCGGCATCACGCCGCTCAAGGGCGTGGGCGGCGCGCGCTACATGCAGAAGTTCGTGCCCGGCATCGACGTGCCTCAGGACATCGTCGACCGTATGGCCGCCTGCGAGAAGGGCGCCCCGTCGCAGGCCGAGGGCAAGAAGATCGCCGTCGAGATGATCAAGGAGTTCACCGAGATCGAGGGTGTCGCCGGCGTGCACATCATGGCTATCGAGTGGGAGATCGCCGTGCCCGAGATCGTCGAGGCGGCCGGCCTGATGCCGCGGCCGGCCGTGGCCTAGGAGGCGCGCATGACGACCTGCACCGTGAGCCCGCTCCTCGCCGAAAACATCGGCACAGGCTGCGGCGAGAACGCGTACAAGTGCTACCAGTGCAAGCGCTGCACCAGCGGCTGCCCGGTGGCGCTGTACTCCGAGATGCACCCCGCGATGATCATGCGCGCCGTGCAGCTCGGTCAGCTCGACATGGTCTTCGACGACAAGTTCATCTGGCTGTGCACCGGCTGCGAGACGTGCACCGCCCGCTGCCCCCAGGGCATCGACATCGCCGCCATCATGGACGAGCTCAAGATCATCGCGCGTCGCGACGGCCGTATCCCCGCAGGCACGCCGTCGGCGGCCATGCTCAAGTTCAACTACGATTCGTTCGTGCGCTGGGGCCGCATGTGGGAGGTCGAGCTCATCGCCCGCGACGCACTCAAGCGGCCGTCGAGCGTGAAGTCGTGGTTGTCGCTGGGGCCCAAGATGATGCTCAAGGGCAAGGTCAACCCCACGCTCAAGAAGGGCGACACGCTGGCCATGAAGCGCATGGTGCGCACCGCCGAGAGCATCACCAGCGCAAAGATGAAGCGGCAGGCAGCAGAGGCTGCGCCGGCCGGCGCCACCGGCCCCGCGGACGGTCCCGCCGACGGGGGAGCCGAGTCATGAGCAAGACGCTCGCCTACTACCCCGGTTGCTCGCTGCACGGCACCTCCGGCGAGTTCGACGCGAGCTTCCGGGCCAGCGCCCGGGCGCTCGGCCTCACGCTGCTCGAGATCCCCGGCTGGGAGTGCTGCGGCAACACCGCGGCGCACTCCATCAACCGCCTGCTCGCCACGGCCTTGCCGGTCAACGAGCTCGCCAAGGTCGAGCAGGACATGAAGCTCGACGCCGTGGCAGTGCCCTGCGCGGCGTGCTACAGCCGCTTCAAGACCGGCGCCCATGAGGTCGGCGACGATGCCGAGACTGCCGCCGACGTCGGGAAGGTCGTGGGTCGCCCGTACGGCGGCGGCGTCGCCGTGCAGAACCTCATCGACGTGTACCACGATTCGGTGGGCCTCGACGCGCTCGCCGCCAAGGTCACGCGGCCGTTCCGCGGCCTCAAGATCGCCTGCTACTACGGCTGCCTGCTCACGCGGCCGCCCAAGGTCACGCTGGCCGAAGACCCCGAGTACCCCACGCACATGGACGCCGTGGTCAAGGCCATCGGCTGCGAGCCGGTCGACTGGAACTACAAGACCGACTGCTGCGGCGCCTCGCTGGCGCTCACCGAGCAGGGCATCGTCGACGACCTCGTGACCCGCATCCTGAACGACGCCAAGGCCTGCGGCGCCGTCGCCGTCGCCGTCGCCTGCCCCCTGTGCCAGGTCAACCTCGACGGCCGCCAGACCGAGATCCTGCGCAAGGATAGCGGCTGGCAGACCATCCCGGTGATCTTCCTCAGCCAGCTCGTCGGCCGCGCCGTGGGCGTGAGCGACAAGGAGCTCGGCCTCAGAAAGCACCTCGTCGATGTGATCGGGGTGATGGCGTAGGGGCTACCTCGACGCGACACGAGAACGACGAAGGGGCGCCGTTGGCGCCCCTTCGTCGTTCTCCAATATCAACCCCCGCGAGTATTGACTTCACAGCTGCCGATATCGATGCTTCCAGAACCCCACACCCGGTAGACGCGAGGCGCATCGAGATCTATGGCTCCCACAGACGTGCATAGTCTTCAGTTCCCATACGAGGTGTCTGCTGGTAGCCTGACCATGCCGCACAACCCGCACCTGGAGATGACGCGCATGGCAGCAGACAACGGCAGGAGGCCGGCGAACAGGGCGCTCCGCTTCACCCGCGTCAAGCTGGGCAACTGGCGCAACTTCGTCGATGTCGACATTCCTCTGCAGCGACGGGCATTCCTGGTGGGTCCCAACGCATCCGGTAAGTCCAATCTCCTTGACGCGTTCCGGTTCCTACGGGAGATCGTCATAGTCGGTGGAGGCTTCCAGAAGGCGGTCGAGACGCGAGGCGGCGTCTCGAAGCTGCGCTGCTTGGCGGCGCGTCGCTACTCCAACGTCGCGATCGCAGTCACGGTGGGAAGCGACGATGAGCCCGAGCAGTGGGAATACGAGCTCCACTTCACGCAAGACAACCGCCGCCGCCCGCAGATCACTCGCGAGCGCGTCGTCAAGTCGGGCAAGGAGATTCTGAGCCGCCCGGACAAGGATGATGGCCGCGACCGAGAGAGACTCACGCAGACGCTGATCGAGCAGGTGATTGCCAACAAGGACTTCCGCGAACTCGCTGAGTTCTTGTCGGCGATCAGATACTCACACATCGTGCCTCAGCTCATTCGCGATCCCGAACGTTCCGTGGCACGTGAGAACGACCCCTATGGGAGCGACTTCCTCGAGCAGGTCCTGCGCACCCAGGACAAGACGCGGACGGCGCGACTACGCCGTATCGGCAGCGCCTTGCGCGTGGCTGTTCCGCAGCTAAAAGACATAGACGCCTACCGAGACGAGAAGGGCGTCGCCCACCTGCGCGGCAAGTACGAGCACTGGCGCCCGCAGGGGGCATGGCAATCTGAGGACCAGTTCTCTGACGGTACGCTCCGCTTGGTCGGGCTTCTGTGGGCGATCCTTGACGGCACGGGCCCCCTGCTCCTGGAAGAACCCGAGCTGTCGCTGCATCCCGAGGTTGCGCGCTTTGTGCCACCGATGTTCGCCAGGGTCCAGAGGCGCTCGGGGCGCCAGGTTTTCCTGAGCACTCACTCCGCTGATCTGCTACGTGACGAAGGCATCGGCCTCGACGAAACGTTGCTCCTCATACCCAGCAACGAGGGCACTGCCGTGCGACCAGCCGGCGATTTCACTGAGATCGTCACACTGCTCGAGGCTGGCCTCACGCTCGCCGAAGCAGTCATGCCCGTCACCCAGCCCCGCAGAGCCTCGCAGCTGAGCCTCTTCGGCGACCTGTAGCAGCGACGTGAGGGCCTCACCTGGTTCCGTTCCGCCGTGTGTTTGCGCGGCAGTCGAAGGACCGACCGACGAGGCAGTCCTGCGCCGGCTGCTTGTCGAGAGCGGCCTTCCGGATCCGACTGTGTACGGCAAGCAAGGCAAGGCGGCCATCCACAAGCGGATACTCAGCTACAACGCAGCCGCCAGACACAAGCCATGGATCGTCATGATCGATCTCGACTCCGATGCCGACTGCGCACCCGAGTTGGTTTCTGACTGGCTCCCAGCACCGGCGGACCTGATGTACCTTCGGGTCGCGGTGCACGCAGTAGAGTCCTGGCTGCTGGCAGATGCTCAAAGAATCAGCAAGTTCCTCGGCGTGCCTCTCAGCCGTGTCCCCACGAACCCAGACACGCTGCCCGATCCCAAGCTGACTCTCATCAACCTAGCGCGACGGTCGCGATCGCGAGCGCTGCGCGAAGACATGGCGCCGCGGCCGGAGAGCGGACGGTCGGTCGGACCCGCATACGTCTCACGATTGATCGAGTTCGCCACCGACACGGCGCACGGATGGAGGGCCGAGACTGCCGCGCAGGTCAGCCCAAGCCTGCACGGCTGCGTGCGCCGCCTCAGTCTGCTGGCGGGGTCACTGAACGAACGCTAGCTCCGAATCCCGCGATCAGGATACCTGTAGGCCCACTCCGTCCACTTCTCCTCCGGTGCGGATGGCTGGCATCATCCATGAGGACGAGGAGCACGCCGAGGTGCTGGCGGCTCTCGATCTTCTTCTCGCTCTCGGCCGGGGCGGCGGCCGCAGGGCAGCCGCTTCAACGCAAAGACACAAGAGGGGCGGCGGGCCGCAAGGCTCGCCGCCCCTTCTGCAAGCTTGCATTGTCATCCTTGCCGGCGGCAGCCAGCCGACCTACGCTGGCCTCACGACACGTCGGCGCGTCACCACGCGTCAGCCATTGGCGGCCGGACTGGCCGCCATGACCTCGATGGCGGTATGGCCGATCACTTCTCCATCTATCGCGCACTGGATGACGTAGCGCCCCGCGGCGGGGATCTCCGGCGAGGCCGGACCAGCAAGCTGAAAGCGCTGAGGGGTCCCGGAGCGAAGACCCGTGGGACGCCCCACCTCGAACTCACCGCCAACGAGCTGCCCCACATGCCCACCGTCGGCGTCATAGACGTCGATGCTGAAGCTCATCTTGCGGTTGGTGAGGTTCCACGGAACGTTGACTCCGACGGCGACCGAAAATGGCGTTGCCGGATGGCCCGGGAGCTCCGGTGCGGTGAGCCGGTCCCAGCCACCGCCCAGCAGGTAGAGCTTGCCGCCCACGACTTGGGCGCCGTCGGCGACCAACAGGTAGTCCAAACCGATCTTGTCTGGGTCGCTCATGATTTGACCTCGCGTCCTGTCTGTCATACGATGTATGACACATCATACGCTTGCTGCTGAGACGCGCAAGTGCCTGTCGAGATCCGCGCACTCGTATGGGATGAGGCCAACGAGGGGCACTTGGCCAAGCACGGCGTCAGCGTCAGGGAGGTCGCGCAGATGCTCTCGAACCCGCATGTGATCGTGCGGAACCGCAAGAAGCGCGGCACTCGGCATCTGCTGATCGGCAGCACGCACGGAGGCCGCATCCTCACGGTGCCGCTGGCGCAGACCGCCGACCAGAGCACGTGGCGCCCTGTGACGGCCTTCCCGGCCACCAACGCCCAGCGGCAGGTACTTGCGAGGGCGCTCAGTCCAGTCGACGAGGGGTGATCATGGCAAGAAAGAAGCAGATGAGCGACTCGCCAGGCGACTACGAGGTTGTGGGCGTGAGCCAGGGCAAGCGTGCCGGCGGCATCGTCTCGGTGCGGCTGAAGCCCGACGAGATGGAACTCCTGAGCGCCCTGTCGGAGGTCGGCGGCCGGACGCTGTCCGACACGCTCCGTCTGGGATTGCGGTGCCTGGGCGATCGCCCGAACTTGGCAACGGGCGCCCCGGCCGTGGAGCCTGCTGTCAGGACCAGCGGTAGTGTCTCCGCTATCGTCTTCACCGCCAATGGCGACACGTGGGCGCGGTCCAATTCGCTGACCTGAGAGGCACCTATGGCACGAATCATTCACACGGAAGCTGAACACCACGACGCACTGACCGCGCTCGACCGGCTCATGGAGATCGATCCCGAGTCCGGCACTCCCGAGGCCGACGAACTCGAGCTGTTGGCGCTCGTCCTTGAAGACTACGAAAAGGCGCGCTGGCCCATCGGCCTCCCCGATGCCGTGGACGCCATCCGCTTCCGCATGGACCAGCAGGGGCTCACGCAGCGCGACCTGGAGCCCTACATCGGTAGTCGCGCCAGTGTCTCCGCGGTGCTCGCGGGCAAGCGGCTGCTCAGCCTGCGCATGATCCGCGCGTTGCACGAGGGGCTGGGCATCCCGCTGGAGGTACTGGTGCGGGAGCCGCGCCGCGCGCAGAGGCCTTCGTGAATCAGCCCATGGACACCAGCTACCCCGACGATGCCGGGCACGTGCCGGCGGCGATGTTCACCAAGTTCCCTGTGCCGATCCACGAGCTGATGAAGCGGCAAGGCATCAGCGGTCCCCAGGGGCTCGCCGCGTTCGCCGACCCCGAATGGGAGCTGGACGAGGAGAGCCAGCGGTTCCTCGAAGCAATCTTCGCCGAGAGCGATTCGGGCCAATCATGACAAGACCGGAGCCACGCGTTATCATGGCCATAGCGTTGGACACTTCTTGAGACAGAATCTGCCGATTATTACAGATTAGATGCTGTTTTACAGCGATTTCATGACTCCTAATGGTGGACACTAATGCGGACATTTGAGCAGACACACCCGTGGCTTTCGTTTGAGTTCCGCGCCGACCGCCTTTCGCACATCGCCTGGATGCTGATCGGCGAGGCGCGGTCCAAGTGCGAGCACATCAACGATGCTCCGCTGCATCCCGACGTCGCCAGCCTCCTCCACTACCTGTATCTCAGCAAGGGAGCAGCCGCGACGACGGCCATCGAAGGCAACACCCTCACCGAGGATGAAGTCCGGCAGCGCATCGACGGCACGCTCTCCCTGCCGCCGTCGCGCGAGTACCTCGGCATCGAAGTCGACAACATCGTCGCGGCATGCAACGACATCCAGGAGGACGTGGCCGCGGGACGCGAGTTCAAGCTTGACCCGGACCGCATCCTCACCTTCAACCGAAAGGTGCTCGCCGACCTCGAACTCAGGCAAGGCGTCATCCCTGGCGCGTACCGCACGCACCCGGTGCTCGTGGGAGGCATCTACCGTGGAGCGCCGGCCGAGGATTGCGAGTACCTCCTGAGCCGCATGTGTGAGTGGCTCAACGGGCCGGCGTTCTTCAGCAACGACGCCGACATGGCATTCGCGCTACGGCTGTTTCGGGCGATCCTGGCTCACCTGTACATCGCCTGGATCCATCCGTTCGGCGACGGCAATGGCCGCACCGCGAGACTCGTCGAGTTCCAGATCCTGCTTCACTCAGGCTACGTGTCGACGCCGGCGGCGCATCTGCTCAGCAACCACTTCAACCTCACGCGCAGCCGCTACTGCGAGCAGCTCGACAGCGCCGGCAAGCAGACGGACGGCGTCGCGTCGTTCATCGAGTACGCCACGCGGGGATTTGTTGACGGTCTGCGCGAGCAGCTCAAAGAGATCCGGGAGCAGCAGCTCGTGGTGACCTGGCGGGACGTGGTCAATGGCCATTTCCACAGCCTGCACGGCAAGACGGCCGAGCGCCAGCGCCGCCTGCTGCTCGACCTGAGGTTGCCGACGCCCCGCCGCGAGATCACGCATGTGAGCCCACATGTCGCTGAGCTCTACGCCGGCCTCTCCGAAAAGACCGTCTCTCGTGACTTGGCGGCACTGGAAGCCGCCGGACTCATCGTCCGCAAGGACGATCTCTTGGCCCCCAACTTCGGGCTGGTGCTGGAATTCCTACCCCTGCGGGCACCCCGCGGGCCGACGAGAGGCGAGGCGGTGTAGCCCAGAGGTTCGAGCCGAGAGAGCGAGGCGCGATTCCTCCTCCTTGCGTCGGGCCATGTCCCCCCACCCAAGCGTCAGTCAGCCGACGCCGCGACAACGGCGTCATCCAGATCGTTGATGAACATCCGAAGAAGGTCGCCAGGCTCCAAGCCCTTGTTCTTATGTCCGATGTCTTTGCGCATGACCAGCATAAGACGCTCCAAGGCGAAGAGCGACAACACGCTGGTCTCTGAACTGCCCTCGTCCACCATCATCGCTGCATTGCGGAACGCGATGAACTCGCTCAGGACTTCATCGGAGCCCCATACCATCAACTCCCGCGTGAAATCGCGCAGGAACTCGAGCGATTCGGGCTCATCCAGGGACTTGGTATCCGTGCCAATCGTTGAGAACCAGAATTCGAAGAACTTCTCGTAGACCGGGATCTTCCGGATACGGTGCTCCTGCTCGATCTGCCGTCGACGCTCCCAAACCCGCTGAACGATCAACGACGCGACGGATATGAGCACGGTGGCACTGCTGGCGATGATGGCCGCAAGAACTGGTGGCGTCAGACCGAATAGCGCTTTCAGCCCGAACCACGCGCCCGTGACTGCTGCGGCCACCAAGACCAAGAGTAAGACCAAGCCTAGGAGGGTCTGCCAACGACCCGACGACACGTTGGCGTTGGACGTCTTCACATCGCTCACCCCTATGTCGCCTCCAGCTGGCGCGCGCCGAAAGGCCCCCGCGCCTCAACCACCCGAGCGCGCATCTCTCTCAGTCACCAAGAACCCCAGCCAGCGCACTGCACTTGAGAGCCACTGTCGCTTCACTTGCGGCAGTGGCACTGCGACGCGCGCGGTCGACTAGCCTTGTCACCCTGTCCAGGTCGTGGACCATCTTCTGCTGCTCGTGAATTGACGGCAGGAGAAGCGGGTGGGCTTTCAGCTGAACGCCCGTGAGATGCGCAATGGTCGTCTGGGTCTTCACATCGGCAAACTGGCCACTTTCAGCACACCACATGATGTGATGCAGTAGGAATCGTGGGGCTACTAGACTCTGATCCAACCTAATTCGATGGAGCGCCTTCTGAAAGAGGCACAAGTCGATCTCTCCGCTCCAGATGGCGGCCTTTCCGATATCGCCTCCCTCGCAGACAAGCACATCGCCCGGCCTGAGAGAGTAGGTCGCGACCTGTTCCTTGGGTAGTTGCATGCGGTACACGCTCGTCAGATCCAAGAAGTCCCATTGGACATTCGCGTTTCGGAGATATGGGATTCCATCCTCAGAATCGGTCCTGTTCCCTGACAGCATCTTCCCCAGACGAACCTCGCCGATGCTACCCAGGGGCACCGGCTGCAGCCTCGCCGCAAGAGCCGCGAATCTCACCGACCGGAGACGAGTTGGAAGCAGGCCAATAGCCGCCGTATTGCCCAGCGACGCTCGCTTGGCTCGGTCTTGGAGAATGGCGAGTCGATTGAGCTTCTCCACAACTCGCCGCTGCACTTCGATGGGCGGAAGCGGCATCTCGGTTGAGAGGAATTGCTTCGGTGACACGGAGTTGCGGCGGGCGCCCATGCCGCGTGACCCACGTTCAAGCTGCTCCCACAACTGCGGACGCCTGCAGAACCACTCGATGTAGCGCGGGTCAGCGACAGCGTTTCGGGCTCGAAACGTCGCGAACTGAGGCGACAGGTACCAGCCATCGAAGGCCGGCGGGATGAGTGCGATTGCGCCTTCCCATGCCTTGAGCTGGCTGATGACAATGTCGCCGGCGTGGAGGCGGTTGAACGTCTTGTAGGTCGTCTCTCCGCCGGAGAGAGGACTGCGAGCGAGGAGCCCGCGACCGAAGCTGTAAACCCCGGAGATGTTGTATGTCGTCGCCGGATTGACCGGGACGCTGTCCAGATGAAGATCGAGGACATCCCCCAGCTTCACGGTCGGCCAGCGGCTCACTCCGCTTCCCACTCCGCCAGCTCGACCTTCATCTCCTCCAGGATCGCGATGATCTCGCGCTCCTTGGCCAGGATGTCGTCGATGAGCTGCTCGGGCGGCAGGTGCTCCAGGGCCTCGGCGCTGGTCGGGTTCTTCACGTCGAGGTTCACCGACTGCAGATCGCCGGTGTCGTCGTACATGAGCACGTCGCTCGCGGTGACGCGCCAGGCGTGCTCATTCTCGGCTCGGCTGGCGCGCGGCCACCACTCGATCAGCGGTGCGAACTCCTCGAACTGCAGCGGCTTCGTCTTGGTGTAGTTCTTGCGGCCCTCGGGCAGCGGCAGCTCGTAGTACCAGATCTCCTTGGTCGGTCCGCCGCGCTCGAAGAAGAGCAGGTTCGTCGGGATGCTCGTGTAGGGCGCGAAGATGCCGTTGGGCAGGCGCACGATCGTGTGCAGGTCGAACTCGGTGAGGAGCTGCTCCTTGATGCGGGCGCAGACGCCGTCGCCGAAGAGGGTGCCGTTGGGGACGACCACGGCGGCGCGGCCGGGGCGCGCAGCGCCGGAGCCGCGCCGCAGCTTCCGCATGATGAGTTGCAGAAAGAGCAGCGTCGTCTCGCCCGTCTGCATGTCGCTGGGGAAGTTGCCCTTGATGCCGGGCTCCTCCTCCCCGCCGAACGGCGGGTTGGTGAGG
>Ga0315281_10014311_pt1 | contig 10705 bp, 6 predicted proteins | sample YL17G07_0_MG_FD_204540 | JGI IMG/M metagenome (GOLD analysis project Ga0315281, IMG submission 204540) | Sediment microbial communities from Yellowstone Lake, YNP, Wyoming, USA - YL17G07_0 | ecosystem: Environmental > Aquatic > Freshwater > Lake > Sediment | place: USA: Wyoming | collected... | reverse complement strand
GTTCGCGGCCGCGGTGCGATCGAAGAAGAGCGAATAGAGCGCTTGGTGATAGCGGCCCCAGTGCGCCTTGAGTGCCAGCGTCCCCTGCCCGGTCACGTCGAGCACGGCGCCAAGGCGCGGATCGGTGGCGCGAGCACGAACTGCCTCCTCGCGTTCGCACAGACCGCCGCAGTTTGGCCGCAACCAACCGATCCATCGCGACTGCCGCACGCCCGGCGTGAGCGTGAGACGGCTGCCGACGGTGACGTTGTCCTGTGCGAAGATCGCGTCGCTCCACGTGTCACTGTCGATCTGCATCTCGCCGCCCCAGTCGCTGCCCACCGTGCCCCACGACGCCGCGTTCAGCGGATCGAAGCTCGTGAGACCGAACGTGTAGGGCCGCCACGTAAGGCCGCCGTTCCGCGTGCGTGCGTCGCGCCACCAGGTGCGCGTGGCATCGGCGCCAATGACGAACTGATGGTCCGTCCAGAGTGCGTGACGCATGAGGCGGAGTTGCACGCTGCCGCTCGCGCTCTCCGCGCGACGGCGCTCGTCGAACGCGGCGTTCTGCGCAGTGGGCATCCGCCCCAGTTGCAGCCGCTGCACGGCAGGCGTTTCGGGTCCGCCGTAGCCCAACCGATTGTCGGTCGAGCGGAACCCGGCTGCGCGAACGTCGAGCACGCTGCGCGAACGGCTCGCGTCGGTAAACGAGAAACTGTAGAACCCCGTGGGCTGACGCACGCGCTGGAGCCCGGTGGCGTCGTCCACGCCGTTCATGCCGGCATGCTCGGTGCTGAACGTGGAGAACCCGCCGAGCGCTTCCACGCGCTGACCGGCGCGTGGAAGCCAGGTGAGTTTGCCCATGCCGCGCGCGTCGGCGTGCTCTTCCTGCACCGGCTGGAAATCGCCGGCCGCCGTGGTGGTGAGATTCGGTGATCGCACGTCGCGGCCTACGTACTGGCCGGCCGCGAAGTAGAACAGGCGGTCGCGCAGGATCGGGCCGCCAATCTCGCCGCCCAGTTCGCGCCGGCCCGCTTGTTCGGCGCCCTGCTCGTCCCTGTTGATGTTCGTGGCGGTGAGTTTTGGCGATTCGTAGTTCAGGCGCATCGCCAAGCGACGCTCATTGGACCCGGACTTGGTGATTGCGTTGATGACGCCGCCCTGGAAATTCCCGTACTCGGCGCCGGCGCCGAGCCCTTTCACCTCGAGCGTTTCGATCCAATCCACGCTGAGTGCGAGGAAGTCGCCGCCGAGCCCCGGGTGGTTCATGGACACGCCGTCGAGGCGGTAGTCGTTGGATACGCCGGGCGCGCCGCCCCAGAGTTGGTCTTTCCGTGCGCCGGGCACGAGCGCAATGAGGCTCGACGCGTCGCGAGCGCTGGGCAGGAGCTCGGTGAACTTGCGGTCGAGTCGCAGCGACAGTTCCGGCGTGGTCGCGTCGATCGCCGTGGGCGACGTCACGACTTCGATGGTGGAGAGCTGCGTGGCCGCTTGCGTGAGAGTGACGTTGAGCGTGCGCGTCTGGCCATCGAGCACGCGCACAGCCGGCAGTTCCGCGTTCCGGTATCCCACGCGGTGCACCGTGACGACGTATGTGCCTGCAGTGAGCGCACTGAGGCGAAACGCACCGCGTTCATTCGTAACCGCATCGCGTACGAGGGATCTATCGCTGCGCTCGGCACGCACCGCGGCAGACTCGATTGGTTTCGCGTCTGCGCCAAGCACCACTCCGGCAATCGTACCCTGGGCCGCGGCGTTGCACGCAAGCAAGGCGAACAGCGCAACTCGCCTCAGGCACCTCTCACCGGGGATGTGCATCCCCCACCGTGAACGCGTCACCCGGCGTGGCCTGCAGCTTTTCCGGGAGGCTGTCGGCCATCCTCAGCGCGGCGCGGGTGGGGCCGCTCGCGGCCACACATTGTCGCGCGCATCACGGTCCGGAAATCGGCGGAACGGATCGATCGTCGTTTGCTGGATCGCGCGCCCGCCAAAATCGAGCACGGCATTGAAGGTCTTGCTCCCGCCGAACCACACGTCCACCGGGTACGTGACGATCGCGGTCACGCTGTCCTGCATGCGGACATTGGACGGCAGCCGCACCGCTGGCCCGGTTGCGGCAAACTGCACTTTCAGCACAACTGGCGCGGGCATCTGGCCATCCTGGCGCACGACAACGGTTGTCTGCGTGCCGTTCGTCGTGACATTCTGAATGGACTGCTGCACCGCGTCGGTCGTGAACAGCCAGTAATTCCAGAACCAGCCCAGATCGCGTCCCAGCGCGTTGCTCATGAACAACATGTAGTCCCACGGTGACGGATGCTTGAAGCGCCATGCCTTGGCGTACCCGCTCATCGCGCGCCATACCGCCGAGTCACCGACGACGGCGCCGAGCATCGAGAGCATCTGCGGCGCCTTGCTGTAGGTCGTGAAGCCGTAGAGCTGAGCCTGATAGTTTGCCGGCCACATCATCGGCGACTCGATCTCGCTGCCGCTGATCTGCCCGTACGCCTGCCCCTGGCCGTCGAGCGACGGCGGTTGGTTCCGTCTGTCCGCGGACGACAAGCCGTTCATGTACTGATTGAACCCTTCGTCCATCCAGCCATACCATGTCTCGTTGTTGCTCACCATCATGGGCCACCACTCGTGGCCCGCTTCGTGGTCCGCGGCGCCCGCGGCGGACATGATGAACATCGGGTACTCCATGCCCAGCTCCGGACCATCGGCCAACGTGAGCTGCGGAAAGGCGTACGGCATCCAGAGCTTGGAGTAGAACTCGAGCGCGTGGCGCGCCAGCGCGGCGGCGGGTTTGAACTGGTTGGTGTCGCCCGGAAGATACAGCAGGTGCACGGGGATTGATCCGCGCTCCGGAATGGTCGCGCGAGTGGCGTCCCACACGTAGCTCCTGGACGTTGCCCAAGCGAAGTCGTTCGCGGTGTCGGCGGCGAATCGCCACACCAACCGGTCGCCCGCCGCAGTGGCTTTGCCGGCACCTGTCTCGGTGGCACCCACGATCGAGCGCGTGTCGTTCGACTCGAGCACGTGCGTCAGCCGTTCACGGGTCGTGGCGCTCAATACCGCGTCGGGATTCTGCAACACCCCCGTTGCGCCCACGAGCCAGCCCGCCGGCACATCGAGGCTCACGTCCCAATGCCCAAAGTTGTTGTAGAACTCCGCATCGCCGAGGTACTGCTCGGCGTCCCAGCCGCGCAGGTCGTCGTACACCGCCACGCGCGGATACCATTGCGCCACTTGGTACAGCGAGTCGGCGAGGCGCCCCATGCGTTGCCCGCGTCCCAGTTGAACGCCCGGCACCTTGAAGTTCCATTCGATCTCGAGCGTAGCGCTCCCTTTGGCTGGAACGGGGTTCTGCAGTGCGATGGTCCCGACGGTCTGATCGAGATTGAATGCGACAGGACCGCTGGCCGCGGGGTTCGTGCCGCGGGTGATTACCGGATTCAGGTTCACGGCCTGACCAGCCACCGCCACGCGGGTGACCTTCATACCTTGGGTGATTTCGATGGTCGACGGAATTGGGTCCGAACGGGCTGCGTTCGGCGAGAAATAGTTCTGATCCAGCCGCAGCACGATGGTGCGCAGCGCGGAGTCGCTGTTGTTTCTCAGCGTGATCGTCTCGCGGCCGGTGATGGTGGACGTGGGCACGTCGAGACGCGCGGTGATCGAATAGTCCATCCACAGTTGCCAGTAGTTGCGTCCCGGCCGGCCGGTCGAGTCACGGGTGCCCGCAGCGTAGGCGCGTCGCACGGTGTTGGTCATGGGAATGTCGCGACGGATTGCGCGCTCGGGCGCGGCGCCACTCCCAGCCGCGCTTGCAGGCGTTGGCGAAGTGCGGGCGACGCACGCGTTCACCGTGAAAGTCAACAAGACAGCAGATACCGAACGCAGCGCTGACATAAGGTCCTCCCAGGCCGGGGAACGATGACGCACTACTATATAATGGTGGCCACCCTGCTCTCCCGCCTCCAGCACAAACTGTCGCGCTTCCTCGGCGACCGACTCGGCATCCTGCACCAGGTGCGCGGCTTTCGCGTGGTGGTGGACAACACGCGCCCCGACATCGCCACGGCGGACGTCGTCCAGCGTCTGGACGAGGGCGTCGCGCTGATCGAGAAATACCAACCGTGGCGGCTGGCTCACCTGAGGCGCGACCTCGACCACTTTCGCGTGGTGCGGTGGCCGTGCCGCGGCGCGTACTTCCCGGAAGCCCGCGCGTGCATGGTGGAACTCACGTTCCTCGCTCGGCGCGATATCGGGCCGGCGACGGTCGCGTCCACGATCGTGCACGAGGGCATGCACGCGCGCGTGCACCGCATGGGCGTAAACGAGGAGGCGCGCGACCGGGCAAGCGAGGAGCGCATCTGCCGCCGAGCGGAACTCGAGTTTGGCGAATCGCTGCCGGCGGACATCGGCGCCCCGGTGGTACAGCGCGCGCTGGAGTCGCTTCAACTCGAAGACTCGGACGTGGCACCCGACATCGATTGGCGCCTCGCCCAGCAGCGAATGGCGGACGTGGACCGAGCTGCGAAGGACTAACAACAACAGATTCCCTTGCGGCCTTGTAGTTTCTCAAATCCCAACCACTCGTCGAAATGCGAATCAAGATCACGGTCGGAAAGGATCTCAGATTCACCGCGGAGTTTCAGGACACGCTGGCCCCGAAGACGGTGGCGGCATTCAAGAAGCTGCTCCCCTACCGGCAGAAGCTCATCCACTGCCGCTGGAGCGGCGAGGGCTGCTGGATTCCGCTCGGCGAGCTCAAACTCGAGACCGGCTTCGAGAACCACACCAGCTATCCGGCACCCGGGCAGATCCTGTGGTACCCCGGCGGATTCAGCGAGACCGAGCTGATCTTTGCGTACGGCCCGGTGAACTTCGCCAGCAAGATGGGCCAGCTCGCGGGAAACCATTTTCTCACCGTAATCGAGGGCAACGAGCGGCTGCAGGAGATGGGGAGGAGGGTGCTGTGGGAAGGGGCGCAGGAGATTGTCTTTGAATAGCTGCGAAAATGGACAACATCACCCACACTCTCGTCGGCGCGGCGCTCGCCGAAGCCGGCCTCAAGAAGCGCAGCGCGCTCGGCGCTGCGACGCTCATGATCGGCGCGAACTTCCCCGACCTCGACATCGTCGCGCTCCCCTTGGGACTCAACCTCGATGTGCGCCGCGGAATCACGCATGGGTTTCTCGCGCTCGCGGTGCTGCCGTTCGTGCTCGCCGGGCTCATGTGGTTGTGGGACACGCGCGTTCGCAGGCGCCGCTCACCGGATGCGCCGGCGGCTGACTTCAGGCAACTCGCGCTGCTCTCCGCAATCGCGATAGCCACGCACCCCACGCTCGACTACATGAATACCTACGGCATGCGGTGGCTCATGCCGTTCGTGGACAAATGGTTCTACGCCGACGGGCTTTTCATCGTCGACATCTGGATCATGATCATGCTCACCACCGGCTATGTGTGGTCGCGGCGCACCGGCAGGCCAAGGGCGGCCCGCATGGCGCTCGCCGGGGTCGCGTCGTACGTGGTAGCCATGCTGCTGATCACCGAAGCTGGTCGGATCGCCGTAGGCGCGACGTACACATCCCGGTTCATGGTCGAGCCCACCTCGTTGGTTCCCTGGCACCGCGATGTCCTCGTCGACGACGGGACCGTCTACCGCCTGGGGCGCTATGAGCTGTTCCGTGGACTCACCATGTCGGGGGAGACAATCTCGAAGGGCGACCGGGATCTGGCGGTCGACGCGGCCATGCGGACCCCCAAGGGACAGCGGTTCCTCAGGTGGTCGCGGTTTCCCTTCTATAGAGTGGTCCGGGAGGGCGGAACGACAGTGGTCCGGATGGCGGACGCCCGGTACATGGGGGACGATGCCCGGGGGTGGGCCGCCATAGAGGTCCGGCTCCCATAAAGGGGGTCGGTATCCTATCTTTTGAGGCTCCCAAGACCCACCTCATTCTGTGAACCGCACTTAGCTCGATGCCAAAAAGCCGTCCCCGCCTGAAGATCATTCGCCGTTTCGGCGTTCAACTGCCCGGCCTGACTCGCAAGTCCGCGGAGAAGAAGCCCTACCCGCCCGGCGCGCATGGCCAGTCCAAGACTGGCCGCAGGAAAACCAGCGAATTCCGCCGCCTGCTCGAGGAAAAGCAGAAGGTGCGCTTCAACTACGGCGTGTCCGAAGGCCAGCTGCGTCGCTACCTCGGCCTCGCGCGCAAGCTGCCGGGCCGCACCGGCGACAACCTGCTCGGCGTGCTCGAGCGTCGCCTGGACAACATCGTGTTCCGCATGGGCTTCGCGGTGACGATTCCGGCCGCACGGCAACTCGTGTCGCACGGGAACATCCGAGTGAACGGCAAGAAGGTGGACCGGCCCGGTTTCCTGGCCGAGTCTGGTGACGTCGTCGCCGTCGCGCCGGGCAAGACGCGCGAGCGCGTTTCGCTCATCGAGAACGTGGAGCGCGGACCGCAGTTGCGTTTGCCGAGTTATCTCGCGATCGACCCGTCGGACAAGTTCACCGGCCGCGTGATTGGAACCCCGATGAAAGGGGATATCCCCTTTCCCGTGAACTCTGCCGCGTTGGTTGAGTTTTACGCGAGGTAGTTTCTGACCAACTGAAAACTGAAGTGGTTTCTGTTGTAGAGGAGTCTGAATGCGAGGCGACAGAGCCGGGACTCAAGTCCTGGTTCTGTCGCCTTCAGTTTCAGAATCTTCTACAACAGAGACCTTTCCGGTCCTGCGGTTTCTAAGTACCGCAGGTCCTGTGGTTCCGGAAAGGTCTAGGGCACCGCAGGCGGCACATCGATGGTCTTCAGCCCCTTTGCCCTCAGCTTCGCGTTATGGTCTGCAAGATCCTTGTTCAGCAGCGCGGTGAGCAGTGCGTGCGTGTCCCGCGTCTCCTTCGCCAGCACCATCCCCACCTCGCGCTGCTGACTCGTTGGCCCGAAGTCCGAGTCCAGCGTTCCCGCCAGGTAGTCGAGCTGGCCGCCGAGTTTGACGGGCCACCGCACGCCGTCCTGCCCACGGCCTGTGAAGCGGAGGTCCGTGAGCCTGCCCTCCACGTCCATGAATTTCTGTTCCAGTGCGTCGCCAGCCGCGCGAACATCCGCGGCGCTCGCGTCACTGGCGAGCTGCTTCTTCATCGCCTGGAGCTGCGCCCGCACGCTCTCGATCGTGTTCAGCATTTCGCTGGCGGCGGCGTGATCGCGCTGTAGCGCCAGCAGCGCCCGTGTCTTTGCCACGATCTCCACGATCGTCGCCCGGCTGCTGGGGTCCTTCCGCACTTCGAGCGGCTGCGTGTACGACGCACCGGCGATCGTCAGCTTCACCGAGTACTTCCCGGGCGGCATGAGCACACCGAAGCCGTTGCCGAACCCGGCCGCCGGACGGGTGCCGGCATCGCTGAGTTCGAACTCTTCGTCGAACATCGGCTTGGTGCGCATCACGGGCGACTTGGTCGGCTCGTTCTGGAGATTCCAGAACATCCGATTCAGGCCCACATGCGCCGTGTCTTTCAGCATACGCACAACCTTGTTGGTGCTGTCCATGATTTCGATCGTCGCAGCGCCCGCAGCCTTGGCCCAGTAGTTGATCGACGCGCCGTACGGCGGATTCTGTCCCGCGGTGGGATCGTCGTTCGACGCGTAGTTCCCCGGAATGCTGATCCATCGGTAGGCCGGCACCATCGGGAACAGGTGTCCGTTCGCGGCCATCACCTCAGGCGTGAGTTTCTGGAACGCCGTGAGGTTGTCCAGGATCCAGAAACCGCGGCCGTAGGTGGCTACCACGAGATCGTTGAACTTCTCTTGAATGACAAGGCCATACACGGGCGCCGGCGGCAGGTTGTTGTTCATCAACTGCCAGTGGTCGCCGTCGTCGAACGAGACGTAGAGCGCGTTTTCCGTGCCGGCGTACAGCAAGCCGCGACGCACCGGATCCTCACGAATGACGTGGGCATAGCTGAGGATGCCCTTCGGGATTCCCGTGACGATCAGGTCCCACGTCTTGCCGAAATCCTTCGTGCGGAAGATCCACGTATCGAAGTTGCCTTCCTGGTGGCCGTCCACCGTGACGTACGCGGTGCCGGCGTTGTAGCGCGACGGCTCCACCCACTGCGCGGAACCCCATGCGGCAGCGCCTGTGAGCGGCGGCGACACGTCCGTCCATTTGCCACCGCTGTCGCGCGTGACGTACACCTTGCCGTCGTTGCTGCCAGTCCAGAGCAGGCCGCGCCGGATCGGCGACTCGGCGATTGCCATGAGTGTGCCGCCGTACTCGACGCCAATGTTGTCCGGCGTGAGTCCGCCCGAGATCTGCTGCTTCGTCTTGTCGTTCCGCGTCAGGTCCGGCGAAATCACCTTCCAGCTCTTTCCGCCGTCCGTGGACGTGTGCACGAACTGGCTGCCGATGTACACGCGGTTGTGGTTGTTGGGCGAGATGATGAACGGCGCGTTCCAGATGAAGCGGTACTGCACGTCGCCCGCGGCGTAGCCACCGGTGCTCAGCGGCCAGACTTCCACGTTCTGGCCCTGGCGATTCCGCTGGTCGAACCGGATGACGATGCCGCCCCGGCTCCCTGATCCTGACGCCGTAGACCACGTGATGTTGGTATCCACCGGGTCCGGCGTCGCAAATCCGCTCTCGCCGCCGAGCACACCGGCCCATTCGCTGCGCTGAATGCCACCACCGCCACCACCCCCACCGCCACCCGTGCGGCTGTTGCTCGGGCCGCGGTACGACGGGCCGTCCTGCTTGTTGCCGTAGACGTAGTACGGCACTCGGTTATCGACTGTCACGTGGTACATCTGGGCGATCGGCAAATTGACGCGCAGCCACGTGCGCGCGCGTGTGGTGGAAATCGAAACGCCGGCGTCGTTCGCCACCGCCATGCGCGCCGGATTCGTGGGGTCGATCCACATGTCGTGGTTGTCGCCTCCCGGGCTCGCCAGCGGGGGACCTGCGGCTGCCTGCGCGTCGTCGCCACCGCCGAAGCCTGCGCCGCGGTTCGTGGCACCGCCGTCCATCGAACGGCTGAACGTGGCGCACAAGAAATACGTCTCGTCGGGGTTGTCCGGCGACACCGCCATGCGCGTGTAGTACGGCTGGCGGCACGCGAGATTGCGGTCGTAGCTCACCACCTGCCAGCGGTTGCCACCGTCCTCCGAGCGCCACAGCTCACCGTTGTCGGTGGGCTGGCCCTTGTACGGGACGCCGTCGCCGGTCTCGATCAGTGCGTAGACACGGTTTGGGTTCGACTGCGCGATCGCGAGCCCGATCTTGCCAATCGTGTGCGTGGGCAGGCCGTTGCCCTGAAGCTTCGTCCACGTCGTGCCGCCGTCGCGCGATACGTGAATGCCGCTGCCGGGCCCGCCGCTCTCGCGGCCCCACGTGTGAAGGAGCAGCTGCCATGTGGCTGCGAACAGCACTTGCGGATTCGCGGGATCCATCTGGACGTCGATGGCGCCGGTGTTCTCATCGACGAACAGCACCCGCTCCCACGTGGCGCCGCCGTCCTTGGTGCGGAACACGCCGCGCTGCTGCTGCGGGCCATAGCTATGACCCATCGCCGCCACGAACACGATGTCGGGATTGGCGGGGTCGATCACGATGCGGGCGGTGCGGCCGGTTTCCTCGAGGCCCATGCGTCGCCACGTACGGCCCGCGTCCGTCGACTTGTAGACGCCCGTGCCAAGCGAGACGTGCGAGCGGATGAATGCTTCGCCGGTGCCGGCCCACACGACATTCGGGTTGGAGCGCGAGACCGCGAGCGCGCCGATGGACGAGACCTGCTGGTTGTCGAAGATCGGCTGCCAGTGAATGCCCGCGTCGGTGGTCTTCCAGATCCCGCCGGACGCCGCGCCTGCGTAGTACACGTTGGGGTCGCCGACGACGCCGGTGACCGCGTCCGTTCGATTGCCAACCGGACCGATGTAGCGGAAGCGGAGGTCGGTCGCGAGGCGAGGGTCAAAGCTCGTGGGCGTGATCTGCGATGCCGCACGGGGAGCAGCTGGCTGCTGCTGGGCGACTGCTGGCGTGGCAAGACTGAGGGCTGCGAACAGGACGGGGACTTTCATTGGGCTGGCTCCGTGGGGACACACAATCATCCTCTCCGGGAGGAGCAACAGCAAGTCCTGAAACCAGACACCACAGGACCTCACAGCTGTGGGGTGGAGAAGCCTTGTAGCTTCCCAATCCTCACAACTTCGGTGTTCAGGTGACGAAGAAATCAGCACGGGTGAAGAGGGTCGAGAAGGAACTCCGCCGCCGTTCCTCTCCCGCCCGCGCCAAAGCACTCAAGTGGTTCTTCAAAACGGGGCCCGGCCAGTACGGCGAGGGCGACCGCTTCCTCGGCCTCACCATGCCACAAATTCGCCAGCTCGCCCGGGAGTGTGATGACCTCACGCTCACGGACATCGAGGCGCTGCTCGAATCGCCGTGGCACGAGTCGCGCTCACTCGCCGTGGTCCTGCTGGCCCATCGCTATCCGCGCTCGGATGTCGCGGCCCAACGCGCCATCTACGACCTGTACCTCCGGCGCGCCGATCGCATCAATAACTGGGACCTCGTCGACATTTCGGCACCGAACGTGGTCGGCGCGCACCTGCTCGCGCGGTCGCGCGCGCCGCTGCATCGCCTCGCGAAATCGCGCGATCTGTGGGAGCGTCGCATCGCGATCGTGTCGACCGCGATGTTCATCGGGAACGACCAATTCGACGACACC
>Ga0315281_10014310_pt1 | contig 10705 bp, 8 predicted proteins | sample YL17G07_0_MG_FD_204540 | JGI IMG/M metagenome (GOLD analysis project Ga0315281, IMG submission 204540) | Sediment microbial communities from Yellowstone Lake, YNP, Wyoming, USA - YL17G07_0 | ecosystem: Environmental > Aquatic > Freshwater > Lake > Sediment | place: USA: Wyoming | collected... | reverse complement strand
GGGCCGGACCTGCTAGGGTGCCCTAGCGTCCGGGAGCGCGGCGGCCACCAGCGGAGACACCCCATGGAAGCCCAGGGATTCACCCTTTATGACATGCTGGCGCGGGGCGCGGAGACCTACGGGGACCGTCCGGCGCTGATCCACGGCGCGGCCGTCACCAGTCACCGGCAACTGCTGGCGCGGGTGAACGCGCTGGCCGCCGGGCTGGCCGGGCACGGCCTGGGCAAGGGCGAGCGCATCTGCATCCTGGCCCAGAACGACCCGGCCTACGTGGAACTCTACGGCGCCTGCGCCCAACTGGGCGTGGTGGCGTATCCCATCAATTGGCGGCTGACGGCGGAGGAGGTGGCCCGCATCGTGGAGCGGGCGGCGCCCCAGATGCTGGTCGTGGATGGCTCGACGCTGCACCTGGTGGCCGACTGGCCGGCCAGCAAGCAGAACATCCCCTTCTGGTACCAATTCGGGGACACCCCCGGCGAGGGCTTCACGCCCTTCTCGCGGCTGTACATCGCCTCCGGTGAGGCGGAGGGCGAGCGGGCGCGGCCGGACGATCCCTTCGCGGTCATCTCCACCGCGGCGGTGGACGCGATTCCGCGGGGCGCGGTGCTGACCCACGCCAACGTGCTGACGGCCAACCTGCTGAGCGTGGCCGCGCTGGGGTATTCGGCCGCCGACCGCTACCTGCTGGCGCTGCCGCTGTTCCACATCACGGCGCTGGGGGGGCTCTTTGCGCACCTGCATTCCGGCGGCGCCTGCGTCCTCGTGCCCCGCTTCGACGCGGAGGAGGCCGTGCGGCTGATTGACGCGCACGCCATCACCCACGTATCGGACTTCCCGCCCGTGCTGGCCAACCTGCTGGACGCCGCCGCCAAGACCGGCAGCAAGCTGGCGAGCCTGAAGTACGTCTCCGGGTTGGACGCCCCCGCCACCATCCAGCGCCTCCACGGGCAGACGCGCGCCCAGTTCTGGACCGGGTTCGGACAATCCGAGACCTCCGGCTTCGTCACGCTGCTGCGGTACGCGGACCAGCCCGGCTCCGCCGGCAAGGCCGCGCCGCTGTGCCGGGTGCGGGTGGTGGACGACGAGGACCGGGACGTCCCGGCCGGAACCCCGGGCGAGATCCTCGTCCGCGGGCCGGTGGTGTTCCAGGGCTACTTTGCCCAGCCCGACGTGACGGCCCACACGCTGCGCGGGGGCTGGCACCACACCGGCGACGTCGGCCGCTTCGACGCGGACGGCTACCTGTATTACGTCGGGCGCAAGCCGGAGAAGGAACTCATCAAGCCCGGCGGAGAGAATGTGTACCCGGCGGAGGTGGAGACGGCCATCCGGCAGTTGCCGGGCGTGGCGGAGGCCTGCGTCTACGGCATTCCCGACGCCCAGTGGGGCGAGGCCATCAAGGCCGTGGTGGAGCCCAAGCCGGGCGCCACGCTGACGGAGCGGCAGGTGATCGACCACGTGGGGGCGGCCATCGCCCGCTTCAAGCGCCCCAAGGTGGTCGTGTTCGCGGACAAGCTGCCCCGCGCGGCGGACGGCGCGGTGAACCGGGCCGCCGTCAAGACACAGTTCGGGACGAAGGGATAGCGGGGGGCGGCGCGTGGGCCGCGGTTGCGGCCGCCGCTGCGGCCGGGACGCCTACAGCAGGCTGCCCAGAACGATGGTCTCTTCGCGCTTGGGGCCGGTGGAGACGATGCCGGCCGGGCAGCCGGTGAGTTCCGTCAGGCGGTCTATGTAGGCGCGGGCGGCCTTGGGGAGGTCCTCCAGCCGGGTGATTCCGCGGATGGATTGCTTCCAGCCGGGCAGGTTCTCGTAGACCGGCTCCAGCCCGCCCACGTTGCCCATCCAGTGCGGGACGTGATCGAAGGCGTTGCCCTCGGCGTCGCGGTAGCCCACGGCGATGGGCACGGTGTCCAGGGTGTCCAGCACGTCCAGCTTCATCAGGGCCAGGGTCTTGAGGCCGTTGAGCCGCACGGACTCGCGCACCACGGCGGCGTCGAACCAGCCGCAGCGGCGGATGCGGCCGGTCGTGGCGCCCACTTCCTGCCCTCGGCTTTGCAGCAGCTTGGCGATGGCGTTGTCCTTCTGCTCGGTGGGGAAGTACCCCTCGCCCACGCGGGTCGTGTAGGCCTTGGTGATGCCGATCACCTTGTTGATGCGGGTCGGGCCGACGCCGCAGCCCGTGCAGGCGCCCCCGGCGGTGGTGCTGGAGGAGGTGACAAACGGGTACGTGCCGTGATCCACGTCCAGGTGCGTGCCTTGCGCGCCCTCGAAGAGCACGGTCTGTCCCGCGTCCAGCCGCGCGTTGAGCAGCCGCGAGGCGTCGCACAGATAGCCCTTCACCTGCTGATAGAGCTGGGCAAAGCGGTCATGGATCTGGTTGACGTCGAAGAGGGCATCCTCGCTGCGGAAGTGCGCGCGCAGCAGGACGTTCTTCTCCTCGAGGATCTCCCGCAGGCGCTCCAGCAGCGCCGCGGCGTTGCCGGCCTCGAAGTCGCAGAAGCGCAGGCCGCGGCGGGCCATCTTGTCCTCATAGGCCGGGCCGATGCCGCGGCCGGTCGTGCCGATCTTGCCCGCCCCCCGCAGACGCTCGCGCAGCCGGTCGAACGCCTTGTGGTAGGGCATGACGATGTTGGCCTCGTCGCTCAGCTTGAGGTTGTCGCCGACGGCCACGCCCACCTTGCGCAACTCCGCGATCTCCTCCAGCAGCGACTCCGGATCCACCACCACGCCGTTGCCCAGCACGGAGAGCTTGCCGGGCCAGAAGATGCCCGAAGGCACCAGATGCAGGACGAAGGTGCGGTCGCCAAAGGCCACGGTGTGGCCGGCATTGTTGCCCCCCTGGTAGCGGGCCACCACGTCGGCCCGCTCCGTGAGCAGGTCCACGATCTTGCCTTTGCCTTCATCTCCCCATTGGGAGCCTACAATCACGATTCCAGGCATGGGACGTTGCGCACCGCAAGACAAGGAATACCCCAGAGGCCGGCCGCGCCTTTGGGGAGGAAACACATCGCGTAATGTAATCTGGCCCGACTGGAGACTGTAGGGAATGCCCCGCGTGAAGTCAACCGCCGGGGCGGCGCCAAAACGGGCGGCCGGGAGCGGATCAGGGCTGGAAGCCGGCCGGTACGCGCACGCCCACGTCAACCGGATCGGCCCAAGGGGGCGCGGCGTCCGCCGGTGCCGCCTGGGCTTCCGCCGCCGCCGCCGGCCGGGCGGCAGGCTGGGTGCGCACGGGCGCCACGCGCACCCGCCGCGCCACCTCGAAGATGGTGTCCACGTAGTGGCGCGAGTGGTTGTACTCCCACACCGCCCGCTGCTTCTGCGCGGGGGCGGCACGGCGGGTCCAGCCGTGCTGGCGCAGGAAGTTGGCGATGCTGGCCATGGCGTCCTGGGTGTTGTCCAGGTCAAAGCGCCGGTCCTTGTTTCCGTCCACGGCCCAGGCCAGGTAGCTGGTGGGCAGGAACTGCGGCATGCCAAAGGCTCCGGCGTAAGAGCCCTTGATGGCGTATAGATCCCCGATGCGCCGCGCATCCTGGATCGCCAACAGCGCCACCAGTTCCTTGTAGGCCCAGTCGGCCTTCTTGGTCAGCCGCTCCTCCAGGTATTCCCGCTGCAAGTCCGGGTAGCTGGGCTTCAGGCGCTGATAGTGCCGCTCCACGGCCTCCGGGCTTGCATCCACGATCAGCGTGGTGAACACGTCCAGCAGACGGTAGTTGTTCGCCGCCGTGCCGAATTGGGTCTCCACCAGCAGGATCGCCACGATCACGTCCTTGGGCACCCCATAGCGCCGCTCCACCCGCTCCAGCAGGGCCATGTGCTTGCCGCGGAACTTGCGGGCCAGCCGGATGGCGAACCGGCCGCGGAACTGCTCGTAGATTTGCGCCGAGTCGGGGTTGAGCACGTTGATGGTGACCACCCGCTCCACCTTGCGCAGCCGCTCATCGTGGAAGACAACGTCCAGAGCGGGGCGGGTGAAGCCCTCGGACTCCAGGGAGGCAATCAGGGGCTCCAGTTCCTCCGGCGTGAAACGCTCCGGCTGCGCGGCGGCGCGCGACGCCCACCCCGCTCCCCACAAGGCGAGCGAGAGCGCCAGCACCGCGCCGGCCTTGCGGATGTCCAGGGTCATGCGGAACTCCTCCCAGTCTGCGCGCTGGCCTGCCGCCCGGCGCGCCAACCCGGCGCCGCGCAACGTTCCCCCACCTTGTTATTTCCCAATGCGACGGCTTTGACAAGGTCCGCCGGACGCACCATCATGGAATGAAACGCAAATTCCACGGGAAAGTCCGATGAAAGTATGGGCCCTGTCCGACCCCCACCTGTCCTTCGCCAATGCAAAACCGATGCACATCTTCGGCGAGCAGTGGCGCGACCACGGTGAGAAGATCGCCGCCGCGTGGCGCGGCCGGGTTGCCCCGCAGGACATCGTGCTCGTGCCGGGGGACATCTCCTGGAGCCGCAAGCTCTCCAACGCGCTGACGGATCTGCGGTGGCTGGCGGACCTGCCGGGGCGGCGGAAGCTGATCGTGCGGGGCAACCATGACCATTGGTGGCCGTCCGGCGCGCGGGAGGCGGGGACGCTACCGGCCGGGCTGACGCTGCTGGAGGGCTCCGCCCTGGAACTCGGCGACGTCGTCTTCTGTGGCACGGGCGGCTGGCTCTCCCCCGCCGACCCATACTTCGAGGCGCTGGACCGGGCGGCCTATGAGCGGGAGTTGTCCGCCCTGCAACGGGCGCTGGACGCGGCGGCGGCGCTGGAGCGGGGACGGGGCATCCACCTGCTGCTGCACTTCTCTCCCTACACATCAGACGGCCAACCCACCGCCTTCGACCGGCTGCTGCGCCGCTACCCGGTGCGCACGGTCACCTTCGGGCACTTCCACCTGCCGGAGGAGTGGGAGCGCGTGCCCAAGGGCTGGGTGGACGGCGTCTACTACGCCCTCGCCTCGGCCGACTTCATCGGCTTCCAACCGGTGGAGTTGCCGCTTTAGGCTGGCGCCGGGCGCGCAAGCCGGCCCAGGCCGAACCAGGACTGACGGGCGGGGCGGGGAAGCGGAGCCGGCCTTATCTCCGTCCACGCCCCCGGCCTAGGAACTTCGGTCGCCCCCGTTGCGGGTGGGTCCTGAGGTCGGGTGCGCATAGAATGTGAGCGGCTTGCCAGTGTCGGTGGAGGTCATTGGCGCCGTGTCCAGCGTCTCGGCGGGGATGCGCGGGTACTTCTTCGCCAGCAGCGCCAGGTCCCGCTCCTTGGGCGCCCCGATCTCCAGGCGGTACTCGCCCTTGTAGTGGTCGGCGTTGACCCAATTGGGCGCGACGACGGTCAGGTTGCCCAGATAGGTGGCCCGGCCCGGCTGGACGGAAAAGCGGACGGAAAAGTCTCCGGTTGTTAACGCATAGTCGTCCCCCGGTTTGCCCCAGATGGGCGAGGTTCCGCGCCAGCCGTGAAACTCGTAGTCGCCGGGAGGCAGCTCCAGCACGGCCAGGCGGCCGATGGGCTCCTCCGGCCCCGCGCGGCCGAAGTCGTTCATCCTGGGCGGCGTGTAGAACACGAGCCGGCTCCAGTCGCGGGCCACCAGGCCGTCATCCAGGATCACCTCGCGGCTGAAGTCATGCCCCACGCCCCGCAGCTTGAGCACGAGGCTGAACTCCACGGAGCCCACGCGGGTCAGGCTCACGACCGCCAACCCGGTGGGGCGGCCCGCCGGACTGATGGCGCTGTCGGCATCGTGCAGCGTGCAGGAGGCCAGCGCGAACAGCAGCGCGGCCGTGACGGACAAGCGAAGCATGGGGGACCTCCCAGGATGGTCGTCCTACGGTTCCCGGCGAGCAACCGGGGGCACAGGTTCAGGATAGCACCGCCCGGGCCGCACGGAGATTCTATCCGCATTACACGCCGGCGAGCGCCGCTATTCCCGCCCCGCCGGCGCACCCCGGGCGCGGCAACGTTCCGCTGGGACGGCGCCACCGGATGGGCTATCATCGCGGCTATCGGCGCGGCGGCCTGGGCCGGGTGGCCCACCCGCGCGACCCCGCTCCGCCTCCCGGACAGGACGCCATGCGACTGGAATGGGCCATCAGCCTGCGCTACTTCACCTCGCCCCGCAGCGAGGGCGCGGTGTCGTTCGTCACCGGCGCGGCGGTGCTGGGCGTGGCCCTGGGCGTCATGGCGCTGGTGGTGGCCATGGCGGTGATGAACGGCTACCAGGCCAACCTGCTGCGCGCCATGTCGGGCTCCCTGCCCCACGTCTCCATCCATCCGCTGTCCGAAGGCGATCTGGACGAGGCGCGCGCCCTGGTGGAGCGGCTGGCCCCGGAGGACCGGCCCCGCACCGTGGCCCCCTACCTGACCCTGGAAACCTTGGTGCGCCGCGCGGACGCGCCCGCCGCCCCCATGCAGGGCGTGATGGTGCGCGGGGTGGACCCCCAGGCCGAGGCGCAGGACCCCGCCTTCCTGGGCTTCCTGGACGACGGCGCGGCGGATTGGCGCGCGCTGAAGCCGGAGGAGCGCGCCCGCCGCACCGCCGATCTGCTGCGGCGGCTGGGCGACCGCGGCCGGGGCGCGGAGGTGCCCGTCCTCCTCAGCCGCATCCTGGCCGACAAGCTCGGCGTCGCGCTGGGCGGCCGGCTGACCCTGCTGGAGCTTCCCAAGGCCCGGCAGGGCTTCAGCCCTCTGCCCGGGCCCGTGCGCCTGGTCGTCGCCGGATTCGTCGAGACGGGGATCATCACCCTCGACGAGGCCCTGATCGTGACCCAGCTGGAGCAGTTGCGCCGCATCGCCCCGGGCGAGAAGATCGAGGCCGCCTTGGGACTGCGGCTGGCCGATCCGCTGGCCGCCTCCCGGGTGGCCGCGGAGTTGCGCCAACGGGTTGGGCGCGGCAGCGGCATGTACATCTACAGTTGGCTGGAAAGCAACCGCGGCCTGTTCCAGGTGGTGCGCATCCAGAAGGTCATGCTGTTCCTGGTGCTGATGCTGATCGTGGTCATCGCCTTCTTCGGCATGGTGAGCTCGCTGGTGATGCTGGTCTCGGAGAAGAGCCGCGAAATCGCCATCCTCAAGGCCCTGGGGGCGCGGGACGCCAGCATCCACCGCGTCTTCTTTCATCAGGGGCTGCTGATCGGGCTGCTGGGCACGGCGCTGGGCGTGGCCCTGGGGCTGGCCATCTGCTGGCTGCTCGCCGCCTTTCCCATCGTCAACATTCCACCCGGGGTCTATCCGGGCAGCGACCGCATTCCGGTGCGGGTGTCCCTGGGCGACCTGGCCGCGGTCGTCGCCGGTGCGATGCTGGTCTGCCTGGCGGCCACCCAGTTTCCTTCCCGCAAGGCGATGAAGCTCCTGCCCGTGGATGGTTTGCGGCGCGGGTGAGGCGCCGCCCGGTCCGGGTTCTCACCGCGAGGCTGGCAACCGCCACCCCAGGGAACGGGGCCATCCGTCGGCCACACACGGGCGCCGCCACCGAGGGCCCGTCCGAGATGCGCCGGTATCGGGTCACGGAATGCGGTATATTGGAATGCCGTCGGCGGTGAAACGTGGGGCGTGCGTGACCTGCACGGAACGGCGCCCCGACCCGCCGGAGCGCGCCACGACAGGAACCCTACCCGCGAGGACGCATGACCGACCCGCCAGCCGTGGAGAGCCGCGCCAAGATCGTCTGTACCCTCGGTCCGGCCAGCAACACCCTCGCCGTGATCCGGGAGATGATCCGCGCGGGCATGAACGTCGCCCGGCTCAACTTCTCCCACGGCACCCACGAGGAGCACCGGCGCGTGATCGCGGCGGTGCGCCAGGCGGCCTTGGAGGAGGGCCGCATCGTCGGGATCATGGCCGACCTGCAGGGCCCCAAGGTGCGCGTGGGGAGCTTCCGCGGCGGCCAGGCCCAGCTTGCGCCCGGGTCGCGCTTCGTCGTGACCGCCCGGGATGTGGAGGGCGGGGCGGAGATCGTCTCCACCACCTATCGCGGCCTGCCGGGGGATCTGAAGCCGGGAGACACCCTGCTCTTGGACGACGGCCTGCTGAACCTGACGGTCACGGACATCGCCGGGCCGGACATCGGCTGCCGGGTCGTCGTGGGCGGCACGCTCAAGGATCACAAGGGGATCAACGTCCCCAGCGCCCGGCTTTCCGTGGCGGCCATCACGGAGAAGGACTACCAAGACGCCGCCTTCGCGCTGGGCGAGGAGGTGGACTTCCTGGCCATGTCCTTCGTGCGGCAGCCCGATGACGTGCTGCGGATGCGGGAGTTCCTGGCGCGGGAGGGCGCCCGGGCCGCCATCGTGGCGAAGATCGAGAAACCCCAGGCGCTGGAGGCGATTGACGACATTATCGCCGTGTCGGACGCGATCATGGTGGCCCGGGGCGATCTGGGCGTGGAGATGGCCGCCTGGGACGTCCCGGCGATCCAGAAGCGCCTGATCTCCCGATGCAACCGGGAGGGCAAGCCGGTGATCACGGCCACGCAGATGCTGGAGTCCATGGTGGTCAACCCCCGGCCCACCCGCGCGGAGGCGTCCGACGTGGCCAACGCGGTGTTGGACGGTTCGGACGCCGTCATGCTTTCCGCGGAATCGGCCTCCGGCCGCTACCCGGTGGAGGCCGTGACGGTGATGAAGCGGATCATCGCGGCCACCGAGGCGACCCGGCGCCCGTCCGAGGCCCGGCTTCGCCGCGGCGTGGACGCGAGCCTGCCCGTCCAGGCGGGCATCGCCGCCGCGGCGGGCCAGTTGGCCGAGCAAGTGGGCGCCCGGGCCATCGCCTCCATCACGCTGTCCGGGTCCATCGCCCTGGCCATCGCCCAGCACCGGCCGCCCACGCCGCTGTTCGCCATCAGCCAACATGCGCCCGTGCTGCGGGCCCTGTCGGTCGTCTGGGGCGTGGAGGGTCTGCTGATGCCGGACCTGACGACGGACATGGACAATGCCGTGCGCGCCGTGGAGGCTGCCCTGGTGGCCCACGGCAAGCTGCGCCCGGGGGATCTGCTGGTGCTCACCGCCGGCCAGCCGTTTTCCGAGCGCAAGGCCACCAACATGGTGCGGGTGGATCGGGTGCCGCCTGCCCAGGGCTAGCAGGATGCGGAAAAACGAATGGATGGTGGTTGGTGGGGGCTTCGCCCCGCCCCGTTGTCCGGCTCGGCGCTGACGCACCGAGCGCCCCAGCAGGGAGCGGGGCTCCCTGCACCCAATATTGGGGTATCGGGATGGGACGATCATGATCGGCCATACAGTGCGCAAATCGCCTCTAGGAGCGGATCCGGGAGTCACCGGCAAAACCCTGTGCTGCGTTGACCTTTCTGTTTTCGTGGCGGCCGTATCGCCGCGAAAACCAACAACGCCGTCGTGGCGGCTCGCGCCGGAGGCTTGCGGAAGGCGCCGCCAACATCGCGCCGCGAAAACTTATCCGAGGGGCGCGGGGGGACTTGTTCCCCCGCTTGTAGTTTGTTTTTCCGCACCCTGCTAGGGCGCTTGGCCGGCGAACCGGCCCGCGGGAGCGGCGGCGAGGGGGACCTGCCGGATCGCGGCCGGCCCCGACGCGGCGAGAATCCGTTCTTGGCTTGGGGGGGTGGCCGTGCAATCGTGCCCTGTCGATACAGCTTCGTTTTGAGTTTTTCCGCAAATCGGGATATGGATTTTCCAAAAGACAAGACAAACCACGGAGCGGGGCCTTTTTCATTGCGACAAAGGATGCGGCAAGAACGGTCTGGCTGGGGGTACGATGGGGCGAAGGTATCGCACGGAGCGGTTATGACCGGAACGAGAGTGGCGAGCGCATCTGCGACCGGGAATCCCTGGGTCTGGGCCCTCGCCCGGATCGGCTTCCATGCCTACATCGTGTTCAGCATGGCAACGGTGGTGGGCGGCTTTCTCACCGCGCCGATCGTGTCCTACCTCTTTTTCGGCACATGGCGCTTTTGGCGGTATCTGGACCTCTCCTGGAAGCTCTACGTCCATGGATTGCACATGGCATGGCGGGTGCTGACGGACGAGCAGACCGCCTTCATGTTCGACGTGCCCTTGCTGAGCCCTCCCCACAGCAAGCCGGATCCGGCGCTGGCCCAGTTGAACCCCCGCTGGGAGCACGGCACCAGTTGCGGAACCTGCACGCGCTGCTGCGGAACCGTGGTACGGTGTCCGATCCTGGACGCGCGGACGGGGCTCTGCCGGGGCTACGAGTCCTTCTTCTGGCGCTTCTTCAATTGCGGACGCTTCCCTTCGGCGCAGCGTGAGATTGCGTACTACGGCTGCCCCAAGTGGGAAATCAAGCCCGGTGCCGAACCGATCCCTTGGCCCGGCCAGGATCCGGTGCCGGCCGTGCGCCGCATGGCCCAACTGGATTGAGCCCGGCTCTGGCGGCCCTCGAGACGAAGCCCAAACGTCAACCGGCAGGGCCTGCGCGCGCCTGCCCCGCGGAGCCCCCGGGTATGCGGCTGCTGATCCAGCGCATCGCGCAGGGCTGGGTGGAAGCCGCGGGCGCGTCCACGCCCCGCGCCGGACCGGGCATTCTGGCGCTGGCGGGGTTTCATCGCGAGGACACGCCCGACGCGGTTGAAACCATGGCCGCGAAATTGGTACACTTGCGCATCTTCGAGGACGAGCAGGGGCGGATGAACCGCTCCCTGCTCGACGTGCGGGGAGACCTGGTGCTGGTGCCGCAGTTCACGCTGTATGCGGACTGCCGCAAAGGCCGGCGGCCCGACTTCTTCGCGGCCCTGGCGCC
>Ga0315281_10014309_pt1 | contig 10705 bp, 7 predicted proteins | sample YL17G07_0_MG_FD_204540 | JGI IMG/M metagenome (GOLD analysis project Ga0315281, IMG submission 204540) | Sediment microbial communities from Yellowstone Lake, YNP, Wyoming, USA - YL17G07_0 | ecosystem: Environmental > Aquatic > Freshwater > Lake > Sediment | place: USA: Wyoming | collected... | reverse complement strand
GGACGACACCAGCCTGTGTGAGGGCGGTATCGAATACTATGGGGCTTCCTTTGACTATTGCGCCGGTGTGAGAGGATGCGGCAGCAGCCCCGGCTTGGGTGCGGCCGGATTTGAGAACCACTATCGGTTTTTCCTTCGAGGTTTCTTTCAAAAGGTCAAAAAACCTTCTGCTGTCACCAGCGAGGCTCTCCAAATGGATGGCGATAACCCTCGTGGTCGGATCCGATGCAAGATATTCCAGGGCATCAACCTCATTGATATCGATCTTATTACCCAGGTCTATGAGTTTGCTTACACCAAGGTTCAAGTCCCAAAAGATCCACTCCAATCTCGGCTCGTAGAACCCCGACTGCAGGATAAAAGATGTGCTACCCCTGTTTAGCTTTTCATGGGGGTCGAAACCAATGACCAGGTTATTCGAAGTATTGATTGGGCTCAAACAGTTAGGTCCGATTGCCCTGATTCCAGCTTGTTTCAGCAGGAGAGCGATCTCCTCTTGCGCTTTGCGCCCGTCCCGCCCGACCTCAGAGAAGCCTCCACTGACTATGACAACCACCTTTACCCTTTTTTCAACGCAATCCTTGATTACGTCCAGAGTTGCTGCTGCTGGCACAGATGAGACAACCATATCTATCTCACCTTCGATGCTCTTCAGGCTGGGATATGCCTTCATTCCATCAATTTCCTGAACGTTTGGATTGACAGCATACAGTCTCCCTGGGAATTTGAGCCTGACTAGGTTTGCCAGCAAGTTATAGTTAGGCGTTGAGGGATTTCTTGAAGCGCCAACTATGGCAATACTCTTAGGGTTAAATAATATTTCGAGAGAATTAGGCTCCCCCATAATCTATATCACTCTCACCAGCGCCATCAGCGAATCATTTAACTAAAATGAAAATTGGCCGGGGTTACTACCAAGGCAGTATCTACTCCTTAAACTTCTCAGTACCATAATCTATTTTAGTATATTTCACAGAACAGAAAAAGATGGAGCGATTGAGCGGGAAGTTCTATCTATTAAACAAACTGGCTCCGCAGGTAGGACTCGAACCTACGACCAAGCGGTTAACAGCCGCCCGCTCTACCGCTGAGCTACTGCGGAGCGTCAAACCAAGTACAAAGTATAGCATGTGGGCACTGACTTAATCAATATTAATATAATCGTTGGGCAGCTCTCGTTTCTGAGGGGATAGTGATGTCTGTGAGGTGGCTGCCGAGCCGGGACTCGAACCCGGGCCATAGGATCCAAAGTCCTGTGTGCTACCACTACACCACTCGGCACTGGTGCCGAAGGCCGGGTTCGAACCGGCACGAGGGTTGCCCCCCAACAGTTTTTGAGACTGCCGCGTCTGCCTATTCCGCCACTTCGGCGGTGGTGCCGAGGAGCAGAATCGAACTGCTGACACCGCGATTTTCAGTCGCGTGCTCTACCAACTGAGCTACCTCGGCATACCTTAGAGATTTTAGCCCAGGCCCATTCTTCTGTCAACCTGGACTGAGAGAGCATTTATCAACTCTTTTCAGCACCCTAAATGACCTATTGGCCTGGCGGGAAATATCATGTATCTCTCAATTACCTTACTCAAGCAGCGATTTCACCTCTTGAGCGCTCAGCTCGCGCACCTCTCCCTCTCGCAGGTTCCCCAGCCTCAGTTTCCCCAGGCGAACCCTCTTGAGCATTAGCACAGGATGTCCCAGGCTATCGAACATGCGGCGTACCTGCCGTTTTCTGCCCTCGTGTATGGTGATGCTATAGTTGAAGGGCGGAGTTTCTATTTCTTTGACTGCGACAGGGTAAGTAGGGCCATCTTCAAGCTCGATGCCCTGCTCCAGCTTTCGTTTTTCGTCCGGCTTCAGCTTCCCATCGATTGAGACCAGGTACTCCTTCTCGTGCTCGAACCTGGGATGGGTGAGCTGGTTGGTGAGCTCGCCATCGTTGGTCAGCAGCAGAAGGCCAGTGCTGTCTTTGTCCAGCCGCCCTACGGGGTACAGCCTGAGGTGGCGGTATTTCTCGGGTAGTATATCGAGGACTGTCCTGCGCCCTCTCTCGTCGCTGGTAGTAGACATAATGCCTTTGGGCTTGTTGAGTATGAGGTAAACCAGTTGCCTGGGCTTGAGGTCCACCGGCTGCCCGCTTATCGAGATGCGGTCTGTTTCCACATTCACCGGCTGGCGGAAATCCTCTGCTATCTCCCCGTTTACTTTCACTCTGCCCTGCTTTATGGCATCGGCCAGCCATCTCCGGGAGCCGATCCCTGCTTCAGCCAGGGCTTTGAGTAAGGGCTTGGTTGACATGCCATTAGTATAAGCGTTACGGCTTGCCAAGGCCAGTACATATGTCGTAGCATGTAGGGGCGGGTTTCAAGCCCGCCCCTACTCATTCGAGACCGTTAACAACTCTTCTCAACCCTCTCTGGCTCCCCCAGTCTTGGGGGAGAAAAGGAAAATTTGGGGGAACCCCCAATTCCCCCGGCAGAGGGGCAGAGCCCCTCTGCACTCCCCATTTACTGAACGCTCTCGATTTAAAGTATCTATCCTTGTCTCTTGCTACTGGCCTGCTATTGAGCTAGACTGGAGATGGTTTGCTACATGCTCATCCTTAGACGGGCTATCTGACTTCTCCTGTCAAGGGAGAGAAATTATACGGGCACGGTTGGGGCGGGTGCTCCGACCTACCCAGAATTGAAAAGTGCAAAATGGTGAAACTGACTTTTTACGGCGGCGTAAACGAGATAGGCGGGAACAAGGTACTCCTCGAGGACGCGGGTCGCAGGCTTTTCCTCGATTTTGGCTTCCCCTACAAAAGACACAAGCTTTTCTACGAGGAGTACCTGAAGCCCCGCAGCGGCGCAGGGCTGCTCGACCCCATGGCCATGGGCTTGCTGCCACCACTGGCAGGACTTTATCGGGAAGACCTGGAAACGCCCGGTCTCTGGGAGCGCTTTCGGGATAATTCCCTGTATCGCAAGCTCGAAGGGGTAGATGGGGTGCTGCTCACCCATGCCCACCTCGACCACTCCGGCTACATCTCCTTTCTCAAAGCCGACATTCCGGTATATTCAACTGCCGTGACGGCGTTTATCGCCAAGGCAATCCAGGATTCCGGAAGATCCGGCCTGGAACAGCAGGTATGCTATTTCAGTCCCACTACGTGGGGTCCCCCCGAGGATTGGAAGCAGCCAGCTTTGTTCTCCAAAAGCAAGGTGAAGCAGCAGCGTCAGTTCTGTATCGCCGATAAGTCGCTTGAAACTTTGAGCGCCGATGCGTTACAGTTCTGGGCGAGTGGATTCTGGGAGAAAGCCACCAGGCAGAGAGAGCTTGTCTCCTGCCCGCTGAACCCTCACAGTGGTTGCAGCTTCAATCTACTCTGCTTCCCTGTTGATCATTCTATACCTGGCGCCTGCGCCTGGGGCATCGAGACCAGTTCAGGCTGGATAATCTACAGTGGCGACCTGCGGCTTCACGGAAAACGCGCTGCGCTGACAAAAAAATTTATTGAGGAAGCCGCCCGTCTTTATCCCAGTGCGCTGATACTTGAGGGAACCAATGTGAGCCGTGAGGCGAATGTAACCGAGCGCGAGGTATATGAGAATGCGTTGAAGGCTATCGCGAAAGCAAAGAGCCTCGTCATCGCCGATTTCTACGCCAGGGATGTAGACCGACTGCTCACCTTTCTGCAAATCGCCAGAGATACAAACAGGAAGCTGGCGATATTGCCCAAGGACGCCTATCTCTTGAAAACAATGCGTCTACTGGAGCCGGAGATACCCGATATAGCCAGGGACAGCAACATCGTCATTTATCAGGATACCATTGCCAAGGTTGAGTTATGGGTGCGCAATATCTGCAAGGAGTGTGATAGCAAGATTGTGCTGGCGGAGGATGTTAGCTCGGCGCAGGACAAATTCATCCTCTGCTTCAGCTTCCTGGACATAAACGAGCTACCGAGCATTCGACCCAAGCCGGGCAGCCTGTATGTGTTCAGCTCCAGCGAGCCGCACGACGAGGAGCAGGAGATAGACTTCCGCCGTCTGCATGAATGGCTTGAATATTTTGGCATCAAGGCTTTTGGGCTCCCTGTGGAAAGCAACGGCGAGTGGAGTACCCCTGACGAGGAGAAAGGTTTGCACGCCTCAGGCCATGCCTGCGGCCCCGACCTGCTCAGCGTTGTTCATGGTATAAAGCCCAAGATTCTCATACCAGTCCACAGCGAAAAACCTGAGTTTTACAGTGAGCACTTGAGAGGCAATGGCACTGAGATAAGGCTTCCTAAGGTGGGTGGGGTGGTGGAAGTATAAGCTCCTCGTCACTCTCTAATGATAAGGACTTGTCTACTCCTATATTGGATTACACGTCGGAATCCACGTTGCCCTGGTGATCGATGCTGAGAAGTTTCCTGTAGTGAACAGTGTAGAGGTGCTTTATCAGTTCAGGATTGCCATGAACAGCAACGACTTCGGCGTTATAAAAAGGGTATGGTCGCCGCATTCCATTTGTCCCACGACTTTGCACTCATAGGCTACGGTAGCCCTCTCGATAATGGGAGGTCTTGCGACTTTGGAAGGAGCAGTAGTGAAACCTGTATCCGCGAATTTGTCAGTCTTGCGACCGGACTTGATGCCGCACAGCTAGGCAGCCTTCCCCCACAGACACAATCTCTATAGCAAGCCCTTTCCTAGCGCTTTATTTTCACTCGTGGCTAATGCCCTTTACTTTCATAACAGTAGTATAATGCGGGCATGGTATAAGGGAGGGCAAGAATGCTAAGCTGGGAAAAGAAGCTGGCGGGGATCGATGTCAATCAAAGCGAGTTCCCCATGTGCTTTGCCTGCGGGAAGGATAACCCTATGGGGCTCAAACTCAAGATTGTGAAGGATGGCGACGAGGCTAGGGGCGAGTTCACCGTGAGCGAGTTCTATCAGGGGTGGCGCGGGTACGTACACGGCGGTATCATCTTCACTATTCTCGATGAGGCTATGGCTTATGCATATTTTCCGGAGATAAAGGGGGTTACTGCCAAGACTGAGGTCAGGATCAGGCAGCTTGTGCCGATTGGAGTGCCGCTGGTGGTTACGGGAAGGGTGGTGAAGAAGACGAGGAAGATATTCACAACAGCTGCTGAAATAACACTTCGGGATGGCACAGTGCTGGCTGAGAGCACCGCCCAGGTGTATGTTGTTGATTGAGGGATTCGAGGACAAATTTGAAGCAAGGGGGGCGTAATGATTAGTGAGGCGATGGCTCAAACAGGTGCTGTAACTCCAGAACAGCAACGCAGGCTGAGGCGAACCAACATCTCGCTGAGTTTCCTCCATCTGGCGCAGGGCATCGTCATACTGATACTGGGTTCCGGCTTTAGCGCGTTGGTGACCGCATCCTATATCGGCCCAAGTGTGGAATACAGGTATGAGCCGCGGATAATGCTTGCGGTGTTCCTGTTCATCTCAGCATTCTGCCACCTGCTGCTTTCGCTGCCGAGGGTATTCCCGTGGTATATCAGGAACCTGGGCAGGCGTATCAACTATGTACGCTGGTATGAATATTCACTCAGCTCATCGGTGATGATTGTGGTGATAGCCTCACTGTGCGGGATTACGGAACTAGTGAGTTTGTTGGGCTTGTTTGTCCTCACTGCAGGTATGAACCTATTTGGTTTGATGATGGAGTTGCACAATCAGTCTACAGCCAAGACGAATTGGACGGCATTCATTTTCGGCAGCATTCTTGGGGTAGTACCCTGGGCAGCGATACTTCTCTATTTCGTCAAGGCTACTCCCGCCCCGCCGATGTTTGTGTATGCCGTAGTAGCCTCTTTGATGTTCTTCTATGCACTGTTTCCACTGAATATGTGGCTGCAGTATGCCAGGAAAGGGCGCTGGAGGAACTATGTCTGGGGCGAGTACGGGTATATGTTCTTAAGTTTGACTGCGAAGTCGCTGCTGGCATGGCAGGTGTTTGCGGGGACGCTGAACGCGGCCTCATGGCTGCATTAAAAGTGGTTTTTAGAAACTGAGAGTTAACGACTGACAGCTGAATGCTAGTTTAAGGACAGGTCGGAGCAGATGCTCCAACCTACCCGTTCGGTCAGGTCCAGTCCCAGACGAGGTAGCCGTCTTTTATGGTGTATTTCAGGAGGCCTTGTTTTACCCACTTGGTAATATCTTCGCTTATCTGATGGCGGGAATGGGGCACCAGCTCTGCTACTTTTGCTATCAAGCTTTCTACCGGCTCGCCACCTGCTTTGAGCATACCCACACTTTCGATGATATCGCCTTTCAGTAACAACGCTGCCAAGGGGATGCGTTTCTTCGGTTCGCCTGATTCTCCTTTAGCTTCTCTGCGTTCTTTTTCAAGTGCTGTCAGGTATCTATTGAGAGCCTCGAAATATTCGTGAAGGAAAGCATTTATCTGTTCAGGGCTAGCACCTTTGGTGCGGGACACGGGCCTGTTGCAGTCGTACTTTGTCCAGTCGTTCGTCAGTATCTCGATGCCGTACTCTGCTGCTTTCTCCCGCACTTCGGTTCCGGGGAACGGTGAAAGCACATGGAAACCGTAGGATGCACCAAGACCCTGGGCAAATTCCATGCTGTGCCTCATTGTTTCTACTGTCTCACCAGGTAAGCCCACAATGAACGAGGCGAGGATGCCGATACCGGCCTCCTTTGCCATATCCACGGCATCTTTCACTTTCTGCAAGGTGATTTTCTTCTTGATGGTATCCAGAATCTCCTGATTTCCGCTCTCCACGCCGTACAGGAGCCAGGTGCACCCGGCCTGTTTCATCTTGTGAAGTATCTCGGAATTTACAGTGTCGACCCTGGAAAAGGCGCTCCAGTTGAACTTCAGGCCTCTGGCTATTATCTCGTCGCAGAGGGCGTTGAGGTGCTTGTGGTTGAGAGTGAGGTGGTCGTCCTCGAAGTTTACCTCTCTGAAGCCGGACGCCAGGGCTTGCTCCACCTCGTCGATGATGAGCTCAGGGTTGCGGTACCTGACCCTTCTGCCCCCCATTTTGGAGCCGACGCAGAAGATGCAGTTGAAAGGGCAACCCCTGCCGGTGAGGATGCTGGCATGCACATCGAGAGCATGGTACCGCGAGAGCGGGAAAAGGTGCTTCGCTGGGAGGGGGAGCTCGTCCAGATTCTCAATCAAACGGCGCTCTCTTGTCTGTTTTATGCCACTGGCCTTGTCTCTATAGGCGATTCCATCTATATCGGCGAGCTTTTTGCCGCTCACGATGTCAAGCATGGTCATCTCGCCTTCACCCTTGACCACGATGTCTATCCAGGGGGCTTCGGTGAGCGTTTCTACGGGAGCAAAGGTGACATGGGGTCCGCCGATGATGGTGATAATGTCTTTGTCCACAGACTTGGTGTACTTGAGGATGTCAGAGGCGATGGGGTAATTCAGAGTTACGGAGGTTACGCCGACAATATCAGGCTGATACTCTTCGATTTTGTTCTTTGTCTTTTCCTTAGAGTATCGGGACACCAAGAGGTCGAGGAGTTGCACTTCGTTGCCGCTGTGTTCCAACGCACTGCCCAGGTATGACAGCCCCATGGGCATGATGGGGATCTCGGAGAATGGGTAGGGGGGATTGACCAGCAGTGTTCTCATATCGTGCTCAGATAGAATTGCTCAATTTATATTATAAAGCAAATATTAGAGGTCTGTGCTTTGGTTGTCAACTTTCAACCCCCTATGTCCCCTCCTTTCTCGGAAGGATTGGGGTCTAGGAGGTTGGGACTTGTTTCGGGGGCCTACATGGCCGGTCGTGGTCGAGGTAACTGAGGAGAAGGTTGTTGAAGTAGTCTCTGTTCCGCACATGGGGAGCATGGCCATATCCCGGGAAAATCTCCAGGCGTGCCTCTGGCATCAACCTCTTAGCATTGATGGCATTTCTCACGGGGTTGTAGGGGTCAAGACGGTTCCATATCAGGAGTGTGGGCACCTTGAGTTTTTCCAGCCTGTCGGTGTTAATACCAAATATGCGTCTCAAATCCTTGTCTTCGCCCTTCTCTCTAAGGAATAGGGGATAGGGTTGAGGTCGCCTCAGGGCCTTGCGCACGGCCCAGGCTGCGGCACCGAGGAAGAGTCCCCACCTGGCTAGCTTGCCGAACCCAATAGCATCGATGAGGACGAGCCTGCGGACTCTTTCGGGGTGTTGTAGGGCGATCTCCAGGCATATCCTGCCGCCCAGAGAATGTCCTACAAGTGCCATGGAATCCAAACCCAGGGACTCGATGAATCCCCAGGTGAATTCGACGAACTCCGACAGATAATAGCTGTCCTTGTCTTTTTCACTCAGGCCATAGCCTACAACATCGGGGGCGTAGAGGCTATAGGAATGCGAAAGCGCTACGATGGTCTCTGCCCAGGTTTTTGAATCGTCGGCGGCGCCGTGTAGCAGGACCACGGGGGAACCGCTGCCTGCTTTCAGGTAATGCGCCTTACGTTCGCCTATTTTGAGGTCCAGACTTTCAATAATACTATTGGCCACTATGTCGAATGATTTCTAGGAGGAATTGTCATACCATGCCATTTAATGATAATACAAGAAGTCTTTTATAGCAAGTGGAATAAGCGACGAGCGCTTAATGAGTCTTTGTCAACCCCTATATCCCCCAATCTTGGGGGATATAGGGGTTGGGGGACACCCCTAAGTCCCCGTCTAAGGGGCTTCGCCCCTCTGCACTCCCCATTGGCAGACTACATGGAACTATCGTAGTTAATTTTTGGTGGCAATAATACTAGTACTATTATTAGATAATAATCGTAGGGACCCCCTTCCTAAAAGTCAACATAACGTTTGCTCATATACCTTTACTCTACCTCCAATATCTCATGTAGCGATGTTGGTTGGGGGTAAGGCTGGAGATTGCAACGTGCACAGGGAACGGGGGATGAATTTTATCGGGGCACGGCACGCTGTGTCTCTACCTCAGGTTATGACTAGCAAGGCATTTTTTTAGTCGTCTAGCTTTAGCTGGCGCAGGTATTCCTTGAACGTAGCTCCGATATCGGGTCGGTTGAGAGCTAACTCTACGGATGCCTTGAGAAAACCCAGCGGCATGCCCGTGTCGTAACGCGTTCCTTCAAACTGGTAAGCGTATATCGGTTGTTTCTCCAGCAGCAGCTTCAAGCCATCAGTGAGCTGAATCTCCCCGCCTTTCCCAGGTGAGGTCTTGTCCAACATGCCGAATATTTCGGGCGTAAGGATGTATCTACCGACTATCGCTAGATTCGACGGGGCATCTCTCGGCTCCGGCTTCTCCACAAGGCTCAGCACCTGATAGACGCGGTCTTCCAGTTGCTTCGGCTTAATAATACCGTAGGCTTTGGTATCCTCTTTGGCTACGGGCTGAACAGCGATTATGCTGTGTTGATAGCGGTTGTAGACCTCAATCATCTGCTTCATAGCCGGCACGTTGGCCTGAATGAGGTCGTCGGGGAGAAAGACGGCGAAGGGTTCATCGCCGATGAGTTCCCTGGTCACCAATATGGCGTGTCCCAGGCCAAGCTGCTCTTTCTGGCGGATATAGGAAATGTCCGCGAGTTCGGAGATATTTTGCAGTTTTTGTAAAAGTTCAGCGTTACCTTTCTTCTGCAAGAGGTGTTCCAGTTCAAAGGAACGGTCGAAATGGTCTTCGATGGCGCGTTTGCCTACGGCAGTGACGATGATGATGTGCTTGATGCCGGAGGCAACGGCTTCTTCTATCACGTACTGGATGATGGGCTTATCAACCAGGGGCAGCATTTCCTTGGGCTGCGCCTTGGTTGCGGGCAGGAACCTGGTGCCCCAGCCTGCAGCGGTTACCACTGCTTTACGAATCTCCATCATGCTCCCGCGTTATTCCACATGAGGTCTGATATTGAAGCAAGGATTTGGTTTCTATGCCTCCTGTTTATTGTCCAACATCTCGGCTATTAGCTCGAGCATTCTATTCAGGCCCCAGACTTTGGAGGCGGATATGAAGGCTGCTTTTTGGACTCTGGCACAAAGCTGGTCGATATATTTGCGAACTGCCTCGTCGTCACCTGGCTCGACTTCTCCGCCGAGCAAGTCAATCTTATTGAGTACCAGCAGGGTTGGCTTGTCGGCGAGGCCCAGGTCTTTCAGGATGTCCTCAACGGTATGGCATTGCTGGGCTGAGGTGTCACTGGCGATGTCCACTATGTGGAGCAGCAGGTCTGCTTCAGATAGCTCTTCGAGGGTGGCTCTGAAAGCAGCGACCACGGTTGGGGGCAGCTTCTGGATAAATCCGACAGTGTCGGTTATGAGCACCTGTCTCTTATCGGGGAGGGCGAGGCGGCGGGTGGTGGGGTCGAGGGTGGCGAACAGCTTGTCTTCGACCAATACGTTGGCATCGCTCAGTGCGTTGAGCAGGGTGCTTTTCCCGGCGTTGGTATAGCCTACGATAGCCACAACTGGGATACCTTCGATGCTGCGGCGGTGGCGATAAAGCGCTCTGTGCTTCCTCACCGTCTCCAAGTCCTCTTTGAGACGCTGTATCTTGCGCTGGATTATGCGGCGGTCGCTTTCAAGTTGGGTCTCACCGGGGCCTCTGGTGCCAATGCCGCCGCCGAGACGCTCCAGGTGAGGCCAGCGTCCGGCCAGACGGGGCAGGAGGTATTCCTGCTGGGCGAGGTCGACCTGAAGTCGACCTTCGTGGGTCTTGGCCCGCTGGGCGAAGATATCGAGGATGAG
>Ga0315281_10014308_pt1 | contig 10706 bp, 11 predicted proteins | sample YL17G07_0_MG_FD_204540 | JGI IMG/M metagenome (GOLD analysis project Ga0315281, IMG submission 204540) | Sediment microbial communities from Yellowstone Lake, YNP, Wyoming, USA - YL17G07_0 | ecosystem: Environmental > Aquatic > Freshwater > Lake > Sediment | place: USA: Wyoming | collected... | reverse complement strand
TAGGCAGAGCGGCGCGCCCGCTCGGCTTCCTCGCGGCGGCGGCGTACCCGCGGGTTCGCGAGCTTGACGATCTCGAGCAGGTAGACGATGTAGATCGACGTGGCGACGGCGATCAGCCCGATCGCGACCGCGAGCAGCGTCCACCAGAGGTGCCAGACCCCGTGGGCGCGGAAGGGCACGAAGCGAGTCGCGAGCGCAGCGACGGCGAGCGTGAGCGTCCAGAAGTAGATCGTGAGCGCAGCGCGCCGCTGCGAGAAGCCGATGTTGACGAAGCGGTGGTGCAGGTGGCTGCGGTCGGCGGCGTAGAGCGGCAGACCGTGCTTGAGGCGCCGCGCGACGACGAACGAGGTGTCGAGGATCGGCACCGCGAGCACGAGTAGCGGCAGGAAGAGCGTCACGGTCGATGCCGTCTTCAGCAGGCCCTGCACCGAGACCGTTGCGAGCACGAAGCCGAGCAGGAGCGCGCCGGAGTCGCCCATGAAGATCCGCGCTGGGTAGAAGTTGTGGCGCAGGAAACCGAACGTCGCGCCGAAGACCGCGGCCGAGAGGATCGCCGGATCGACCTTGTCGACCGAGAGCGCGATCAGGGCGAAGGTGAAGCCGGAGATCCCGCACACGCCGGCGGCGAGCCCGTCCATCCCGTCGAGGAAGTTGACCATGTTCATGATCGCCACGATCCAGAGCAGGCTGAGCGGGACGCCGATCCACGGCGACAGCGTGTTGACGCCGAGGAACGGGAACGTGAAGTGCGAGATCCAGACGCCGAAGCTGACCGGGATCGCAGCCGCCACGACCTGGCCGCCGAGCTTCTGCCACCAGGCGAGGCCGCGGACGTCGTCCACCGCGCCGACGATCGTCGCGACGGCGGCCCCGATCAGGAGCCCCCGCATCTCCGGGCCGAGGTGGAGGAAGGCGAGCGCCGGGACGAAGATCCCGAGGAAGAGCGCGATCCCGCCGAGACTCGGGATCGGCACGACGTTGAGCCGGCGCCCGTCGGGCTCGTCGACCGCGCCGAGGCGCCGCGCCATCCCGCCGACGGCCGGCGTCAAGAGCACGACGATCAGGAAGGCCACGAGCGCCCCGTAGACGACCTCGGGGTTGTCGGTCAGCGTCTGCCACACGAGGGGTTCCTACTTCGTTCCGTAGAGCCGGTCTCCCGCGTCGCCGAGACCCGGGACGATGTAGCCCTTCTCGTTGAGGCCGCGATCGATGCCGGCGACGACGATGCGGACGTCGGGGTGGTGCTCGAGGATGTTCGCGAGCCCCTCGGGCGCCGCGATCAGCGCGATCAGGCGGATCGAGATCGCCCCCGCCTCCTTCACCCGCGCCACGGCCGCCACGGTCGAGTTGCCGGTGGCGAGCATCGGGTCGAGCAGGATCACGTCGCGCTTCGCGATGTCGGCCGGGAGCTTCACGTAGTACTCGACGGGGTGCAGCGTCTCCTCGTCGCGGTAGAGCCCGATGAAGCCGACGCGCGCGCCCGAGATCAACGAGAGCACGCCGTCGAGCATCCCCATCCCCGCGCGCAGGATCGGGCAGACGGCGACCTTCTTGCCCGAGATGCGCCGCATCGTCGTCGTCTCGAGCGGCGTCTCGACCTCGACCGTCTCGGTCGCGAGGTCCTTCGTCGCCTCGTAGGTGAGCAGCAGGGTCAGCTCGTTGACGAGCTGGCGGAACAGCTGCGTGTCGGTCGACCTGTCGCGCAGCAGCCCGAGCTTGTGCTGCACGAGCGGGTGGTCGACCTGGACGACGGAGCCACTCATGTGACGTAGGTGGGGTAGCCGCGGAAGCCGGGGTACAGCGGGTTCGCCGCGCACAGCGCCTCGGTGCGAGCGCGCAGCGCCCCGAGGTCCGGATCGGGGCCGAGCGCCCCGACGATGATGTGCCCGACCTCGCGGAAGTCGTCGACGCGGAACCCGCGCATCGTCGCGGCCGGGGTGCCGATCCGCACGCCCGAGGCGACCGTCGGCGGCCGCTCGTCGAAGGGCACCGTGTTGCGGTTCACGGTCAGGCCGACCTCGTCGAGGCGCTCCTCGGCGTCCTTGCCCGTCCACTCGGTGCCGCGCAGGTCGAGCTGGAGCAGGTGCGTGTCGGTGCCACCGGTGAGCACCGCGAGCCCGCCCTCCTGGAGCGTCTCGGCGAGCGCGTCGATGTTGTCGCGCACGTGCTGCTGGTACTCGCGGAACGCGTCGCTCGCGGCGATGCGGAAGCACGCGGCCTTGGCGGCGATCGTGTGCATCAGCGGCCCGCCCTGAAGGCCGGGGAAGATCGCGCGGTCGACGGCCTGTGCGTGCTCCTCGCGGCAGAGGATGAAGCCCGCGCGCGGCCCGGAGAGGGTCTTGTGCGTGGTCGAGGTGACGAAGTCGCAGTGCTCGACGGGATTGGGCTGCAGCCCCGCGGCGACGAGGCCTGCGAAGTGCGCCATGTCGCAGAGGAGGTAGGCGCCGACCTCGTCGGCGATCTTCCGGAACTCCCACGTCTCGACGGTGCGCGGGTAGGCCGAGCCGCCGCAGACGATCAGCTTCGGCCGGTGCTCGAGCGCCAGCCGGCGCACCTCCTCATAGTCCACGAGGCTCGTCTCCCGGTCGACCCCGTAGTGGGCGATCGTGTAGAGGCGGCCCGAGAAGTTGACCTTGAGCCCGTGCGTGAGGTGGCCGCCGTGGTCGAGGCGCAACGAGAGGATCGTGTCGCCCGGGTCGAGCACCGCCATGTAGACGGCCATGTTCGTGCCCGCGCCCGCGTTCGGCTGGACGTTGGCGTGCTCGGCGCCGAAGAGCGCCTTCGCGCGCTCGATCGCGAGCACCTCGATCTCGTCCACGACCTCACAGCCGCCGTAGTAGCGCTTGCCCGGGTACCCCTCCGCGTACTTGTTCGTGGGCACGCTGCCGACCGCCTCGAGGATCGACGGCCAGGTGAAGTTCTCCGACGCGATCAACTCGATCTGGCCACGCTGCCGCTCGAGCTCCTTCTCGAGCAGCCCGGCGATCTCCGGGTCGACCTCGGCGAGGCCGGCGGTACGAAGCTGGGCGAACGTGTACTGCGCGACGGCCATCCTGGCTCTCCTCTCCGGGGGTCTCGGAGATCGTACTTCCGCGGTCAGCCGACCGCGGCGAGGGCCCGCGCGATCGCGCCGGCGGCGTCGCCCGCGCCCTCCCGCAGGACGACCGGCTCGGGGCCCGTGAAGTCGAGCACGGTCGAGGGCACGCCAGGCAGCTCGCCGCCGTCGAGCGCCGGACAGGCGGCGCGCAGCTCCTCGGGCACGTCGCCGAGACGGCGGGGCTCGGGCCCGCCGGCGAGGTTCGCGCTCGTGCCCGCGACGGCGCCGACGAGGTCGAGCCAGGCTCTCGCGTCCCCGGTGAGGTCCGGCACGCGGACGCCGAGCGCCTCCGGATTCGTACCGGCCAGCCAGCGGAAGCGCCGTGCGGGGTTCGCGAGCACGAGCGTGTAGGGGCCCGGCAACACGGCCTGCGCGATCACGCCCGCGCGCCCGCGCAGCTCGGGCACGCACTCGAGGAGGACGGCGAGGTCGGCGGCGATCAGCGCCGTCGGCTGCGCCGCGTCGCGGCCCTTGAGGCGGTAGAGGCCGCGCACGGGATCCTCGTGGTAGGGAGTCGTGACGAGCCCGTAGACGGTGTCGGTCGGAACGATCGCCGGTCGTCCGGCGCGGATCGCGGCGGTGACGGCGTCAAGCGCCGACAAACCGCGTCACCTCCTCGCGGCACCGGTCGCGGGCCTCGACGAAGAGGAAGTGCCCGCAGGCCGGGACCAGCACGACCTCGGTGCCGGGAAGCGCCGCCGCGAGGTCCGCTGCGCACAAGGGGCCGGTGATGAAGTCGTCCTCGCCGGTGATCACGAGCGTCTTCGCCTTGATCCGCGCGAGCTCCGGCCGGAGGTCGAAGACGCTGAAGACCTCCTCGTTGAAGAGGCGCAGCGCGTCGGCGTTCGGCTTTTCGACGCGGAGCGTGTCGAGGTACATGCGCTCGGCATCGCCGTAGTGTGCGAAGTAGAACGGGAGCTCGCGGATGACGAGGTCGCCGAGCTCCTCGTCGGAGCCGAACTCGCCGGCCTGCTCGGCCTCGAGCGCGGCGTGCGCGTCCGCGTACCAGGGCTCGCCCGCCCTCGCCTCCATCGCCGCCTCCATGGCGGCGGCCTGAACTGCCTGGAAGCGCGGTAATGTGCTCATGAGCACAAGGCGGCGGACGCGCGAAGGATGCGCGGCGGCGTAGGCCATCGCGACGACGCCGCCGTGGGAGTGGCCGAGCAGGTCGAGCCGGTCGGTTCCGAGCTGGACGCGCAGCTCCTCGAGGTCGGCGGCGTAGTCGGCCGTCTCGTAGGCGCGCGGGTCGGCGGGCCGATCGGAGCCCTCGGTGCCGCGCGGGTTGAGCTTCACCAGCGTGAAGGACGCGCCGAGGCCGGCGAGATCGCCGAAGTAGCGCGACGAGAAGCCGGGGCCGCCCGGGTGGCAGACAAGGAGCGGGCCCGCCCCCTCGCGCTCGTACGAGAGCACTCTGCCGTCCCGGGTGGTGAGCGCCTCCCTCATCCGATCCTCCCCTCGACGATCCTCTCGCGCCCACTCAGGTCGGGCGTGATCGTAACGTCGCGGTAGCCGAGCTCCGCGAGCGTCGCAGCCACGGCGAGCGCCTGGCCGCCGCCGACCTCGAGCGCGAGCGCGCCGCCGGGCTTGAGCACCGGCACTGCGGCCCGGGCGACCTCCGCCGGCCCCGCCTCGGCGACGAGCGCTTCGCGCGGCTCCCATTCCCGCACCTCCGGCTCGAGCGTCTCGATCTCGTCCGGCTTCACATATGGCGGATTCGAGACGACGAGGTCCCAGGGGCCGCTCGGCAGGCCGGCGCGGAAGTCGCCCTCGATGAGCTCGACCTGCAGCCGCGTCGCCTCGGCGTTCTCGCGGGCGAGCGCGAGCGCGTCGGGCGAGACGTCGAGGCCTGTCGCGCGGACGCCCGGCCGCTCGTGCACGAGTGCGAGCGCGACGGCGCCGCTGCCCGTGCCGACGTCGAGCACGTCCGGGTGCTCGAGTCCCTCGAGGAGCGCGAGGGCACGCTCGACGAGCACCTCGGTCTCGGGTCGCGGCACGAGCGCGCGCCGGTCGCAGCGCAGCGTCAGCCGCCGGAAGTCCCACTCGCCGAGCACGTAGGCGAGCGGCTCGCGGCGTCCGCGCCGCCCCACGAGCGCGCGGCAGGTCTCGAGCTCCGCCTCGGTCAGCGGCCGGTCGTGCTCGAGGTAGAGCTCGAGCCGCGAGAGCCCGAGCGCATGCGACAGGATGAACTCGGCGTCGAGTCGCGGCGAGTCGACGCGGCGTCCCGCGAGGAACTCGGTCGACAGCTTCAGAGTCTCGCCGAGCGTCAAGCCGAGGCGGTCTCGAGGGCGCGACGGCGCGCCTCGGCTGCGAGCGCCTCGGTGAACTCGTCAAGCTCGCCCTGGAGCACCTGGTCGAGCCGGTGCACGGTGAGCTTGATCCGGTGGTCGGTGACGCGGCTCTCCGCGAAGTTGTACGTGCGGATCTTCTCCGCCCGCTCACCACCGCCGATCTGCGCGCGGCGCGCCGCCGACTGCTCGGCCTGCTGCTTGCCGCGCTCGAGCTCGTAGAGGCGCGCCCGCAGCACGCGCATCGCCTTGACCTTGTTCTGGAGCTGCGACTTCTCGTCCTGCATCGCCACCACGACCCCGGTCGGCACGTGCGTGATGCGAACCGCGGAGTCCGTCGTGTTGACGCTCTGTCCGCCGGGCCCGGTCGAGCGGTAGACATCGATCTTGAGGTCGTTCGCGTCGATCTCGACCTCGACCTCCTCGGCCTCGGGCATCACCGCCACGGTCGCGGTCGAGGTGTGGATGCGCCCCTGCGACTCGGTCTCGGGAACCCGCTGCACCCGATGCGTGCCCGCCTCCCACTTGAAGACGGAGAAGGCGCCGTCGCCCTTGACCGCGAACACGGCCTCCTTGATCCCGCCGGAGTCGCTCGGGCTCGCGGAGAGCTGCTCCCACTTGAAGCCGCGCCGCTCGGCGTAGCGGCTCAGCATGCGAACGACGTCGGCCGCCCAGAGCGCGGCCTCGTCGCCGCCGACACCCTGGCGCACCTCGACGATCGTGTCCTTCCGGTCGACGGGGTCGGCCTCGATCAGCGAGAGCCGCAGCTCCTCCTCGAGCACGTCCAGCCGCTGCTCGAGCTCGGGCACGAGCTCCTGCAGGTCGTCGTCGGCGCGGGCGGCGTCGAGGTCATCGTTCACGAGGCGCCACTCCATGGCGAGCCTGTACGGCCGCTCGAGCTCCTTGAGGCGGCGGCCGGTGTCGGCCCCCTCGCGGCGGTCGTTGTACACGGCCGGGTCGCTCATGCGCTCCTGCACCTCGAGGTAGGAGCGCTCGAGCTCGTCGACCAGCTGTTCTGTCCCGGACATGCCGGGATAGAGCCTAGATGGTTGGGTGGAGGGTGGCGCTCACCGCGACGGTGGCACCGGCGTTCTTCAGCAGGGTCGAGAACGGACAGCCGGCATCGGCCGTCTCGACGTACGCGTCGAAGGCGCCGGGGTCGAGCCCGGAAACGTGGGCGACCGCCTCGATCGTCGAGCCGACGATCTGGTGCCCCTGCCCCTCGACCTCGTCCATGACGATCGTGCACGTGACGTCGAGGCGCTCGGGCGGGCTCCCCGCACCGGTCAGCTCGCCGGCGAGCCCCATCGTGAAACAGCCCGCGTGGGCGGCTGCGAGCAGCTCCTCGGGGCTGGTCTTACCCTCGGCGGCGCCGATCCGCGTCGGCAGCGAGTACGGGAGCCCGGCGAACGCGCCGCTCCCGGCCGTGATCGCGCCGTTCCCTCGTGCGACGTTGCCCTCCCACGAGACCTCTGCCGTACGCGTGATCCTCGGCATGACTAGTGCCCCTCCCGGCAACGTTCGGCGGCGCCCGACGCGCGATCACGCGGCGCCATGCGGCGTCCTCGGTCGCGCCCATAGCTTTCGCTATGAACACTCACTGCGTCCTGGCCTGGCTTGGTGCTCGCACGCCGGGCATCCACCAACGTCACCGGCAGGGGCACTACGCCATCACCTCCACCAGTTGCTCCTCGGGGGTGAGGAGGCCCTCGGTCTGCAGCACCTCCTGCAAGGCGCGGATCGACACCTCGAGCTGGTCGAGGGTCGGCTCCCGCGTCGTCAGCCGCTGCAGCCAGAGGCCCGGGGCCAGCAAGACCATCAGCGCCCGGTTCCCGGTGTGCTTCCCCGCGAAGCGGATCAGCTCGTAGGCGAGCCCCGCGATCACGGGCAAGAGCAGGATCCGGCTCACGATCAGCCAGTACCAGGCGGGGCGACCGACGAAGGCGAACACGAAGATCGCGATCACCATCACCCAGAGGAGAAACGCGGTGCCGCAGCGGGGGTGGATGAGGCTGAACCGCTGCACACGCTCGGGTTCGAGCTTCTCGCCGGCCTCGTAGGCGTTGATCGCCTTGTGCTCGGCTGCGTGGTACTGGAAGACGCGCTTGAGGTCGGGCAGGAGCGAGATCAAGACGAGGTAGGCGATGAAGATCGAGACGCGGATCACGCCCTCGATGACGACGAACCAGACGGTGCTCGAGATCGGAAGGAGGTCTGTGAGCACGACCGGCGTCACCTTGAACAGGGCGAGCGCGAAGCCGATCGCGACCGTGAACGCGATCACCATCTGCATGCGCGAGATCTCGCCCTTGACCTCCGCGATCTCCTCGGCCTGCTCGGCGTCCCCCGGATCCCCCGCAGCGGCGTAGTTGGCCGAGATCGCGAGCGCGCGGAAGCCGATCGCAAGCGACTCGCCCAGCGCGACGACGCCTCGCACGACGGGCAGGCGCAGCAGCCGGTGGCGCGCCATGGTCGACTCGAGCGGGCGGCAGACATTGGCGATCTGCCCGTCGGGCTTGCGGACGGCGACGGCCCAGTTCTTGGGCCCGCGCATCATCACGCCCTCGAGGACCGCCTGGCCTCCTACGGGACTAGACAAGGACGGCTAGCCGCGACGCGAGTCGCCGGCCTTCTCGAGGCGACGCTGGAAGCGCTCGACGCGGCCGCCGGTGTCGACGAGCTTCTGCTTGCCCGTGTAGAACGGATGACACTGGGAGCAGACCTCGACGTGGATGTCCGGCCTCGTCGAGCGAGTCTCGAACGACGCCCCACACGCGCAGTGCACGGTCGAGGCGACGTAGTCGGGATGGAGATCGGCCTTCATGCGGAGGCCAGGATAGCAGAGGCGGTTTGCGGAGCCACGTTGCCTCCGCTGACGACGGCGGCGACCGTGAGCCCCGGCTCGAGCTCGATGCGGCCGGCGAGCAAGGCCGCCGCGGTGGCCGCTCCGGCGACCTCACACGCGAGCTTCATCCGCCCGTACATGAAGCGAAAGCCCTCCCTCAGCTCGTCTTCGCTCACGAGTACCGACTCGACGCCGAGCTCGAGGCAGAGCTCGACGCAGTTCGGCCCCGCGTAGGGCCCGTTGAGCCCGTCGGCGATCGAGCGGGGTTCGACGGTCACGGTATGCCCGGCCTTCAGGCTCGCGGCGAGGGCGCACGAGAGCTCGGGCTCGACCGCGATCACGCGTGCGCGCGGCTTGAGCCCTTTGACGGCGGCCGCGATCCCAGAGACGAGGCCGCCACCGCCGACCGGCACGAGCACGATGTCCGTCTCGGGCACGTCCTCGAGCATCTCGAGCCCGACCGTGCCCTGGCCGGCCATCACGTACGGGTCGTCGTACGGGTGCACGAGCGTGCGGCCCGTCTCCTCGGTCAGCCGCTCGAGGTGCTCGAAGGCAGCGGGAATGTCCAGGGGGCTGTCGTCGACGGTCGCGCCGTAGGCGCGCGCGGCGGCGATCTTCATCGGGCTGGCCGTCTGCCACATCACGACGAGCGCGTCGATCCCTTCGACCGCGGATGCGTAGGCGAGCGCCTGGGCGTGGTTGCCGGCGGAGATCGAGATCACGCCGCGGGCCTTCTCGTCGGCCGTCAGCGTTGCGAGCCGGTTGAGAACACCTCGTGGTTTGAACGCGCCGGTGCGCTGGAAGAGCTCCGCCTTGAAGACGATGTTCGCGCCGGTCTGCTCGGAGAGGGTGCGCGAGCCGAGCATCGGCGTGCGGTGGAGGCGCCCGGCGATCCGCTCGCGCGCCCGATAGACGTCGTCGAGCGTGACGAGGCCGGCCATGGGCGAATCGTACCGCTAGCCCGGCAAGAGCCAGTTGGGCCGAAGGTTCGTCTCGGTGTACACGGCAGTGCAGCCGAGCTCGGCGGCGCGACAGATCCTCGCAGCCAAGAGCGCGTTCTGGGCGCCGCGGCCGCGCGCCTCGGGCAGGGTCGCGGCCACACCGCACCAGCCCGACTGCCCGACGACGGGGAGCGCCCCCGCGCCGGTCGGCCGCTCCCCGCCCCAGGCGAGAAAGCAGTGGTATCCGGCGCGACCGACGAGTGCAGCGATCAGGCCGGCACAGGCTTCGGGCATCCCGTAGCCCTCGGCCACGACTCTCCCGAACGCGTCCGCGTCCTCCGGCCCTGCTGCCGCGACCCGCAACTCGGTCGGCCGCTCCGGAGGCGGCTCGACGCCGCGCCCTCACCATCGGCGAGTCGAGCTCGGGGATCGCAACGCAGACCGACCCGGCAACGTCCGCGACGCGCGTCCTGCCGGGCGAGGCCGTCCCGTACTCCCGGTGCGCCGCCGCCTCGGCTACCTCCGCCGCGTGCTCGCGGCGAGCGTACATCCCGCAGCAACACTCTTCACAGGTTGACGCGTGTGACCTCGGGAAACCCCCACCTCCCACCCCGATGGCTCGAGCCTAGCCCGCCACGGCGCACGGGTGGGTCACGAAACCGTGCCGAAACGGTGACGCCTGCGCCGCCCCGAGCGCGACCGGCTACGTGCGCTGGTACTCGGGCCCCGAGCCGCCCTCGGGCGGTGTGAGCCGGCCACCCTTGGCGGTGATCGCGCCGCACTGGACGCAGTTCGACGGGGCCAGCTTCACGGCCACCATCCCGTCCCCCGTCTCCTCGCCGACCTCGTACACCTGCGCCGGGCACATGCGCGCCCAGAGCTCGGCGAGGTCGCGCGGAACCGGCTCGGCGATCCGGATGTGGTTCGGCTGGTCGTCGCGCGTCTTGTTGCCCGAGAGGAAGACCGACGACAGCTTGTCGAACGTGACCCGGCCGTCCGGCGCCGGGTAGCTCTCGGCACGCCCGGAGCGAAACAGGGTCTGCTCGGCGTCCGGCTCCGTCGTTAGTGGACGCTTCGGGAAGCGGCCCTTGGTGACCGTCATCGTCGAGGCGAGCGCGCCGCCGACGAAGAAACCGCGGCCGAAGGCCTGGCGCTGGTTGCGCACCTCCTCCAGGTCGGTCCAGATGTAGCTCGCGCGCACCGCCTCGTCGTAGCTTGCAAGTGCTCCGACCCGGGCCGGGGTCTCTCCCGGCTGAAGCGCGGCGAAGGCGGCCTCGGCCGCGAGCCGTCCCGACTCGACCGCGTAGTGGACGCCTTTGAGTGCCGGCACGTTGACCATTCCTGCGCCGTCGCCGCAGATGAGCAGGCCGGGCGCGTGGAGCTGTCGCGGCAGCGAGAAGAAGCCGCCCTCGGGGATCGTCTTCGCGCCCCACTCGAGGCGCTCGCCGCCCTCGAGGATCCGCCGTACGAGCTTGTGCGTCTTCAGCTCCTGGAGCAGGTCGTGGGGTGAGAGCTCCAGGTCCCGGTAGTCCAGCCCG
>Ga0315281_10014307_pt1 | contig 10706 bp, 7 predicted proteins | sample YL17G07_0_MG_FD_204540 | JGI IMG/M metagenome (GOLD analysis project Ga0315281, IMG submission 204540) | Sediment microbial communities from Yellowstone Lake, YNP, Wyoming, USA - YL17G07_0 | ecosystem: Environmental > Aquatic > Freshwater > Lake > Sediment | place: USA: Wyoming | collected... | reverse complement strand
CTGCCCGCTGCCGCTTGGCTGCGCTGGCCTCGCGCTCGGCATCGGCAATACTGAGAACGGGCAACACCAGCAGGTTTTCCAGATGACTGCCAAGATGCAGCGCTTGGACGACCCGCACCAATAATTCCAGCGTCGCCTGCCCGCGAGATTCCAAACGGCGAATGGAAGAAAGCGAGACACCCGCACGCTCCGCCAGTTCAAACTGGCTGAGATTGGCTTGCAGGCGCAGATGCCGACAGCGTTGACCAAGCTCACGGCAAATTTCGTTGTACGTCAATAACTCGAATGTTCCCATGAGAGCCATTGTATAACTTTTATGCCGCTAATAGTTCATATATGAATATTTATTAATGCCACTGATTAGATCAAAACAAACCGCACCGTGCGGGGCGATGCTCCACGACGTACGCGCCTCGCAATTGAGCTTCGCATTTCACATCTCTTCATTAAAAAACCAAGCCTTGTTTGTGTTTTTATCCCGATAATCTGCGCCAAATTTAAGCGGAAAACTACTCGCCCACTTTGAGCAGTGCCTGTCGAACTAGGTCAGCAGAAAGATACGAACCGGACTCGATCAACTCTTCGATCAGAGGGCGCGCAGCCGGAATCAGTCCTGCCTTGCGGGCGCGCAGAATGACACCCAGACTGCCGACTAAAAGCACCGAATGAACCTTGGCCGCCGCGCGCGCTTCGCCATCATCCAGCACGGCCCGATGACCACCGACGAGGCAATGCGCTAACACCTGGGATTCGCCCGCGCCCAGATCCCAAGCCGAGATAGGCGGTGGCACCAGAATATCGTTCTGCACCCGAGGAGCCGCCCAGCCCAGCGCGACTTGCATTGCCGCATCACCTGTAGCACCGGCAGCCACTTCGCGGAAAACCGCCTGCGGCACAATCACCTGCCGCGCCAGCTTTTCAAGCAAATCGGTACGCCCCAGCTTGCCCAACAAGATCAGGGGTGAAGCATTGACAACCCAGACTTCGTCGGTCATTGCCCCAACTCCGCGTCCAGTTCCTCTGCGTCAATCTGGATGGCCGGTACATGGCGGCGGCGTAATTCATCGACAAATGCGACCCGACTGATACCGGCGATCTCGGCGGCCTTGCCCTGCGAGACGCGGCGTTCACCGTACCACTGGACTGCGGCAGCAACCCGCATTTCATTGGCAAACTCTCGAGGTGCTAGGCGCAGGGCAGAAAACACCCCCTCGGGCAAGTCTATTGCAAGCTGTGTCATGGAAATCTCCGGCTGGTCAAGAATTTAGTCATAGCATACTTCAATATCAATCTAGCTGTCATTGCAACTCGCAACTCTGCCATGCCTTTTTCCTTGGTGCGGATTGAGCGCATAGCCAAGCTTCGTAGCATGGCTACATGTGGCGCGATTTGTTGTATCCGCAAGAGGTCACCACAAAGATAGGCAATTCGTTTTGAAACTCTGGTTGCACCAAAAGCAGGTAACCTACTGTCCAAATAGCTAAACATGAAATTGACACGGCGAAGTTGATACCGCCGGTAGGTGCCAGGAGCCGTCGACTTTAAACGCTCCTCACAACGGTTTGCCGCTCTTCCATATCAAACAGCCAATTTCGTCATCTACTTATTCAATAAAACTTTAAGCTCTTCAGCTTGCTTCGCGAAGTCTGAAGGGCGATTTTTCTGAAATTTCTTCAAGTTGATCAGCTTCCAGCGCAATCCGGGCAAGCTCTCCGCGTGCTCACAATCAAGCAGCGACCAATCAGGATTCGCTTCCGCTAACCCTATCAAGAAATCTCGGTGTTTTTCCGTGATGCGCTGAGTTACATCGGCGCGCAATTTAGCTCGAACATCCAGCAGTTTTTCCAGGCTTGGCGATTCCTCAAAAGTCATACCCACGAAGCTGTTCGCATAACTCGTGCTGATATCCTTATCAGATCCGAATAGCACCTCGTGTGTTGGCCAGTTATGTCCCGCCAGATAAATCACGACCGCTTCCAGGATGTCCTGCGTCAGGTCACCTTGCTCATAGAGTTTGAGCACATCAAACAGGTCGCGCGGATGCTGCCTATCCAATGCGGCAACGATCTTGCTCCCATAAAGCTCTGCCTCGGCCAAAACAGGGGCATCAACTGTCGTACTGAACATCTGCGCTGTCTTTGCGGTAAGCGAGCGGATTTCAACAGGGAATATTGTTCCCCGGAATACCACATTCACTTCGACCTTGACCTGGCTGCGATCATCCTCAATAAAGAGCTTGGTTTCACTATCGGAATTGAGCTTGTTCAAGCGCCCTGACAGGCCCAATTTCTCAAGTCGCTGCTGAATCGAATTGATCTCATCTGAAATCGCACGAAGCGCTTCTTCCCTTGACGGCTCACGAAGCACGTAGACCACATCAATATCCACGGAAAGGCGCGGCATATCCTGCACAAACAGATTGATCGCTGTTCCGCCCTTCATCGCAAAGATTTCATTCCTGAAGATGTCCGGCACAACTCTCAACAAGAGCCGCACGGTATCGATATAGGCCTGGTCAATCACTCGGCAAACTCAATAGTGTGCCGTCGGCCATACGCCCCATCCATCTGGACGAACTACCAACGGGAAGCGAATATTTTTCTCGTAGCACGCTGACATTCAGCACTTCGGTTTCTTTCGCCCATAGCAAAAACAGACGGACGGTTTTGACGCTGGTGCACCGAGACAGAAGCTCTCCCATTACCTCAAGCCGTAGGCCGCGCAAACTCTCAAACAGGTTGCGCGCCTCTTCCAAGTCTTGTGATTTTCCAACCTCATACAACATCTCCAGCACAGCGCGCTCCGGTACGGAGACGTGAACCCCCTTCAACAATCCGGGTGGAGTCCCGATACCGGCAGAGCTTGCCTTCGATGAAAATAGTGTTGTGGATCGATAGCTGGCCGGGAATTGGTCAACAAACCATAGTGGCAGCTTTGCCCGTTTATCATCGCCCCACAGCATCAAGTGCTCTCGAAGAGATAGGTTATGACGCACGCCTTGCCATGCGAGAGCCGTCTTTCCTGCCACATGCAGGCCGGATATATGCCCCTGCAAAAACAACAGGCATTGCTCACGATTCAGCGTATCACCCGCAAATGCGTACACACCCTGTGCGAGACGCTTTAACCAACCACTGCGGGCGTGCTTGGCCGCCAAGAAGGCTGACACCCCTTGTGCCTCCAGCATAGCCAAGTCCATAGGCCTCCCTCGTGGAGCGGAAACCTGAAGGTTTTTGATTAATGAATGTCGTATATTTGAACTCATGGTGCAATATTAAGGATAATGTTAACTTTACACAAGAAACACTTGATAGGACATTTTTTAACCAGGAGTTAAATATCTCGACGATACTAAAACAATTTCAACAGAAATGCATGTTGCCAAAATTCAAATTGGCTGCATAGGGCGGATGATAACTAGGAATTATCTATGCGGATTTTCTTTTCATCAATTCACCACTTCCATTAAATGAAATATCTTGTAGAACAATATTGGACACAGTTCGTAGAACATACCGATAGAGGTACAAGATTTCGAGGCCATCTATTTGAAAATCTTGTGCGCGATTTGCTTAGGGAGCATTTTGGCGATCAATGGTTGGCCACGTCACAAACTTGGGATGGAGGCAAAGATTTTGTCGACCGTACGATCCGAAATGATATTTCATGGGCTGAGTGCAAGATGTATCGCGCTCCTTTGTCTTTGCACGTTATCAGCAATACCTTGGTTATGGCGGTCGTCACTGATGACGTCAGACGTATCTTATTTTTCTCCTATAGCCGCCTTATCGACAATGCAAAAAACCACCTAGCCAGATTTGGGGCAAACACGAGCAAACTTATTCAGGTATTCGACGACGGACTGCTAGAGCAACTCATCCTTGAAACTCCGAAAGTCCTTCGAGAGTATTTCCCAGAATACATTGTCACCAATGTTGTTGAACAAAGCGATGTTCCGCTCATAAGCAGCTTCTTTTCGTCGGACATACATATTGGGTATCAGCAAATATTGCCCATAGAAGGACACGACAAGAAGCGTCAGCCGAGCATTCCACTCAATACACCATGCATGTTCGAGGTAATGATCCAGTCTCGCGCCACATCTGCACAGTTACAATTGCAGGTTGACTGGAGCGGTTTCGAGCAGGACAAAGTCGGGCTGCTTAATCGTATGACATTAAGAAAACTCGGCTCAATTGAGTTGCAAGCCGGGCAACTTCTCAGCATACCGATCTACTTTGCCCCATGTGAACCGGGCATTCTGCAAATTCCCCCAGTGAAAATGGTTATTGGCAATCTTTCCAACACGCTTCTTCCCGGCCTCGAAGTAGCCGTTTCAGCCCTTGTTCGTCCTTCGTTGGTTGGGCACCAAATAATCGAATCATTGCGCAAGTTTGAGGAAGTCATTTCTGGTGGCAACGCGAACAGACTATTTTCTGTATCTGGACAAAGTGGTGTTGGCAAGTCCAGATATCTTGAAGAGGCCACTACGCGACTGCTGAGGCATAACTACGAGATTCATTTTTTTGACGGTAGCGGACAAGAAAATAAGAGTTTTTCAGGCTATATCCGTGGTCTTCTTTGCAGTCTGTGGCGGCTACCGAGTCCAAGTGTGCTTGGCATGGATCGGAATGCCACATTCAACTCAAGCGTGGCGAAGCGATCCGATGAATATAATCTTATACATCAGGCGATTTACGAGTGGTCAGACAATGACCTTGCGAGAAGAATCGGTGAACTTGAAGGAACTATAGCAGCGGGAATCTGCAACCATCGAGCAGCATTGATTGTCGATAACGTCCAAGCGTTGCCTGAAAATGCAGTCAATCTATTAAGTGCGATTTATCGGCGAATAGTCGCTAGACCTGGTCAGTCGATAATACTAGTAGCATTTAATGAAGACGACTTGGTTTTCAATGATGCCGCTACGGGTTTACTGAATGAATTAAATCATCCCGGAAAATCATCAATCGGTCGTACTGTATTCTTAACTCGATTGCCTGAGTTCAATGAGGAACAGTCGAGGCTGTTTCTGGATAACCTCTTTAGTTGGAGCGCAACAAAACAGACTTTCTCGAACACATACCCACAGCTCACATGCAGGATTCTTGACAGCGTGATGCCTCGCCCGCTCGACTTATTCCAACTGATAAAGGGTATGGAAGACAGGGAGGCCATACGCGCGGTGGGCGAATGGTTTGTTATTTGCGACTTTGATTCGTTCGAGAGCGAACTTCAATCCCTTAACAAAGATCGGGAGAGGTTGATTCGATGGAGAGTGCAACTCCTTAAAAGTTTGCCTGATGTTGAAACCGTCATTGCTGCGCTTACTTATTTCGGCCCTCTAACATGGGGGGATATGGACGACTTACATATTGCGGAAGACTCTTACAAGAAGCTTGTCCAAGCGAGCGTTTTACGGTGGGAGATGACTGGTCGTATTGGCTTCTACCATCCGTCACTGGAAAAATACTTTGCAGGAAATATTGGCAAGGATGATCTTATATCGAGACCAATAAAACAGTTCATATTTCAACAAATCCAGAAGGGTGATGCACTTCAAAATCGTTTAAGCGAAAGATTCGCATTGGCATATGACCTTGGCGAAACCGACAGCGAAGCACTGGCTGCTACAGCCCATCTTTTTTCGCATGAAAGCGAGTTTCATACTATGCAAAGCCGCTTAGCTGGCGAACGAATACTCAGGCTTATCGAAAAAATTAGCAGCATTCCAAGTGTTTATCCCTTGCTGTCAGCAGTTGACAAGGCCGCACATGCCGCATCGCTAGGGCAAACAGCGAGCTTGAAGGTCCGCGCCGATTATTTGCGGACAATATCCAAAAAGATTGTTAATTACCCACCCGGTAATGAGATTTACATACTCGATTGGTTGCGGGTAATCAGGCAGGCCGGAGGATATATGGATGCTATTACTGGCGGCAGCAAAGATGCTGACATGCTTGTCTCGAACGCTTTGGATAGCCTATCCAAAACACCCGCCACCATTGTGAATTGTCAATTGATAAGCCGCGCTAAAATTGACCTTATGAATAGGCGATGTGTATTCCTCAAGAATCTTGGTCGCAGAGACGAGTCAATTAAATTCGGCATGACAGCTCTTGATTTATCGAGCCATACTGATTTCCCAGATTTGGAATGTCTTTGCCTGATTGATCTTGGATATGTGGAATATGGCTTGCGTTCGCGCAACAGCCGTCTTGTAGATTACTGGTCTCAAGCAAGCGGTGTTTTCGAGCGAAAAAAAGAGCAGATTATTGATCTACTTCCCGAGTTGGAGTTTGCTGTTGATCTTGTTGCTGGGAGTGTGCTTGCCATTAACGGCAACAATGATGTTGCCATCAACAAGTTTGATAATCTGATTTTTCGCTGCCGCGAACAGGGCGAGATTTATTATCTTATACAAGCCATGTTGAGTAAGGGAGTCGCGTTGATCAGGCAGGCATGGATTACTGATGAAAGATGCCCAATGCTTGCAGAGAATGCTTTGCAGGTTGGGATCGCTGTCGAAGATTTGGCTGGTAGTGCGGGTCTTCAAAAAAGATATCGCTCTGCAATATATTTGCAGGGGAAGGTATACGAAACATTAGGAAAAAACGCAACTGCGCTCAGCCATTACCGACGGGCAGAGCTGGTAAAAGTCCGGGATGGCTGGAATATTGAGACGGAGTCGCTGAAATCGGACATCTATCGACTAGATAAAGGAAAGTTCGACAAGTGCAGTGAAGGTAAAACTACGTTTTCCCTTAACGGAAAGGAGCTTCCACTACCTTGAGAGCACATAGTCGGTTGTCAGAACGCTACCGTTTCGATCAACTACAACGTCCCCCCTGCATTGCCTTCGCATCCACCAGTAAGCATTACCTCGCAATGCGGGGAACCGATCAACAAAGTACATGATTGGTACATTTGTAACCATAATGTCGTAGCCAAGATGCTCAAATAAACCCACTGCTCCAGCATCTCTTATTTGCGTAGGCAATCTGATCTTGTCGTAGAAATCGGCTTCCCCCTGTACCAGCAATTCCTCATACCAGCCTGAATCTACGACATTCATCATATTGCAGAACAAGTATTTTTTAAGATTTCCATTTCCCGTGATGAAGTGTCTGATTGCATTTTGAAAATGCACGTCGAGATCAACCTTGAGGACATCGGCATTATTTCTCATAAATACACCTTTGACATCCGCCTTTAGAAATGGCTGCTTATAGCTTCTTTCACCAAGCAAATTAAAATCTCCGCCGAAATGGAAAGAATGTGCATTGGCACAAGCAACAACCTTCATTCCCATTCGCTTAAATCGGAGACAAATGTCCAGGTCTGTATAAAGGGAACCGAAGCTTTCATCGAATTTTCCAACCTTGAGAAAATCCTGACGGGATACTAAAAAGCCTCCTGTACAAATAGCTTGAGCCTCACGATCATTGGCAACAAGGGGGTGGTCAACTGGCAAGTCCATTCCAGGGTGGGCGCCATTGAACGGGGAGAAGGCAATTCCAAAATCGAGAACTGCTAAACTGTGCGGATTTAGTATCTTGCAACTAACAGCCGCAATCTGCGTGTCATTTGTGTAAGTTGACCAAAGCTGGTCGATCCAGTGCCGCTCGAATATTAAATCGTGATCGCAGAAGACAAAATATTCCCTTTTCGCTATATCGGCTCCGAGATTTGATGCACCAGCATAACCGAGGGATTGTTCAGCAATATGGATACGCACCCTTTCACCAAAATCTGGAAGATCAAGCTCGCGGGTGTCGGAATTGTTGGCAATAACAATAATCTCGTCGTCTATGCGAGAGCTATCGATCAGACTTTCAATGCAAGCCTTCAGGAAGGACTTTCCTGCGTGAAACGAGACAATGATGGATACGGAAGGGCGCATGATAATTCCTAGTTATCGTTAAAGTGAAAACGAATACTCATAATACAAAGGCGTATCAACCAACCCCGCCATAAACTCTTCCTTCTGCCCCTTGGTCAACCCCTCCAGACTTTCCACCGTGGGCGCATCCTGAGCCGGGTCAGATATAACCAACCTTCCCCCCGTCTTTTCCCTAAGCCGTTGCACCAGCGGCTCGAACGGCATTTCACGCCAGCGATTCTTCATTGCTTGCTCCTTGGATACGGGAATAAATGCAACGAGATCATCGCTGGTCATTTGTTCCAAGCCCAATGCTCTGAGCGTGGCGTTATGGCTACCGTGATGGCCGACTTTGTAGAAGGTGGTGCGTTGTAGCAGGTCTGGGCCGGTTACGGTTTGGGTATCGTTGCCATTTTTTACATTCCACTTGGTATCCTGCCACGAGAGCCAGTTACCGACTTGCGCATCCCCGGCGAACAGGAGAACTTTCCCGCTGTCCACGAGTTCGAGCGCGATAACCAAGCAGGTATTATTCGTGTGCGAGTCGAGATTGAGAGCGAGCGTTTCCGCCGAGGCGGTCCAGTCGAGTTCGATTTTGCGCCAATCGAAATCCTCATGTTCCCAGGTGTCGGCCATGAGCTGCGCGAGTTTTGCTGATCCCTTGCCGGGATAAACGCTCATGCTCCATTCAAAAGGGCAGTCCAGTCCGCCAGCCGATTCGGTCGGTTCACCGAGCCGTTCGAAAGCCGCAGCCAGGTTGTCGTCCATCGCGAAATCCGAGGCGAACTCGTAGACTTCTTTGCCTTTTTTGCTGGGGGCGCTACGTTTGATGAGGCGCTCGTCTTCGGGTGGCCCCATCATATAAGCGCGCACGCCTGCCACACCGCTCAATGCGCTGGGCGGGTTGTCGGGATGGCAATAGCGCACCTTTACGCCACGGCGTTTGTGCAGGTAATCGAAGGCGTTGCGCGACTTTCCTGATACCGCGCTTTTGCCCGCAGCGGCGAGCGCGTTGAGATTGTCGGTTGATTCGACACCGAAGAACTGGAGGATCGATTCCACCCGTTCGGCGCGCTCCATGCCGACGGGCGTTTCGGTGCCGCGCAATACAACGGCGGCAGCTTGAAGCGCGTTCACCTTGGCGGCGCGCTCTTCGCGCAGTTTTTTTCCGAGTTTGTTCGAGGGGTCTTCGGTCCATGCGTACCAAACTTCATCGATCTCGATCTTGTCAAAAGCGTCCTGCGCCTGCTGCGTCGAAAAACCCGAAACGTGATCCCAATGCTCGTGGGTTACGACAACCAGATCGAGATGGTTAGCGCAGGTTTCTGCGATGTCGGCGACCACTTGTTGCATCGTGGCCTTGGCATCCTTGGCCGAGCTGATCAGGCCGCAGTCGATCAGCATGTTGAATGATTCTCCCGCTGCGCTTTTAGGCAAGCGCACCAAAAAGCAGTCGCCGAGGCCGTGGCGGTACATCCGCACATACACTTGCTTTTTCGTTTTTGATTTTATAACTATTGGCATGAAATCCTCCCGGAAATATGTTTTCTATCAACCTTCGTTATGCAGCATACAAAGCGGCTCATCGTCGAGATGCTTGGCATCACTGCCGCTTTCGCCAAAGTAGGTGTCACGCAACGAGAGGCGACCATCTTTGCCCTTCCGGTAAGCCCTGATATCGGTGAGCCGTTCTTCGCTGTCTATTGGGCGCGTAATGGCATAGCGCAGGCTGGGTTTATCGCCCTCAAGATCGAAGATGAGCGTGGCACCGCCACGGAACTCGAAGGTACCAAGGCTGCGATTGTTTGGATCGATTGCAACGTGGCGGCGTTGCGTCAGTGTCAAGATAAGTTGTTTCATGATCGTGCCTGTTGGACTCACTCGTAACGCAGGGCGCAATACATGAACTTCGAAGCTGGCAATTTCGTTGTCATTGGAGTCGGCTTCATTGAGATTGCCCGTGCGCCAGAGGTTAAGTCCGGTGACACGATCAAACTCGGGACGGTGGGGCGCTTCTGTGGAGTCTGACATCACTTTCTTGAGATAGTCGTGGGTAAAACTCCTCGCTTCACGCAACTTGTCAAAGAGTACTTTTCGATCACGGATGTAGAGCGTTTCGGTTATTTCCGAGCGAATTTTCTCGGCCACATCGGTTAATGCGCTCCATCCTTCGTAGTCTCTCATGCGCGCGAACTGCCAGCGCAGTTGTTCCTCTGACAGGGTACGCAACCCCGTCGGCAATATCCCCCAGCGCCGGAATGATTCGATCAGCGCAACGCGATACCCATAGCGGTCATTGGGCACCATGTCGAAATCCGCAGTCACCAGCGCGCGCAGATAATCGCCAAAAGTGATGTCCACTGGCGGGCAGTAATCCAGCGCACGGATGCAGATATTCAAAAAACTTTTCGCAGTAGCGCTGGTTTGTTCGGCCAGCCGGTTCACCAGATCTGGGTGAATTGCACCATCTGGCAGGACACCGGAGCCACCTGTAGCGAGCCGGATCAAATCTTCGACTCTGGATTTGTTAGCGGCTAGAAACGCACCGAAGACGGCTGCCACAAGAATCGCACCACGAGCATGCGGCTCATGCTCGTTCTTTAGCCTTTCCGCATCCGGCTTAATGGGCTGCCATTGTCCATCCGCAGCATGCTCGCCAATCGCATTTCTTAGCGCGCCATAGCGGCCAGTAGCTTCCCCGAACTGTTGTGCAAGCTCACCAAGCAGCGATTGGCTGGCCAAGTCTCCTCGGGTTCGCGCAATCTGGTGTCGCAAGACAGTTGGGAAAGTGAAGTGTTCGAAGAGCGCAACCAGGTCAGCAAAT
>Ga0315281_10014306_pt1 | contig 10707 bp, 10 predicted proteins | sample YL17G07_0_MG_FD_204540 | JGI IMG/M metagenome (GOLD analysis project Ga0315281, IMG submission 204540) | Sediment microbial communities from Yellowstone Lake, YNP, Wyoming, USA - YL17G07_0 | ecosystem: Environmental > Aquatic > Freshwater > Lake > Sediment | place: USA: Wyoming | collected... | reverse complement strand
CGCGTCAATGAAAGCACCGGTCCTTATGGTATAAAATGGCCCGGGCATGGCGAAGTCAAATGCCGTGGATTCAAGCCGCCGAGGTCAAGCAATGATCGTTGACATGCACGTTCATACGAACGTCTCTTCCCGCTGCTCGTCGCTTAAGCCGCAGGAGCTTATTGACAGGGCCCGCGAGCTGGGGCTCGACGCGGTCGCGGTCACGGAGCATTCCACGTACAAGGGGGCGCAGGAGGTCCACGAGTACGCCCGCGAGAGGGGGTTCGCGGTATTCCGCGGCATGGAGGTCTTCACGGAGCTCGGGGACATGCTCGTGTTTGGCTGGGAGGATAACGTGCGCTACTACCTGTTCCCGTTCAAGGATTTGAAGCGGGAGGTAGATAAGGCGGGAGGGATTATCATCCCCGCCCACCCGTGCCGCGGCCTCGACGTCCGGCACAAGCACCGGCAAGCGCTCTCCGAGGAGCTCCTCGAGGCTATAGTCGCTATCGAGACCCGTAACGGCCTGATAACGAAGAAGGGCAACGACCAGGCGGAGTGGATAAGGAAGAAGTACGGCCTGTTCGGGGTTGGAGGAAGCGACGCGCACCACGTGAGCCACCTGGGGAGGTGCCTGACCGTCTTCGAGGATGAACCCGGGAATGATAGAGAGCTCATAGAGGTACTCCGGGAAGGGCGGTATGGCGCGTCTTATTTTGAGGAAATTGCGGGGACGAAAGAACCCGGTTGACAATGGGACTTCGAAGACCTTTATTGTTCGGCCTGATTGCGGCACTCTTTTCGATGATGGCCCTGGCCCCGGGGTGCGGACCGAAGACGGTGCGGACAGGTCATCGCGGTGTCGAAGGCACGCTCAAGGACATCAGGTTCTTCGCCTATCAGATCCAAAGCCAGGAAGAAGGTAACAATGTCCGGAAGCTCGCCGATTCCCATTACGACATGCTCGTCATAGACCAGACGAGGAGCGTCAAAGGTGAGGAGGACTACGAGAGCGCCGCCGACGTGGCGCGGCTCAAGGATAGTAAGGGCTCATCCGGCCGGAAGAAGGTGGTCGTCTGCTACATAGACGTGGGGGAGGCGGAGAGCTACCGCCGATACTGGCGGGATACCTGGCGCGTCGGCAGTCCCGAATGGATTGTCGCCCCGGACCCTGACGGCTGGGACGAGAACTACCCCGTCAAGTTCTGGCGGCCGCAGTGGAAGGAGATAATGAATCAGGCGGTTGACCGGATAATAGAAGACGGGTATGACGGTATCTACCTCGACTGGCTGGAGGTCTATTCCTTCGAGCCGGTGGCCAGGGCGGCCGGGAAAGAGGGGCTGAACCCGAGGGACGGACTTGTGGAGTTCGTGCGGGAGATCGCCCGCCGCGCCCGCTCGAAGAAACCCGGTTTCCTCCTCATAGCCCAGAACGCCGCGGAGCTGGGAAGCATCCCTGAATACGTGGAGCTCTTTGATGCCGTTGCGCAGGAGTCCGTCTGGTACGAAGGGGCGGGTGACCCGGACATCGGGGAATTCCCCGGCGACGTGCCGGTGGACCCCGAGAACACGGAGGAGCTGCTTCGCGACCTCGCGTTATGGCAAAAGCGCGGTAAGCCCGTCTTCGACATCGAGTACGCACGGGACTTTTCAAACGTGGCCCGGGCTTACGCGCTGGGGGATAAACACGGTTTCAGGACATATGTCACGCTCAACCCCCTGGATGCCCTGTCAAGTACGCCTCCGCCCGGCCTAAAGATATAAAAACGATTTAGCCCGGCCTCTCTAGGCCGGGAAGAATAAACCGGGCTGAGAGCCCGGCCTAAAGATGTTTTTAGCCCGGCCTCTCTAGGCCGGGAAAAAGAAGAATAAACCGGGCTGAGAGCCCGGCCTAAAGATGTTTGAGCTATTCCCAGAACATAGAGCTGTCCAGCATGTCCAGGTCGAGTGCATACCTTATTGCTGCAGAAGAAAACCCGTATTCGGTGGGGCTATCAGCGAGTCCGGCCCTGACAGGATTGTTCTCCAAGTATTCAATCTCACGTGACAGGACGGTACTACTTTCGATTGGCCGCGCAATATATCCCGGCTGCCAGATGTTCCAGATCAGCCTTTCCATCCTGTTTACCTCCCTGGCGGAGGCGCCCTTCAGCGAGCCGACGCAACTGTCGATGGCCTTAAGGCGGGGCTTTACAACCAAATGGATGTGATCTGGCATGACCACGAACGCGAGCAGCCAGTAATGTTGAAGTGCCATCCCGTTAAATATGCATGATTGAATAATGAGAGCCCGTGATGGCTTGCTGAACAAAGTCATCCTGCCTGAGGTTACAGAAGTCACCATGTATATGAAGTTACCTTTGATTAAGAACTTCGATGTTGACATGGTCAAGCATTACAAGCATATCACATTGTAGCATGCCTTTCCATCCTTGGAGCCTAAGGATATTTAGATCCGCGGGCCTGAGAGGCCCGCCTAAAGGAGGGGATGCGGGCCTGAGAGGCCCGCCTAAAGGAGGTGGTTAAAGGATAGGTTGCATGGGTTTGACTATAAACATAAAAACTATAGAATAATGTCGCTTTGTCATTGGGAGCCCGATCTGTCGGGGATGTCTTGCTTATGAGAGCTTCTTCAATATTTCAATTGACGTAGACCTAACGGTTTTCGAAGAGAGGTGAGGCAATTGACCGACTGGAAGGACGAGGTGGAGGAGATCGTCTTCGAGGGGAAGATAGCGGTTCCCTACACGTGGACGGTCGGCAGTACCTTGAGCAAATGGTACGGCGAGTTACGGGACAACGCGAAGATCTGGGGCAACCGCTGCCCTTCCTGCGCAAAGGTTTTCGTGCCTCCCAAGATCAAGTGTAACGATTGCTACAAGGATCTGAACGACTGGGTGATGCTTCCCGGCACCGGCACCGTCGAGACCTACACGGTGGTGCACTACGAGGAGCCGAAGCTCCACCCCAGGAAGGCCCCCTTCGTCTACGGGGTCATCAAGATGGACGGGGCCGACACAGGAATGGTGCACCTGATCGACGAGGTGGAGCCGGAGAAGGTGAAGGTGGGCATGCGCGTGGAGGCGGTGCTCGCAGAGGAGCGCGAGGGGAACATCATGGACATCAAGTACTTCCGCCCCATCGCGTAAGCGGCGCCGAGTGAGAGCAAGAACGGTGGTGAGATAAGTGGAGAGAGTGGCAGTAATAGGAGTCGGGCAGACCAGGTACGAGCAGGGAAAACGGGAGACGTTCCCCGAGCTCGTGTTCGAGGTCGCGACCAAGGCGCTTGAGGACGCAGGCATAGACATCACGAGGATCGACAACATCGTGTCGGTCTCGAGCGACTTCTGGGACGGCAGGACGATATCCAGCATGGCGATCCAGGACGCCGCCGGTGCGTACGGCAAGGACATCACCACGGTTGAAGGTGATGGGACTTTCGGGGTCCTCTACGGGATGATGAGGATCCTCTCGGGAAGCTTCGGGGTCACGCTCGTGGTATCGCACCACAAAGGCACGGAAAGCAGCATGAACGGGATCACCAACACCTCGTTCGATCCCCTGGTGGAGAGGAAGCTCGGGCTCGACGCGGTATCGTCGGCGGCGCTGCAGGCGCGCAGGTACATGTCCAAGTACGGTGTCCTGGAAGAGCAGTTCGCGCTTGTACCGGTCAAGAACCACGGGAACGCGAAGAGGAACCCTCTCGCGATGCTCCCTATGGACATAACGGTGGAGGACGTCATGAACTCCCCGGTGCTCGCGACCCCGCTCAAGAAGCTGGACTGCTCCCCGGTCACCGACGGGGCGTGCGCCCTAGTCCTTGCGGCGGATCGCGAGGCAAAGAAGCTGACGACGCCCGCGAAGCGGGTGTGGCTCAAGGGCGTGGGACACTGCACCGACGCGTACCGCCTCGGCGACCGGGACCTCGCCGACACGCGCGCTTTGAAGAAAGCCGCGAATAAGGCTTACGAAATGGCAGGTGTGGGGCCCGCCGACATCGACCTGGCGGAGGTGTACGACGCTTTTTCATACATGGAGCTGATGTGGCTCGAGGGCCTCGGCTTCTGCGACGACGGCATGGCTGCGGGGGACATGGAGCGCGGGCTCTTCGACTTCGACGGGAAGATGCCCGTCAACGCTTCGGGCGGCCGCTTGAGCGCCAACCCCGTGCAGGTGGCGGGTCTCGCCAGCGTGGCCGAATGCGTCCTCCAGCTTCGCGGCGAAGCGGGGGACCGGCAGGTCGAGGGGGCCGGGACAGCGCTTGCGCACGGCATAAACGGGATGTGCGGTCAGTCACACTGCGTTTGGGTACTGGGTAAATAGGGGGAATGCGACATGGGTAATCGAGTCGGAGTAATAGGTGTCGGTCAGACACATCACGCATCGAGGCGCCTCGACGCGTCCGGTGTCGAGCTCATCGCTGAAGCTGTGACCCGTGCGCTTGACGACGCGGAGCTTACCATCGACCAGATAGACGCCGTGGTCATCGGCAACATGGACCACTTCGAGAACATCAACTACGTGGACATGTGGGCGACCGACGGGCTGGGCTCTTTCATGAAGCCGGTCTTCAAGGTGACCACCGGCGGGACCACGGGGACTACCGTCGGCATGTGCGGGTACTACCACGCGGCCTCGGGGCTTTTCGACGTGGTGCTCGCCGTGGGCTGGGAGAAGAACTCGGAGTCGGACACGCAGGCGGCCATCGCGACCTGCGCGAACCCGGTACTCGAGAGGGACCCGTTCGCGGGCGCCATCGGCCCGCTGGCGACCGAGTACTCGATGTATATGAAGGCGTACGGCGCGACCGAGGAGGACGCGGCGCTCGTCGCGGTACGGGACCGCAATAACGCCCTCAACAACCCGTACGCGCACAACAGGATGGAATGCACCGTCGAGGACGTCATGAACTCCCCCATGCTTTCCTATCCCATCAAGTTCCTCGACATGTGTCCGCGTTCAGACGGCGCCTGCGCGGTGATATTAGCCTCGGAGGAGAAGGCGAAGAGGCTCTGCCCGAGGCCGGCGTGGATCCACGCGTCGGTCGTGCGCCACGACTACACGCACTTCGGAGACCTGGAGTGGCAGTGGATGCCGACGCTGGAGCGCGGCTCTGCGGTGGCGTACAAGATCGCGGGCATCACCGATCCCCTGAAGCAGTTCGACGTGGCCGAGCTCTACCTTCCCGCTTCTACCACCGGTGTAAAGTGGATGGACTCGCTCTGGTTCTGCGACAAGGGCGGCGCGCCCGAGCTGATCCGCAAGAACACCTTCGGCATGGACGGTGTGTTGCCGATCAACCCGTCGGGCGGCGTCATATCGACGAACCCGATCGGGGCCACCGCCCTGATCCGAATCGGCGAGGCGGCCTGGCAGATAATGGGGAAGGCCGGCGACCGCCAGGTGCCGGACGTCAACAAGGCCCTGGTAACCGGTTTCGGCGGCTGCAGTTGGTCGGACATCATGATACTCGGCGCGGATTTGCCCTAGGTCCTTAAGGGAGGAAAAAGAAATGGGAATATACAAGGACAAGCGAAAGATCACCCACACCCCCGACGGGTACGAACTGATGACCCTCGAGTCCGGGCCGGTGGAGTACGACTTCAACTGGCACCTGGGGGCTTACTGGAGCAAGTTCCTCGCTGAGATGAGGGACAACAAGCGCTTCGTGGGGGTGAAGTGCCCGGCGTGCGACAGGGTCTTCATCCCTCCGCGCGAGGTGTGCGGCAGGTGCTATACCGCGATGGACGAGTGGGTAGAGGTTGGAGAGGAGGGAGAGCTCCAGGGCTTTACGGTCGTGCGTTTCCCGTACATCGACCCGAACACCGGCGGGCTCATGCAGGTACCTTACACCGGTATCTGGGTAACGCTGGACGGGGCGGACACACGCATGATGCACTTCTGCGACGAGCACGACGAGTCGAAACTGGATGTCGGCATGAGGCTGCGGGCGGTCTGGGAGGATGAGCCCCGCCCGACTTCCATCCACGCGGTGAGGTACTTCGAGGTGATCTAAACAGGAGGGGCCAGGTCTCGAACCGTGAATTCTTTATTATTATTAAGCCCGGCCTCTTAGGCCGGGATCGGTGAACCGGGCTGAGAGCCCGGTCCAAATTCGAGGAGAACTCTCTTTATATACTGGTAACGCTCTGCCGTCTGCTCGATTATCTCCGGGGGGAGCTCCGGCGGCGGGGGCTTCTTGTCCCAGTCGAGCGTTTCGAGCCAGTCCCGCAGGAACTGCTTGTCCAGGTTCTCCTGGTCGTGCCCCGGCTCGTACGAATCTTTTGGCCAGAACCTGGAGGAGTCCGGGGTGAAGAGTTCGTCTATAAGCAGAAGTCTATCCCCATGCTGACCGAACTCGAACTTTGTGTCGGAGAGTATTATGCCGCGTGACTCGGCAATATCGGTCCCGCGCGCGTAGAGATCCAGGCTCGCGCGCTTTATTCGTTCCGCTAGGCCGGTCCCCACCTGCTCGACCACCGACTCGAACGCGATGTTTATATCATGTTCCCCCAGCTCCGCTTTAGTTGCAGGCGTGAATATCGGCTCGGGCAGCCGCGCTGCCTGCGGAAGGCCCTCGGGTAGTTTTATCCCACTGATGCTTCCCTTCTCCTTGTACTCGCTCCAGCCACCGCCGGCCAGGTAGCCGCGGACAACGCATTCGACAGGCAAAGGCTCAGCCCTTCGCACGAGCATAGAGCGGCCCTCGAGCTCTTGCCTGAACTCTCGAAGCTCGGGTGGCAGCTCACCGATGTCTGTTGAAACGACGTGGTTCTCTATGATGTCCTCTGTCTTCTTGAACCAGAACTCCGCGAGCCGGTTCAGGACGACCCCTTTTCCGGGGATTCCCTGCTCCATGACCACGTCGAATGCGGATATGCGGTCGGTGCTTATTATCAAGAGGTTCTCGCCGACCTCGTATATGTCCCTGACCTTTCCCTGCTTGAACAGAGGAATGGGCAAAAAGTCGGTGTCGGTTATAGCTTCCATCGAACCCCCCATAAAGTGATTACCCGGGGCATCGGCAACACCCCGGGTAAAATACTACACTATTCGGCTCGACGGCTATGGGGCCGGCAGCTCCTTGGGAAGCCTCCCCCGGTCTGCCAGCCTGAAGCCCGCCTTCAGCCAGATCGGATAGGTGGCGAAAAGAAGGGCTGCGAGGATGTGCCCCCCGGTGCTCACGTTCTCGTGGTCGAAGTTGAACACCCCGCTGTTAATCATCCAGTCACGGCCCGACTCGGCCCCGCACATCTCCCATATCCAGTGTGTCCACTCCAGGTTGAAGTAGAGGGATATGCTGGTCATGTAGAAGATGGCTATGGTGGCGATGCCCAGGAACCACTTCGTCTTCTGGTTCTTGTCAGCGTCTTCGACGAACTTGTTCACGATCTTGCCGAGCAGCCAGCCGATCGACGCCAGCCACGGCCCGTCGATCAGGAAGCTATCGTACGGTAACAAGTGACGCTCCTTTCGTCTCCCGCCGGCCTGCTTTCGCTATGCGAAACCGGTGCCTGACCCCTGTTTTGCATTTTGGGTTAGATCCCGTAACCGAGCGTGTCGTGTCCGCCCGTGCACCATCCGTGGTAGTTGAAGTACATGGGCCTCTCGGCGACGATCTCGCTGCTTCCCTCCACTACGATAGAGACGTCCTGGTTGGCTCCCACGTCGGCAAGCACGTCGCGGGTGTAGCGCTTCTGTGGCGCGATAACCACGGTCTTCTCAATGTTGGAACCATTACCGAGCAGGTACTTGAATGTGACTGTTGCATCGGTGCTTCCCGGGTTCATGACCGCTATCCAGGTCGCGAAGTCGGGTAGTGTAGTGCCCTCGGCGAAGTAGAAGCTCTTCTCGGGGGTGTTGCAGCCCATCACGTCGTGGCCGCCGTTCCAGGCGTTGTGGTAGTTGAAGTACATGGGGCGCTCGGCAAGGATGGGGATCCCCGCGGTCGACTCTATCTTGAAGGAGGTGTCCACGTTCGCGCCCAGCTTTAGCTTCACGTCAACGGTGAGGCGGCTCGTCGGTCCCACCACCACTTCCTGGGGTACCGCCCCCGCCTGCTCTGTGTAGTAGGTGATCCTCACCGGGGCTGCGGTCGAGGTGGCGTTCTGCAGGCATATCCATTCCTCGAAGGCGCCGTCCTGCGCGTTGTCCCGGGTGGTCCCCTCGGCGAAGTAGAACACAGTGTCCGGGCCGGGGGCGCCCACCACGTCGTGCCCGCCGGTCCACTTGTCGTGGTAGAAGAAGTACATAGGACGCTCCGCCACGATGGGCTGGTCGCTTGTGACCACGCAGGATACGTCGTGGTCCTTTCCTACCTCCGTGTTCACGTCCACTGTGTGCCTGCTTGTCTTCTTGACGGGATAGCTCTTGGTCACGGTCTGCCCGGTCTCGAGAAGGTAGTTCACGCTCACGATGGCATCGGTGCTGCCCGGGTTCTGCAGGCACAGCCACTGCTCGAAGTATCCGTCAATCGCGTTACCCCTGGTGGTACCCTCAGCGAAGTAGTAGGTGGTGCGGGGCTGCGGCACACCGATGACGTCGTGCCCGCCCGTCCACTTGTTGCGGTAGTTGAAGTACATGGGCCTCTCCGCGAGGATGAACTGGTCTGACTCCACGAAGGTCGATACGTCCTTGTCCTTACCCAGGAAGTCGTTGACGCTTATGGTCTTACGGCTTGTGGGGTCCACGCTGACGTCCTGGGTGGTGGTAGAGCCGTCCGCGAGCATGTAGTGGAGCTTCACGTTGGCTATCGCGCTCCCCGGGTTCTGCAGGCATATCCACTCCTCGTACCTTCCGTCAATGGTGTTTTCCCTGGTCGTCCCTTCCGCGAAGTACCAGGTCTTGGAGAGGAAGAGAGTGAAGGTGACCTGGTTCGAGTCCCCTCTGGAGGTGTGTACCTGCACTGGGCCGGTTGTGGCCTTGTCCGGAAAGAGTGCCTGGATGGAGAGATCGCTCCATGAGAGTATCTTGGCCGTCACCCCGTTGAAGGTAACCGTGCTATCCCCCTGCTCCACCCCGAAGTCGTGGCCCTGGATCGTGACCTCGGTCCCGTACGGGCCTGAGTCGGGGACCAGCTCGTCGATCGAGGGGGCGATGGGGGTCGTGTAGACCTCACCGTATGTCGTATGGCCTCGGTCCGTGGTCATACCTAGCATCTGGCCGTTGTATGTTACGAGCTGGACTGCAGCGTTGTATGCGTTACCAAGGCCCAACTCGGAATAAACGGTGAAGCTGTCCCCTTCCCTCTTGTATATCTGGCAGGCGTTATCCCTGTTCCAGGAGGACACGTACAGGTCGGCTCCCCTGACGAAGGGCTGGTAGAAAAAATTATTGGCTTGATTGAGTACGCCGGACAGGGACATCTTTGTCCAACCCGCACCATCGTACGACCAGAGCTCCGCGGCGGGGCCTCCAGTAGGGACATCGGTTGTTCCTGTTCCCATGTAGAGCTTGTTCTCAACGCGCGAACCGGCGACATGCCCGGTCGCCTGTGTCGCTGGCCATGAGCCGGGTCCCGGCTCTCCAATCTTCGTGAACGTGGTGCCGTCGTAGGAATAGACCTCGAGGCCGTCAGTCACGTTCATCACCGGGAGAACGAGCTTTCCGTCAAGTTCGCTGTACTCTATGCGGGAAATAGAACAGTTGTCTCCATCTCCGAACCCGGGTGCGGTTATCGTCCCGGCGGCTCCCAGGCCTATTATCTGGGTCCAGTTGGTGCCGTCAAACTCGTACAATCTCAGACCTGAAAAACCACCTGGGGGGTTTTCGCTTCCCACTGAGACCAGCAGTTTATTCTTGTACACCACGATGGGATTGACCTGATCATAGGTATTGCCCAAGCCCCAGCCGTTGTCTATCAGCTTGGTGGGGTCCCCGGACCCGCTCCACTTCCAGAGTTGACCACCGGTGGAAGTATTCTGTGTGCCTATGTAGACCGAATCCCCGTAGAGTGCCCAGGGCATCAGCTTGTAGTTATTTGAATCGCCGAAGCCCTCCTGGTAAAGCTGGTGGAAGGAAGTGTCGTAGGTGTACATCGTGGCTGGCAAGAGGGAAAAGTGCGCCGCGCCCACGGTCAGCTTGCCGTTGATCGATACACCGGGAAGTATCCCGTCGTTGTTTGGGGAGGTAATACCGTTGTCGGCGATCTTCGTCCAGGTCGGCGGCGCGGCGAAGCTCGCCGGCACTGCGAACAGCGTCGCCGCAAGTGCCAGGCACGCGATGATGGCGATTTTTCTCATGAGATTTACGTTAGGCATGATCCACTCCTTTCGTCCGGGCGGCTTTCTACCTGCCTGAAAACACACAGCCGCTTTATCGGTCTTGTCTATGTAAAATCTTTATACGTTACTGGTTGCAAATACAAGACGTCGAAATGAGGGCCGACTTCCCGCGGCGTTTATTGTCATTTTTCACCACTACTCGCATAGAGCCCTTGCGAGTATCTCGCCGGCGAGCTCAAAGGGCGGGGGAGCGGTTCTCCTGAAGTAATAGGTCAGCCAGTTTATCCGGGACCGGATTACCCTGCGCTTCCTTCTCTTTATGCCCTCGACTATTTTTGCGGCTGTCTTTTCAGGAGCAGAACCGAGCGACCGTATCCACCAGAGGACGAACTTCTGCCCGAAGTTTCGCGCCTCGACTGCGTCGTAGAAAGGAGTGCTGACGAGGCCGGGGAAGACGGTGGTGACGTTTATCCCCAGGTGCTTGAGCTCCCAGGTCAGGCACTCG
>Ga0315281_10014305_pt1 | contig 10707 bp, 13 predicted proteins | sample YL17G07_0_MG_FD_204540 | JGI IMG/M metagenome (GOLD analysis project Ga0315281, IMG submission 204540) | Sediment microbial communities from Yellowstone Lake, YNP, Wyoming, USA - YL17G07_0 | ecosystem: Environmental > Aquatic > Freshwater > Lake > Sediment | place: USA: Wyoming | collected... | reverse complement strand
TCCTTCGGACCCTCGTAGATCGTCCCGTCGTTCGGACCGCCCATCGTCGCCTCCGGTTATGCCTTGATCCTCTTCGCCCTGTTCTGTGGAACCAGGCCGCACTCCCACTCGACCAGATGGATCAGGCCGGGGGAGGTCGCCGCGTGCAGGAAGAACAGGAACGGCACGACCACGATTCCCGACGTGAGTGTCAGTTTGAGGGCGTTGGGGATCGTGCAGGGCAGGCCGTTCACGGAGTACGTGACCACGCCCTTCGCGGAGACTTCGACGCGCAAGTCCTTCACCGCGGCATCGGCCCACGTCAGGAGCGTGTCCGTCGTCACCGCGCCCGCCCCGGCGAGTTCCGACACGGCCTTGATGAGGTTCGGGTTGGACGTCCCGACGATGCCGAGGTAGGCGTAGGTGTCGTAGTTCGCGATGGCCGCCTGATGCGCTTCCGCGAGACGGAAGCCGACCACCAAGGGGTTGCAGCCCGAGGCGTCCGCAGGTTTGATCTTTGCCCTCACGAAAAACGGGCCATCCGTGCCGATCGTGTAGGCGTGCTTCGCGTTCGAGTGGATGCCCTGGTTCAGCTCGGATCCTTCGGTCGAGACCAGGTCGTGGCTGATGTCAAGCCCGTAGGCGGAGACGACGGGCGTGATGATCGTCTGCCCGGCGCCCTTCAGGTGCTCCTGGAAGGTGTTGTGCTGGAACTGGAGGAGGTTGATGTCGCCCGTGGCTCCGAGCGCCGCTCCGCCCGCGAGGATGTTTGCGGTGAGTGGGGGCATCTTGAACTTCTCGTAGGTGTGGCCGTTCTTGATGGTGTCGAAGCCGAGGCTGCTGTTGAGCAAGGTCCCGGGCTTGACGTTTTCTCCGGTGAGCATAGTTTCCTCGCTTGCACCCAACTATCCGGTGGGGTTCACCGCACGCTCCAAGTCAACCAAGGCCCCGGCCGGGAGGAGCGTGCCTCCCGGCCGGGGTCGACAGGTTCAGGTCTACTGGCAATCCCGCGTGACGCTGTTCTTGTTCGGCGCATCGCACGCGAGGGTGAGGTACTGGAAGCACGTCGCTTCGTACTGGTCGTACCCCGAGACCTTGCGGAGCACCGCCCCGTCCAGGTCCATGAAATCCACGTCCCCGGCGTTTTCCACCGAGAAGGAGTCCGTGTCGAGGTAGAACACGCGATTCTTGAGGGCCATGTGATCGACCACGATCGCGACGGGCTCGCCGCCGCCGACGTACTCGAGGCCCGTCCAGCCGCCGGCGAGCTTCATCTTGTCGACGTAGCGCCGGTCGGCCACCAGGTTGTCGAGATACGTCCGACGCAGGGCGTAGGGCATGATGATGAGCTTGCAGCGTCCCTGCCCGATCATCTCGCCCATCTCATACGCCTGCTGCATGAGGTCGAGGACCATGTCCCGGTTGACGCCGCCGTTGTCCAGCACGTTCGCGTCGAACCAGATGTCGTTCGCGCGGGTGATCCCCTGGACGGCCGCCAGGATGCGCGCCGCCGCGCTGTCCGCGCCGTCGACCAGCCCTTCGATGCCCATCGGGTACAGGCCGCGGCTGTCCTCGCGGAAGATGTAGTCCGAGATCGTGACGGTCTCCGTGGTCGTCAGGCTGATCGTGTTGTTCTTGTAGTTGACCTGGGAGATCGTTTTCGAGTCGAGCACGACCGACCCGCCGCTCTTCGCGGCGTAGGTGTCGATCTTCATGCCCGGTTCGAGGCGCGAGGCGTCGTCGACCGTGAGGTACGCCTCCGCCGTGATCGAGCCGGTGGCCTGGGTGATGCGCGCGAGGGCGCCCGAACCGTCGCCCCACCAGGCGCGGTTCTTCTCCTTCTTGAGGCCCTGGACCATGCCCTTGAATTCGTTCTCGACGACCTTCGCGAACGAGGTGGCGTTGTCACGCGAGCCCTTGATCGACTGCCCCGTGAGGGCGATCGACCCGTACATGTACGCGAGGGCTGCGGAGCTGTATTTGTGGCTCCGCGCGCCGGCGCCGGGTAGGGCCCCGCTTTCCGCCGCGAAACCGATGCCCTGGTTCCGCTTGTAGAAGTGCGGGATGTACGCCGTCAAGGTGTCTCCCGAGATCGCCTCGCTGCGCTTCCACTGCGCGTCGAGCACGCTCGAGTTGTTCAGCTCGTCCCGGATGGGACCGCTGTAGAACCGCTTCAGGTATCCGCCGATGCCGCTGAGTGTCTGACCAGCCATGAATCACCCCTCTTAGGTCGCCTGATTCTCCGATCGCAGGGCGGCCTCGAGGAGCTTGCGAGCCGATCCGCCGAAGGCGGGTTTCGATTCGTTCTGCTTTCCCGGAGGAGCCGCGCTGCCGCCGCCGACGCCCGGAGCGATCTTCTTGACGGCCGCGATCTTCGGCTGCACATAGGCGGCCTTGGTCGCTTCCTGGATCTCCCGGATCGTCTTGGCGACGTCGTCCACGACCGCTTCCACAGGGAGTTTCGGATTCTCCGTCACTCCGAAGGCGATGAGACGTTCCGCCGTCTTGCGGAGAGTCGGGTTGCTGAAGATCGGGTTCTTCGCCATGTGATCTTCAGCCCGGCTTTCCATGTCGTCGAGGAGCTTCTGGCGCCCGAGCATCTGGAGTGAGTTCGTCTGCTGTCTCTGAGCGGACTCCAGCTTGATGAGGCGCGCGTGGACCGGGTCCTTCGGATCTAGTCCTGCGGTGGACGGATCTGCTTCCGGCTCGCCGTAGATGACCTTGTGCAGCTCGGGGTGCTGCGTGGCGATCTGGGCGAGCATCGCGCGAGTCCGGTCCTGGGTCAACTGTTCGAGAACTGCCGGATCGACGTTCCGACCACCCTCGCGGGCGGCCTTGAGGTCGGCTTCCAGCTTGTTCTTCGCGTCGTTGACCTGCTTGAACCGATCGTAGGGAACCGGCCCCTTGTTGGTCTCCTCGGTCTCGACGGGGGCGGTCTCTTCGACTGCGGGTGCGGAGGTGTCGTCCGCAACTTCCTGTGGAGCGGCCACATCCGCGGATTCGTCCGCGGGCGTGCTGGGTGACGAGCCAGCAGCGGTCTCGGTCGCTTCCTGCGCGGCGGGAGCCTCTTCGGTCCCTGCCACTGCGGCGGCGAATCCGGTTCTCGCTTCGTCGTGGGCTTTGGGGGGCTGAATCCCTTCCATGACAGCCTCCAGGTGCAGCTCCGGTCGTTACTGTCCGCGCGCCCCGGAGCAGCCCGGCGCCGGCCAGAGTCAATCTGAAGGTCGCGCGGCTGTGACAGGCTAGGCGATCAACCGGCCGCGGAGAACCGCATGGAGTACGAGGCCGGGTATCCTGCGAGCTTGGACTTGACCTCGAGTTTGTAGCTGACGTAGGGTGGCTGGGCGGTCGTGAAATTCGATCCACCGAAACTCTTGAGCAGCGGATCGAGCTTGAGATCCGCGCTCTGGGCGATGTCCTTCTCGACCGAATCGCCGACGACTCCGAAGGCGTCCGTGACCGTGACCTTGCAAGTGAGGTTCTGGTCGCTGCCGCCGCTCATGCCGGAGACGATGAACCCAGAATTCGCAACCGTTTCGGTGATGGCCTCGTTCCCGGAAGGCCCCAGAACGTCGTTGACCAGCGCGACCGTCGCGGTTCCGCCGCTTGAGGCGGTGATCGCAAGTCCCGCGCCGACCCCGTTGATCGCGTTGATGATCGCGGTCTTGACCTGCGCCGCCGTCGTGATGGCCGAGACGTCGACCGCCACGTTTCCGACGCCCACCCCGCCGCCGTCGACGTCGAATTCAAAGACGGTCGCCGGGTTCGTCCCGTCGTCGAGCGTGAACGTCTCGCCGTCGATCAGACTGGCTTTCGCGACGGCGACGATCGAACCCGTGGCCGCGACTTTCGTGGACGTGTTCTTCAGGAGTCCGACGCCGACGACGCCACCCTGGAGCGGCAGATCGAGGAGCGTCACGTAGGCATCGCCGGTATCCCCGGCCTTCGAGTAGATGTCCGGAGCCTGTCGGGAGCCTGTTTTCTCTCCGTGGACGACGACTCTTGCGGTCATTGGATCAGCTCCCCTGAAGAACCGTCACCGCGGCGGCAGTGCCGGAGATCGCGGTCACGTTCGCCCTCGTGCGTCTCCACGCGGCGTCCATCGCGAATCCGGCGTCGTCGTCGCTTGAGGTGTCGTCGAATGCGAAGTCGATCGTGCCCAGGACAACCCAGTGGGCATCGTCGTCTTCAACTTCCTCGCCGTCGTCGGAAGCCTCGATGTCGACGGTGGCCGCGCCGGAGCCCGAAGAGGTGACGCCGAATGCCTGGAACGTCGCCTTCGGGCCGCGCGGCAAATGGGATGCGCCGGAGCCCGTCGCGGTCGCGGCGTCGAGCAACTTGATGCTTGAGACTCTCATGGTCTACTGGCCTCCCCCCTGTGACTTCGGCGGCCCGGAGGTTCCGGTCGCCCCGCTGGGTCCACCGGCCGGTGGCGGAGCCCCCTCTTCGGCGGGCTTCCCATCCGGCCCCATCGGCGCGCCGCCGCCCGCGGCCATCGTCGCCTGCTGGCGCTGCATCATCACGGTCGTCGCTACCTGGACATGCAGGAGTGCGTGCGTATCGAAAATCTGCTGGATCTGCTTAGGGAGACGCCGATACCGCTCCCCCTTGCGGAAGCGATCGAGCACCCGCATGTGAATCTCGTGGTTCTCGAAATCGCGGGGGATGATGAGCTGGCCCTTCTCCATGATCTCGTTCTCACGCTGCGCGCGCTGCTGGTCCAAGTGATCGTCCGCGAAAATCTCGTCTATGTCCTTGACGTCCAGCATCTTGAGGATTTTCTCGCGGTGCAGGATCGGGTCGAGGACGCCCATGTCGAGGATCATGCTCTTCACGTTCTCGCGGTTTTTCGCGGGGTCTTTGAGGAGCGTGGACATCGGCTTGACCTGCACGTCGTCGTACACGGCGGTCGGGTCCTGACCGAGCAGATCGTCCCCGCGGATCTCCATCGCTTCCATGCGGGCGGCTTCTCCGCCCGCGCGGACCATGCGCTCCTCGTCCCAGAATTGGGCGCAATTCGAGAGCAGCAGCTTCCCGAGCTTCGAGATTCCGTTGTCGATATTCGAGGCGGTGTCGCCGAGCGAAGTGTCGTCGGCCATCTGTAGCTTGTCGATGCCGACGCCCGGGATGTTCGCCGAGGGCAGGATGCCCCTTGAGACCTCGTGCCACGAGGCGACTTCCTGGATGTCCGACATCGTCTGCGCGGTTTCCTGCATCGAGGCCATCGCGGTAGACGGCGGGTGCATAAGCTCGGGCTTCTCCCCGCGCGGACCGGAAGCGTACTCGATCTTCTCCCCAGGCTCAGAATCGAACGAATCCTGACGGAGCTTGCAGACTTTCGGCACGAGCAGCTTCGGCCGGCCGTGGACGGTTCGGTTTTCGACTTCCTGAGAGCGCCCGCGGTTGAAATTCTTCTGGAGCGGGATGATCTGTTCGATCATCGACATGGGCCAGAAGCGGCCGGGGATCATGATCTCTCCGACTCGCACGAGGGCAAACTGCTTGTGCTTGTACGGGTTCGGTCCCTTGAAGAGCTCGACGTCCCCGGCGCAGACGATCCACTGGCCCTCGGGATGCTCCAGCGTCGGCTTCTCGCGGTAGTCGTACACGACCGCCGCGTCGTCCATCGCGTCGACGTTGTCGGCCTGGCCCTGCTCGCCGCCTTCCAGTCCCACGACGCCGCGGAGCCGGTTCTGATAGAGGTCGTTCAGCCATTCCTTTTTCCCGGTGACGAACTTCCCTTTCTCCGGGTAGTTGTCGCGGATCCAGGTGAGGGACTTCACGGCCGCCAGGATGATCCACTCGGCGTCGTCCTCCGAGGCGGCGCGCGGATCGACCGCGACCTCGAAAGGACTCTTGATCTCGAGCTCGTTCTCCCCGCGGTGGACCTGGCGGCCGTACTCGTCCGTGAGCGGGACGGACTCCATCTGGGGCTGGCCGCTCTCCGGGTCGATCGCGGGCTGACCCGTCTGCGGGTCAACGACGGGCTGCTGCTGAAACAGCACCGGCCCCGCCTGGGGATTCCATTTCAGGTGGTAGAAAAAGCAGGATGCCTCGAGCATCCAGCCGACGCCCTCTTTCAACCGCTCCTGGTGATTTAGGCGTTCGAGCTCGTACTCGAGGACGCGGTCCTGATTGCGGGCGCGCTCGACGTCCTTCTCGTCGGTCGAGGCGGGTCTGACCCAGATGCCCGGCTTCGCCCCGGTGAGGCGGGCCTTCGTGCGGCGGAAGTACGCGAGCACGATGTTCACCACGAGACGCACGCGGAAGGGCGACATCCTCATGGGGACGTCGAACATCCGCTGAAGATCGTTCCAGGTGACGTACTGGTGGCCCACGACGAAGCAGCCGTTGATGAACCAGGTGCGTTCGTAGGGGGCTTTCGCGCGCCGGGAGGACTCGTACTTCTCCTTGATCGAGCCGACGCGCTTCCGTTCTCCCTCCTCGGGCGTATACTCCGGACGCTGCTCGTCGAGTTTGGCTTGTCTCTCAGGAGAAATCAATAAATCGGGTTCGTCGGATTTTTCCGATCGGAGCATCGCGTTGATCGGCGCCACGGTCTTACGCCCCCTTCTTCAGGGCTGCAAGTTCGACGTCGACCTGGGCTCGAATCTCGAGTTGCTGCTGGGTGAGAACGCTGCTTTTCGATGCGACCGCCGAAGCGAACTTGAACACCAGGCCCGCCTCTGACTTTGTCGCCACGAGGTAGTCCATCGCCTGCAAGAGAGCGGTTGCAGCCCATCGCGTTACAAGACGGATACCCGTGCGGTACTCACGGGCTCCTTTGATGCGATCGACGATCCAGGAGACCTGGGCGCTTCTGAGGCCGAGAAGATCGAGCACGATCTCGCGACGAACGACCTTTTTCTGGTGGTACTCGCGCATGACGTGGATTGCTCCCACGGTGTCGATGAGGCCGGCGAAGTACGCCTTGTCCGCTTCGGACAGCCGTACCCCGTCGATCATTTCCCCATCTCCTTCAAGCGCCGCGCGAGCCAGCCCTGGTTCTTCCGCCGCTTCCGTTTCGCCGGCACGGGCTATCGGCCCGGGTTGCCTTCGGGCACCTCGTTGGCGTCGTGGTTGGCGTCCTGCACGGTGCTGGGGCCCTTGGGCGTGCCGAGCGTTGGGAGCGCGGCAGCCGCGGCGTGCGCGATGGCGTCGACTTCGGCGCTCTTGCCGGGGCCGGGCTTTCCGTCGTCGTAACCGGGCATCTTGACCTCCTTCAGCTTCTCAGGACTGGCCCGAGAAGTGTTTCCTCGGATCCGTCGACTCCGGGAGTCCGTTGCGCTTGCAATACTCGCGCCATTGCTTCGCCTCTTCGACGCTTTCCCAGGGCGTACCGTTGTTCAAGTCGATCACGGTCCCGTCGAGGGTCACGTCGAAATTCTCGGCGCGGAGTTTCTCAAGCTCTGGGTCCGGAGCCTCATGCTCTTGGAGCTCCTGTGACTCTTCTTTCTTGGAGGGTTTCTCGTCGGGACTCCAGGCTTGGATGCGGGCGAGCAGCGAGGCGCGCTCCTTCGACCACTCCGCGCGTTCGACGGCGAAGGCGATGCGCTCGCGCTCGGCCGACTGATTGAGGAGTTGCCGCTCGCTCGTCGCGGTGTCCACGAGATGATCCAACCGATGGAGGTTGGCCTTCATTTCCTCTCGAAGCGTCTTGCAGTTCTGACAGTCGAACATGATTCCCCCGTTCAGTAGTTGTCGATGCCGGTCGGATCTCCGGACGTGTTGGATGCGCGGGCGCGGACGCGGTTCAGCACCTCGTCGCGGATGCGGATGCTCGCGGGGCGCGTGTCTTCGTAAGCGGGAGGCCGGGAAGCGTCGGGACGGCGCACGAGGGTGTAGCGGATGCAGTCCATCATGTGGTCGTCCTTCTTCAGCGGTTCCGTGCGCGGGGCGCCGACGCTCGCGCCCGTCTTGGCCGGCGGCTTCCACTGATACCTCACGACCTCCTTCAGGAATCTCGGACAATTGGGGCCCACCACATAGACCATCGGGTTCGAGTATTTCGGCCCCAGCGGCTTCGTGTCGTTATAGGCCATATACTCCATCACGACGTTGATGCCCTTGTCCACGTCGCGGTCGCTCGGCTCGCAGATGAAGCCGTGTTCGGCGAGATCCTGCTTGAACTGGCTCGACTCGTCGACGACGCAGGTCCCCGGCCAGATGCCGTACTTGTGGCAGAGGTTCGTGAGCGCGTGGGCGTTGGTGTTGATCGTCTTGTCCTCGGCGAAGTACTCGTCGAACATGAACACGTTCCCGAAGTAGTCGACGAGCGAGAGCGCGCCGGCGAAGCCGCGGCCGGTGTCGATCGCGAGGGTGACCTCGAACTGGGACTTCAGCGTGTGGTCGTCGGCGAAAAACTCCTGCGGCAGTTCGCTGATGGAGTGGATTTTCTTGTTCCACTGCTTGTAGATGCGTCCGACCTGGTTGTGGTACTCGCCGTAGACGCGGATGCGGCGCATGATGGGATCGGAGATCGACTCTTCGTACTGCCTGATCCGCGCGTCCGGCAGATAGCCGCCGACCGAGACCGCGTTGTCCCACATGCTCGCGGTGAAGATTTCGCTTGACATATCGCGAGTCTCATCATCCACGAATTCGTCATACGACCAACTCATCCCGTTGACGGGCGTGAACGTGAGCCACGAGCGGCCGGAGTAGTCGGTGAGTCGCGTGCGGACTTCGTCGTAGATGTCCTTCGGAGGTTCTTCGTCGAACGACGCCCAGTGCAAGGCGGCGCCCTGGAGGGCGGTGCGTCCCATCTCGCAGGACTTGAAGCCGATGATGCTCCCGTTCATGAGGTGGAGCTGGTCCCACACTCCGCGCTGGCGGTAGATGATGCGCTTGATCTGCGTGGGCGCGATGTACTTCAGGAACTTCGGCTGGAGGATGTCGCGCTGAGCTTCGTTCGTGACGGACACGACCCAGCCGATGTTCGGGACCGCGACATCCGGCCAATTCGGATTCTGGCCGAGTGCGGTGCGGGAGACTTCGACGACGTGGCCCTCGGTCTTGCCCGCGCGGTTCGCTGCGACGACGACGCGCGTGGGAGCTTGCGATCGGTGAAAGAGTTCGATCTTCGGCAGCGAGCGATAGAACTCAATCGGCCTCGAGAGTCTCCGTCTCCGCAGCTCCAGGAGCAGGAGCCGGATCGTTTCCAGGGCTTCCGCCCTGGACGACGGCGGCGGATGCTGGACTGTGTTTGCGAGTTCCATTCAAATCCTTCGCGGACACTATCTCGGCATCCACGAGTTTTTCGGCCTCCGGTCCAACCAGTCTCCCGAGCTCGCGCAACTGAGCCTCGATGTCCCCGAGGGACAGCGCGTTGAACTGCGCGTTCTTCGCGTTGATCTGGACGGTCATGCCGGCGGGACCGTCGACGCCCATGCCGGCCACGCGCATGAGATCAAGCGATGCCTTGCGGGACGTCTCCTGATTATCCGAGCCGCGGAGCTTGACGAGATTCTGCCAGGTCGGGCCGACTTCCTGGAGCGATGCGGACGTGAGGGTCGCGCGCACAAGTCGCTGCATCGCCTCGGGTTCTTCGTGGAACCAGCGCGAGGCGGTGGCGTTGCCGATCCCGAGCACCTTCGCGGCCGATGAGACCGACAGGCCCGCGAAGTTGAGTTGCAGCAGGAACGGTTTCCTGTCTCCGATGGGGAGCGCCCGGATCTCTGCGAGGTGCTCGGTCATCCCGAGTTGATCGCACACGTCCGCGACTTGCTTCTCGAGTTCCGCGGCCTTCCGCTTCCCGGCCAGGATGAGGTTCCCGCCCCCGGGGTTCAGGAACTCCGCCTGCTCCGCCGACATCGCGGGCTTCTTGGACTTGACCTTCTGGGTCATTTCGATTTCTTCGGACGCCCGGGCTTCTTCTTCGGCTCCGTGAACTTCGGCGTGAAGTCCTCCGCGACAGCCGGCTTCAGGATCCTCGTGGTCTCCGTCTTCTGCGGAGTGCTCACGGCCTCGTCGGGGGCGCCGCGTAGAATGTCCGGTGGCTCACTGGGCTTGAACGTGATCGTCGCTCCGCTTTTGAAGGTGATCGACTTTGGTGCAGTGACGACGGGCGCACTCTGCATCGCCCGCCACTCTGCCGCGCTGTGCGTCTTCAAGTCCTCCCACGACTCCCTCAAAGACGTCCCTCCGTGCCCCTCCGTAGGCTTCCCCAACACAAACGTCTTCGCCGTCCCGTCCGGGTACACCTCACACATCCGACCGTCTTTCCAAGGTCTCGACATCTTTCAGTCTCCCTTCCCAGCCGCCATCCTGTACACCCCGCTCTCCTCCGCGTTGAACGTCACTTCCACCCTCCTCCGCTTCGATATCTGAAACTCATCCCCCAATACCTCCCGCAACTTCAACTGAATCCTGTGCACCCGCTGTCTCAACGTCGCTGAACTTATCCCCAATCCAGCCGCCGCTACCTCATACTCAAAACCAACATCACACAACACCCGCGTCATGTACCAGTACCCCGCCGGAAAACACGCCATCAGTCGGAACACCGTCTGGAGCTCGGGACTCGCACTCGCGATCGTGCGTCGACTCACTCCGCGTTGCATCTGCCCACTCTCCTACCACACGATGCCCTGAAAGTCAATGCATTCAATGGATTCTCGAGTTCTGATGGGCTCCGCCCTCCCAGAGATTCGGGTTGGAATCGGAGAATGGTATGGAGGGGGATGATCCCTCATACCCAGTCGACGCATCGTTCCTCCAAAAAGCCCA
>Ga0315281_10014304_pt1 | contig 10708 bp, 9 predicted proteins | sample YL17G07_0_MG_FD_204540 | JGI IMG/M metagenome (GOLD analysis project Ga0315281, IMG submission 204540) | Sediment microbial communities from Yellowstone Lake, YNP, Wyoming, USA - YL17G07_0 | ecosystem: Environmental > Aquatic > Freshwater > Lake > Sediment | place: USA: Wyoming | collected... | reverse complement strand
TGGTGGGCGGCATCGGCGTGATGGCAGTGATGATGATCTCGGTCACCGAGCGCACGAGGGAGATCGGGATTCGGAAGGCCGTGGGCGCCACGCGGCGCGACATTCTGCAGCAATTCCTGGTGGAGGCCGCAACCCTGACGGGGCTCGGCGGCGTGGCCGGCGTCATCGTGGGGCTCGGCGTGGGCAAACTCGCCAATGTGTGGATGAACATCAACGCCCAGCCGCCGGCGGATCTCACGCTCGTGGCGGTGTTTGTCTCCGTGGGCATCGGCATCGCGTTCGGGCTCCTGCCCGCTCGGCGCGCCGCTCACCTCGATCCGATTGAGGCGTTGCGGCACGAGTAGTCGACGCTGGCGATAACCGCGACATTCGCGACATTCGCGACTTGGCGGACCGTTCGACGACCTGAGAGCCCACCGGGTTCCTGTGCCGCCGGAACCCGCTATCGCGTGGCGCCGCTGTCCGCTAGCGTGGCGTGAAAGAGAAGATACGACTGAACTGGGCCATCCATCTCGACGCCGAAAACGTCGAACCATATGCGCGGACCGTCCACGTGGAACACGACATAGTGGTACGCGTTTTCGCCCTGCAGGCTGGGACGCACAAGGTGCTCCACCCGGACTGAGTCCCGGCGCGCAGCGGCGCGGTAGGCGCGCAGATCGGGCTCACCTATGTACCAGTAGAGCGGTGCGCCGCCGCCGCCACTCACGATTTCGTCCATGCTCCGCTCACGCCCGGTAGAGTCGCGCCAGTGCTCCACCCAATGCTCATAGACATGCTCGTGCCCCGTGAGCAGCATCTTCACCCCGTGCTTTCGGAACAACGGCATGTACCGCGCGCGAATCTCGGCGGTGGGCCGCTCGACGACGGTGGCACCGTGCGGCCCGGACGAGTACACGGGATGGTGGAAGACCGCGATCACGTTCTCATACCGCCGCCGGTCCAGCTGCTCGAGCTGGGTCTTGACCCACGAGTACTGCGGGGCATCGCCAGCGACGTTGGAGTCGAACGCGAGCACGAACGTGTTGCCGTAGCCAAACGCGTACGTGGGGTAACCGTCCAGCCGGCGCGCGCTGTGATCCGGCGGGATGAGCAGCGTCATGGCGTATAGGTAGTTGGCGAGCGCGGATTTTCGCGCGGGGTAGTTCAGGTCGTCGGAGGAGGTCACGTCGTGATTGCCCGGCGCGAGAAAATACGGCACGTCACCCTCGGTCGTGATGCGATTCACGAGTCCCACGAAGCTGACGTTCCACTGGCGCGGGTTGCGTCCGTCGACCACCGCGTCCCCGCTCTGGAGCACAAAGCGTACGGGATCGGGCCCGTTCGCCATCTCCTTGATGGTCGTCACAATGGACTCGACGACGCGCGAGTGCTCGTGCTGCAGCGCAACGCCGTCACGCCGGCCGCGCGTATCGCCGTAGCCGATGAATGAGAAGCGCGTTACACCGGCGCTGGCGAGCTCCGTCGGGAACGGTGTGCCGGGCGGGAGGATCGCCGTGACAGGCGTCGGCCGGTCTCCTGGCTGACCGGGCGAACACCCAGCGCCAAGTGAGGCGACGCCGAGGGCGGCGGCAAGGACGCGAATTGTTTGATGGCGCATGGGGAGACAAAGTGACGGGCAGCCACCGCTTCGGCAACTAATTCAGTTGCCCTTTTCCGACCGGCCAATTCCCTTCCTCTGATGGTGCTTTCCAAATCGCGATTTACCGCCGGAATCCAGTGCCATAAGCTGCTGTGGTGGAAAGTCCACGAGCCGCTGGCCGTGGAACTCCAGCCGGACAAGGTGCTGCTGGACCGCTTTGACCAGGGCAGGCAGGTGGGCGAACTGGCGCGCGAGCGGTTTCCGGGCGGCGTGTTGATCACGGGCCCGCACGGGGCGATCGCGGAGCGCGTACACGCGACCCATGAGGCGATCGAAGGTGGCGCGCACACGATCTTCGAGGGGACGTTCGTCGCGAACAACACGCAAGTGATGGTGGACGTACTGACCAGGATTAAGGGTGAAGGCCGTGTTAGGGTGCAGGATGAAGGGCGGTTGGGCGAAGGGTGGCGGATGGTCGAGGCGAAAATGACCTCCAGCCAGAAAGACGAGCACCTCCCGGACGCCACGGTGCAGCTGCACATCGTGAAAGAGAACGGGCTCGACGTGCGCGCGGTGGAGATCATGCACTTGAACCCGGAGTTCCGGCATCCGGATCAGGGCGAGCTGCTGATATCGACGGACGTAACGTCGCCGGCGCGCGAGCTCCTGCCAACGATCCCCGGGCGAATCGCCGCGCAGCTCGCGATGCTCGGCGGTCCCCTGCCCGAAGTGAACATCGGAGCGCATTGCGCGGAGCCAAGGGAGTGTCCGTTCGTGGAGCGCTGCTGGCCGCAAAAGGCGGACCACATCAAGAAGTTGTACAACGTGGGCTACAAGCGGGCTGCGGAGTACATGAGCGCGGGCGTCCACTCGGTGTGGGACATCCCGCCGAAGAAGAAGCTGCCGCCGGCCGCGCAGCGTCAGCTCAGGTCCATGAAGGAGAACGCGCTCATTGTGGAGCCAAGTCTCAAGGACGCGCTCAAGGACTTCGACGTGCGGATGGGGTTCCTGGATTTCGAGACAATCAACCGCGCGGTACCGGTGTGGCCGGGGATGAAACCCTGGGAGCAAGCGGCGGCGCAGTTTTCGTACCACGAGTCCGATGGCACCGGGGGCCACCGCCACGCTGAGTACCTGGCGGACGGGAGCGAGGATTGTCGGCCGGAGCTGGCGCAGCTGATGATCGAGGCGACGCAGGGCGCGGAACGCGTGGCCACGTACTCGGCGTTCGAAAAGACGCGGATTCGCGGATTACAGGAAACCGTGCCGAAATTGCGCGACGAGTTGAAGGCGCTTGAGGAGAAACTCATCGACCTGCTGCCCGTGGTGCGGGACCACGTGTACCACCCCGATTTTCACGGGAGCTTCAGCATCAAAGCCGTGTTGAACCCCTTGGTCCCGGACTTGAGCTATGACGACCTGATCATCGTGGACGGATTGACGGCGAGCGTGGAGATCGCGCGGCTGTTGTTCGTGGCGCAAAAAATCGCGCCGGAGGAACGCGCGCGAGTTCGCAAAGACCTGTTGGCGTATTGCGAGAGGGACACGTTTGCCATGGTCCGGCTGTTGGCGCGTCTGCGAGAGCTCGCGCGCGGCTAGTCGCCAGGTATCGGGAACGCGATATAACTTTCGGTGCATGGCTGTGGACATTCTCGCGATTGCCGCCCACCGGGACGACGTGGAGCTCACGTGCGCCGGCACGCTGATCAAGGCTGCGAAGCAGGGCTACTCGACGGCAGTCATCGACCTCACCGCAGGCGAGATGGGCTCGCGGGGCGACGCGAAGTCGCGAGCGGCCGAGGCGGACGCGGCGGCCAAGATCATGGCGCTCTCGGCGCGCGAGAATCTCGGGCTGCCGGACGCCGCGATCTTGAACGACCCGGCTACGCGCGAGGTGCTGGCGCGCGCGATCCGGCGCTTCAAGCCGCGCGTCGTGATCGCGCCGGCGAACAAGAGTCGCCACCCGGATCACCGTGTGACGGCCGAGCTGGTGCGCGACGCATGCTTCGTCGCAGGGCTGGCCAAGCTGGCGCCCGACGTGCCAAAGCACCGGCCGCACAAAGTGCTGCACTGCGTGAGCTTCCGGCAGGATTTCGAGAAGCCCACGTTCGTGGTGGACATCTCGGTAGAGTTCGAGCAAAAGATGGAAGCGATCCGGTGCTATGCGTCGCAGTTCGATGGCGCGACCCAGGCGGGCGAGGTGTATCCCAGCGGCCCCTCATTGTATGACGCGATCAGGCAGCAGTCGGCATACTATGGATCGTTGATTCGGACGCAGTATGGGGAGCCGTACTTCACGACGGAGACGATGCGCGTGGACAACGTTGTGGCGCTCGAGGTCGGGACGTTCTGATGGCGAAGAAACGGAAGGCGTCAGTCGGACGTCGGGGGTCGGCCGTGGGCCGTCGGAAGCCGGCGAAGCGGAAGGTCGCGCGCGCCGAGCCGGTCAACTACGGGTCGTATCTCGCGCTCGACAAACTGCTCGCGCTGCAACATCCGCGGTCGACACCGGAGCACGGCGACGAGTTGATGTTCATCGTGGTGCACCAGGCGAGCGAGCTGTGGTTCAAGGTGTTGCTGAAGGACCTGGACACGCTGGTACACGCGCTGGAATCACACGATGGCGGGCTGGCGCTCTTTCAACTGACGCGCGTGAACGGGCTGATGCGGATCGTGTCCTCGCAGCTGGCGTCACTGGCGTTGCTCCCGCCACAGCGCTTCGCGGCGTTCCGCGCCAACCTCGGCACGTCGAGCGGATCGCAGAGCATTCAGTTCCGCGCGCTGGAGGCGGCGTCGGGCCTGCGCGAGCAATGGTTCCTGGATTTGCTCAGAGCTCAGGGGCCGATCGCACCGGAGATCAAGCGCTGGCTGGAACGGCTGCCGCTCCAGGAAGTGTTCCTGCGCTTTCTCGTGGCGGAGGGCGTGTCGCTCGAACAGCTGTACCTCGGGGCCGGACCGACGATTCCCTTCTTCGTGGCCGAAGCGCTGCTGGAGTACGAGATGGAGTTCGCGCAGTGGCGGTTCAAACACGCGCAACTGGTGGAGCGAATGCTGGGGCCGGGGACCGCAGGAACGGGAGGGAGTCAGGGGGCGGCGTTCCTGCACAGGACCACGGGGATTCGATTCTTTCCGAAGCTGGCGGAAGTTCGAGCCAAGTTCTTTGGCTAACCATGGTGGAGGCGCCCTGCGTCCTCGCCTACGAAGGCACGGTCGCGAAGCCGGCGGCAGCGAAACGAGTATCCAGCGTTAGCGCCTCGCGGATGCGGTGCCGAGTTTACGCCGATGGTGCAGGAGACGTATCTTTCGTTCAGACCCACAGGAGCTACCGGTGAACGCAGTGTCGCGCCGAGATTTTGCACGGTTGATGGCCCTCACCGGATCGGCCGCGATGTGGCCGGATCTGGGCACGCGCAGTCCGCTCAACCTGACGCGCGCGCCGCTGCCGCCAGCGCCGCTCGAGCCGACGGAGAAATACTGGTCGGACATCCGCGCGCGATTTCTGGTGCCGCCCGACCTGGGATTCATCAATGCGGCCAACCTGTGCCCCACGTCGCTCCCGGTGGTGGAGACGCTCGAGAAGAACACGCGGGCATTGGACGCGAATCCGTCGTCGGCCACGCGCACGGTGCTGCAGGCAGGGCGCGAGGAATCGCGTCGCTTGATCGCGGGAATGGTGCACGTCACGCCGGAAGAAATCGTCCTCACGCGCAACACCACGGAGGCAAACAACTTCGTGTCCAGCGGACTGCAACTGGGCGTGGGCGACGAGGTGGTGCTGTTTGGCGACAACCACCCGAGCAACCTGGACGCGTGGCGCGTGAAGTCGAAGCGCTTCGGATTCACGCTCGTCGAAGTGCCGGCCACGCTTCCCCACCCCGGCACGGATTTCTACGTCGACGCGTTCGCCAAAGCCATGACGCCGCGCACGAAGCTGATGTCGATCACCCACGTGACGAACACGATCGGCGATATGCTGCCGGTGACCGAGCTGTGTCGTATGGCGCGCAGCCGCGGTGTGCTAACGCACGTGGACGGGGCGCAGAGCTTCGGCATCATCGACATGGACATGACGCGGATCGCGGCGGATTTCTATTCGGGTTCGGCGCACAAATGGATTTGCGGCCCGAAAGAGATCGGCGTGCTATTCGTGAGCGCCGCCGTGCAGGACCGGATTTCGCCGAGTGTGGTGGGACTGTATGCGGGCTCCGTGGGGATCTCGAAGACAATGGAAGGGTTTGGTCAGCGCGACGAAGCGGCGCTCGCGACGCTGGGTGCGGCGGTCAAGTTCCAGGAAGAAATCGGGCGTCCCGCGATCGAGAGGCGCTCGCGTGAGCTGGCGCAGCGGCTGGTGTCGGAACTGCGCAAGATCGACGGGGTGACGTTCTACACGAATCCGGACCCAACGCGGATGGCGGCGATCCTGGTGTTCAAGCCGGCGAATCTGGATCCGCGGAAGCTGGTGTCGACGCTGTACGAGAGGGACCGCATCGTGGTGGCGACGTCCGGCCGGCCGGGCATTCGCATGTCACCGCACATCTACAACACGATGGACGAGATGGATCGTGCTGTTGCGGCGATTCGGAAATACATCGTGGGCGGGCTGCCGGCGTAGCGCGGGTCAGCGTATCCGTCGCTCGTTCCAGTTGATGTAGGGCCCCATCCAGAATCCGACGCCGAAGCTGAGAACGTTTGCGGCGGTCCGGCTTGGAATGACGACGACGGTGCCGTCGGGTTTGAAAAACACGCCGCCGTCCGTGAGGTAGTTCGCTTTGGTGTTGCGCGTCACCCGCGACCCAAGCTCCAAACCGAATTCGCGCCCGAACCGCGTGCCGACGAACCGGACGCCCCCGCCGTAAGCCGTGGAGAAATTGTGTGACGTGAACAGCGACGAGGAACCGGGCGACGACCCCCCGGGCGACGTGGGCGGGAGATTCGCCGAACTGTGGAACCACGTAACGCCAGGCATCGCATAGGCAAACGGGCGCACGCGGCCGTCCGTCGCAAAGAACTCCGGGCCCATGTGAAACGACGTCATGAGGTGGGTGCGCGCAGTGTACTCCACGGTTTCGCGCGTGCAGCCGAAGATGTCGCACACGTCCTGATAGCCCGTCGCCTGAATGTTGCCGTAGATGAGCGTGGCGAGCTGTGTGCGGATCACGAGTGGCTGGCGTCGCCACGGTTGCACGCCAACCATGAACTCGAATCCCCCGCCGCCGTCTTCGTGCTTCGCGAAGTCGCCCAGCGGGAGGCCGCCAAAGGCGCCTGCGCTCCAAACCCATTGGTCGAGGAAGCGCGGAGGGCGGGCTTCGAGCACTTGAGCCTCGGCGGTGCTGGCCAGGGCACAGGCAACAATCAGTGCCGATCGCATGGATGGAAATTGGCCACTCGGCCGTGGCTCCGCCACGGATTTACGATCTCGGCCGCGGCTCGGCCGCGGATTCCTCGTATATTTCGCCCCTATGCCAGAGCCCATATACCTGGACCACGCGGCGACGACGCCGGTGAGGCCGGAGGTCGTCGAGGCGATGACGCCATTCTACGGCCCGCGCTTCGGCAACCCGTCCAGCCTGCACCGCTGGGGCCGCGAGGCCCGCGCCGCGCTCGACGAAGCGCGCGAGCGTCTGGCGGCGTGTCTTGGCGCACGGTCCGACGAGGTGTTCTTCACCTCCGGCGGCACCGAGGCGGACAACCTCGCGATTCTGGGCGGCTGGCGCGCACGACAGGCCGAGGGGCGGAACGCGGTGGTCACCACGCCGATCGAGCACAAGGCCGTGCTGGGCGCCGTGCACCAGGCATCGCGCGAGGGCGCCGAGGAGCGGCTCTGTCGCGTCGATGCGAATGGCATCGTGGACGTGGCGTCGTTCGATGCGCTGACGAAGACCGGCGTCGCGCTCGCCTCGGTGATGTGGATGAACAACGAGATCGGCACGATCCAGCCGATCGCGACCATGGCGGGCATGGCGAAGGAGCGCGACGTGCTGTTCCACACTGACGGCGTGCAGGCGTTTGGCAAGGTGGAGATCGACGCGCGCAAGGTGCCATTCGATTTTCTCGCGGTGTCGGGTCACAAGATCGGCGCGCCCAAGGGCTGTGGCGCGGCATTCGTGCGGCGCGGCACTGTGCTGGAATCCCTCTTTCACGGCGGCACGCAGGAGCGCGGCAAGCGGCCGGGCACTGAGAACGTTGCTGCGGCGATCGGGCTGGCGCGCGCAGCCGAGATGGCATGCGCGGAACGCGAGCGCGAGGTGAGCCGGTTGCGGGGGCTGCGGCAGGAGTTGGAGAAGGGACTGCGCGAGAAGATTCCAGACGCGGTCATCCATGGGTTCGGCGCCGCCGAACGCGCGCCGCACATCGTGAACGTGTCGGTGCCGGGCGTGGACAGCGAGTCGATGCTCATGGCGCTGGACCTTCAGGGCATCGGCTGTTCGGCCGGCTCCGCGTGCCAGGCGGGGACCGCAAGCCCGTCACACGTGCTCACCGCGATCGGCGCCAGCCGCGAGTTGGTGAACGGAGCGATCCGGATGAGCCTTGGCTCTCTGAACGATGCCAAGTCTGTGGAGCGAGTGGTCGAGGTGTTCGCGAAGCTGGTCGCGAAGTCGCGCGGGCTCGCAGCCGTCGCATCGTAAAAGATTCTTCGCTGCACTCAGAATGACAAGAGAACGAGTCCTGGTCGCAATGTCCGGAGGCGTGGATTCGTCCGTCGCCGCTGCCCTGCTCGTGGAGCAGGGCTATGACGTCGTGGGCGCAACCATGAAACTCTTTTGCTACGGCGACGAAGTGCCGGACCGCCCGTGCTGCTCCCTCGATTCGATCAACGACGCCAGGCGCGTATGCCAAACGCTCGGCGTTCCACACTACGTGCTCAACCTCGAGGACGCGTTCGGGCACGACGTGGTGGACGACTTCGTGTCGGAGTACTCACGCGGCCGCACGCCGATTCCCTGCGTGCGCTGCAACACGTTCACGAAGTTCCGCGATCTCGTGCGAAAGGCGGACGCGATCGACGCGCGGTACGTGGCCACGGGACACTACGCGCGCATGATCGACGGCGCACTGCATCGCGGGCTCGATCCGGCCAAGGACCAGTCGTACTTCATGTGGGGCATCGACGCAGGAGTATTGCCGCGCATGCTGCTGCCAGTGGGCCACCAGACCAAGGCGGAAACGCGCGCCGTCGCGCGCAAGATCGGGCTCAACACGGCGGACAAGGTGGAGAGCCAGGATATCTGTTTCGTGCCCGACGGAGATCACACGAAGATCATTCGCAGGAAACTCGGTGACAGTGCGCCCGCTTTGAGCCGGGGTCCGATCATGTTGTCGAGTGGTGAAGTGATCGGGGAACACGAGGGGTACGCGCGGTTCACGATCGGACAGCGGCGTGGAGTGCCGGGCGGATTTCCGGAGGCGATGTACGTAGTGGCAATTCGGCCGGAGAGTCGGACGGTGATGGTGGGGCCGAAGGAGGAGCTGCTGGGGCGGGGCTTGGTCGTGCGGGAAGTGAATTGGCTCGTGGCAGCGGACAAGCGCTGCCGAGACCGCAGATTGCAGACCGCAGACCGCAGTTTCGCATCGGGCACAGACAACGCCCGCGATTCGACATTCAGCGTGCAGATACGGCATCACGCTGCGCCGGCGGCGGCCGAGGTTATCCGAGATCAGGATGGAGAGATCGAGCTCGCGCTCGATGAGCCCGTCTCCGCAATCACCCCCGGGCAGTCAGCCGTGTTCTACGACGGCGACCGCGTGTTGGGCGGAGGGGTCATTGAGGCGGCGAGGGACGCCGGGGTTCGCGCTCCCCTGCCGATTCTCGCAGCGTAGAGGGAATCGCGTCGAACGCGATATTCCCGATCGCGTAGTGCTTCCGGTCGATGTAGTCGAAGTGCCACCACTCGAGCGGATTGACGGCGAACCCTTCGTGCTCAAGTACGCGCCGCAGCAACAACCGATAGTGCCGCTGGAGCGATGTGCCGCCCGGATACATGGAATACGCGCGCACGGTGCTCTCGTCGTACGTGCTCGGCATTTCCACGGGCTTCTTGCTCTCGAAATCATAGAGCGTGATGTCGACAGCGATGCCACGGTTATGGCGCGAGCCAACGGTTGGGTTGGCCACCATCCATTGCTTGTCTGCCGGCGTAGCGTCCCAGAAGATCTTCGTCACATACCACGGGCGGTACGCATCGTGGATCAGCAGGCCGTAGCCAAGGCGCCTGAGGCTCTTGTTGGCGCGCACGAGGGCTTCGGCGGCCGGCTTTTGCATGAAGGCACGCGCGGTGTCGTACAGCTTCACGCCCAAAAAGTTGTATTCCGTTGCGTACCGGATCTCGAGACGGATAGTCGAATCGAGTGTGACGACTTCGACGAGGTTGGTCGCCTGCACCGAGCCGGTATCCGCGGGCGGAGTCATCGCCAGCGCTTCGCGGCGGAGTTCGTCGATAGGCCGAACCGGCATGATGCGCAACTGGGCGATGCCCGGCGATGGGACCTCATACCGGCGCGGCATGACGAGGTCGCCCACCTGCACCGACGCGGCGTAACCGTTGGAGTCCATGTGGAAGCGAACCTCGCCCGACACGGGCAGAGGCATGACCGGCGCATCGAAGACGGAATCGTTGCGCTCGGCCAACGGCGAGTAGTTCTTGAACTGGTCCATGATCCAGAGGCGCCTGTCGCGCTCAATCACGTACCAGCGCTTGAGCGTGTCGGGACCGTACTCATGGATCAGCGGCTTCCAGCGGGACGGAGTGGGCTCCGGCTCACGGGCGAACTGGGCTTGGAACTCCATTTGCCATGGGTCGGGGCGAGCCGGTAAGGCCGGCCTCTTGTTGCGATGGCAGGCAACCATGAGGACGCACACGGCGGCGAGGGCGACACGATTCATGGGGGAATTGTACCCCGCAGACGCGGGAACTGCCTATCCCAATTCCGTAGACCGCAGACCGCAGACCGGAGCGAGCCCTCAATGACTGGCAATGGGAACCGCCCAGCGACATACTCGGCAATGCCAGCAATGAGGTTCCACGGCTTGTGAGCAGACGACTCCGTACGGTGCTGTTGATCGGGTCGCTCGACACCAAGGGCGACGAGTACGCGTTCGCCCGCGACCTGTTCCGCGGCCGCGGCGTG